>Ga0157378_10005656_pt1 | contig 10941 bp, 6 predicted proteins | sample M65metaG_FD_115309 | JGI IMG/M metagenome (GOLD analysis project Ga0157378, IMG submission 115309) | Miscanthus rhizosphere microbial communities from Kellogg Biological Station, Michigan, USA - M6-5 metaG | ecosystem: Host-associated > Plants > Roots > Rhizosphere > Soil | place: USA: Michigan...
CTTCCGTCGGACGCGACGACATCCGATTCCCTTCTTCGCTCACAGAACCCACAAGCATCGAAATATTCTTCGACACTTCCGGAGCCGCATCGAAAAACGACCGCATATTGACGATCTTTCCGTCTACGCACGGTGACCAACCTACCCGAGGAGTGCCCGGCGCTCCAGGCCCCATCATCGGCGGCCCAGCAGGATTGATCTTCGTCGCAGCCGCATTGCCCGCCGCAAACAACTTTGCCCACTCCATCTTCTGCAGTGACCCGATGTCATTTGCCGCAAGCCCGAGTTCCTTCATCACCTGCCGCGCCAGTTCCTTTTGCTGATCCCTGCTCGGAATGTTTCCGCCGCCACCCGACTGCGCCGAAGCACGATGAATCAATCCCACAGCCGATGGCATGCCCATTAATGTGGTCACCTTCGACCCGCCACCCGACTGCCCATAGATCATCACCCGGTCCGGATCGCCGCCGAAATTTTCGATGTTCTCGTGAACCCACTTCAGCGCTGCTACCAGGTCAGTCATCCCCACGTTCGCGGAGTCGTCATACGCCGAACCGCCAATCTCAGCCGCATCAAAGAACCCGAGGATATTCAGGCGATGATTTACTGACACCTGCACCACGTCGTGATGCCGAGCCATCTGCGCGCCCTCGTGCGATGGCAGCTCGTACGACGATCCGAAGCTGAACCCGCCCCCATGCATATAGAACATCACCGGCCTCTTGCCCGTGAGGCTCGGCGTCCAGATATTCAACTTCAGCATGTCTTCGCTCTGCCAACCGTCGTCCCAGTCGAAAAGGAACGACTGCTCAATCCCGGTCCACGTATGCAGGTTCTGCGGGCAGTTCGCACCATATGCCAAAGCCGGATACTCATCCGTCCACGGCGCAGGGGGCTTTGCCGGAAGCCACCGATTCTCCCCCGCGGTAGTGGCCCCGTACGGCACGCCCTTGAATGTCAACACGCCGCCATCTACAAACCCGCGCACCTTTCCGTACTGCGTCTTCGCAATCGCCGATCGCGGGGTTGATACATTGCCCGGTTCCTGATGAGCTGCCGTCTTCACGCTGTCAGAAGCGAACGCCGGATTGCTCAGCGCTGCACCCAGTCCTACCGTGGTTGACAAACGCATAGCCTCGCGCCGCGTGAGAATGACCGAATCCTTCGCCATGGTCAGCATCTCCTCTCGTGATATTTATGCAGTGGGTAGCATCGCGCTGCTCATCTGAACAGCGCGATCCCGCTTATCGCTTATTCCGGCAACGCGTACTGCCCATCAATGTGGAACTTGCTGGTAGCCACCGGCGCTCCCGTATCTGGCAGTCCACCGCCGATGCTGATCGTGTACTCCCCTTGCGCGATGATCGGATTTCCATCCTCCGTCACCATCCCCAGATCGCGCGGCTTCAGATCGAAGTGAACCTTCTGGCTGGCGCCCGCATCCAGATGAATCCGCTCAAACCCGCGCAGAGCCACAAGCGGCGCACCCTTCACTTGCGGGAACTTGAGATAAAGCTGCACCACCTCATCGCCGGCAAGCTTTCCGGTGTTCGTCACCGTCACATCCGCGCCCACCGGCTGTCCGGCAGCAACGGTCTGCGCCGGCACGGTCAGATCGCTGTAGCTGAACTTCGTGTAGCTGAGCCCGTAGCCAAACGGATACAGCGGCTTGCCATTGAAGTAGCGATACGTGCGATTCGCCATCCCGTAGTCTTCGAAGTTCGGCAGTTGATCGACGCCTTTATAGAACGTGACCGGCAAACGTCCTGCAGGATTGTTCTTACCGCTCAGCGTCTCCGCCACCGCCGCGCCGCCCTCTTCGCCTGGATACCATGCGTCCACAATCGCATTCGCATGCTCGTTGATCCAGTTCACAGAAAGCGCGCTGCCGTTCATCAGAACCACCGCGAGCGGCTTGCCCGTGGAAGCAACCGCCTCCACCAGGTCTTCTTCCGCTTGCGGAAGATCGATGCTGGTGCGATCGCCGCCAAGGAAGCCCGGCTCGCTCACCGGCATCTCTTCGCCCTCAAGCTGGCTCGTGATTCCCACCACCGCAATCACCACATCCGCATTCTTCGCCGCGGCAATCGGCTCTAGCGAAGGAGCGTTGTTCACCTTTGCCCAGATCAGCTCTGCACTGGGCTTGCTGTTCCGCATTCCATACGAAACCTCGATCGCGACCTTGCGCCCCTTCTCCAGGTGAACGCGCCCCACCGCCGACGAAGGTCCGCGTGTGCCTCCTCCGAAGGCCATCGCCAACTGTTTTTCGTCCACCGTAACTCTGCCGAAACCTTCGCAGCGAATTCCGATCAGAAAATCTCCTGATTCGTTCGGCGTCAGAAAGCCTGACCACTGCGCCCCAAACGTTTTCTTGCCCTCAACCTCTTTCGGCAGATTCTGCTCCGTCAGCTTTACGTTGGGCTCCGTCCGGCTCATGAGCGGCGGCGTGTTCGAGGCTTGACCGGGGCCCCGGCGCATTCCCTCGTTGTAGTCGACCTTCAGACCCGGCTTGCCATCCGGAGTCGTCAGCAGCGCATCCGGCACGGGCGTTCCATCCGGACGCAGGAACTGCGTTCCCGGAACGAACGTGATCGCCGCGCCAGGAAATTCAGCTTTAAGCCCGTCGAGAATGGAGACGATGTGCGTCGGCTGGCCCGCGTAGTTTCCGATCAGCGGCCGTGTCTGATCTGCAAGCGGCCCAACAACTGCAATCTTTTTGATCGACGGCTTCAGCGGAAGCAGCCCGTCATTCTTCAGCAGCACCATCGACTCATTCGCCAGCTTCCGCGCGTGCGTCCGGTGCTCCGCGCTATCGAGTTCCTTCTCGTCGATCTTTGCGTAGGGAACTATTTCAGGCGGGTCAAACATGCCCAGTTTCATGCGCGCCGTGAACAGCCGAACGAGTGCGTTGTCCAGAACACCCTCCGGCAGATATCCCTGCTGCACCGCGTCTACATACGCCTTCTCCACCGGCTCGCCGAACCGCTGTGTGAACGTCACGCACTCGTTGTCCATGCCGCGCATCACCGAGATCGCCGCGCCTTGCGCTTGCGTCGGGCGGTAGCGATGATTCGCAGCAACGTCCCTCACCGCATCGCAGTCTGAGACAACGTATCCCTGGAAGCCCCACTTACCGCGCAACTGATCCTGCAGCAGGTACTGGCTCGCGCACGCAGGCTCGCCGTTAATCGCGTTGTACGCGCACATCACCGAGCCTGCTTTTCCATCTACAACTGCCGCGCGAAATGCCGGCTCATACGTATCCACCTGGTCGTGCTTGCTGACGTCCACATCTGCGAAGTGACGCGTCGGCTCCGGTCCGCTATGCACTGCATAGTGCTTTGGAGTCGCGATGCCCAGATAGTACTTGGGATCGGTGCCCTGCAATCCCGTCACATATGCAACACCCATGCGCCCCGTCAGGAAGGGATCTTCGCCGTAGGTCTCCTGCCCACGGCCCCAGCGCGGATCGCGAAAGATGTTCAAATTCGGCGACCAGAAATCAAGGCCGCCCATGATGCCCGTGTGACCCTCACGCAGATTCTGCACATGCTTGATGCGGCCCTCAATGCCGATCTGCGCCGCCATGGTGTGAATCCCCGGCGAGTCAAACGTCGCGGCCAGTCCGATCGGCTCGGGATACTCCGTCACGCCTTCATTGATAACTCCGTGAAGAGCCTCGCTCCACCACTGATATGCAGGAACTTTGAGTCGCGGCACCGCAGCCGAATTGTTCTGCATCTGCGTGGCCTTCTCTTCCAGAGTCATGCGGTGCACCAAGTCAATCGCGCGCTGCTCTGGAGCAAGCTGTGGATTCATATACGGAAGATTTGCCGTCTCCTGGCCAACTGCCTTTTGCAACGCAAAGCCAAGGCTCAGGACTCCGATACCAGCAACGATGCAACCCACGATTCGCGTCAATCTGCTTCTCATACGTATCTCCGGTTTGTGTTGAACAACGTTCTAGATCCGGCGCCGCTGCAAGATTCAATACGGCCTGGCTCCCTCTGTCTTGCCAGGCGAGTTATCAGTGCGAAAAGGGCTGCCGGCAGTCCCAATGATCGGTTCGAAACCAATTTCCCGAAGCTTTCCGGAACAGTCGAATATACGGGATGGGGCAACCGCGAACAAGCGCAAATAAATCGCTTTATATAGCCCTGGCTCGTCGATGACCCCTCTGTTACAGAGAGCCGGGGGCGCCGGCTTGTGGGCGTGAAGTGGCCGTTTCGTCTCCGGTCGCAGGACGCAAATCGGAAACCCTGATTTCCCGACGCGCCAAAGATGGAAGAGGAGTGCGATTTGCCGGGGTGTGCCGGAACTCCGGGGTCTCCTGCATAAATATGAGGAGTGGAAAACGGTTCTGGACGTAGTCGCAGCCTCAGCTTTGCTGAGACACAGTCTCTACTGTCCTTTTCAACTGTCCGCAAGCCGCGTAAATATCCCGACCTCGAGGCCGCCGCAGATACACAGGGATTCCCTCTGCACCCAGCGCTCTTCGAAATCGCTCCACCGCATCCACCGTGGGCGTCGCGTATGGAATCCCCGGCCCCGGATTCCACGCAATCAAATTTACCTTCGCCGGCAATCCCGATCGCCGCACCAGCCGTGCAACCTCCGCCGCATGTTTCGGCTGATCCGTTACGCCGCCGAGCAGCACATATTCGAATGTGACCCGCTCCTTCGCGCGCAGCCGCACGCAGCGCACCGCGTCGACCACTGCCTCGATCGGCCACTTGCGATTGATCGGCATCACCTCGCTGCGAACCTCATCGTTCGGCGCATTCAAACTGATCGCCAGCTTCGGTCTGATCTCCGGCGGCTCCTCGGCGAACCTCTCGATGCCCGGCACAATTCCCGACGTCGACACCGTCATCCGCTGCGGACTCAACCCAACCTCCTCCACCAGCAGCCGTACCGCGCGCATGAAGTTGTCGTAGTTCAGAAACGGCTCACCCATACCCATGAACACCAGGTTCACGCGATCCTTCCCGACCTCGACGCCTTGCCGGTCCAGCACCGCCACCACCTGCCCGGCAATCTCCCCCGCTGTCAGATTGCGCTGCAACCCCAGCTTCGCCGTCAGGCAGAATTGGCAATTCACCGCGCACCCTACCTGGCTCGAAATACAAATCGTGGCTCGATTCCACCTGCGGCCCGGCCGCTCCCCCGCCTCCGGGTCTTCGCCGACCGTATCCCCGGCCTCCCCCTCATCCCCCTCTGGCATCCAAACGGATTCCACAGTCAGCCCGTCTGCCTCACCCTGGACCAGGTACCGTTCTGTCCCATCTATTGAGGTAAAGACCTGCACAATCAGGGGCCGGCCGACCCGCCACCCCTCCCCTGCCAGCCTGTGCCGGAACGCTTTTGGCAGCGTCGTTATACCCTCAACATCAACAATCCTTTGGCGATAGATCGCCTCCGCAATCTGCCGGGCCCGCCAGCTCGGCTCTCCCATTCCGGCCACGGTCTTGCCCAATTCAGATACATTCATGCCAAATAAACTTCTCAGGCCTCCGCCAGCCCGGTTTGTAGCGTCTAATGGGACTAGTTGTGAATTTGCGGTCACGGCTGGTCCCAGCATAGAGCTTTTCTATATCCATTGCAGCCCTTCCGCAAATCCAGTAAATCGCTCTTCTTTTTAGCAGCTCACGGCCGGAGAACGGGCGACTGTTCACGTCCCAATCGCCTTACAATCAGAGACCGACTGAATACCGATGACGAATCAGCGAAACCTTCGCCGAACTGTACTGCCTAACGGCCTAATTGTTCTCACCGAGCGCATGGAACATGTCCGTTCTGTCGCCATGGGGGTCTGGATCAAATCGGGCTCTCGCTGTGAGGCTCCCGAGATCAACGGAATCTCTCACTTCGTCGAGCACATGCTCTTCAAGGGCACTCGATCGCGCTCTTCCCTGAGCATTGCCCGTGAAATGGACTCGATCGGCGGCAATCTCGATGCCTTCACCGGCAAAGAGACCATCTGCTTCAACGTCAAGTCTCTCGCCGATCACGTCCCCATCGCGCTCGATGTTCTGGCCGACCTCGTTCTCAACCCGACCTTTGCTTCCACTGAGATTGAACGCGAACGCGGCGTCATCCTCGAAGAAATCAAGATCGACGAAGACAATCCCGACGTGCTCGTGCACGAACTGTTCACGCAGAACTTCTGGAAAGACCATCCGCTTGGAAAGCCGATCCTCGGAACCACACAGACCGTAGGACGCCTCGATCAGACGAAGCTCTTTGAATATCATGCGGGCCGCTTTCGTGGCGGGAACATGGTCTTCTCAGCCGCCGGAAATCTGGAGCACGACCAGTTTGTTGACTCAATCGCGCAGAAGTTCGCGTCTCTCGTGCCTGGTGAGCCCGCTGTCGAATCGCAGACTCCGCATGCCACCGCGCGCATTCTGCTCCAGAACAAGAAGGCGCTCGAACAGGTTCAGCTCTGTCTCGGCGTTCCCGCGCCGCCGATCACGGATGACAATCGCTTCGCGACGCTCATCCTCAACACGATCCTCGGCGGAGGCATGAGTTCTCGCCTGTTCCAGACGATTCGCGAAGAGCGCGGCCTGGCATACGCAATCTACTCCGACCTCAGTCCCTACAGTGATACCGGCTCGCTCTGCGTTTACGCAGGTACGTCGGCCGGCAAAGCACTTGAAGTCGTTGACCTTGTGATGGCCGAGTTCAGCAATCTGAAAGAGGTCCCGCTCTCAGAGGAAGAACTGAAACGCGGCAAGGATCAGCTCAAGGGCAACATCCTCATGGGGCTTGAAAGTTCCAACTCCCGCATGGCGAACCTCGCCCGGCAGGAGATGTACTTCCACCAGTTCTTTACCGCGGAAGAAGTGATTGCGCGCGTTGACGCTGTTACCGCCGAACAGATCCAGGGTATGGCCCAGCGCCTCTTCATCCCCGACCGGATTGCGATTACCCTGCTCGGCCGCCTCAATGGCATCAAGCTCACTCGCGACCGGCTCGTCTGCTGATCGAAGCCGGTAGCTAGTAGCTGGTAGCTGTCTTGCAAACCTGTGCGGTACCAATCTGCTACAGAGGGAAGAGCAGCAGGCTACAGGCTACCGGCTAAGAGCCTCGCGGCATCGGTCACCTGCAATTCCGAGCGCTCCCTTCCCCTCCCGCGTCTATAAGTTGTACGATTTCTCGTGTGGGCGGCCCAATCCGTCTGCCTTCAGAGGACTGGAAACCAAATGAACTGCACGTTTTTGAAGTCTGCCAGGCAGCGCCTCATGCGCGCCCATGTGGAAGAAGACGGATTTACGCTGATGGAACTCCTTATCGTCATCTCCATCATCGTCATCCTCATGCTCATCGCCATCCCTACCGCCAACACCATCCGGAAACACACCGACGAGGTCTCCGCGCAAAAATCGCTTCAGACCATTGAGCAGGCTCAATCGATGTACGTCACCAATTATCCGGTTCAGGGCTATGCATGCTCGCTCCAGGCTCTCGCCGGCGAAACAAGTTCTGGCCCGCCCAGCCCCACCAGTGCGCAGTTGCTCAACGGCCAGATCGCAACCGGCATCAAAGACGGCTACATCTTCAACATCACCAATTGCGTGAAGTCCACTTCAAATAACAGCGAGCGTATCACTAGCTACACCCTCACCGCCGTTCCTGCAACCGTCGGCAAAACAGGCGACCGCGGATTCTGCGTCGAAGCTGGCGGCGCCATCAAAGCCGATCCCGCCGGCGGCTCCAACTGCACCCAGACGGTGCAATGACCAGGTCACAATCGCTGCACGTTAACAATTGTCCCGGGTGCCCCATCCATTCGACTTTCTTTGTCGAACGGGTGGGAAAGGACAAACCTGGCCGGCCCAGTGTCGCCGATTGCCCCATCCATTTCGCGTATTTTGCGAAATGGGCGGGAAACAAGGCATTCCTTCTCGCCACTCTTCTGTTTTTCACGCTCCCAGTAGCAGCCGAATCAAAACCTGATCCCCACGACCTGGCCAAGCGTGTCGACCGGCACTACAACCAGCTCAAATCCCTCCAGGCCCAGTTCACCGAATCGTACGAAGGGCTCGGCCGCACCCGCACTGAATCCGGCACTCTCCTCCTGCAAAAACCCGGTCGCATGCGCTGGGACTACTCCCGTCCCGCCGGCAAGCTGTTTCTCCTCGACGGCAAGTACGCCTGGTTCTACTCCAAAGGCGACGCCCAGGTGCAGCGCATCGAAGCCAAAAAGCTCGATGATCTGCGTTCCCCGCTCCGCTTTCTGCTCGGACACACCCAGCTCGAAAAAGAAATCGATCATCTCGCTCAGTCGCCCGCTGCGAACGGCAACTTCACGCTCTCCGGAATTCCCCACAACCAGGAGAAGCGCATTCAACGCCTGAGTCTCACCGTCACAGCAGACGGCACCATCACCGGCATCGAGATCCAAGAGACAGACGGCGCGGTCACCCGCTTCACTTTCGCCAGCGAACAGCCCAATACCCCCATCCCGCCTTCAACCTTCCGCTTCACTCCCCCCGCCGGTATCCCGGTCATCAACGGCCTGCCACCGGTCTAACCGCGCTACTCTATCCCGACGCGGAAACACCGTTCCACAACGGTCCTTCGAATTGGCGGAAAAGGCAGCTTCGCCCTCGACGCCCCTCTATAATTGAGTTCCTTTGCTAGACCTGATACGTTCGCATCATTCGGTTCTCCCATTAGCTTCCCTTTCCTCCTGGCTCCGCGATTGAGGCTGAAATGTCTGAAGAAACCCAATCCCAACTCAACGAAGCGTCGACTCAGAATCCCGCATTATCCCGTCCAGCTGACTGGATGTTTCTTCAGCCGAGCATGCTCGACGAGATGCATGACGCGGTCATCACCACAGACCTGAATGGCAATGTCGTCGGCTGCAATCGTGCCGTCAGTACGACTTACGGGTTCCTACCCGACGAGTTGATCGGGCAGAACGTTTCTGTTCTCTACGCCGAAGAAGACCAGCTTCTGCTCATCGATACAGTCCTACCCGCCGTTCTAAAGACAGGCTCGTTCCGTGGCGAACTTCGAAACCGCACCCGCACCGGAGACTACATCTATATCCATCTCTCGGTGGCCCTCCTCCGCGACGCCGAAGGCCAGCCAAGCGGAATGGCGGGCTTCTCGGTCGACATCACTGCGCAGAAACTCGGCGACCTGGCATTGCGCCGCAGCATTGAAGTTGAACGCGAATTCGAGCAACACAAGGCAGCCGCGGCCGGCATGCGAATGTTGTTCGCCGCGGTTGAACGCGCGCAAGATGTCATCCTGCTCACCGAAGCCGAGCCCATCAGCGAACTGGGACCTCGAATCGTCTATGTGAATCAGGCTTTCCAGAAGATGACGGGATACACCTCGGAAGAGGTCATCGGAAAGACGCCACGCATTCTTCAGGGGCCTAAAAGCGACCCTGCAGCCTTGAAACGAATTCACGACGCTTTGTCGTCATGGCAGCCAATTCGCGAAGAGTTGATCAACTACCGCAAGGACGGGACGCCGTTCTGGGTAGATATGTCCATCTTTCCGATTGCAGACGAAAGAGGATGGTATACGCACTGGATGGCAATCCAGCGGGATACTACCGAGCAGAATATCGTTCGCGAGAAACTGGCGGACGGAGAGTCCCGCCATCGATTCCTCACCGAGGCCATTCCCCAGCTCCTGTGGACCGCGGACGCAGGCGGCAACTGCACGTTCGTCAGCCAGTCATGCGCTTCCTTCCTGGGCATGTCCGTGAACGAATGCTTGAATGGCGGATGGTATTCCTGCGTGCATCCGGACGACCTCGCGCGAACACAGTCACGCTGGCGGGAGTCGGTCGAACATGGTTCCAACTTCGTGGTCGAATACCGCCTCAGGCGGCACGACGGCCAATACCTCTGGTTCTTGCACCGGGCTTCCCCGCGCAAAGATGCCGACGGGCGTGTTATCGAGTGGATCGGAACTTCCACGGACATCGCATTGCAGAAACACACCGAGCAATCTCTTCGCCAGACTGAAAAGCTTGCGGCGGTGGGACGACTGGCAGCCAGCATCGCTCACGAGATCAACAATCCCCTCGAATCGGTCACCAACCTCCTCTATCTCCTCTCGCAGAATCAATCCCTCGATCAAGATGCGCGCAGCTTTGTCAAAACCGCCCAGGACGAGTTGGCAAGGGTGAGCGCAACGGCCACGCAGACCCTTCGCTTCCACAAGCAATCCTCTTCAGCCTCACCCACGCGACCTTCAGAGTTGATCGAATCCGTACTCGCACTCTATCGCTCTCGAATTGCCTCTGCCGGCATTCACGTCACTTCGGAGTACGAGCGAACGGAGCTTCTGCATTGTCGTGCCGGCGAACTTCGCCAGGCCCTGGGTAACGTCATTGGAAATGCCATCGACGCGCTGCGTCGTGGCGGGAGCCTCCGCATCCGCAAACGGCCGTCGTACAACTGGACGGATCAGACTGTGCGCGGAGTTCGAATTACAATTGCCGACAACGGATGTGGAATTCAGCCCGAAGACCGCGGTCGCTTGTTCGAACCTTTCTTCACTACAAAAGGCCTCATCGGCACCGGCCTCGGTCTCTGGGTCACCAAAGACTTTATTTGCAGGCATAACGGAACGATTTCGCTTCGCAGTTCCACCAGGCCCGGAGCATCGGGGACCACGGTGTCCATCTTCCTTCCGTTCGCGTCCGACGACCCCGATGAGGCGTTGTCCCTTTAACTGCAAATTGCCGAAGAGCCTTAGGGTCTTCCCCCATTCCACCACGATGAGCGGAAATTCCAGAGACGCTTTGCCGGCGAACATTGCGGACCATGCGATTCCCGATCGTAGCTCGCTCAGCGTAGAATGGCGTCCTCAAACGGACAGACTCCTCGGCCCCCGCGCAAATTAAGAATCTCTGATGACCTCTGTTCTGCAAATTAGCGAACGGGTACAAAACGCCATCCCTCC
>Ga0157378_10005659_pt1 | contig 10940 bp, 8 predicted proteins | sample M65metaG_FD_115309 | JGI IMG/M metagenome (GOLD analysis project Ga0157378, IMG submission 115309) | Miscanthus rhizosphere microbial communities from Kellogg Biological Station, Michigan, USA - M6-5 metaG | ecosystem: Host-associated > Plants > Roots > Rhizosphere > Soil | place: USA: Michigan...
AAGGCGATCCGGCACTGCTGGATGCCTGTCTTCCCAGGGGCGAGCGGATCGAATCCATCGATTTCGCACGCGGCGCCCGCAGGATTGCGATCATGGAAGAGGGGCGCCTTGCTGCCGCGCTGTTCGTCACCCGCGACGGCAACCTTCCCTCGCGTGACTGGCTGATCGCCCAGCTTTCCGAGCCGCAGGCCAGTCCCTATGTGCTCGCCGGTCGCGCGCCCGGCGCCCAGACCGATCGCGGCGCAATCGTCTGCGTCTGCTTCGATGTCGGCCTCAAGACGATCGTCGCGGCGATCACCGATCAGCGCCTCACCGATATCGCGGCGGTCGGAAAGGCGCTTGGCGCGGGAACCAATTGCGGCTCCTGCCGCCCCGCCATCGCCCGCATTCTCAGCGAAACCGCATCCGCTCCCCCGATGGAGAAAATCCATGCCGCAGAATGAAGTCATCGCCCCTGGCGAGGTCTGGCTAGTGGGTGCCGGCCCGGGCGATCCCGATCTGCTCACTCGGAAGGCCGAACGCCTGCTCAACGCCGCCGACATCGTTTTCCACGACGCCTTGGTCGGTCCCGCCATATTGGCGCTGGTGCGTGAGGATTGCGAAGTCGTCAGCGTCGGCAAGCGCTCGGGCCGTCATTCGAAAGACCAGCAATCCATAAACGACCTGCTGCTCTCGGCCGCCCGCGTGGGAAAGCGTGTCGTGCGCCTCAAGGGTGGCGACCCTTCAATTTTCGGCCGATCGACAGAGGAAATCGATCACCTTGCCAAGCATGGCATCGGTGTTCGCATATGCCCCGGCATCACCGTCGCCAGCGCCGCAGCGGCAAATGGGACCATGTCCCTCACGCTAAGAGGGGCGGCCCGAAAACTGACTTTCATTACCGCGCATGCGCGCGCCGGCGAGGATCTTGAGTTGGATTGGTCCACCTTGGCGGCCACCGATGCCACCTTGGCGGTTTATATGGGCCGCGCCGCGGCGTCGGAAATCTCGCAAAAGCTGATCGCGGCAGGACGAGATCCTGGGACGCCGGTGATGATCGCTGTCAACGTATCGCTTCCGAACGAGCGCCTGATCCGCGGACAACTCTCTGCTCTCGCATTCCTGGTTCAAACAATCAGCGAAACCGATCCGACCCTGCTTCTGATCGGTAAGGCGGTTAACCCGCATGCGGTGGCCACGTGTTGTGACAACGCAACTTTTGCAGTGCAGGAACATCAGCATTATTGATTGCTTCTCTATACGATATTGGTTTGAATCGCGGCCATTCCATTGACGGAATCGAGGCGCACGACCTGAGGTTGAATCGCAATGTTCCGCGAATACCCTCAATAGTATCCGCAACAAATCAGCCTCGCCATGCAGCACCGGCTTGCATCGGCCAGCACGCATACGGCAGAGGTCCGCCGTGACTGTTCAAATCGATATGGGAACCGATGCCGCAGGCAGCGTTGCCTCGCTGGATCTGGAAGAGTTGCTTGCCACCCGATTGCTCGTCCAGGGCAATTCCGGCTCGGGCAAGTCGCATCTGCTGCGCCGCCTGATCGAAGGAAGCGCACAGTGGGTCCAACAGGTGATTCTGGATCCTGAAGGTGATTTCGTGTCGCTCTCGGAGCGGTTCGGGCACCTCGTGGTCCCGGCGGCGGATTACAGCGAGGCAGAGATCGTCAGCATCGCCGCGCGCGTCCGGGAACATCGCATCTCAGTCATCCTCGATCTCGAAGCGCTCGACATCGACGCCCAGATGCGGTGCGCCGCGATCTTTCTCGGCAGGCTGTTCGATGCACCGCGCGACCAATGGTATCCTGCGCTTGTCGTGGTGGATGAAGCCCAGCTTTTTGCCCCGGCTGCGGCAGGCGATGTCGCCGAGGACGCACGCAAGGCATCGCTGGCCGCCATGACCAACCTGATGTGCCGCGGACGCAAGCGAGGCCTTGCCGGTGTCATCGCCACCCAGCGCCTCGCCAAGCTTGCCAAGAATGTGGCTGCCGAAGCCTCCAATTTCCTGATGGGCCGAACCTTTCTGGACATCGACATGGCGCGGGCCGCCGATCTGCTAGGCATGGAACGGCGCCAGGCGGAAGCCATCCGCGATCTCGAGCGAGGTCATTTTCTGGCGCTGGGCCCTGCCCTTTCGAAGCGCCCGCTTGCGATCCGGATCGGTGCTGTGGAAACCGGCTCAAAAAATGCTTCCGGGCGCCTGATCCCTCTGCCCGATACGACGGGGCGGGACGCCCGTGAGTTGCTTTTCGAAGCGGTTCTTGAACCCGTCGCTACAATGGTGCGGGAGCCGATCGCAATTCCCTCACCGGAAGACCTGATCGCGCGATCCAGAGCCAAGCCGATTGGCCTTGCGACGCCTGCCCCGCAACATGCGGCGCCGGAAGCGGCAGAGATCGACCAAATCTTGGATCTGGTGCTGCGCGATATCATCGCGGATGCGGATAGTATGTATCGCACCGCCGCTGCGCTATTCCAGGACTTCACGGTGCGGTGCCGCATGAAGGGCCTTGTCCAGATCTCCGTAGATCTCTCTGAATTCACGCGAAAATTATCGATGGCGCGGGCAGGCATCTTTAGCGCCGATGCCAATGAGGACGATTGGCGTGAGGCCTTGGCGATCGGCTGCAGTCTGCCCGAAGATATGCTGGGTGTCTTTCTGTCGATCGCCCGCGCTGCAAAAAATGGCGATCCCTGCCCGAGCGATGCCGAGGTCGCGCAAGTCTATGGCACGCAATCGATCGGCCGCGTGCGCCGGTTGCTCGGCTATATGGAAAGCCAGGGGATCTTCGTGATCCGTACGGACTTTCGTGGCCGCCGGTCCATCACCATTACCAGGCTAGGCTGGGCCACGAGCGCTGACGAGGCCGCGCCTTCCCGGCCGAAGCAATCCTTGACGAGCGATAGTACCCTGCCGACCCTGTTCTGAAAGTTTCAGTGCCGCTGCAGGGCTGTGCTATGCGGCACTCAAAATATCGGACCGAGGATGCCCATGCGTGAGATCCAGTCTTTCTGTCGCATCTGTCAGGGTCAGTGCGGGGTCACCGTCACCGTGAACGACGCGGGGCGGATCGAGAAGGTCCGGGGGGACAAGGCCAATCTCCTCAGCACCGGTTATCTCTGCAGCAAGGGCGTCGATTCAGCCGAGATGCACTATCGGCCCGACCGCCTCCTGCGCCCCCTGAAACGGGTGGCGGATGGATCGATGGTCGAAATCCCGCTGGAGCAAGCCCGCCAAGAGATCGCTGAGAAGCTGGCGGTCATCATCGCAAGGAACGGCGCGCCCGCCGTCGCGGCCTATCTGGGCACGCATGCGACCTTCAACCCTCTTGTGTTCAGGACCGCGCCTGCCTTTCTAGAAGCCATTGGCTCTCCCAGCCTGTTTACATCGCTGACGATCGACCAGTCCGCCAAAGCCATCACCGCCGCAAGGCTCGGCACATGGGGTGCCGGGCCACAAAGCTGGGACACGTCGGATGTCAGCCTGGTCTTCGGCATGAATCCGCTGGTCTCGATCTGGAGCGGCTTTTCCATGCCCGCCTACAACCCCACAAAGCGCATCAAGGAGGCCAAGGCGCGGGGGTTGAAGCTGATCGTGGTCGACCCCCGGCACACGGAAACTGCGCAATATGCGGACATTTTCCTGCAACCTCTGCCAGGCGAGGATACCGCCATCGCTGCAGGCTTGCTGCGCATCATCATTGCTGAAGGTCTGCATGACGCGGATTTTTGTGAGCGTTATGTGGCCGGCTTCGAGCGGCTGCGCGACGCGATAGATCCCTTTATCCCTGATTATGTCGCGACCCGAGCAGGCATCGGTACAGACCAGCTTCGTGCTGCCGCGCGGATGTTTGCGGGCAATGGAAAGCGCGGCTGTACGGCCTGTTCGACCGGCGTGTGCATGTCACCCTTTTCGAATCTCGCGGCGCACATGATCGAACTGCTCAACGTGGTCTGCGGTCGGGTGGCGCGGGCTGGTGAGGTCGTTGCGTACCAATCCCCGTTCCTCCCGGAGCGGACGGTTCATGCGGAGGTCGTGCGTCCGGATCGATGGTGGGAGAAGAGCCACACATTGCGCACCGGTGGCTTTGGCGCGCTCATGACCGATGCCGGGCTGGAGCTTCCCAGCGCCGCATTGCCGGATGAAATTCTCACGCCGGGGGCCGGGCAAATTCGCGCCCTGTTTACGGTGGGCGGCAACCCCGCCAGCGCACTTCCCGACCAGATAATGACCCTCAAGGCATTGAAGTCCCTTGATCTTCTCGTAGCGATCGAGCCGTTCATGACAACGACCGCCCGGCTTGCGGATTACGTCATCCCGCCCGAATTGATGTACGAGCGCCCCGACGTGCCTATGGTTGCCGGCGCCACATTCTTCCCGCTTCCCTTTGGCTTGTACACACCGGCGCTGGTCGAACCGCCGCCGGGTTCCGATGTCGCGTGCGAATGGCAATTCTTCTGGGATCTGGCCCGACGGCTCGGCAAACAGTTGATTGTCGCGGGTGAAGCGCTGGACATGGAGACCGCACCCACTTCCGAAGCTCTGCTGGACGTGATCGTCGGCCATAGCCGCATTCCGCTCGACGAGATGCGCAGACATCCTCACGGTGAAATGTTTCCGATTGATCAACGGGTCCAGCCCCCGCACGCGGATAATGCTGCGCGCTTCGATGCTCTGCCTCACGATGTCGCCGAGGAGCTCCAGCGCTATCTCTCGACGGCCCGGCCGGATCCCACCTTCACCCATCTGATGACGAATCGGCGCACCCGCGACGTGTTGAACAGCTTGATCCCCTTCCCTAACCGGCAAGAGACCCGCAAGCGCTATAACCCGGCTTTCATGCACTCCGACGATCTCGCGCAACTCGGCGTAGCTCCCGGGGAGAGCATCGATCTTGTGTCGGAACATGGCCGGATCACGGCGATCGTCCAGATCGACGATGCCTTGCGCCCCGGCGTCGTTTCAATGTCGCATAGCCGCGGCGGCCTGCCGGGCGATCCGATCGAGCTGACGGCGGGAGCCGCCTGCACGCAGCTGCTGGTCAGCACCGAACGCCATTGCGAGACAATCAACGGCATGCCCCGGATGAGTTCGATCCCCATCCAGATCGACGTGCCTCGGGGATGATCCGTCAGTCTCGCTAGGCCATCGCGGGCGCGCCGGCCTCCGACAATCGGGCAAGCTGGTCGGGGGTCAACTGCAACGTCATGCTCGGCAGCAGTTCGGCAAGCTGTTCCACCGAGGTCGCACTGGTGATCGGCGCAACGATCCCCGGCTGGGCCGCCAGCCAGGCGAGCGCGATCGATCCCAGGCTGGCGCCTGTTTCAGCGGCGACCTTGTCCATGGCGGCCAGCACCGCCGGTCCGGTCCGCTGCATGTAATGTTCCGCACGGCTTCCGCGCGGACTTTTGCCGAGATCGGCCTCGGTGCGATATTTCCCCGTGAGGTAACCTGCCGCGATCCCGTAAAAAGGGATCACGCCGATATTTTCCGCGACGCAGAGATCCTGCAACGGCCCTTCGAACACATCGCGATCGACCAGATTGTACAGCGGCTGGAGCACCGTGTACCGCGCCCAGCCGTTGGCATCACTAACCCGCAGCGCCTCCGCCAATCGCTCGGCAGTAAAATTCGAGGCTCCGATCGCCCGCACCTTGCCAGCCTTGATCAGGCTGTCAAAGGCCTCGAGCGTTTCCTCCATGGGCGTGTCCGGATCATCGCAATGCGAGAAATAGAGATCGATGACATCGGTGCGCAGCCGCTGGAGTGATTCATCGACCGCAGCCTTGATCCGTGACGCCTTTAGCCCCTTGCCGCCCACGCCCTCCCACATCCCGACCTTGGTCGATATCAATACATCCTTGCGACGGCCGCTGCGCGATAGCCATTCGCCGATCGCCCGCTCTGATTCACCCCCGACATTTCCTGGAATATATGCGGTATAATAATCGGCGGTGTCGATCATGGTACCGCCGGCTGCGACGAAAGCATCCAACACGGCACAGCTTTGATCGGTATCGATCCGCCATCCGAACACATTCCCGCCGAGAATAAGCGGCGGCGTGCTGAGGCCGCTACCGCCAAGGGGACGAAGCTGGGTCATGAACACTCTCCTGTAGTCTTTGCCGTGAAAGGGCGGCCGTGCCCTTAAAACGTGGTGCGATCCTGCTGTGACCATTCATAGACCTGGTCGCTCGGATGACGCGCTCCGCGATAGGGCGTGCCATCCCATAGACCGCCATGATCGAGGCCCGAATAGGGCGCCGCATGGCTCCAATCAAAGACGAAGCGGCGGTGGACAATGCGCCATTCGTCACCCCGCTTCTCGAACCGATCGAGGTAGCGGAAGCCGATGACGAGCTCGTTCACGCCCTGGGGATCATCCTGCGCGTCTGTCCAGTCCTTGCCAAGCGTCCGTTCATTGCTTTCCCGCGTCGGAAAGGTGCGGTGGTGCGCGACGCAATAGCTCTCGACGAATGCGTGATCGCCCCGCAGATCGATAAGGACGTTGCCGAACATATGGTGGGTGGCGGCCAGCACCTTTGCAGCGAATTCGAGCGTGGTCTCGTCCATGTTCGCGCGCGCGCGAACTGGCTCTGCCCCGAAACCCCAAACCGCGTCTTCCCAATAGAGCGCATGTGTATATGCGGGATCAGCTCGATCCGTGCCGCGCGCGGCACCGTAGAGTCGATCGCGGATCGCGTCCTTATCCTCGATCGCCGTGAGCCGGCGCTCGATCTCCGCCAATTTGCTTTCGCTGGTCATGTGGCTTCACCAATTCTCTCACGGTCGATGGGCGCGAACGGCGGGCGATACAATCCGCCCGCCGCAACAGAGGAGGCAATCAGAACAGAGCGTTGCAGTAGCCCCCGTCGACGCGGATGGTTTCCCCGGTGACATAGCTCGCTCGTTCCGAACACAGGAAGGCAACCACTGCACCCATTTCGTCGGGCGTGCCCCAACGGCCTACAGCCGTCGGCTTCATCAGGTCATCATCGCTGTAGGCGCGATCGTCCTGCATGTATTCGCGGCTCAGCTCGGTCAGGAAAGCACCAGTAGCGATGCTGTTGAAGGTGATGCCGTCGCGTCCATATTCGTGGCTCATGATCTTGAGCATCGAACAGGTCGCGACCCGCATGCTCGCCGAATACATCGGATCGATCAGATGCGGCTCCTTCACCGCCACCGAGGCGATGTTGACGAAGCGCCCCCATTTCCGCTCCTTCATCGCGGGCAAGACTTCGCGCGCCAGATTGACGATCGGCATGACCCAGACGCTGGTGGCCTTGTCGAACTCTTGATTGGTGGTTTTTTCGAAGCCACGGTTGGGATGGATCATTCCGGGAGGGTTGGTGACGATGATCGCGGGATCGTCCCACTTATTGCGCAGCTCGGCCACCCACTCCTTGACCTTGGCCTGATCCTCCATATCGCCGACGAGGCCGGTTACCTCCAACCCTTCTTCCGTCATCTCCTTGATCGTTTTGGCCAGGGCGGTCTCGTTGCGGCTGGTAATCGCCACGCGCGCGCCTTCACGCGCCAGCTCATTGGCAATGCCGCGACCGCATCCGCGCGCGCCGCCACCCACGATCGCGACTTTTCCCTTGATCCTGAAATCCATGCAATCTCTCCGTCCGTCTAATATAGTTTGGGATATCGCTATCACATCGAATACGATCGTCAATCTGCACGGCCGGGGTTTATAATTACACAGAGAAGTATTTGTAACTTACAACGCTAAGTATGTGCTGTTGCTTTAAAATCTACCTCAATAACCTACCGCCGATCCTTGGTGGCCGAGAAACGAATGCCCGGGCTCTTACCCTCGACATAGTTCAGTTCCCAGGCATCCTTGGCCATGAATACCGGAGCACCGTCGCGATCCTCGGCCATGGCGCTGCGGTGGAGCCCCTTGAACTCGTCCAGCGCCTTGTCGTCCTCGGCAGTGATCCAGCGTGCAGTGTCCCAGGGTGAAGGCTCGAACCCGGCGTCGACCTTGTATTCGGCCTGAAGCCGCGAAATCAGCACATCGAGCTGAAGCTGGCCGACCACGCCGACGATCCATTGTGATCCGATCGACGGATGGAAGACCTGCATGATCCCTTCCTCCGCCATATCGTTGAGCGCGTTGCGAAGTTGCTTGGTCTTGGTGGGGTCAGCAAGCTTCACGCGGCGCAGGATCTCCGGCGCAAAATTGGGCAGCCCAGTGAAGCGGATCATTTCCCCTTCTGTCAGCGTGTCGCCGACGCGCAGCGTTCCGTGATTGGGAATGCCGATGATGTCGCCGGGAAATGCTTCATCGGCAAGCTCACGGGTCTGGGCGAAGAACAGGATCGGGCTGTGCACTGCAATCGCCTTACCCGTGCCGACCTGGGTCAGCTTCATCCCGCGTTTGAACTTGCCCGAACACAGCCGCATGAACGCCACGCGGTCGCGGTGCTGGGGGTTCATGTTCGCCTGAACCTTGAAGATGAAGCCGGCAACGTCTTTCTCGCCGGGCTCGATCATACGTGGCTCGGCGGGCTGAGGACGTGGCGGTGGGGCGAATTCGGCCAGGGCTTCGATCAGTTGCTCGACCCCGAAATCCTTGAGCGCCGAACCGAAATATACGGGGGTGAGGTCACCGTTGCGATAGGCGGTGACGTCGAATGAGGCGTAGCCCCCCTGTGCCAACTCGGCCTCCTCGCGCAACAATGCCGCGCCGTCGGCAGAGAGGAGCGTGTCAAGATCGGAATCGTCAAGTCCGCCAACGGGAACGCTGTCGCCCTCATAGGCACCGGTCGCATCCTGCGCCGGGCGATGTAACTCGTTGCGGGTCAGGTCATAAATGCCCTCGAAGGTGCCCCCCATGCCAACCGGCCAGCTCATGGGCGTCACGTCCAGCGCCAGCACGTCCGCAATTTCGTCGAGCAGGGCGAAGGGCGGGCGCCCTTCCCTGTCGACCTTGTTGATGAAGGTGATGATAGGCACCGATCGCATCCGGCAGACCTCGAACAGCTTCCGGGTCTGCGTCTCGATGCCGCGCGCGGCATCGATTACCATCACCGCGGAATCGACCGCCGTCAGCGTGCGATAGGTATCCTCCGAAAAATCCTCATGGCCCGGCGTGTCGAGCAGGTTGAATGTGATACCGCTGCGCTCGAACGTCATCACCGAGGACGTTACCGAAATGCCGCGTTGCTGCTCGATCTTCATCCAGTCGGATCGGGCGCGCCGGTTTTGCCCGCGCGCTTTGACCTCGCCTGCGAGATGGATCGCCCCGCCGACCAGCAAAAGCTTCTCGGTCAGCGTGGTCTTGCCCGCGTCGGGGTGTGAGATGATAGCGAAGGTGCGTCGGTCGGAATGATGGGTCATGACGCGCGCCTGCTAGCAGGATTGGGCGCCAAAAGCGAACCAGGCCGAACAGGTTGTTTCGGCTACAGAATATGATATTAGTCAATCGTTTACGCCAATTCATGAACACGCGTTAAGGCATAATATGTTTACAATCTTCGGATAAACCAGAACCCGGGTCCGGAAAGCATATGAATGAAGACTAATCGCGTCCATGTTCTGATTATCGATGACTCCATCACCATCCGTGCGATGATGGAGGCGGTGCTGAACAATGACAGCGAGATCAAGGTGGTGGGTGATGTCGGCAGCGCAGAGGAAGCCGAGGACATCCTGCGGGATCTTTCGCCGGACGTTACCCTGCTCGACATCCAGTTGCCGGGCATGAGTGGCCTGGATTTCCTGAACCAGATAAGGGCATGGCACTTCAAACCGGTGATCATGCTCTCATCGCTGACTGCAGCAGGCGCTCCCGAACGGGTTGAGGCTCTCCGCCGCGGTGCCGTTGGTTCGTTCAGCAAGGCGAAAGCCGTGAGCGAAGCGCCCAAACTGATCAAGATGATAAAAGACGCCGCCCACGGCACGCTGCGCACCGATTCCGCCGATGCCAAGGCGCTCGCCGCCATCATTGCCGCTGAAAAGGAAGCGGCAAAGGGGAATAGCATCAACGCATAAGAACGAGCTCTTCAGACATCGTGGGATGAAGGGCGACGGTGGAGTCGAACTGCTGCTTGGTCAGCCCCGCCTTCACCGCGATAGCCGCCGCCTGCAGGATTTCGGGCGCATCCGGGCCGATCATATGGAGGCCCAGCACCACCTCGGTCTCCGGATGGACCACCATCTTGTAGAGCGCCCTTTCGCCGCGATCGGCCAACACATTCTTCATCGGTCGGAAATCGGACGTGTAGGTCTTGGCCGCTCCGAACTTGTTGCGCGCCTGCGCCTCGGTCATGCCGACGCCTCCAATCGGGGGCGCGCTGAACACGGCCGAAGGGATGCAGTTATAATCGACCCGGGTCGGCTTATTGCCGAAAATGGTGTCGGCGAAAGCCTGACCTTCCCGGATCGCGACCGGAGTAAGCTGGATGCGATCAGTGACGTCACCAACCGCATAGATGCTCGGCACCGACGAGCGATTGTCCGCGTCGACCTTGATCGCGCCATTTTCGGCGAGTTCGACCCCGACGTCCTCAAGCCCCAGACCCGGCGTCTTGGGAACGCGGCCAGTGGCGAACAGAAGCACATCGGCAGGCAACGGATCGCCGCTGCCGAAATGAACGAGCAGGCTGCCGTCGTCCTGCTTTTCGACCTGCTTAAACGGCGCGTTGAAGCGGAAATTGATCCCCTTGGTCATCGAGATCTGAAGGAGCCGATCGCGGATCTGCTCGTCATAGCCGCGCAGGATCTTGTCGGATCGGTTGACGATCGTGACCTGGCTACCGAATTGGTGGAAAATTCCAGCGAACTCGTTGGCAATATAGCCGCCCCCCGCGATCACCACCCGCTTCGGCAAGGTTTCGAGGTGAAACACTTCATTGGAGGTAACGCCGTGCTCGGCGCCCGGGCAATCGAGCCGCGCCGGCCACGCGACGACCGCGATCGCGCTGGC
>Ga0157378_10005662_pt1 | contig 10935 bp, 9 predicted proteins | sample M65metaG_FD_115309 | JGI IMG/M metagenome (GOLD analysis project Ga0157378, IMG submission 115309) | Miscanthus rhizosphere microbial communities from Kellogg Biological Station, Michigan, USA - M6-5 metaG | ecosystem: Host-associated > Plants > Roots > Rhizosphere > Soil | place: USA: Michigan...
AGAAGGTGCCGCAGGCGGATGAGGGGGCTTGCATTCGAGCAAGAACACGAACCCCTCATCCGCGCTTCGCGCACCTTCTCCCCTCGCGAGGGGAGAAGGGACTGTGCCGCAATTTGCGTTTCTTTTCTCAGGCGCGTCGCGCGCGACGTCCACCGCTCAGGATGACATCGCCTCTCACATGTATCGTTGCGGTCGTGAAGGAGATCAACCTCTGGAAGCAGAGACTCGCGAGCGTTCCTGCGCACGTGTGGGACGACGATGACGTCGAGGTACTGATCCTCGCGGACAACGAGCTCGAGGAGATTCCGCCTTCGATCGGCCGGCTTCGCTCATTGCGCACGCTCGACGTCGGGCACAACAGGATCGCATCGCTGCCTCCCGAGCTCGGGTTGCTGTCGCAACTCGATCGCTTTCTCTACATTCACGACAATGCGTTGTCGGAGCTGCCGGAGACTCTCGCGAATCTCATACGCCTCCGCTATCTCAATCTGAGCGCCAACCGGTTCACGGAATTGCCGGAGGTCGTCTGCGCACTCTCGAGCCTCGTGGAACTTCGCGCGATGGACAACGCGATCACCACCATTCCCGTGGCGGTCCGCCATCTCACCGCGCTACGCGAGCTTCATCTGCGCAACAATCGGCTGCGGACACTCCCCATGGCGCTCGAAGAACTCGTTTCACTTCGACAACTGGATCTGCGAGGCAATCCGCTCGAAGAACTTCCCGACGCGTTGTTGCGGCTTCCGCGGCTGGAGAAGATCGACGTCCGCTGGGTTACGACGCTGCGCTCCGCAACGATTCTCGACGAACTGGAAGCGAAAGGATGTCTCGTTTACCGGTGACGACCGTGCGCGATGCGAAAGCCTCCCTGATCCGCGTGCTTCAACATGCGTGTTCCGGCGAGCTCGCTGCGGGCTTTGCTTATCGAGGACATGCAAGCAGCCTCAAATCGTCCGAGGAACGGGAGAAGATCCTCGCGATCGAGCGCGAAGAGTGGCATCACCGTCGTCTCGTCCTCGGGCTGCTGTCGGAGCTGGGCGCGCGACCAGACGCCATGCGCGAATGCATCTTCTGGATGATCGGAAAGTGCATCGGCATCGCGTGTCATATCGGCGGATGGTTCATTCCGATGTACGGCGCGGGACGGCTCGAGCGGTGGAATATCGAGGAGTACGAAACAGCGGCGCGACATGCGCTCGAAGCGGAACACGCGGAGATGATCGACTGCCTGCTCACCATGGCCGAGGTGGAGTGGGAGCATGAGCGCTATTTCCGCGAAAGGATTTCCGGGCATTTCCTGCAGCGCGTGTTTCCGGCGTGGAAACCGCCAGCTGCCAGGGAGTCGATCCGGCTTCGCTTCACCGCACAAAAAACAGAATGACGCCGATCGCGAAGAGTAATCCGATCGCGATCGCAATCACGCGAATCCGCCGGGCGCGCGACATCCGCTCCGACTCCAGCTCATCAGACGAATGAGCGAACTGAAATGCCTCGCCCTTGAAGTGGACGCCGCATTTCCGGCATTGCTCCGCGTGAGCCGGAACCCAACTGCCGCAATGGGCGCATTTGACCCTGTTCGGATCCTCTTCGATGAGCTTCTTGTGCTTTTCGAAATCGATACTCATTTGCGTAGCAATCACAGTCACGTAACCGCGACCAGAAGTTCTTCCGAATTGTTCGGCGGCCTGAGGCCGTCCGTTCTGTCGGCGAAGTAGCGTTGCGCGAGCATTGCCGCGGATACGTGCCGGACGTCTCGAAAGCCCGCGTCTCGCGCGAGCGTCAGCATCTGCTCCGGTGTGAAGAAGCTGATGAAGGGCGTTCCATTTGCCCGCGCCCCTTCCACCGCTCTTTGAATCCCGGGACGCACATCCGGATCGGACATTTCAATCGGCAGCATGAACGACATGACGAGCGTCGAGCCCGTGGCCAACGCTGCGATCTGACGCAGCGTTGCTTCGATCGCAGGCTTCGTCAGATACATGCTCACACCGATGGACGCGACCACGGCAGCCCGCGCGGAGTCAAACCCCGAATGCAGAAGCCGTGCGCACCACGCATCGAGAGCCTCGAAGTCGACGGGCACGAGCCGGAGATGCGGCGGAACGCCGAAGCCGAGGTCGAGAAGGCGCTGTCGCTTCCAGGCTTGGGGAGCAGGCCGGTCGCGCTCGCACACAGTCACGCGCGAAGCGAGCTCCGGCCGCCGCTGAACGAACGTATCGAGGCCGGCACCGAGAATGACGTATTGATCGACGCCCTGCGCGATTTGCTCCGAGACGAGATCTTCGACGAAGCGCGCGCGCGCCACGATCGAGGCGCGAAATGGCCGCGTGAAGGGGCTCATGTCCGGCCGGCTCTGCCATTGCGCGTCAGGAGCTGCCAACTGCAGGCCGACCTTGTCGACAAACACATGCGGCGGCGTATCGGCTTCTACGTGTAATGCGCGCCATAAGGCGACGCGCAGTGCAGTATTGTCGGGTTCAGCGTTCATTGATCATACACGCAGGGAGGCTCGGAAGCCTCTCGCTGCATAATACGACTCGGCACCATTGTGATAAACGAAAACGGTGTTGTAGCGGCGATCGCAGAAGATTGCACCGCCCAGCTTTCTGATGTCCGCCGGAGTAAGCACCCAGCTGGAAGTCTTCACGTCGAATTCGCCCAGCTTCTGCAGCTCCCGATATTGTTCTTCAGTCAGAAGCTCGACGCCCATCGCGGCGGCCACATCGAGCGCGTTGTCCTTGGGTTTGTTTTCTTTACGTGAGTCCAGTGCTTTGCGGTCGTAACAGAGACTCCGGCGGCCCCTGGGACTCTCCGCTGAACAATCGAAAAACAAATATTCGCCGGATTTCTTGTCGAAGCCGACGACGTCCGGCTCGCCACCGCTGCTCTCCATCTCACTGAGCGATTGCAGCTTTTCCTCGTTTGCTTCGAGTCTGGCCTGCACCTTGTCCCAGTCGATACTCTTATGGCGATTCATGTTCTTCTCGAACCGCGTCTTCAATATGGCAAGCAGCTCTTCCCGTTGTTTTGCTTTCATCAAGAAAACTCCTGAGTCGGATTATTCACGGTCGATTCTGTGTAGGACAGGCGCCCCCGCCTGTCCTACACATCAGCCATACGAACCGCATCATGCTTCCAAGTTAACGGCGATGAACGCGATGTGGCAAGTCATTCAATCGGGTTATAGTCTCGAGGCGTGAAATACATTGTGATCGTCGCGATGCTCCTTCTCGTCGTTCCGGCATTCGCTGCAACGATTACGGTCAACGTCGGTCCCGGTCTCGTGTTCTCGCCGAGCTCGGTGAGCATCACGACCGGCGACACGGTGCAATGGCATTTCAACGAGTTCGGTCATACGACAACGAGTAACGCGACGAGCGGGACGGACGCGTGGAATTCAGGAGTCGTCGCCAGCGGCGGCAACTTCACACACACGTTTTCGAACACCGGTGATTTCCCTTACTACTGCGCCGTTCACAGTTCGGCGAGTGGAAGCGCGATGAACGGCACTGTGCACGTGGCCGCACCCTTGCCACCCCCACCACCCGCTGCGGTCGTGCCGGCGCTCAACGGGACGCTGCTGGTCGTATTGGCAGGGATCCTGATGGTCATTGGCGTATTCGTCATTACAAGGCGGGGTTGAAATCAATTCGCCGTGTCCAGCGACACACCTTCCGCAATCAACACCTCGAACTCCGCCGCCGGGACCGGACGGCTCACAAGGAACCCTTGCATCGCATCGCAATGATGCTTCCTCAACAGATCGAGTTGCTGCCGCGTCTCTACACCCTCGGCAATGACACGCAGATTGAGACCACGGCCTACGGTGATCGACGCCACGGTGATCGCTTCATCGCCCGGACTCTTGCCCAGATCTTCGATGAACGAACGGTCGATCTTCAATGAATCGATCGGGAACCTCTTGAGATACGCGAGCGACGAGTAGCCAGTGCCGAAGTCGTCCATCGTGATGCGCACTCCGCGCGCCTTCAACTCCGACAACGTCTTCCGGCTCGCCTGCACATCTTCCATCGCAATCGTCTCTGTGATCTCCAGCTCCAGGAGCTCCGGCGGCAGCGACGTCTCTTCGAGGATGTCGTCGATCTCCCGCAGCAGATTCGCATCGCGGAACTGCCGCGCCGACAGGTTCACCGCCACGCGCAACGGCCGCTCCATGCACTTCTGCCACACGCTCGCCTGCCGGCAGGCCTGACGCAACATCCACGACCCGATCGGTACGATGAGTCCCGACTCCTCGGCGAGCGGAATGAAGTCCGCGGGCGGCACCAGCCCCCTCAACGGATGCTGCCACCGCACCAGCGCCTCGGCGCCATCGATCTGTCCTGTGACCAGATCGACCAGCGGCTGATAGTGCACCACCAGCTCTCCCCGCTCGATCGCGCGATTCAGACTCGTCTCCAGCGCGATCCGCTCCGGCGTCCGCGCGTTCATCGCGTCCGAATAGAACTGCACACCGCCACCACCGAGCTGCTTCGCGCGATACATTGCGATGTCCGCGTTCTTCACCAGCTCTTCCGCCGTCGATCCATCCATCGGATGAATGCTCACGCCCATGCTGATTCGTACGTACAGATCCTGATCGCCCACGGTGAACGGCTCGCGGAACTTCTCGAAGATCTTCTCCGCGACGACCTTCGCATCGTCGATGCAGCCGAGGCGCGGAAGGAGCACCAGAAACTCATCGCCGGAGAGCCGGGCCACGCTATCCGATCCATATACGGTCGTCCGTAGCCGCTCCGCGACGAGCGTCAGCAGCACGTCTCCCGTCCGATGGCCGAGCGTGTCATTGATGATCTTGAAGCGATCGAGATCGATGAGCAGAACCGCCACAGTGTGGCCGGCGCGCGGTGCATGCACGATCGCCTTCTCCACGCGGTCGTTGAACATGTGGATGTTGTGCAGCCCGGTAAGCGCATCGGTGTGCGACAACTGATGCAGCTGCCTCGCAAGCTCCTCGGCTTCACGCTTGCGCTCGTGGGCCAGCTCCTGCAACTCGTCGCCGAGCCGCGCCAGCAGGACTTCGCACTGCGCCGCCGAATGACGGACAGGCCCGACCTCCGCATGCTGAACAATCGTCGTCAGCAGATCGCTGAGATGATTGACGGTCGCCATCGGGGCGACCAGGGGCTCCACAGCAAATTTGCGCTTCACAATCTCGCTCCACGTTGGGCGATCGACACCAGAAGCGTGGGGAGCTCTACGAGACCCGTGGCCTTTGAGAGGAATGCATCCGCCCCGGCTGCGAGGCATGTGCTTTTCATCTGCTGCGTATCGAACGCCGTAAGAATCGCAACGAACGCAGAGGCACTCCGGGCGCGGATCGCACGCACGACGTCGAGTCCGCTGCCGTCCGGCAGATGGAGATCGAGCAGTGCGATATCGGGGCTGAGCGTCGCGAGGATCGCATGCGCCTCGCTCACACAGCTCGCAACACCATGAACGTCGAGGCCGTCGATCTCCGTAACCATGGAGACGAGGCGCTCGCTGACGTTTTTTGCTTATGCGACGGCCATCACCGAGAGGGTTTGGTTCGTCACATGATCAAGATAGGGTTTCGTGACGAAGGGCGGGATCGTTGGGTCAATGAAATTCGTGTCGTAATTTTTATGACATTGGCTGGGGGGAGGAATGGGACCGATGGGACCGATGGGACGGATGAGACTGATGGGGACCGATCTCCATCCGTCCTATCGGTCCCATCCGTCCTATCGGTCCCATCCGTCCTATCGGTCCCATCCGTCCTATCAGTCCCATTGTTTCCCCTCGCTCACAATCCGTGCAGCCGCACGTACTGCGTCAACTCCGCGTTCGACGTCAACGCCATCTTCTCCAGCAGCCTCGTCCGATACGTGCTGACGGTCTGCACACTCACCGACAGCTTCGCGCCGATCTCCGTCAGCGAGTGGCCCGACGCGATCAGCATCAGCACCTGGAATTCGCGATCCGAGAGCAGCTCATGCGGCTCCTTCTTCGTATCGCCGCCAACCTCTGTCGCCAGGCGCTCCGCGAGCGAAGCGCTCACATACCTGCCGCCCGCGAGTGCCTTTCGCACCGCGCCCAGCATTTCTTCCGGCGGAGACTGCTTCGTCACGTAACCGGCCGCGCCTGCGCGCAACGCGCGGACGGCGAACTGCTCTTCAGGATGCATGCTCAGCATCAGCACCGGCAGCTTCGGATGTGCGGCCTTGATGTCCTTCAACACATCGAGCCCGCTACGGCCCGGCAGCGACACGTCGAGAATCACGAGATCGAAAGCGCCGGCACGCGCCGCATCCATCGTCTCCGCGGCGCTCTCCGCTTCGACGATGCGCACATCCGGCAGCGCCTCCTGCAGTACCTCTTTCATTCCGCGGCGCACGATCGCGTGATCGTCGGCGAGAAGGATCGAGATCACGATGCATCTCCGTTGCACGGCACGGTGATCGTGGCAATCGTGCCGCCGCCCTCACGCCGCTGCACATCGGCGGATCCGTTGAGCAACAGCGCGCGCTCGCGGATCCCGACGAGACCGAGAGAGCGCGGAGCGAGAATCTCCGCATCGCTGATCCCGCGTCCATCGTCTTCGACGCGAATCGTCAGCACGTCATCTTCGATGCGCAATTCGACGCACACCGTCGTCGCTCCCGAATGGCGCGCGGCATTCGTCAGCAGCTCCTGCACGATGCGGAACACGCCGGTCTCGATCGCATTGCCGAGGCGGCGGTCGCCGAGCGTGCCTTTGAGCGATGTCCTGATGCCGGACCGGTCCTGCAACTCGCCGAGCGACGTTGCGATCGCCGCTTCGAGTCCGAGCTGATCGAGCGCCGCAGGCCGCAGTTCTTCAGAGATTCTCTGGACCGTGCGGATCGTACGCTCCGCGAGCTCCGCCATGCCGTCGGCCCGCGCGATGAGCGGCTTCACATCTTCGGTATCGAGCGCCTTCATTCGCCTCTGAAGCCAGCCGACATCCATGCGCAACGCGGTGAGCAGCTGCCCGAGCTCGTCGTGAATCTCGCGCGCGATGCGCACCGCCTCTTCCTCGCGCACCGTCTGCACCTTCGCGGAGAGCGCACGCAGTTGCTCGTTCGTCGCGACGATGCGCTGTTGGGCCTGCCGCTCGCGCTCGCGCAGTTCGCGCTCCTCGGTCACATCTTCGGTCACGCCGAGCAGGCGGAGCGGAGCGCCGTCGGCAGCGCGCTGGAAGTGGCCGTGCACGGAAAGCCATCGCGTCGCGCCGTCGGGGCGGATGATGCGAAACAGTGGCGCGTAAGGAGCCCCACTCAGCGCTGCACCAATCTGCCGCTCGACGCCTTCGCGATCGTCGGGATGGATCGTCTGAGCGAACATTTCGAAGGAGCCGTCGAAACTCCCGGGCCGCAGACCGAAGATGCGCTCGTTCACCGCATCCCAGACGACCTTGCCGGTGGGCACGTCCCAATCCCAGACACCGAGGTCCGCGGCGGCGAGGGCGAGCGTGAGACGATCGCGAACGCGCGCGGCGGCGAGATTCGCAGCGCGCAACTCCGCAAAGAGCTGAGCATTCACGATCGCCGCGGCACATCGGTCGGCCACGGCCTCGAGCACATGGAGATCGATCGAGCTTTCCTCATGAGGCTTGCGCCAGTCGACGTGGAGCACGCCGATGAGACGATCGCGCATGCGCAGCGGAACGCCGAGCATGCTGTGGATTCCCTGCTCCGCGAGAAACGTCCCGACGACTTCCGGATCGTTCTTCACGTCGGCGACGTAGAGCGGTTCTCCCGTCGCAAAGATTCGTCCACCGAATCCGGAGCGCGCCGGAATGCTCGGCGGCGCACCCTCGGGAAGCTGGAAGCCGGCGATCGCGCGAACCTCCAGCCGTCCGCTGCGCTCGAGCAGAATCGCGCCCGCATCCGCGCGTGTCACCAGCAGCAGCCGTTCGAGCAGAGTGTGAATGAGCGAGTCGACGTCGAGCGTGGAGACCGTGCTGTCGGTAACCGCGAGCAACGCCGCGAGATCTTCATTCATGCGCGCGGCCTCGCCGAGCAGCGAGCGTTCCGGCCGCGGCAGGCGCGACTCGAGCTGCGCAGCCGCAAGCGCTGCGAGATCCTCGAGTGCGATCTTCTGATCCACGGTCAGCGTTCGCGGCTTCCTGTCGACGACGCATAACGTTCCCACCGCAAAGCCTCCACCGAGACGAATGGGAACTCCGGCGTAGAAGCGGAGATGCGGATCATCCGTGACGATCGGAAGGTCCTGAAATCGCGGATCCTCGAGTGCATCGGGAACGATGAACGGCTCCTTGCCGAGGATCGCGTAGGTGCAGAGGGAGACATCGCGCGGGAGCTCCGTGATCTCGACTCCGATGCGCGCCTTGAACCAGTCGCGATCGGTGTCGAGGAACGCGATCAACGCGATGGGCGTGTCGCAGATGCGCGAAGCAATCGCCGCGAGTGTGTCAAAGACAGGCTCCGCCGGCGTGTCGAGCACGCCGAGCTGCCGCAGCGTGGAAAGGCGGCCGGCTTCGTCAGGCGGTACGCTCGCAGGCATGTGTGTGTGAGAGAGATGATCGCACACCGGAGGTGTGCTCGAGGAGAGTAGCAGTGGCGGCTCCGCCCCACTGGACACGTGAACGTTAAACACGGTGCACGCCGGCAGGCGTGCCGGAGAATCGGCTCCGCGTTCGATGACCTCTACCCTCTAACCAACGCCTGCAGCTGCGACTTTACGGCGGCTTGCGTTTCGGCAGCAACGATCTTGTCGAGAGCGTCGCGGGCTTCGTCGGTGTCGATGCTCGCCAGCGATTTCGCGGCGGCGATGCGCAGTCCCGGCGAGCCGAACGCTGTGCGTTTCGACGCGACCTCGACGAGCACCGGTACTGCGTCCGCCGAGCCGATCTGGCCAAGAGTCGCGATCACCATCTCGCGTACGGCGTCGTCGCCGCCGAGGCGTCGGGGTCGAGCCATTTCGATGAGTGGGCCGACGGCCATCTCCGCCTTCATCGCACCAATGCAGATCAAAACCTCATGCAAGGTTTCGCGATCCTTTTCGCCGAGCGCGTCGATGAGCAACTGTTCGGCCTGTTCGCCACGGATCCTTCCCAGCGCTCGCGCGGCTGCGCGCCGTACGCGCAGATCGCTGTGCTGCAACGCGCTCCCGATCTCCGCAACGAGCTCCGGCACACCGATCTCGCCGAGGACGTTCAGCGCGTTGCGCACGACATACCAGACACGCCCATGCAGCGCCTCGACCAGTGCCGGATACGCTGGCGTGCCGATGGCCTTCAGCGCACGCACGAGACGTCCGCGCCGGCTGCGATCCTCTTCCTCGCCGAGCGCCTCCACCAGCGCGTGCGTGATCGGAGCACCGAGGAATGCGATGTATGGCAGCACTTCGTTCGTGAACTTCTCGTTATCCGTCGTGTACATCTGATCGGTCAGTTCCTTCATGCGATCAGGAGTGGAGATCGCATGAACGAGTGACATGTAGCCCTCGCGCTTCGTGCCGCCCGTCGATGAAGCCAGCAGCGCGCCGGCGCGCATCAGGTTCGAATGGGCAACGGCGACGCGGCCTGTTGCGACGAATCCGCCGGCCACGATCGCAGCCGTCTCGGCGGCCTGCGCCTGCAACTTGTAATCGTCTTCCGTCAGCAGATAGTTGAACGCGGCTTTGAGCAGCAGCCGGTCGATGTCCGCACTCGTGCCCGGCGACGGCATATAGCGGGCGACCTGTCCCAGCACGTCGCAGGCCTTGCGCCGGACATGGTCAGCGCTATTCGTCAGACCGGTCGCGTATTTCTCGAGCAGCTGCAATGCATCGGCGTACCGCTTGTCCTCCAGCAATGCGCGGATGAACGCCACGAACTTCTCGGATGCGAGATCGAACATGATCTGCGGATCCCCGAGCTTCGCGATCCTCTGCTCAGCCGAAAGCGTGTCCCACGAAACGACCGCGAGGACGATGTCGAGCTGTTCGCGCGTGACGCCCAGCTCCTGCATCCGTCCCTTGAGAAGTTGAACATCGCGGTCGGGCTCGGGGAGAACCTTCAGGAGTCGTGAGAGGAAATCGGTGGCGTCACCGGAAACTCCCCCACCTTCCGTTGCACCAAAGCCCTCGCCCCCCTCACCGGTGAGACCTCGCTCGACGACATTCGCAGCCATCGTCGCGGCGAGCGGTTTGAGCGCTTCCCGCAACATGCCTTCCGGCATTTTGTTGATGCTCAGGAGAAGTGCGAGCTGGAGCTCGGGCTGGAGACCCTCGATCGTGTCTCGCAGCAGCTCGCGCCCTTCATCGCCGCCGGCGCTCGTCTGTTCCTTGAACATATCGAGAAGCGCGGCTTCGTGTGGCGCGACAGGGTCGCCACCACCTCCGCCTCCACCCTCACCATTCGTTGCACCCGCGTCTTCAGGATGCAGCGGACCGACATGCCGGCTGAGAAATGCGCGCAGCAGGTCGGGCAACGACTCCTTCGCATTGGGATCGATGGCACGCACCGAATTGGCCCAGACGACTTCCTCTCCCTCGGTTACAGCCTCGTAGCGCACGAGGCTGAGCCGGACGTGAATCGTGCCGGTTTCCTCCAGCACCTTCTGGGCGCCGCCACCTTCTTTCACCGCGTCGGACTTCATCCCCAGGACCTTCACGAGCTCGGTGATCTCGCGATCGGTGAAACCGCTGGTCAGCGTGACGCCTCCGACACTGTGCATCGTGAAGGTTTCGCCGAGCTTCGCAATCTGCGGCGCACGCGTTTCGACGAGATTCCCGTCGACGAGAAGCTTGCCGCCCGCCAGCGTCACGGTCACACGAAGCTGCGAGCCGATGAGGGCTCGCGCCGAGCGATCGAGATTCGCCAGCGCCTGTCGCGACTGTGGATGATCAGACGAATAGAACTGCAGCGCTCTCAGGGCAACCTGAAGCGCGCCCGCGAACTCGATGACCTGTCGCATCCGGAACCCT
>Ga0157378_10005664_pt1 | contig 10933 bp, 6 predicted proteins | sample M65metaG_FD_115309 | JGI IMG/M metagenome (GOLD analysis project Ga0157378, IMG submission 115309) | Miscanthus rhizosphere microbial communities from Kellogg Biological Station, Michigan, USA - M6-5 metaG | ecosystem: Host-associated > Plants > Roots > Rhizosphere > Soil | place: USA: Michigan...
AAGTTCGAGCGCCGGCAAGCCAAGCCTCATTCGAGCCCGCTGATGTATTCAACACATCCGCACTAGCACAGCGGTGGCAGGCGGCTGACGACTCAATCGTAAACAAGAGTGCGCTTCCCCTTGAAGGATATACGCCGTTTTCTCCGTGGCATATACAGCTCCAGGCTGCTGCAAAGCCCGTCGACGCTACTGATGTTGTGGTGCGATTCGCATATTTCTTCTTGCCCAGCAGCACCATCTCGACGGAGGCTGAGTTTGCCGATTGGTTGCGTTTGCGTCCGCTTCAAAACGACGCACGGCGGGACGAAATCCGACGAGATTTTCCGGTGCCCTGGTTCACGTTTGCTGCACTTGAGCCCGGCGCAGATGGACCCGTTATTCGACTGGACGATGTAAAGACATCGTGGGTAGCCCGTCTTGATGGCTTCAGACCCCCGCAGTTCGGGCCAGCGACCGGGGGCGGGTTTTCAGTTCGAGGATTGTGCTCAGACGAAATAGCCGCAGCTCGCCGAGCCGCCGGATCCTCTAGCATGCCTGAAGAAGCCAGAGCAGGCGAAGTCGTCAACAGTCAGATCAATAGGGCCAACGCGCGTCCACCTTTAACCATCGGGGCGATGTGTCGCAGCCGTTCCGCCGTCCTTGCCGATCTGTATCACCATTTTAAGTTGTACCCTCCCAATGTTGGCCGCTCATCTGCTCAACAAGCAGAAGAGGAGTCCCGCAAATTCATTGGTGCCCTGACCGACTCAGGGTACTGTCCGTGCTATGCAGATGCGAAAAAAGACTCGAAATCAGCAGATAAGCGGTGCGCAGTAGTTGGGAAGCTATGAGGCACGTATGACACAAAGTGGCGTCAATCTCGGAGTTGTCATAATCGCATTGGCAGCAAGCACGGCCGAAGCTGCCAGCTCGATCGGAGAGCAGACCGTCATCAGTGTTCGGACTCGAACTTCGGTAGATGCCATAACAACACGTCCCACTTTTTATCCGGGCGAAGGCGTTACCCTCTCGGTCTCCGGGCAGATCGATGGCAACCATCAGCAATGGGAAGAGGACGAGTGCCACTCGATTGATATTTTCAAGATGTTTTGTAAGAAGGTGCGACGACACGCGTCCCATCTTCGGCCGCACACGCAGGTGGGCCCCCTCATTCAGGCTGTCTCGCCCTCAGGTGGCCTCTGGACGGAAGGGATACCATCTGCACCTACGTCGTCTGCTTTCACGGCTGCGCAGATGCAGTATTTTCAACCTGGAGGCAGCGGAACAAGATGGTCATATACGGTCGACGCCGCTGGATCCGCGACCTTCAAATTGAATGCGAGCGTCTCGTCACCATCAGGCTTGCTGTCACCGCTTCAACTTAGAGCATTCGTCGGCGATCTTATCGCCGGCGTCGGGCCACTAGTCTATGACGACTGCGGTCCACTTCGGACATGTAGTGAGGGTGCCTTTGTTATTACTCTTAGCGACGTGGACGTCACCGAGCGACTGAAGTTGATCACCGATTTCTTAGCAGATCAGCGAGATCTGACCGCAGTCACGAGCGATAGCTTAATCGACGAGTGGGTCAAGCAAAAAAAACCTAATGATGCAGCGAAGTTACTGCTCCGACACGCCGATCGTTTTTATCGACTTGCTGGCAGCAACACAAGTCAAGCCAGACGGCAAATTCTGGATTTGGCCCTGTCGGTGGCGACGCGCGAAGATCCGATTCGGGATATTCTCGAACGTGAACTCGCATTATTTCACGTTGAAGCTGGAAATCTGTCCCTCGCGATTGGAATCGTTTCGGAGAACCTTCCTGACGCAAGAATAGCCTGGAACAGAGCCATTCAGACCAATCCATCTTTGAAAGAACGTCGTGAAAAAGGTCTGTCATATGCAGGTTGGCTAACAGCGGCGGCCCGAGCATACGCGAAGCAAACGGAAAACATCGATGCTAAAGATGTTCGCTCCGGAATCGCAATGCTGAGATCCGCTAATGAGGTACTCGCTGACCTGATACAGCATGCGCCCAGAGGCCGTGACCTAGAGCTAGAAAGTGATTACGCCCATAATGGGGTAACTACCGCGAGACTTCTCACGCTCATGCATAGCTCCGCGGATCTCGAGGACGCCGCTCAAGCGATTGATCGGGCTCGCGGATATTTCCCCAGAGCGTTCGACGGGCTTATAACTAGCAATGCTGGGAATAATTACGTCCTTCTTCGCAGCCCAACGCGAACGAACCCCGAGAACGCAATATCTCTCGATGAACACCCACTCGAGATCTGGGGCTGGCAAATCGTACCGAACTCTACGTCGCGCGATATTGGTTTCGCGGCAAAGGATCAGAAGCTGATGGAGCTTAAACTTGGCTCGGAGAAAACAGACCTTTATCTCCTAAAAACGCCGGTTGGAGCTGGGAAGCTGAGGGTCCTTGCGGCTCGACCTCGCGCGATAATCGTTGGAAACGATAGGGGTGCGGTCTGGCGATTGAGCGACGGAACTGAACCGGTAACCTTGCTTAAGGACGCTGCAAGTGACCGACGGATTTTCGCAAGCCCTTTGGCGAATGTAGCACTGTCGCTTGGGACCGATGGAACCTTCATCGTCGCTTCTGATCTCGACGAAGCTACCGAAACAACAAAAGTTCGAACAGGACAGTCCGACATTTTGAAGGATGTAAGCCTAGCCACGGTTGGTCAACTTGACGGTTCACTTGCACGTTTAGCATGGATCGGAGCGGGGAAAAGACTCGAGATTGCAGATGTGATATCTGATGGCGACGCTAGCGCTAAGGTGGGTGAACAGATCCCGTGCTCTGGAGCAGTTCCGTCTGATCTTGAAACGATCTCTATGGTGCCCGTTCAAGGCAATGCCAAAAGCCATGCAATTCTCTTAATCGGGAAGACGGGAGCTGCACGTGGTGTACATGACGGCACCAAATGTATCATCGAGCCGCTGAGTATTCCTGAGGGAAGTGCGTTCGGACGTAATAGTACCCCGCGGGTGTGGTTCCGGGACGACGGCTGGATTCTGTTTCCCGAGGGACGTTCAGTTCGGCAGGCGGCAGCGGTACTATCTGCGGGCGACGCTAAAGATGCTATCCAGATGGTGGTTTTCCCTCGCGCCGTGAGCCTTGACAGCGCACAAATTCGAGAGTCCTTAATTCCATCCCTCTCCTGGACCGTGTACACGAACGCGTTTGAACCAGACAGCTTTCAAATCGGAGAGGTGCGGGATGACCCGGGCGTTCGATGGACGCCCTTTGAACTACGTTCAGAGCAAACTAAGTTGCGCATAATTCCGGGCAGTGCCAAGATACTGTCGGATGGAAATACGGTTGTTGCTTTGGACGGTCTGACCTCAAGCGTCATATTCCACCATCTAGAGCGCAGTTCAACCTCTGGCCAGCTGGTCAAGAATCAACGTGTGCCCATTCAATCTGCACCAGAAACCGTAACGATGCGTCTTGTGGAGCTCGGCTCCTCGAATATGTTGGTCGCGGTTGGCATCAGCGCAGAAGGCACCGTAACTGAAGCCACGAAGATCAGTCGCCAAACCGGGGGTGATTGGAGGCCTCAGCGAGTAGCTCTTCCCTTGCCCAGGATTATTGGAAGAGGCGAAAGTCCGCCCTTTACAGTCCACGGGTGGGTAATGGCGGACGTCGCCACTACTTCGCCCCGTTTTCTGACACTAATCCCACAGGCCCTGGCGCCTGCAACTTGGGTGCCGCCGAAAGATTTGAGTGAGTGGAAGAATGCACAGAAATATGCGGTCGATCTATTTCGGATTGCACCGACCACGAGTGATGTAGTAGTTCTCACAGTTGCGGACCCGCTCGGAGTAGTAGGACTTCTCGAACCTGTCGTCGGTTCAAGGTTTGGGTTGGTGCGAACACCTACCGAATACGGCACGGTGAGTAGTGGCAATGCAGCCGTCAACGTCCTCGTTAAGACTGACGCAGCCTCCCAAAATGTGGAGGTCTTCAGGTCTGCAGACGATAAGCGAGTGGCTTTTCTGGCAAGAAACCGAAACCAAGTAAGCGCGACGCCGCCCAAGGTTGAGCCGTTCGTTTTTCAGCAGAATAGTGGGTACAGGGTACTACAATGTGCTGCCTGCTCGATCAAGGCGGCGCCTGAACAGATCAAGTCAGCTAAGACAACGCCAACTCTAAATTTTGTAGGAATCCAGACGGAACGATGTATCCAGATCATTCAATTGGCAGGGAATGCCAATTCAAACAAATCGCTAGAGGTTCCCGGAGGGGATATAGCAGCGCTGACCGAAGTTGCGCGCGCCAACGTAGCCGTGCCGCTGATTTGGGTTTCTGCAGCTGACCACACCGAAGTCTACGACGAAAAGCACGCGAAGTCTTTTAATTATCGTTGCGAATGAGTCATGCTGCTTGATTGCAGTTTTTGTAGATTCGCGTCGTCTCGTTCACATAGTCGAAACTGATTGGTTGGATTCTGCCACGTTCGCCTCGATCAAGATCTACGTGGCTGGATTCGGCAATCGGGCTGAAACTCACAGCGATGCCCGAACCCTCGTGAAGTCCGGGGTTGAGCAGTCAGACCCTCGATCAGCTCATTACGGCGAAGCAACGTTCAGCGAATATAGCCTCAGCATCCGGTGCGACGTTTCCCAGCTATCGGGCGCCGTCGTCCGCTATCGCTATAGGCCTCTTACAACGATCGTGATTACTTTGTTCGGACACTGGACGGGATTACGCCCGCAGAAATATTGCGGTTCGAGCTCAAGTGGACGACAGGACTGAGCCAAATCGCCCTCGCGCGAGATCGAGTTCTTGACGAGGTCTCGGGCCCCGATTACTTGACGGCCTTGAAACAGAACGGAGATCGAAGACAGGTGCGAAGGCTGATGGAGGCCTTCGCTCTCACCGGGCCACCGACGCGACAATAGCCCAAACGGGACAATCAACACCCGCCGAACGCGCCCACCGGCTGTAGACGCACCATCACAAGATCACCGAGGTATACTCTATCTGATACAAACATTGGGTAAATCGGGGGCATCTTATGGCAGAACGTTCCTTTTCACGACGATTATTCATTGCTGGAGTCAGCGTGAGCGGATTTGCATTTGCAGACCCTTCGCAGAAGTCCGTGGACAGGCGCAATGCGAGTGAGATCGGTGAGTACGCGGTAGGGTTCGCCTCAAAAGCTTCCGGCGGAGGATATGATCACGCTTTCGTGATCTGGTACTACTCTGATTCAGCAAAGCAAAGTTCGGTCAGACGCGCGGCAGGCTTCTATCCGGTGGCGAATGATGGTAACAAGCCGTACGACCTGGTGCTAGGCCTCACCGGCAAGGTGTTTGACGATTCGAAAACTAAGACGAGCCATGAACTCACGGTGTTGGTTAACAAAGAGATCTTCGAACGCGCGCTGGTCGTTGAAGCCCAGTATAAGACCAATGAAACATACCGCTTGGGGTTCAACGATTGCACTACATTCGTTCAGGAAGTTGCTGCTATTATTCCCGATCTTCAGATCCCTAGTCGCCTTACTCACGTCTATCCTTCCGACTTTATCAAGGCTCTATACGACGCCAACTGAAACTCTGAGTTCCCCTGTGTGGCGCTTATGGGTAGTTCGCTGTCCAGGCAGCAAGAGGAACTGCTGGCACGCCACTTCAAGAACACCTGTCAGATGTTGGACGGGGATGAGGCCGGGCGAAGGGCTACAGACGAGTGCTTTCTTCGTCTGGCGGGGCGGATGTTGGTGTGGTCGGTTATGCTGCCGGACGGCAAGCGGCCGGACCAGATGAGCAGCAACGAACTGACAATACTACTCGGAAAAACAAAACATCCCCCGTAAAAGAGGGGAGTGAGGCTTCAGCGGGTGGCTTTCTTTGGTCATCCGCTTATTGTTTTTTAGGTTCAGGTGTAGAGCTTCTCCGATGCGTTGATGTTTTTGTTCGACGACAGTCATGCGCTCGCGAAGGCTAGTCGACCTTGTCAGAGAGTCACCATCACTCCAACGGTAATCACCTATTATTAGGTAGGAGGAGGCACCAATGCGACAGGGCTGTTTTTTCGCCGTGCTATTTCAATTGTGTAGTGCAGCATTAGCGCAAAGCTCCATCGATTACCACCCCAACGGAGTTGTTCGCCTAGGTTTTGGTTACGAACCTAGTAAGCCAACGGTGCCCTTCGTTGCCGTCTGCGTTTCGCACGAGGGTGCAGAGCCTATCGATGCCCCAGGCGGAATTGCCGTTGGCTCCGTGGAGGTCAGCGAAGTGTCCGACCGCCGGTCCTTACTGAGTACCGTCGGTGTCTCTACTTCGATGGAAGCTCACGCGGCGATGTTTTCCGGGGGGGCAAGCTTCTCCCAGAACGTTGGTGTTTCCTTCGATGAGTCAACGTTGGTGTGGGTGGCCAGAATCAAGATTAACTTCGGTCGCTATCGCCTGAAGAACCCAATGCCCACTCGATTATTGACGGGGGCGGCTAACGCTGCCAGCGCAAAGGCGCGTTGCGGGCCAGAAATCGTAACACAGGAGAGCCGCGGTGCCATTGCGGCGGTCATTTACGAAGTCCACAATTTGACGAATTCCGAAAAGCAGGAGTTGTCCGCCGCGCTAAACGCGAATTATTCCGGGCCAACTGCGGGAGCGAGCTTTGATTCGGCATACAACAAGATCGCTCAGAAGGTTGAATCACGTACGAGTATCAAGACCTATGTGCACGTTCAAGGCGGGCCAGGTGCACAGGTTCTGGCAAAGTTCGTATCCGCCGCGGATTTGACGGCTGTCAGGGCTGCCTTGACTGAGTACGGAAGGGAAACAACGCCTGCCAATGCGGCCCCTCTGACGTATCAGACCAGCCCGCTGAGCCAGTTCTCAGACCTGTCGTTTCAGGCCCCGCCAAACTTGGCCCAAGACCGTCTGTGGGAAATTTACTCGCAATACGAGAACCTGACCGACTTGATTCGAAGAATCGACTTCCTCGTTAAGCCGACCTCCGAAGGTGAAGCGTACTTGGTGAAATACGTTAGTCCGGCCAAACGTAGCGAGCTCAACGACGTCCGAACTAATTATGAAAATGGGCGGAGTGCGCTAAAGCTTGCGGCCGTAGCCTGCCTAACGGGAGGAACGGCCTGTGCCGTTCCCGCTGCAGTTGGCAAGCTACCTCGCATCGTCTGGCCCCCGATACCACCAGGCCTTTCATTGATAGGAGTATCCCGATGCGAAACCCCTTTGCTCGCGGTTATCGGGTCTCCACCGGCTAGAACAGGCGAGAAGGTTGGATTCAGCCAGTTTGTGTTGGGGCTGTCGGGGGACCAAGCCCTCTTTGACAGCGTTTGGCTCGTTGCTCCCGATTCTCGCGTGCCGCTGAAGCCCGAATTGAGAGTTCCAAAGATCACTCTAACTAAGAGTTCCAATCCCAGCTCTGATGTGGCCAAGGCCATGCAGGCAGCCCTGGCCTCGTTAGATCTGATGGTCGCCGCAACGAAAGATCCCGTCGATAGACTGCTTGATGAGCCTTCGGGGTTTTACGCTCCGAGGGAATGCACGATTCGCAGCGGAATAGACCGCACCCAAGTATTCGGCGGGGTACTGATCCACATCGACAATCTCAAGAACGTGCTCTTGCCTACGGTCGAAATACTTGACAAACTGGGCCGACGCAGCGTTTATGAACTTGATAAATTTCAGTGAGTCGTCAATAATCCTTTGCGACAGCTGACCTTCCTCGATTGTTTCAGCCAGTCATAACGGAGGATCTCAGCACTTCGGCAAACTCGTTCGGCGTCCGGTAACCCAGACTGCTATGGGGCCGTTCGCCATTGTACTCATCTCGCCAGGCTGTGATCTTCGCCCGAGCATCCATCAGATTGCGAAACCAGTTTGCGTTCAAGCACTCGTCTCGCAGCCGTCCGTTGAAACTCTCCACGTGGCCGTTCTGCATCGGTCTTCGCGGCTGAATGTGGATCAGTTGGATCTTCCGCTCCTCGCACCAACTCAGGAAGTGTCGGCTGGTCAGCTCCGGACCGTTGTCGCAGCGAATCACTTCTGGTTTTCCCCGACGTTCGATCACGCCTTCCAGCGATCGCGTCACCCGACGGCTCGATAAGCTGGTATCGACTTCTAAGGAGAGGTTTTCTCTAGTAAAGGCATCCACCACCGCTAGACGCGAATGCCTCGACCGGTGCCCAGGGTGTCACAAACGAAATCCAGCGCCCATTCTTGGTTCGACCGCACTAGATGCGAAGCTATAGCTAGACGCGAAAGCCGCTTGCGCTTCAGTCGCCGCAGTGCATCTTGTCGGCTGGAGAGGGACTCCTGCGCTGCGCCGTCTTTTACTAGAAATATCCCTATCCACACGGTCAGAGCGAAGGCTTTCATGTTAGTTGATTCTATTCTCTCTGACTGCCGCGCAATTCAGCTTCACCAGGCGGTGTTCGCTTGCGCACGCGCGCGGGCCTACATCGATGGTTCACCGAGAATGGTCGATGTTACGGATGCCCAATGAGAGCGTCCAAAGATCCGACGCGACGATGAGCTTGACGAGTTCGGAAGTAGGGGAGAAGCGATAACGCAAAATCACCTCGATGATGTCGAGGTCGCGTGCTGAGATGACGCCGTTGCGGGGCGTCTCGGGTCGAATGAATTTCGCAAAGCTGGCCATTGGTAATTGAGTTCTTAAAATCCATCGCTGTTGGGAGCAATCCGAAACGAGCCGATGGTTGCAATTGGTTGCACTTGGAGGCCTGTTTCCGACCCCAGGAATGCTCCCAAAGCAAATTGATTCAATAAGTTAACGTTCGCGGATGTTAGCCCTGAAAAGGCTGGCGTCGGCGGTTCGATTCCGTCCCTGGCCACCACAAAATAAAGAACTTAGAAGTAGCCATCTTCCCTCAATTAGTCCCAGGACACAATACGGACACATTGACAAAGGTCTGTTCATCGCGTCCGTGTCCTCGCTTCCGCGTGTGCGGTCTACGTTCCTTGTACGTTCGATGTCCTGAGCACGAAAAAATCGGGTCTTGCCGGGCAAGCGCGAACGGCACGCTATTGGCTCGCTGGGAGCTGGAGCCTAGCCTGACTTCGGACGAGCAACGCCTTCGTACATGAACGTCATCGGCTTCGGTCCCGACATGTACCCTGTATCCAAGCGCGAGATTTCGAATCCCGCATTTTCGATCAGTGTCGAAACTGGCAGGTTCAGATGACAGCCGCCCGCGAAGCGCCTCCACACTGGCGATAATCGATGTTGCCATCGGCTCACCCTAGTCTCGGGCGCCAGCCCATGCTCGACAAACCTGAACTGACCACCGGGCTTTAACACGCGACGTATTCAGGCAAGCCGTAACGTCGGGAATTGTACACAGCGACCAGCTCGACACAACCGAATCCACACTTCTGTCGCTCAGGGAATCGATTCGGCCGATCCTTCAATGATCAACACTGGAACGGTTGTTCTCTTCTCAGAGGCCATGGCAAGGAGCCGCGGCTCAGGAAGCCCATTTCTTCGAAACGCTATAACATTGCACTTGGGATCGAGCTCAGAGGCCAGAAATTGCAGCCGCCAACGAATCGTTTTCATGGAAATAGACCGCCTCCACCGCCACCGGAATCCGCGTCTGCGGCGTGATGGCCAACCTGACCAACGGCGCTTCAAACACGGGAACCCGGTCGATATAGAACCGCGGGAGGCAACCTGATGTTCTCACCAAGGGTGGCGTTCGGCGAAGGAGGGACAAACTTGACGGCATGAGGCGAACTCATCGAAGCGCGAACGCGTACAAGGCACTTCCTGCCTGAATGGTGACATACTGCTTACCCTTGACCGTGTAAGTGATCGGACCCGCAGCAACGGACGGGCCGAGGTTCGTCTCCCATAGGAGCTTGCCGTCTCGGGCATCCAGCGCAACGAACTGTCCGTCGCGCCCGCCGACAAACAACAAGTTCGAAGCGGTCGTCAGCACGCCACCTTCAGGCGATGCAGCTGACATCTTGAAGGTCCACCTCCGAGCGCCGATGCTCGGATCCCACGCAACAATCGATCCAAAGATATCGTCGCTTGTGCCTGGAGCCTGAAATACCGGACCGAGGCCCGTGAATCTCTGACCTTCCTGGAACTCAGGTGGGGCTTCGTCTTTGCGGTAAATGCTCGAGGTGTTCTCCCACGTGGGTATGTAAAAGAGGTTCGTGAGGGGGCTGAATGAGGGGTTGTACCAATTTGTTGCACCCTGATTGCCCGGGTATACCAAGGTGCCTGCCTTGGTCGGTACAACTCCAGGGGCGCGCATGGGACGACCTTTTTCGTCGAATCCCGTAACCCAGTTTGTCTTGGCGAAGGATTTGCCCGACAGGAACTGGCCGTTCGTCCGATCCAGCACGTAGGTAACGCCGTCTCGATGAGCCCACAGCATCGCCTTGATAGGGCGACCTTGGAAAGTGACATCCGTCAACACGGGAATCTGGGTCGCATCCCAATCGAATTCGTCGTGCGGAAGAAACTGGTAATGCCACTTCAACTTCCCTGTGTCGGCGTCGAGCGCGACCACCGAGGAGCTATACAGATTATCTCCAAGGCGATTATCGCCGTTGTAGTCCGGACCTGCATTCCCCGTGCCCCACATGGTTAGGTTCGTCTCCGGATCATAGGAGCCCGTATCCCAGATGGCTGCCCCGCCGTGCAGGTAGTTGTCGTTGGGCTTGCCATCCTTACCGAGCCACGTTTCGTAACCCGGCTCTCCAGGGCCGGGTACCGTATAGAAACGCCATACCTCTTTGCCTGTGTTCGCATCGTAAGCAGCCAGAAAACCGCGGATGCCGTGTTCTCCGCCGGCGACGCCCGTAATCACCTTATCCTTGATCGCCAGGGGCGCGACCGTCATCGCGTATTGCTGCTTGTAATCCGCTATCTGTGTCGACCACAACTCCTTTCCGGTCTTTGCGTCAAGCGCAATCAACTTCG
>Ga0157378_10005670_pt1 | contig 10924 bp, 8 predicted proteins | sample M65metaG_FD_115309 | JGI IMG/M metagenome (GOLD analysis project Ga0157378, IMG submission 115309) | Miscanthus rhizosphere microbial communities from Kellogg Biological Station, Michigan, USA - M6-5 metaG | ecosystem: Host-associated > Plants > Roots > Rhizosphere > Soil | place: USA: Michigan...
GCGATGGCTCACGGCTACGCGAAGGCGTCTGGGAAGCCGATGCTGGCCTTGCTGCACGGTGTCATCGGCATTCAGCACGGCTCGATGGCCATGTACAACGCCTATTGCGACCGTGTGCCGATCATGATGATTGCGGGCGTCGACGTCGAGGGAGCGGTCCCGGCGCACAACGCCGTCGACATGGCGGCGATGGTTCGCGACTACGTCAAGTGGGATCACCAGCCGGACGGTCTGACTCAATTCACGAAGTCGATGTTTCGGGCGTACTCGCTGATGATGACGCCGCCGATGGCGCCGGTCCTCGTCGTGGCCGACAGCCGCATTCAGAAGGATCCGCTGACACGCCAGCCGCCGCTGCCGAAACTCGTGATGCCTGCACCGCCGGCCGCCGATCTCGGTTCGGTGCGAGAGATCGCCAGAGTGCTGGTCGAGGCGGAAAATCCAGTGGTCAACGCGGGACGCGCGGTTCGGACCGAGCTCGGGCTCGCATGGATGATCGAACTCGCAGAGCTGCTGCAGATGCCGGTCAACATCGGTGGAGACCGGATCAATTTCCCCTCACGTCATCCGCTCGGCGGGAACGGCGACGGCCAGCCCGATGTCGTGCTGATGCTCGAAGCGACCGGAGCAGGGGCGGGGAATGCGCAGGGCAGTTCGCCCAGGCGAATCAGCATCAGCACCGCCGAACTGCTGGCGACACACAACTACAACGTCCTGGGCAGCCCCGTCCAGGCCGACGTGATGGTTGCGGCCGACCCGGAAGCCACGCTGCCGGCGCTCATCGAAGAAGTGCGGAAGCTGATGACGTCCGATCGTCGCGCCACGTACGTGCAGCGCGGCAAGCGACACGCGGAAGCAAACGCGCGAGCGCGCCGGCAGGCGATCGACCAGGCGCGATACGGCTGGAATTCCAGTCCGATCAGCACGGCCCGTGTGACGGCGGAACTCTGGGCACTGATCAAGGACGAGGACTATTCCCTGGTGTCGCCGGCGACCTTCTTCAGCAACTGGCCGCTGCGTCTGTGGAATATGGACAAGACCTACAGCTACCTCGGCGGTCAGGGCGGCGGCGGAATGGGATACGGCGCGCCGGCATCGGTCGGTGCCGCGCTCGCCATGCGCAGCAGCGAACGGCTGGCGATCAACATCCAGTGCGATGGCGATTTGAATTATGCGCCTGGCGTGCTGTGGACGGCGGTCCATCACAAGATTCCGATGTTGACGGTCATGCACAACAATCGCGGGTACCACCAGGAGGTCATGTTCCTGCAGCAGCAGTGCGCGATTCGGAATCGGGGCGGCACGCGGGCGCACATCGGCACCCGCCTGATCGAGCCGAATATCAATTACGCGAAGATGGCCGATGCCTACGGAATGTACGCGGAAGGACCGATCGAGAACCCCAATGACCTGGCGCCGGCGTTGAAGCGCGCGGTCGAGCGAGTCAAACGCGGCGAGCCGGCGCTGCTCGATGTCGTCACGCAGCCACGGTAAAGGCGATATATGACCCGCACAATCGCGGCGCTGATCTTCTCACTACTCATTGCGACCTCCGTTCTCGCGCAGGGTGCCGGCGGTGGCCGACAGCTTTATCTCGACTATGGCTGTTACAGCTGTCATGGCTACAACGGTCAGACCGGGAACGGCGAGCGGCTGCAGCCGGCGCGTCTGCAGCAACCACAATTCGTCGCGTATATCCGCAGCCCCCGGACACGAGGGATGCCTGCGTACAGCCAGAGAGTGCTCACTGACGCGCAGGTTGCGGAGATCTACGGCTACATCCAGTCGCTGCCACCTGCGCCGGAATTGAAAGACGTGGCCCTGCTGACGCAACTGAGCGCGGCCGTTGCCGCGCCGCAGGACGACCCGTTCAACGGCACGTGGACGCTCAACGTCGCGAAATCGACAATGCAGCCCGGGACATCGTCACGAAGCGAGATCATTCACTACAGGATCGTCGGCAACGAAGAGCAGTTCGTGAGCGAGGCGATCACAGCCAAAGGCGAAGCCGAGTCGATTCGATACAACGCCCGTGACGACGGCAAGCCGTACCCCTTCGTGATCACAATCGACGGCAAACCCACGACGGCCCCTGACGCGAAGACGATGGTAAAGAAGGTAGACGCGCTCACGCGAGAGAGATATAACGTTCGCGACGGGAAGCCGATCCTTGCCTCCCGGCGCGTCGTCTCTCGTGACGGGAAGACGATGACCATTACAATCGTTCGCCTGGACGCCAGCGGCAGGGAAGTGGTCAACGAGACCCGAATTCTCGAGAGGCAGTGATGAAGTTCGTCGCTCTCATGCTTGTCGCGTGGCTGGGGATCGCGACGTCGGCTGCGGGCCAGGCACCGCCGGATCTATCGGGATTCTGGATCAATCAGTACACGCCGGACCTCTCGCGTGTGCTCGGCAAACAGCCGCCATTCACCGCCGCGGGCGCTGAACGCTGGCGAACCGTCGATACGGCGAAGGATCCGACGGCTCGCTGCCTGCCTCCAGGGCCGTCGCGGGCGATTACTGCGCCGTATCCGCTTCTCATCGTCCAGCATCCAACCATGATCGGGTTGCTGTTCGAGTACTTCAATATCTGGCGCGTCGTCTACATGGATGGGCGGCCGCATCCAGCGAATATCGCCGACAACCCCGAATTCATGGGGCATTCGATCGGCCGGTGGGAAGGCTCGGCGTTGATTGTCGACACCGTCGGCATCGACGAGCGGAGTTGGTTGGACACCGCCGGTCACGAGCACAGCGCCAAACTGCACTTGGTGGAGCGCTTTGAAATGGATGGATCTCGCATCAAGTGGACGGCGACGTTCGAGGATCCGGAGTTCTTTGCTAAACCCTGGTCAGTGACGCGGACCTTCACCCGGGCGGCTCCGGACAACCGAATTCTTGGCTACGCATGTTCCGAGAACAATCGGGACGTCGATCACCTGCGGCCGAATCAACCGAACTTGAATTACAAGTACCAGCCCGAACCGTAAGAGTCGTTTGGGAACGGGCGTCCAGCTTGGCCGGAATCGCCAGCAGACGAGCAGCCAAATCCCGCCCCCGCAACCAACCTAGCCTTTCCTCTCCAATCAGTTAGCAACAGCCACTTCTGTCGCCTCCCTCTGGGCTCCCCCGTGCTGTTGGACGGTTGAACGGTCGTGATTGAGATTCGACGCCATCAACGAGTCCAGCAGACGAATGGCGCTGTCTGTTACGTTCTCGCTGACGTGCATGTAGCGTTGGGTCGTGCTGATGTTGGCGTGACCCGCGAGCTCCTGAATCGCTCTCGCTCCAGCTCCAAGCTTTGCGAGATTGGAGCAGAACGTATGCCTCAACACATGGACGCCCCGGTTCTTCAGACCCGCCTGTCGTGCTGCCCGTGCGATGAACCCCTGCACGAGCCGCTGGGTCAGCGATTCACCCGTGGAGTTGAAAGGCTTGTGCGACTCCGTCGTGCCCTATGTGTCCGATGATTTCTAACCCTCCCTACCGCGAGAGGGGTCTCACGATACAGAAGTAAGTACCGGCGTGCGGTCACATTGGACACGCGTCGTCCCACCTCACAGTTTTGGAACGAGGACTTGAGCGACCGCCTTCTCCTTCGCTTGATATTCCTCGACTGGTCGTTCCCCGCCCGAGACTCGAATAACAACCGCCGTATCGCCCTTCTTGATGTTCAGCGTCGTGATCGTCGTGTGTCCCGTCTTGAGCGTGGAGTAATAGGCGTCATCGCCGAGTCCGCCGACGTTGACGACCGTACCGACGGTGACGGACTTCATGCGCGTGAACCGATCAGGCGTGATCAAGTTGACGTCGAGCTTGAGCAGTTCGGACCCCGCCTTTCCTTGCTGCTGCCACTGACAGACCTTCCCGGTAATAGATTTGCCCGTGCCGACGGTGCCGCCGAGTGCGGCGCTCGCCTGCGCCGCTGTCAGCAACGCACACGGATCGGAAGGACCAGCAAGGAGTGTCATGACTGAGCCGAACAGGAAACAGCTGAGCGAAAAGGTGATTGCGGCGCGATACGTCTTCATGCAGCCTCCGGGACTATTATCCAAATCCGCGTTGGTTGATGGTAGTCCACGCGAAAAGAATCGCGCTCTCCTTGTCAGTTGCTTCTACTCCTTTATTGTTTTGCGCTTGGCGGGTTAGAACCTTTGGATGGGACCCAAAATCGAAAATCACTCGACAGGATCGCGCAGTCCCGTCCCCCGCCTAGGTGCGGGGATATGGCTGTTTGGAACTCCAACCGCAAGAGGCGCATGGTTAGCGAGCCCGAGCAAACGCGACAAATTTTCGAGGGGAATCCGCCTCTCCGTAGGCTCCCCGAACATGGTCGATAAGGGAGAACTACGGAGGACCGAAGAGCACGGGTTGAACTGGCGGAACTTACGTAGGCTCAGCGTCTTGGACCAGCAAGACGCATCACATCACTGCGTTTACCGAAAACCACCCAGGCGGGTTCAAATCCCGCCCTCGCAACCAACCTTCTTCCGATAAACACTGATCGAAACACACCGGCGCGGAGCCGTGTGTGTATTACGTGAGTATCGGTTTTCGGACGCGCCGCGCGAATGGGCGAACCGAAGACCTCTTCAGGTCAGAAGCGGGCGTGCCGCGCTCGATCAAGCGCGACACGCCCATGTCGTTACGAGCGAGAGCAGTTGCAGTTGCTGCCGCACAGGCAAGTGACGCCGCAACGGCATCCGGGTCTGCGAGTCTCGGTGTTTTTCTTGGACATCTGAAGCTCCTTTGTCTTGGCCGACCCCATGTCAGCCTTCAGACTGATGACGCAGGGCTCGCGAGTTCATTACACCCACCGGCCGTCGGTATACTGAACCGCCATGTCCGTTCAAGAATCGGCAGCGGACGAGCCGCGCGCCCCGCTCGACGTGTTACTGGAGAACCACCGCGCCTTCCTGCGATATCTCGAACGCCGCGTAGGCGACCGCCAAATGGCGGAGGATATTCTGCAGGACGCATTCATCAAGGTGATGGAGCGGCCGGATCAGGCGCCGGTCGATGAAGGCTTGGTTCCGTGGTTCTACCGAACGCTCAGAAACGCAGCAATCGATCGGTTTCGACGGCGCGACGCCGCCGGCCGCGCGGTGGAGGCGTTTGCGCGCGAGCTTGAAACGCACACCGCGGCCGAACCCGAAATCGAAGCTGAAATCTGCGCCTGCATTGGCCGGCTGGCGGGCACACTCAAAGTGGAATACGCCGAAGCTTTGCAGGCGATTGATGTCGAGGGCACGCCCGTGAAGGCCTTTGCGGAGCAGCGAGGACTTTCTGTCAGCAATGCCGGTGTCCGCGTTTTTCGGGCCAGACAAGCGCTGAAGAAGCGGCTCATCGAATCCTGCGGAACGTGCGCCGAGCACGGCTGCCGGGACTGTTCCTGCCGGACCGCCTGCTGAGGGCCTCGCCTTCCTCGCCTTTCACGCTGGTGCGTCAGAAAAAGAGATGCGCTGACGGATCTTATGACCGAATCACCGAGATCACGACGTTGCCCTTCTTGTGTCCTTGCTCGACATACTTGAATGCCTCCGCGATGCGCTCCAACGGATAGCTTCTGTCGATGACCGGCTTCAGTGTCCCAGCCTGGGCGAGGGTGGTGATGAGATTCATGTTCGCCATGTTCCCGATGGCCACGCCGCCTTTGATCTTCTTTCCGCCCCTGATCGAGGTCCACAGGACCCGAACGATGTCGCTCACCTCCATGATGTTCTGAAGAAACACGCCGTCGGGCTTGAGCGAGGCCCGGCAGCGCTCGAATGTCGTCGCGCCGACAACATCGAATATCAGGTCGTAGGTCTTCCCATTCCCCGTGAAGTCCTCTCGGGTGTAGTCGATCACGTTGTCGGCGCACAGCGCCTTCACCAGTTCCACGTTCGCGCCGCTGCAGACTCCGGTCACCGTGGCGCCGAAGTGTTTGGCGAGCTGCACGCCGGCGGAGCCGATCGCCCCTGAGGCTCCGATGATCAGCACGCTGTGTCCCGCTCGAATCTTTCCGAGGTCTCGAAGGAAATGTAACGCCGTGTTCGCGCCAAACGGAATGGCGACGGCTTCTTCCCAGCTGAGCGACTCAGGTTTGATCGCCACAGCTGCCGTCTCGGCAAGGCACGCGTACTCCGCGTGCCCGCCAAACACGACGCCGGTAGACGCGACGACGCGATCGCCTGGCTTAAACCGTGTCACGTGTTTCCCCACGCGCGTCACTTCGCCAGCCAATTCGGTCCCGAGGACACGTGCTTTCCACGGTTTCCTGATTCCGAACATGAGCTTGGCGATCGGCAACATGGATTTGGTTACGAACGTAAAATTGCGAACATTGCAATCGCCAGTCGATACCGTGGTCGCATGAACGGCGATCAGGATTTCGTTGTCCTTAGGCACAGGTGTCTCGACTTCTGTGAGCCTAAGGACATCTGGCGGTCCGTACTGCGTGTGCAGAATCGCTTTCAAGGCGCCTCCTTCTTGTCGCGATCAGAGACTAACGGAGCCTGCGACGACGGCGTGTGCCAGGATCCATGCCGCGCCGCCGTACCCGATGGTCGTCAACGCAAAACTCACGATCATGACGGCGCCGAATGCGGACGTTGGCCGTTGGGATAGATCGGGCTTAATCGCCAACGCCAGAAACCCGAGAGGATTGCCGAGCGATCCGAGGCTCATCGCCACCACGATGAAGGACGGCGGCCTGAGACGAAAGTACGTGAAGAGCAGGAAGAATACGAACAATAGGCCCGTCATCATCAGGAAGTCAATGTGCGACTTCAGCAGATATTGATAGTTCGGCACCCATCGCTTCAGGGCTGCCGACGATCGGACGCCTGCTAAACCCCAGGCCAGGATCAGCGCCAGCGTCATGCAGAGGCTGCCAACGACGACCAACGTCACCGTAGAAATCAGATTCATCGCGTAACCCTCGATCCTTCCGTCTTTGTGAGTTGTGAAAACACGACCAGGCAGCCGGCAGCGCCGATGTCGTAGGCCATGCACCAGGTCGGCCACCAGTACGGCACGCCAGGGTTGTCGATAACCGCGCCGTGAAACGAGTCAAGGACGCCATGCGCCGCCAGGCCCGCGATGACGATCCAGCGGCTGGTCTTGAATCCCGTCACGGCGGCAGCAAGAAACGCCGCCATCACGATCAACTCGATCACCAGCGCGTGAATGGATCCGCTCATCACGGCGAACAACACGTAGTAGGAAGCGACCACGATAAGGACGGTTGGGTAGAACGCCCGGTCGCGATCGAGGCCGACAGCTCTCGCAAAGAGCGCGACGACGACGGACAGGACGATACCGACGGCAAAGGGCATGAATATGAATGGCATGAAGCCTCCTATGATTTCGCCAGCGGCGCGGCGAATCGTACTGAGTGAACGACGTCGCGGATCGCCTGGCTCGACGTCCGCGCTCCCATCTCGCCGGTGACGAGTTCGGTATGTTCGAACGGCACGACTTCGTGCCGGCTGTTCGTTGACAGCTTCGCCATCGCGTCCTGCAGGGGCAGCCAGCCCGCCATCGCGTCGCGGCTCGCCGTGACGACGACGAGCGGTCGATCTCCGAGGCTCTGAAACGCGCGGGCCTGCGCCAGCGAGGTTGGCAGCTCGGCGAACTCGTCGTGCAGGCTGCGCGCCGCGCGAGGCGACCAATCGGGATGACCGAGCAGGCGGCCGACGCCAAGCCGCGCCAACGACGGCAACAGCGCATAGACGCGGCTGAACACACGGTAGAAGAGCGGAAAGATCGGAAGGCCTTCGAACGCTTCAGCAGGTTGGCCATCGAGCAGGACCACGCCCGCGACCTGCTCCGGATATCGACCGGCGAAAATTCTGACGTACTGCGCACCCGACGAATGGCCGACGAGCACAAAGGGCCCCTGAACGTCCGCGCGTTCAAGGAGAACGTGGAGATCCCTCGCGATGGCGACGCCGTCCTGCGGGACCGACGGCGGCTCGCTCCAGCCTCGACCCGCGCGGTCATAGACGCACACCTGCGTGTCGCGCGCCACGGCGGTCGAAATTGATTCCCAGTAGGCGCTACCTTCGCCGAGCCCTGATTGAAGGACGACGGTCGGGTTGCCGGAGCCGGTGCAGTTCAGGTACAACCGGTGTCCGCCAACGTCGATCAACCTGCCAGGCGCGGAGGGCGTTCGTCGGTCGAGGGACTCTCGGACTGCTTGATAGCCCGCGCCCAGCGCGCTCAACACACACACCGTCAGCAGGGGGTAGACGACCCACGACCGCGTGCGGCTGTGCAGGGCCTCGCGGACGCGAACAACGGTGACGCCGAGCACCGCGAGGAAGAGCGGTGGCCAGATCCACCCGAGCGCCATGATGACGGCCTCGCTGGGCGCGAAGACGAGAACGCCGGCGCCCGCCACGCCCATGAACCCGGCGGGCAGGGCCGCCCATCGCTGAGGCTGGTCAGTCCACAGCATCGACAGCGCCGCGAGTAATCCCCAGCTCGAGGCGAACGCAAGGAGGACGATCCCGGTGATTACGTGTTCGTCCGCGCCCGCGAACGGACCGGCGACGAGCGCCAGCGCGGCCAGGACTCCGCCGGCGAGGCAACCCACGACAATTCGACCGATGTGATGTGTGGTCATGGTCATGCACCTAGCGCTGAAGCGCGTATGAGAACTTGACGAAGAACTGGCGGTCGACCCTCTCGAATCGATCGAGGTTCGACAGCATCCGATCGTCGCCGTAGCCGATGAACATGACCGACTGCCAGTTCAACTTGTACGAGAGCAGCACCTGCCCGCTGACGGTTCCGGATTTGGCGACGGTACTGAAAGCATAGAGGCCGGGATCGCGATTGGTTGACACGTACTGGGCGGTTCCGCGCACAAACATGCGCGACGTGAACGTGTAGGTGCCGCGCACTCTGGACACCCGCGCGATGAACAGCTGCCGGCTCGCTCCGAGCGCATCGTCGACGTTGACCCAGCTCTGATCCTGGTTGAGCACCACGTTAAGGTGGTTCGTCGGATTGACCGTGGCGCTCACGTTCATGGTCGTGCCCGTGGCAGGTCGCCCGTTCGCGAAATCGATTTCCTGTCCGGTCGTCCCGTTCACGGCAACCATGGAGAGCAGCCGCGAAGGGCTGAACTGCGCCAAGTAGCCGAACTGTCTGCGCCCGATGGTGCCGTTCACGGTGCGAATGTCGTCGTCGATGTAGCGGAGCTGCACGAAGCCATTCCAGCGCGTGTTCATTGCGACGCCGGGTTGCACGTCTCGGCCGATCAGTTCGCCGGCGCGATCGACCTGGCGATCGACGTTCACGAATGTGCGGAGCTTTGACACAAAGCCCGTCGGCCGGAAGGTCCAGCCGGCTCCCGCCGACGATTCGCGGTACCCGACCTGCGGCACGAACCCGGCTTCGGCGCGGAATCCCTCTCCCACATCCTTGAACATCGCGTTTGAATCGAAACGCGTGGTGTTGTGGCTCCACTGGAGCTGGCCCGCGTGCGAGGTCATCGACTGTCCCGTCCACGCCTGCGCGAGGTCGGGCCGGTTCGGCGTCTGCGTGTCGCTCACGAGCCACTGCCCGGTAATTGCCTCGGTCGCGTTTGGGCGCCACTGGAAATCTGGGCCGACCACGCGGTTATGCGACCCGCTGTTGCGGCCTTCGCGGTCGGTCACGAGCACGCTGATGAACGATCGACCGATATCGCGCTTCGCGCGCGCCACGAACACCGTCGACGCGAAGTCCTGCGACGCGAGTGACGAACCATAGGCACCCGGTACCACGACACTTCCACCGCCATCGTCCTCGGCAACGAGCGCGGTGTAGCTGGCACCTGCCGCCTTGCCTGTGACCCGGGCGCCCCACGTCGGTGCGGTGATCGTGCGCGTGTAGACCGCCTGAATCGGCGTCTGGAACAGATCGACGCCTTCGAGGAAGAACGAGCGCTTTTCAGGAACGAACAGCGCGAATCGTTCATTCGCCGAGATTTGCGCGACATCCGATTCGACCTGCGAGAAGTCGGGTTTGACGGTCAGGTCGACGGCAGTATCTGAGTTGGGCGTGAATTTGACGTCCACGCCGACGTGCTGCTGCATCGGGCCGTTCGCCAGCGGCGATCCGAGTGCGGCGGTCGGGCGACCGGTGTCGCTGCTGCTTACATACGGCGCCGCGACGAAGTGCCCGCCGGCCGGAAGACGCTGCAGGCCTTCGAGCGTGTTGGCGTGACAGACGAAGCAGTTGTACCCACGCGGGACTTTCGCGGAGAAGAACTGGTAATTCCGATCGCGCGGATAGTTGCGATACATCATGACGGCCCAGGTCTGGGGGTCGCCGTTCTTGTAGCGAAGCGACGTGAACGGGATTCGCATCTCCAGCGTCCATCCGTGCGCCGTGATCTTCGTCGCCGACTCCCAGAAGAAGTCCGGCGACGTGGCCTCTCCGGAGGCGTCGTCGACGATCGAGTCTGCCTGGATGTTGCGGGGCGTGACGACGAACAGCTTCGCGGTCCGACCGCTGTCGCCCGCGTCGACGAACATCCCGCCGAAGTCGTAGAAGCCGCTTCCTGTATCGTCGCGATCTGAATACGGCGCACGGATGGCGCGGGGATTCGGATCCTCGAACTCGAAGGCGGCGTAGAGAAACTTGTCGTCGTACGCGATGCGTCCGACATTTCGGACCTTTGGGGGTGTGTTGTCGCCCGGATTGGCTTCAAACCACGTGGTGACCGGTTCGACGGCCTTCCATCCTTCGTCCGACAGATCGCCGTCGATCTTGATTGGGCCCGCTGCGCGTGAAATGCGCAGCGTGTCACCCGCCATACGGGTCTGCGCCAGGAGGGGGTGGGATTGCGACCCTAAAGCCAGCAGCACGACGGCGGCGACGCGGGAGCTGAATGTGTTTGTCATACCCCTAAACGCGAAAAGCGGCGCCAAACCCCTTAGAACGGCAC
>Ga0157378_10005672_pt1 | contig 10922 bp, 10 predicted proteins | sample M65metaG_FD_115309 | JGI IMG/M metagenome (GOLD analysis project Ga0157378, IMG submission 115309) | Miscanthus rhizosphere microbial communities from Kellogg Biological Station, Michigan, USA - M6-5 metaG | ecosystem: Host-associated > Plants > Roots > Rhizosphere > Soil | place: USA: Michigan...
TCGGCGATGTAGAAGCCGTCACCCGATTCGACCAGGGTGCGGACGCGCTCACGGGCGAGTTCGCTCATTTTGGCGGTCACCAGGATGCAGTAGCTTTGCTCGGCGCCGCGCCCGACTCGGCCGCGCAACTGGTGCATCTGCGCGAGACCGAAGCGTTCGGCTTGCTCGATGACCATTACCGAAGCGTTGGGAACGTCGACGCCAACTTCGATGACGGTGGTGGAAACCAGGATCTTGGTCTCGCCGCGTTGGAACTTTTCCATCGCCGCTTCTTTGTCGGCGGCTGGCATACGTCCGTGCAGCAGGCCCACGGAGAGACTGGGAAATACCAGTTCGGAAAGGTGCTGATGCATCTTTTGCGCCGCTTTCATGGCTTGCGTTTCGGATTCTTCGATTACCGGATAGACAACATACGCTTGGCGCCCAAGCGCGATTTGCTGCTTCAGGAAGCTGTAAACTTGCTCGACTCTATCTTCGGTGACGTGGCTGGTGACGATAGGCTTGCGTCCAGGCGGCAGTTCGTCGATGACGCTGACGTCGAGGTCGCCGTAGATTGTCAGCGCCAGGGTGCGCGGGATGGGTGTCGCTGTCATCACCAGAACATCCGGAGGAGTGCCTTTGTCAGTTCCCTTCTCTAGCAAGGCCTGGCGCTGTTCTACTCCGAAACGATGCTGCTCGTCGACGATCGCTAAACCCAGGCGCTTGAACTCGACATCGGCTTCGAGCAGCGCGTGCGTGCCTACGACGACGTGCGCCAAGCCCGCGGCGGCTAACTTTTTCAATTGGACTTTGTCGCGCGCGGGCGAGGAGCCGGTGACTAGTATCGTCACGTAGTCCAGCTTCTGGAACAGCTTTTTGAAATAGAAGAAGTGCTGGGTGGCCAGGATTTCGGTGGGGGCCAAGACCACTACTTGATACCCGTTTTCGATGGCGATGATGGCGGCTTCGGCGGCGACGAGCGTCTTGCCGCTGCCGACGTCGCCTTGCAGCAGGCGGTACATGGGATGCGGCTCGGCCATATCGTGCGCGATCTCGGCCAGCACGCGCTTCTGCGCTCCGGTGGGGCGGAACGGCAGCATGGCTTTGATGCGATCACGGGCACGGTCGGTCAAGGCGAACTGGATTCCTGGCTGCAGTCGCGCTTTGGCTCGCTTGAGTTCCAGGCCGCATTCGAGCCAGAAAAACTCTTCGAAGATCAGGCGGTATTGCGAGGGGGAACGGAATGCATTGAGTACTCGCAGATCGGACTCTGGCGGTGGAAAGTGTAGCTCGCGGATGGCGTTCCAGCGGTCTGGCAGCTTTAGGCGCGCACGGATGTGATCCGGCACGGGATCATCTGCGAAGGGCGCGACGCTTTCGAGAATACGATGGATTAGCGTGCGCAGCGCTCGCGTTGTCACCTTCCCGGCGGCTTCGTACACGGGCACGATGCGGCCGGTGTGCAGCGACGCGTCGCCGTCTTCATCCTCCGCTAGGATTTCGTACTCGGGATGCATCATCGCCAGGTTGCCGGTGTAAGGATCGAACTCCACTTTGCCGAAGAGTGCGACTTTCTGACCCGGCGCCAGCACGTCGGCGAGGTAGGCGCCGTGGAACCACTTGGCGGCCAGGACTCCGCGCGAGGCGTCAGTGAACGTGGCTTGGAACAATCCTAGATTGCGGCGTTGGAAGCCGGACACCTTTGTGGTGCGGACTTCAGCTAGCACTGTCGCCATTTCGCCGGGCGCTAGATCGGCTAACGATTTCACGTTGCTGCGATCTTCGTAGCGGAAGGGGGCGTAGGTGAGGAGATCTTCCACCACTTTCAGGCCCTTGGCTTCGAGCATGGCGGCGCGGGCGGGGCCGACGCCTTTTAGGTACATGAGTGGAGTGGAGAGATCCAATGCTAGAAGAGACTACTCGTAGTGTACAATGCGATTTCATGTCTCAATTGCTCGAAGGGAAAACTGCGTTGGTGCTGGGTGTGGCGAATCGCTGGAGTCTGGCTTACGCGATCGCACAGGCTTTCCGCCGGGAGGGGGCGCGGCTGTTGCTCACCTATCAAGGGGAGCGGTTGCAGAAAACGGTGGAAGAGCTGGGGGCCTCGCTGGGAGCGGAGCGGGTTTTTGAGTGCGATGTTACGCGGGATGAAGATCTCGCCAAGCTCACAGAAACTTCAGAGCGGCTGGATGCGGTGGTGCATAGCATCGCGTTCGCGAATCAGGCGGACCTGGCGCGGCCGTTCGTCGAAACTTCGCGCGACGGCTACTTGCTGGCGCAAAACGTCAGCGCGTATTCAATGGTTGCAGTGGCGCGTGCGACCGCTCCATTGATGACCAGCGGCGGGGCGATGTTGACGCTCACCTATTTGGGATCGACACGGGTGGTGACTAACTACAACGTGATGGGCGTGGCGAAAGCGGCGCTCGAGGCTTCGGTGCGCTACCTGGCGGCCGATCTCGGGCCGCAGAAAATTCGCGTGAACGCGATCTCGGCGGGGCCGGTGAAAACCGCTGCCGCACGCGGGATCAAGGATTTTTCGAAAGTGTTGGAGGCGGTAGAGGCGCACGCTCCTCTGCGCCGCAACGTTACGCCGGGGGAGGTAGCCGACCTGGCGGTGTTCCTGGCGAGCGATCTGGGGCGCGGCGTCACTGGCGATGTGCTTTTCGCCGACGCCGGCTACCACATCATGGGACTTTAGAACGCACAATCTCAGCCAGCACATCTGGCTTGCCGTTTTCGCGTTCGAGGTGCGGGTACTTGTCGCCGCCGCGGTAATCCACTTTGTGCGTGCTGATGTGTTCGCCGCTCCGGACCATCAACTCGATCGGCTCGCCGCTGGCGGCGGCTTGACGCAGAATCGTCGGGGAAAATGCGCGGCCGTCTACCGATGTGATCTTGGCTCCGGGGGCGATCCCCGCTTTCTGCACGGGGCCGCCGATCGCCACGTCCTCCACCAGGCCTTCGCTCTTCACGCTCAGGCCTAGCGACAGCATCAGGTCGATCACCTTCTCTTCATCTTCCGTGGTGTTCCAGTAGTCGGATCGCTTGTCGTTGTAAGTCAGCTTCCAACCGCCGTTTTCGAGTCCGGCTACTGGCGCACGCGTCTCCACCGCATCCACACGCTGACGGAAGAAGGCTGCCCAATCGTGCGGCTGCACGCGGTTCAGAGCCGTCACCACGTCGTCGAGCGTATACGGATTCACTGACGGCCCCGTATCGCCTCCGAAAAAAGTGCGACAGAAATCATCGATCGACTTCGTTCCGTGACTCAGCTTGCGGATCAGCGTGTCCACCTCCAGCCAGACGAGTTGCCCCTCGCCGTAAAAATCCAAGCCGCGGCGCAGCGTCGCGTATTCCGCGCGCGCATCGAACAGCAGTTGTCCGGAGATGGACGCGTCGGCCAGGGGCCGCCAGCCGCGGCCCGTTTCATGCTCCAGGTGTGCGGCGACGTAGGCCAGGCGGTCACGGAACAGTTCCGGCGTTTCGAGGCCGCTGCGCGCGGCCAGCACCGAGCCTAGATATTCGGTCAGGCCTTCGTACATCCACAACAGGTCGCCCTTCATTGGCTCGTCGTAGTTCTTGGTTGCGAGACCCGCTGGACGACGATATTTGCCGTTCCAGGAATGCACGAACTCGTGGGGCAGCAGCTCGGCGTGGTAATGCAGCAGGACGTCGTCGATCAGCATACGCTCGTCCAGGCGGTCGTCACTCGATTCGTGGTGTTCCAGGCCGAAGCTGGCTACGTGATCGCTGAGCGTCAGCAGAAAATGATAGCTGCGGTAATGGCGGGGGCCGAAGAGCGCGCCTGCTTCGGCGATCAACTTGCGGTAGTGCTCGATGGTCTCCGGCGTGATCGCTAGCGCCCGCTCGCTATCGGCTGCGAGGTGCATGTAGTGGGGGGCGCCATCGACCGTGCCTAGCTCGACGGTGCGGTAGTGCGCGCCGGTCGAGACCGGGGAGTCGATCAGCGTGGTTAGCGACACGGGGCGGAACTCGACCTCGTCACCGGATTCCTTGGCTACACCTAATGCCGTACCGTAATGCCAGTCATGCGGCAGGCGCAGTTTGGCTTGATAGCGCAGTTGATCCGCTACCGTGCCCTGCGGATACAGTACGTATTGATTCCAGCTCAGGACGGCTAGTTCGGTGGTCATGGATGAGCCTGCGGAAAACCCGCCGGCGTCGGTGGGCGAAATGAAGTCGAAAGCCGCGTCGAGTGCGGTGGCGCCTGGGGGCACGTTCAAGTGGAAGGCATAGAGATTGGTGGAGTCGCGGCGCCAGGGGACGGTTTGATCTTTCGCGTGAAACCGCAGGTTGACGAGATCGTTGATGGGGCCGGTGGGGCCGTGCTCACCGGGAATCCATTGCGGGTAGAGCAGCGTCAGGGGGCCGGGATTCGCGGGAATCGTCAACTGGACATGGATCAGCTTGCGCGGGGCGTCGCGGGCGTCGACACTCACCTGAATGACTCCTGGCTGCGCGCAGGCGAGAGCCCCCGTGAGGAATGCCAACAGCAACGAGCGTCTGGTCACATTTCAAATGGTAGCAATCCAGTGCACACCACCGCCGTAGAAGAAGTACTTCTTTCGCGTTGATTTGTGCATGTTTTGCAGGTGGTGTTTTCAAAGTGATGAAACGTGGGCGGCCTCCGTCTGGCAAGCTGTTTGCACTTCAATCCGAGGAAGGAGTACTGAAAATGGTCTTCAAGCCAAAAATACGAAGCAGTTTTTGCACGGGGATTAAAGCGGGTATAGCGGCTATTCTGGCGCTCGGGTTAATTCCCGCGCTCTCCGCGCAGGACCGCGATCGATATGGAGACCGTGACCGGGGCCGTTTCACGCGACTCGAACCCGGTACGGTGATCCCAGTACGAACCAACGAGGGTATTGACGTAGAAAGAACCGATAATCGTGTATTCAGAGGCATCGTGGATCAGGATGTCCGCGGAGATAACGGCCGTCTGGCGATTCCTCGCGGCGCCAGCGTTGAATTGATCGTACGAGTGGCCCGCGACAACGATCTGATTTTGGATCTGGAGTCGGTGATGGTGAACGGCCAGCGTTACGGGATCCAGACCGATCCCAATCGGATTGAATCACAACGTGACGACAGCATCGTCGGCGCGATTGTGGGGGCCATCAACGGGGGCGAGGCGCGCGGCCGCGCCGTGCGGATTCCTCGCGACTCAATCGTCACCTTCCGCTTAGGACAGCCGCTGATTATGGGCGTTGCTGATCGCGGTATCGATAGGGACGGCTACCATTATCACGACTATTACGACCGTCCTCGCTAGAAGTTAGAACGGCAGCGGGGCGATTCTTCGCCCCGCAATCTCCAGGAGAGTGATAGAATTCCTAGCGATAGGAATTCTGAATGAAAAAATTCGCTCTCCTGTGTCTGCTAAGCGCTCCCGCACTTCCACATCATTCTTTTGGCGCCGAGTATGACGGCAAGCGGCCGGTCTCGATTAACGGCGTGGTTACCAAGATCGAGTGGAGCAACCCACACGTTTACCTGACCGTAGACGCTAGCGATTTATCGGGTAAGGTCACGACCATAATGGTGGAGGGGCACCCGCCGAACATTTTGCGGCGGACTGGCTGGACTCGGGACGTACTGAAGGTCAATGATCACGTTTCCATAACGGGGTGGGCGTCTAAGGATGGCTCCGAGCGAATGGCTGGGCGCGAGGTTACTTTGCCTGACGGCAAGAAACTGTTTCTCGGGCCGCCTTCGGAGTAGCGGCCATGAAGATTTACACCTGCATCTTGGCGTTGGTCGCGGCCAACTCGTACGGGCAGACGCTGCCGCGCTCCTTCGACGGCAAACCCGATCTGAGCGGCATCTGGCAGGCTTTCGGCGTGGCATTGTTCGGTGAGACGGGGGAGCTGCGGCCCGGCCAGGGGACCAAGAGCAATTGGGGTCCACCGGTGGGTCCGGCGCCGTATCGCAAGGAACTCGAAAGCAAAGTTGCGGAACTCGCGGCGGATAATCGCAAGGATCCGAATGTGCGCTGCAAGATGGCCGGGGTGCCGCGCATCACGGGGAGCGTGGTGCCGCTGGAAATCGTGCAGACCCCCAAGAAGGTGGCGATCCTCTACGAATCAGGCCACGCGTTCCGCAGCATTCCTGTCGACGGCAAGCCGCATCCCGCCGATCTTGACCCTAGCTATATGGGGCATTCGACGGGACGCTGGGACGGCGACACATTCGTAGTAGATGTGACCGGCTTCAACAACATCACGTGGCTGCCGGGCGCGGGGCATTTTCATAGCGAAGCGCTGCATGTGGTGGAGCGTTACACGTTACAACCAGACAGCACCATTTACTACGAAGCCACTATGGAGGACCCCGAGGTTTTCACCAAACCGTGGGCCTACCGTCTGATCCTGCGGCATCCGCCGCGCGACGAGCGCATTATGGAATCCGATTGCACGGAGAACAATCAGGATCTGGAACACATTGTGCCGTCGCACTAGCTGACCAGCGGCGCCGATTTTCTCTTCGCTGCCGCCGGGGGACCTGCTGAGCACTACGCTGCTGGTGACGCCGTAGGGGAGTCGGCGCGCAACACTCGCCCGAGCCAGCGCCCTAAGAGTAATACAACCAGACCTCCGGCCGCGGCGATGGCGGCGTGAAGCGCCCAGAACGCGGCAGGGGTCATCCGTTCATAGAATCCGCCAATCCAGCCAATCACGTTGTTGGAGACGAACAGGCTCATGTAAGCAATGCCCAGCAACGTCGCGTTCACTTTCGCGGGCGCGGCGCGGGACACCAGCGCCAGCGTGGTGGGCCAATAATACATGAAGGAAATGCCCGTGCCCACGCAGTACAGGGCCGGCCACAGCGGATGAATACGCGCGCCTGGCGAGACGAGGATCGGTACCACCAGAAACAAGTTGGTCACGACAGCGAGTCCTGCGCCAATTCCGATTTTCGATAGATCACCGGGTTCGCTACGGCGCGATGCCTGCCAGCGCCACAGCAGGAACAGGAGCGGCGCAACCAGGATGGATGTCAGCGATTCCAGCGAGAAGTACCAAGGGATGGGGATGGTGTAGCCGCCAACCTGGCGGGCAACATGCTGCTGTATCCACACAGGAAACACATTGAACTCCTGGTACTGACTGATCGATTGAAAAATTGTGATCACGATCACCGCGATCACCCCTAACGTGGTGTACCATTCGCGAGCCGTGAGATTAGCAGTCTGCCGCTCACTGCTCGCGACTCTTGCCGGCAAATAGCGATACCCGTATAAATACGTTGCCAGGCCGGCCAGCATGAATAGTCCGGCGACTCCAAAGCCGTAATGCCAACCATAAACTTGTGCCAGCAGACCGCAGACTAAGGGTCCCATCACTGCTCCGATGTTTATGCCGGTGCTGAAGATGGTAAAAGCGTGGGTGCGGCGCGCTTCGTCGTCGCGCGGGTAAAGGGATCCCACTTGCGCCGAGATATTGCCTTTCAGGAAACCGGAGCCGGTGACCAGGAGGAACAGCGCCAGCAGCAGCGATTGCTCAAAGGCCATCGCGATGTGCCCGCCACTCATCAGCAGCGCGCCGATCACGACGGCGTTGCGCTGGCCGATCCAGCGGTCGGCAATCAGGCCTCCCAGCATGGGAGTGAAATACACGAAGCCGCTGTACAGTCCGAAAATGCGCGAGGCCAGCGCCTGCGTGGATTGCGGACCGGCCAGAGATTCGATCGCGGAGCGAAAGCCTGCGAAGCCGGCGATGTTTTCAAGGTGGCCGGGCAGCAGCGCCTGGTTCACCATGTAGAGCACCAGCAGCGCGGTCATGCCGTAGTAGGAGAAGCGCTCCCAGGCTTCGGTGAATGCCAGATAGAAAAGTCCCTTGGGATGGCCCAGGAAGGCACGTTCAGCGCTCTGGGTCAGGATGGATTCGGCTGCGCCCATGGGGGTTGCTCAAGCTTAGCGCATGCTGCGCACGTTCGAGGAGCAACTCGCGCTCGCGCGCATTGCTCGTAAGCGATGCCGCGCGCTCAAACTCCCCGCGGGCTTCGTCAAAACGGCCGAGCTTGGTGAGAAGATCTCCGCGCACGCTCGGCAAGAGGTGATAGCTCTGGAGTGCGGGCTCCGCGGCCAGTTGATCGACGAGCGCGAGCCCGGCCTGGGGACCAAAGGCCATGGCGATCGCCACTGCGCGGTTCAAATCCACTATGGGAGAGGGCATGAGTTGGGCGAGTTCAGCGTACAGCGCGGCGATGCGCTCCCATTCCGTTTCCTCAGGGACAAGCGCACGCGCGTGACACGCGGCGATCGCGGCTTGCAAAGTGTAGGGGCCGTGCGAGCCTCCCAGTTTCTGAGCGCGTTCCAGCCCGGCGAGGCCGCGTCGAATCAGGAGTTGATCCCACAGCGCCCGATTTTGATCGAGGATCAGGATGGGCTCCCCCGATGCGCTCACGCGCGCCCTGGAACGCGACGCCTGGATCTCCATCAGAGCAACGATTCCATGAACCTCGGGGTCGTTGGGAACCAGCTCGGCAAGGATACGGCCGAGACGCAGCGCTTCCTCGCAAAGCGCAGGGCGCGTCCAGTCGCTGCCGGCCGTCGCCGTGTACCCTTCATTGAAGATCAGGTAGATCACTTCGAGCACCGACGACAGACGGGAGGCAAGTTCCTCGCCACGCGGCACTTCGAAAGGCACTCGATTATCGGAGAGTGTCCGTTTGGCGCGAACGATGCGCTGGGCAACCGTCGCTTCGGAAATAAGGTACGCGCGCGCGATCTCCGCGGTTGTTAGACCGCCCAGCAGGCGCAGCGTGAGCGCAACGCGCGCCTCGGAAGAGAGAACAGGATGACATGCGGTGAATACCAGCCTAAGAAGATCGTCGCCGAATTCATCGTCCAGCGCGCTATCGTAGTCAGGCACGTTCTGCCGACCTTCAAGCTGGTATCTGAGTTCCTCGTGTTTCTGTTCTAAGCGCTTGTTGCGGCGAAAATGATCTATGGCACGGTGCTTCGCAGCGGCCGTCAGCCAGGCGCCCGGATTATCAGGAATGCCCTCCGCCGGCCATTGTTCGAGTGCGGCGATGAGCGCGTCCTGTGCCAGCTCTTCGGCTAGCCCGAGGTCACGGACGATCCGCGCGATCCCCGCAATGATTCTGGGGGACTCGATCCTCCAGACGGCGTCGATCGTACGATGGGTATCGGCAGACGTCACCGTTACCCATCATACGCGGCCTTCCGCGCCCGCGAGTTTTTAACGCGCGGTGGCCTGCTGCGTCATCGAGAACATCGGGCGGACCTCGGTCTCGCCTTCCCAACCCGGCCAGTATTTGTGATGCAGTTCCATGAAGCGCCGCGTCCTTTCGATGGCTTCTTCCTTGGACTTCAATTCAAACACTGCATATCCGCCGAAGACTTCCTTGGCCTCCGTGAACGGCCCGTCGGTCACGGTAATCTTTCCTCCCGACAAGCGGACGCGCGACCCGGCCGCGGTGGGGCCCAGCCCGCCGGTTTCGATCATCTCGCCGGATTTCATCGCCTCCTCGGCGAGCTTTCCCATGGCGTCCATCAGTTCCTTGGGTGGAGGACCCGAGTTCTCGGGGGCTTTGACCATCATTAAGAATCGCATTGAGATACTTCTCCTTCTCTTTCATGTCCCGGTTCGATATTGGATTTCCGGTTCTACTATAGCGTCGAGCGAGCCCTGCGGAAATCGACACGCCGAACCGATTTTTCTTACGAGGCGCCGCGCATCTCCTCAAACCCGGCAGCCGCTTCCTGAACATCGGCGGGGAAATCCGACATTTCCTGCACTTGCCGGATTTCGATGACTTCGTTTTCCGACCCGGGGCAGCGCGAAGCCCATTCGATGGCCTCTTCCTTCGATTTCACTTGGATCATCCAGTAGCCTCCGATAACTTCCTTGGCCTCAGCGAAAGGCCCGTCGGTAACCTTGGGCTTCCCTCCCGCAAACGAGACGCGCGCCCCCATCGAGGGCGGATGGAGGCCATCGAGCGCGAGCAGTATGCCGGCCTTCTGCAGGGATTCGTTGTACTTCATCATCGCGGCGACGGCCGTAGCATCCGGCACGGTGCCCGGTGCGGCTGTGTCATAGCCTTTCGGGATCATCAACATCATAAATCGCATCGTTGTATCTCCTTGTGGTTTTAGTTTCGCGGCGCGCTGAACCGCGCTCTACTTTAACGTCGAACCATGCGGAGTGAGATCGACAAGTTCGGCACTATTTCTGCTCCGCCGATTCCTGCAGATCCAGGAGTCTAGCGGCCGTAGAGGCGTATTTCCCTGCCGTCGGCCAGTACGACGCGATCCAGCCTAAGGATCTTTTGGCCGTCGCCAAACTGATAGCCGATGCCCGTGATCACGTCGCCGGGCTTCACCGTCGTCTTGGTCCACCCGTTAGCCTCCATGCGGATAATCGCGGGGCCGCCGATCTCCCATTTCTCCGTCCGGCCGTCATTGGCCTGCACCTCAAGAGTAATCATCGGATGCGGGTTGGCCCACCTGAACTCAATTACCGTGCCCTTCACCGTAACCAACCGGTCAAAGTTGACGGGCCATGAGTGATGCGCCGATAGCGGCATCACAGCAGAGACTAGCGTCAGGATGACAAATACAGGAACGCATAGGGTCTTCATCGCGGCTCCCTCCTGCGAGCTATTCTAGTGCAAAATTCGCAAATACAGGAAGCTGTCCGCGTCTTATCCTCGGCGAAGCGTACGTGAGAAGAACAGTCTTTCTAACTCACAAGGGGAAAAGTTTGTGCCGGAGGTGGGACTTGAAAAAAACAATCGGAGGAAACCACATAGATAACAGGTAAGTTATTGGTTTCCCGCTCCGCGAGGTTAACGCCTGAACCGCCACAATCGCCCATCCCGCATATTCGTGGCACGCCAGCGGAAGGCATACAATCCACAGCGAAAATGTTCCAGCCGTTTTACCGGGAAATTCA
>Ga0157378_10005675_pt1 | contig 10919 bp, 13 predicted proteins | sample M65metaG_FD_115309 | JGI IMG/M metagenome (GOLD analysis project Ga0157378, IMG submission 115309) | Miscanthus rhizosphere microbial communities from Kellogg Biological Station, Michigan, USA - M6-5 metaG | ecosystem: Host-associated > Plants > Roots > Rhizosphere > Soil | place: USA: Michigan...
ACTTTTCCGGCTCGCTTATAATTGGCAATAATCACCCCGCTTGGCGTAACAATGTGCTCCGTTAATGTAAATGCCGCCGGGATTGTTCCATTGTCAAAAAGTTTTTTCCCCTTGCCTAAGGTTAAGGGATGAATTTTGAGTCTGAGTTCGTCTACAAGGTCAGTCTTAAGCAGCAGCTGAACGAGTTTACTGCTGCCCCAAACCTGAATGTCGGAGCCTTTTGAATTTTTGAGCTTTTTGATATCTGCCGGGCTTTTTAATAGTATTGAGTTTTTCCATCCGGTAACCATCGGGTCCGACTTTTTCATGTTTTTCGAGAACACATATTTTGAGCCTTCATTAATACCCGGCCAGAAGTCTCCATGGTCAGGCCAGTACCTGGCCCAAATCGAAAATGTTTTTCTACCCAGAAGATAATCTGCAGGTTCCAGCTCCTTTTGCACCACCTTACCATAAACTTCGTCACCATACGATGCAGTCCAACCGCCGTATTTGAAACCGCCTGATGTATCCTCCTTTGGTCCGCCAGGTGCCTGCATTACTCCATCCAATGTGATCATCGACAACACAATTATTTTTCTCATAGTGTTTGCGTTTTATTGCGGCATAAATTTCGCCAACAAATAAAGTATCATTACGGTGTAGATGCGACAATCACAGGGCTGAATGCGACAAATGTTAGCGCATATTCAGGAGCAAGCCGAATAGCGAACAAAAAGCGGCGAATAAGTTCGTAACGCATATAGTCAAACCAAATGTTGTGTGCGGAGTTCTTCGATGCTTTATGATTTTTTTGCCCATTTTGTAGTTGGTCAGTTCTGTATCTTTAAGTGTAACTACCTGCTCTTTTAATGTCTTGAATCCTACATTTTAAAAAAATAGTCGTGCAGTTTTACTTACATCTGATATGAGTTCGGTTTGCTGTTGCCGTTAGTTCCAGATTTCATTCATCTCTGTCAGTATGATTGGTTGTCCGTCAGTAACTACTATGGTGTGTTCGTGTTGCGCCATGAAGCCACCTTTATTTCCAACCAGGGTCCAACCATCATGTAGCGTTTCGGCATACGTTGATGTTGTTGCTATGAATGTTTCAATGGCAACAACAGAATTTTTCTTAAATCTCGCCAGGTTAAACCGGTCTCTGTAATTCGCTATTTGGCTTGGTTCTTCATGAAGGCTTTTTCCTATTCCATGCCCCGTGAGATTTTTGATAACTTTGTAGCCGCGTTTTTTTGCTTCAGTTTCTATCAAATGTCCGATATCGGAAATGCGAACTCCGCCTTTTATATGGTAGATTGCTTTATGTAAAATTTGCTTGGAGGTATCTACGAGTTTTTGGTGTTTGTAGATGTCTTCACCCAGCACAAAAGAGCCTCCGTTGTCAGACCAAAAACCGTTAAGCTCGGCTGAAACATCAATATTGACCAAATCGCCCAGTTTCAGTATTCTTTTGCTGGACGGAATACCGTGGCAAAATTCATTGTTTACGCTGATACAAGTCCAACCCGGAAAACGGTAGGTTGAATAGGGCGCTGATTTTGCACCCAAGTCCGAAAGTATTGTTGCGCCATAGTTGTCTAATTGTTTAGTAGTCATACCGGGTTGAGCATAGCTTCTCATTTCCTTCAAAGTGTAAGCAACCGCTTCACTTGCCTTTTTCATCCCGATTAATTCTGTTTCTTTTGTAATTGACATACTATCGTTTGCCTGTTTGCTGGTTTTTTTGCTGCATTATTGAACTTGCAATTGTTCTAAACTACGTGTATGTTATTTTTTGTTGCCCGTTGGGTACACAAAATTGGTTTGCTCTTCCCTCATTTTTATTGGTCTAATCTCGATGCTTGCGGAAGGAACAAACTCAAATTCCGGATTGTCCTTTGCAATGGCAATTGCTTCCTCCATGCTGTTCGCTCTAATATGGTAATAACCAACCTGTACTTCTTTGGTTGGATCAATCGCCACGTTTGTCCACCCGCTTGCAGTCTTTGCAACAATAAAACCTTCGCGAACTATTGGTTGAGCTGCTATTAAATTGTCTGCTGCCTTAAGTTTGTTAATATATACCTCGCAGCTTTTTATAAATGCCAGATGCTGGTCTGGCGTTAATGCGGCTTTTGCGTCGCCTGCGTTGCGTATATAAAGCATAAATTCTTTTTTCATGCTCAAATGTAAGATTTTTGCGAATGGATACCTTGTTGCCAGGGTCGCCCTGCGGCTGATGTTGATTAAAGGTTTACTACTGATTGCAACAATGCCGGGCCGGCATAGCAGCAAACTGCCTGTTGCTGGCAGGTTATTTTGTCAAAGCCACTTCAGGTCCTCTTAGTCTAAATTCTTTTGACTTTTTAATATTTTCGGCTGATTTTGTTAATAATTTAATAAGCCCCAGGTCAATTTTTTCCTTTGTGTTTTCAATTTTGTCAACGATGATTGTCAGCAAATAATTTTCATCAACCATATACCGGTCGTAGTCAGCATTGATGATAGTCCCGTCGATCATAAAAATCACGGCCTTGTCTTTTAGATTTGTGTACTTGTCTTTTAAATCAGTCAGTGAAATTAATTTAAGGGAGTAGCTGCTCTTTGTCTTAATGTGAATTTGTCCGTAGTATCGAATGTTGTCAACTTGTATACTGTCCTTTACAACGTTAATGCTATCTATTTGGTTTGGGTTTAATGTTCCTATTAATGTCTCGCTTACGAATTTGCCGTTTAAAAAGTATGCGGGTTTATGTATGGGGCTCTCTTTGCTTGCATAAACAACTTTTAAACCTGTGTCCCTTTCTAATCCTTTGCTTGAGTTCATGATAAGTTCACCGGTTTTATTAGAAGGAGTCTGTCCGGAAGTGATTGTCGACCAAATGGCAAATGCCAATACTAATAGTTGTTTCATTATTAGATTTTTAATGTTTAAGCGATGTCTTTTTATTTTGACAGCAACGTGCATGGCTTGCTGCTGGGCCGGCGTTTGAAAAAAGTCGGGCCCAGTTACTTGGTTCTGCCAAAATATTAGTGTAAAACTGCTACCGGGTTTTTAATAAAGTTAAATATTTGGAACGAAAGCCAGCTCTATTCGTCATCAAATCCTAACAAACACTTTACTTACTTATTTTTAGTCAACAAATCTACAAAGGCATGTATTCTTCTGATTTCTTCCCTTCCGCGGTTTGGCTTATTGAATAAACAGGTGGCTACAACCACCATATCCATGTCTGGAAGAACTGTAATGATTTGTCCACCGGCACCGCTGGCAATCCATGCCTGATGGCCATTGGTTTTCCTTCGCCACCAATAATAGCCATAGCCGTTGGCACCCGGCAAGATATCCCAATAATCAAGGCTTGCCTGTTGTTTCGTAGAAGCTTCAATCCAATCTTTTGGAACGATCTGTCGGTCGGCTTCCTTTCCTCCATGCAGGTATAACCTTCCAAAGCGCAAAAGATCTCTTGCTGTTAAAAACATTTCCGAACAGCCGATGTTTCTGCCCTGGGGGTCGGTATCCCACCTGGGGCAATGCATGCCTAATGGCGTTAACAGATTCTTCTCTGCAAAGTCTTTCAAACTGGTATGCACGGATTTTTCCAAAGCGGCACCAAACAGGGAAGCAGCTGCGGAGGAATATAAAAACCGTGTTCCAGGGGTGTCGGCAAAAGGAATGTCCATGGTAAAGCGAATCGGATCTGCCGCGTTGATAAATATGTTTACAGGTCCCTGGAAATCGTTCCAGTCCCAGCCATGCTGCATGGTGAGCAGATCATACAATGTGAGTGTGTTGCGTACGGAATCGTTCCAGGCTTTTTCCTCCCGAAACCAGACAGTAGACGGTGTGTTGCGTGGCTGTGCAAGCTCCGGAAAGAGCTGCATTACCGGTGTGTTTAAATCGGGGAGTAGACCTTTGCTTTTAGCAATACCGGCCAGCGCCGATACCACTGATTTGGTGATGGACTTGATACTGAATGCATCGGTTGAATCAGCGCCATGGAAATAGCTTTCGTAAATAATCTTATCATGACGATAGACGATAAAAGCACCCAGGCAAGGAATGCTATCGTTTACCTGTTTGCCAAATGTTTTAAAAAAGGAAGAAGAATAGCCTCCTGACTCAGGGCTCGCCGTTGCCAACTGCTGACTGTTGGTTCTTGCGGAAGAGAAAAGCCATAGCAGAATGAAAAGCGCTTTTAAGGATCGTTTTTTCACCGAATTAGTTTTCGATAATATTACAGCATGGAATCGTGATTTAATTCAGGATTTCGAACTAATTTTTTAAATTCTTTAGGAGAAAGTTGTAACGTCGCAGTCAAATTTAAGCCACCAAGCATTTCACGGCGGAATGAATAGTGTACAAGGTCGATAATACAGAAAAGCATTTTTTTCGGCCGGATCAAACTGATAGTGAAATGCTGCGGAACGCTTTAACGTCGAGCCCCCGCTATTTTCAGTATTCCTGTTAGCTGCAGGTCTTATTGGTTTTGGTCAATTGTGTTGGGGAAAGTCCGAATAGTTTTTTAAATGCAAACGAAAAATGTGAGAAGTTCTCAAAACCCAAGTCAAGATAAATGTCCGACGGCTTTTTGTTTTTCTTCGTCAAAAGATAATGCGCCTCTTCTAACCGCTTTTGCACCAACCAATGACTTGGAGTTGCCTTAAAGACTTTTTCGAAATCTCTTTTGAAGGCAGACAGGCTTCTTCCGGTTAAATAAGCAAATCGTTCTATACTTATGTTGAATTTGTAATTACGGTTCATAAATTCTGTAAGGTCTATTTTTTCAGGGTTTCCGAAATCAAAAAAAACAGTTGCCAGTTCAGCGTTTTCTTTCAACAGTATCAAAAGCAACTCTGTTCTTTTTATCTGCAAAAAAGCTTTGTCTATAATTCCTGTTTCATTGAAATATGGTATCAGCGATTGTATAAAATTGTCAACCAATTTGTTTTTACCCAAAGGGATGATTGCATTGGTTGTGTTGTTGCTTGCAGCGATGAATTGATACGTGTTCCTGAACTCTTTTAAAAATTCCTGCTCAAACGAAATGTAGATTTTTTTAAAAGCACCGTTGTCTGATTGCTTGCTGTATTTTGCCAGATGATTTCTTCTTCCTATTCCACAATCACCCTGCTGCAATTTGTATTCTCTGCTTCCGTCAAAAACCGTCATACAACCTGCCACCAAATAGATAAATGTGTGAGCCGGTATAAACTGCTCCGCAGACGGAGAGTGACTCATATAACAATTAGACATGGCTGTTTCTTTCATTACCTATTTTTTAATCAATCCCAATCGCAACATACTTTCGGCTGTTGCTACAATGGCTTCTTCATTTGAACGGGGAGACCAATCCAGCACCTGCTTTGCTTTTTCTCCGCTGGCTTGCATGTATTGCCCCAGCAAGCTAACCAACATTTTCAAGGATGGATTCGTCAACGCCGCCGCTTTTAATTGCCAATCGGGCAGCTCTTTGGTAGGAACTTTTTTTGCGTCGTCGCCTAATCTACGCTTTAAAATTTTTGCCACATCAAGCATTGATAAAGCATTCCCTGAGGTTGCCAAAAATCTTTGTCCCTTTGCTTTCTGCATTGTCATAGCAAGTAAGTGCAAATCGGCTACATCACGAACATCCACATAACAGGAGGTGATTTTGGGGCATGCTTTAATTTCCCCTTCTAACATTTGCCTTATCATTTGGTGGGAATGAGAATAATCTGCTCCTAATATGGGCCCCATTACACCTACAGGGTTTACTGTTGAAAGTTCAAGATTGCCGCCTTCTTTTTTTATAAATGCCCAGGCAGTTTGCTCTGCAATGGTTTTTGATTTTTGGTATGGATGAATGTTAGCGTCGAGGTTTGTCCAGTCGTTTTCCGTGTAAGCTGTTGTCCGGTTCTTGTGCCCAACGCCAATTGCTCCGAAAGCTGAAGTTAGAACGACCCGCTTTACACCTGCTTCTTTTGACGTCTTTAAAACGCGCAGTACCCCATCTTTTGCTGGACTAATCAATTCGTCTTCGTGCGTAAATTTAATGGCAGGTGTAGGTGATGCCACGTGCAATACATAGTCGCAACCCGTAATTGCTTCCTTCCAGTTTTTATCGGCTGTCAAATCAGCTTCAATAAAAGAAAGATTATCAAACGAAGTTGGGCCGCCATTTCCAAGCATTTCCTTTACTTCGTTTTGCCGGCTCAATGAACGGAGTGTTGTTCTGACGGTATATCCTTGCCGAAGCAATTTTACAATGCAATGAACAGCAATAAAACCAGAACCGCCTGTAACCAAAACTATTTTGCCTTTGTTTGTATCTATCATATCTTTTTGAGTTTATACCGCAAAGTTCATCTCAAAAAGACAAGGTTGTTTTGTTGTACAGTCCAAATTTAGTGTGTTGTACAGTTCAAACATGAACAGTTGATTGCCTGACGCAAATGCTACTTTAAAAACAGGCCAGGCCATAATGTTGTTAGGCATCAGCTAAGTATAAAGAAATCTTTACATACTCTTTAGGGGTTGCAACAATTATTATCTTGAAATTTTAATATTTGCCTAACTGTTGGCTGTAGTGCTACTCTCCGAGCGAAGTCTTAACCCCATATCGTATTGCCGCTTCAAGTATGTCAGTGTTTATGTCTTTTAGCGTTTTGAACTTAATGCAATACCCGGTCACGGTCGCCTTGCCTATTTTTTTTTCATACGTTTGAGCTAAGTATTTCTTATCTTTTATACCAAGGATATAGACAGAGATCCCGGTTGTGTTTGCGCTCATACCAATTTGATAAAACTCCCTGCTTGTTCCATCAGCATATTTTATGGAGTAAAATCCATATCCTATATTAGGGTTGGAGACAATTTTACCTTTGCTGTCTTTGCCATCGAGGAACCATAATTTACATTCTGGTATCACCTGAAGTATGATTCGGTGCAACGCTTGCATGTCACTGCGTTTTGGTTCAGGCCGGCTGGTAATATACTCTCTGATTTGCTCTTGAACGTTCATATAAAATATTAAATTACGTGTTGCTTACTTTGCTAAGTCGGTCTGATAAAAGATTTGCCGCTGATGGCAACAACGGTCGGGCCAGCATAGCAACAAACTGCCGGTTGGATCTTCGTTTTATTCTAATTACTTTCGTTTGAGTCAAAGCTGATCGTCCAGGTAATCCCAAATCTATCAGTAAACACACCAAAGTAGGCTCCCCAGAAAGTTTGATTCATTGACATTTTTATTTGGCCACCAATTGAAAGCGCCTTAAAAAGCCGGTCGGCTTCCTCCTTGCTGTCTGTGCTGATAGAAAGACAAATGTTATTGCCCAAAATAATTTCTTGGCCGGAAGCTTCCGGACTGTCGCAACCCATTAAAATTGTCTCCTTGCTAATTGGCAAAGAGACATGCATAATTCTGTCTTCGTTTTCAACCTGGAATATTTGTCTATCTGGCGGTGGTACATCTTTGTAACGACCGATATAAAGAAATTCTCTACCGAAGGCTGATTTATACAAGCAGAATGCTTCTTCGCAATTGCCATTAAAGGTCAGATAAGGATTTACTTTTGCCATTGCTGCATTGTTTAAATGGAGCCCAAGGTCCACGGCTTGCTGCTGAGCTGGCATTCTGTGTTCCGTTCGCCCATACACAGTACTAAGATATAAAATTGAACTGGTAACGATATTAAAATAAGTCTATAAGAGTCGCCCTGCAGCTGCTGTTGGCTGACTGTAGCTTAGTTTGGTGGAGCTTTTGGCTCTTTAAATGCGATTTCGATTTTTGTTAGCAAAGGCTCTCTAAAAGCAATCAGGTTAGGAAGCCTGGATAGGTACGTTTCTATTTCGAAACAAATTAAGTTAAGAACACATTCGTTGTCGTATGGATTGCCTCTGTATATGCGAATTCTAAGCTTAGTTTATAAAGCCCGCCCTGCTGCCGCTGCTGTTTAAAGATTTGCTGCCGATTGCAACAGTGTCGAGCCAGGATAGCGGCAAACCGGATCTTAGGCGCCGCTGTACTTCCCCTTCGCTTGTCTGCGTAACAAACGTATCTGCCCTCTGTGATTAACTTCATGGGTCAATACATGGAACCATTTGAAATAATTATTAATTTTTTTGTCGCCAAAAGATGTTTGTTCATCAAGCCAAAGGTCATCACGACAGGCTAAGTCTGCAAGCGTTTTTGTCCTTACCTGTTTCAACTGATGTATGTAATAGTCTAACTCGTGGCCTTTGATTTCTTGACGCGTTTTTTCCCCCAGGGCAAGGACCGCACCCCATTGATTTTTCTCTTCTTCTGTCATTTGTCGATTATAGAAAGTTGATGTTTGGTAGCCGACTTCAGCAGCTGCAATGTGTAGCAAAAGAGAGCCGATTGAATTACCATCTGTGTCATTTAAATAGTCCAGCTCCCTTTTTGTCAAGCCTTCAACTGCTGAAAGAGTGGTATGCCGGACATAATTCATCATTGAGACAAGTCGACCTACCTGCGGTGTAAAACCGGGAACGTCGGCGATTAGATAAAGATTGTCGTTATTCATTATTCTTTGAACTTGTTGCTAATGAGTGAAGTCCACGGCTTGCTGTGGGGCTGGCATTCTGTGATCCGTTCGTCCGCTACAAAACCGGGCTGAAAATTGAGCTGTAGTGCTTTAAGGTCTTGGAAACTTATTCTTGTAGTCGAATACGATCCCTGAGGCACCATTTTTTTGGAGATAGTCCAACTTTTCGGTTGCTTCCTGAATTGTTGGAAATTGTCCGGCCGGCACCCACCACATAGCTGTATACGCTTTACCAAAAGAGTGAAACCATTCCTTTCGTCTTTTCAAAAAGTCAGTATGAAATGTTCTATAGACAAAATTTTCCAAATCTTCAATTGTCGCCCAAACGGAAAGATTGATGATTATTTGTTCGTCGTTATAGGGATTTAGGTTTGTCGCATTGTTCGTCTCATCTTTTAGGCGCCATACAAAACCTTTACTATTCTCAGCCAGATTATTGACTCTGTCAAGATTGTCAACAAACTCTTTCATTATTGGGTCGTTAATACTTACTCCTTGTATGCGGCCGATATTGATTTGCGCGATTTGAAATTGGTCCATCTTAAATTGTTATTCTGAAAAATATATGCTGAAATGTGAGCTGAAGCGAGTGGTCGATATGCCTCGCAACCGCAAACAGTATGTTGGCAGTTAGTGCCGCACTATTTTTCCCATGTTTCTACTTTGTGCTGTTTAGCGGTTCGTTGTTATTGTCTGTCCACTGTGTAATTCAGTTCAGTTACCCCGCAGGTAAATTGTCGGGTAGTCAATAGTTTTAGTTTTATTTTGTCTTTGATGTCTACAAACAATGGAATGCCTCGTCCAAGAATAATTGGGTTAACAAATAGCCAGTAGCCGTCAATTAAGTTCAGTTGAATAAGTGAATGTGTTGCTGTCGGGCTACCAAAAAGCAAGATATCTTCACCTGCCTGTTGTTTTATTTCAATTATCCCGTCCGAAAGGTTGTTGCTGATAATTGTTGTGTTAGTCAAACCCGCGTCTTTCATTGTGTTTGATAAAACAACTTTGCGAACTTTCTTATACCACTTTGAATGTTCAATGTCATGCTTGCTCGCTGTCGGCTTGTCTCCTGCGGTGGGCCAGTAGTTTTCCATCATCTCATAAGTTACTCGTCCATACATTGCAGTGTCGCCTTCGCTTATCCGCTTACCGACATAATCAAAAATTTCTTCATCAACTTTAATCCAGTCCATTTCTCCGTTCGGTCCTGCTACAAAACCGTCAAGCGATATGTGCATAAACGAAATTAGTTTTCTCATATAGTCCTATTTTTTATTGTTGTCTATGTCTTATTATTGTTTTTTGCAATGACCACTAAGGTCCGCGGCTTTCAACGTCCGTGATTGCTAATTTCTTTTGGAAATTTGTCGCCAATTAAATGCAGGTTTATGTTATGTTCAAGATAAGCTTTAAGCCCGTCCAAAACTGTCGTAAAGCCACCTGTACTGTCCATCATCGCCTGAACCAATTTGTCCCCGGTTTCCTTAAAGCCGTAATTTTTTATTACAAGATATGTAGTGTCATCTGTCAGTGCAGTAAAAATGCAGTCAACGGTTGTCGCAGGGTTGCCCCATTCAATTAATATATTTCTGTTTTGAATTATATTTTTTACAAAAACCTTTATTAAAACGCCGTACATTTCCCACTCCCAGGTTACTGTCTTACCGACTTCTAAGAGGCCGCTTGATTTTGTAAACCAAAAATTTGTCGTAATAGTAGGATCAATAAGGGCCTGAAACACCAGGGAAACGGGCTTTCTAATGAGCATTTGGGTTTCAACTGTCGGAATATATTTATCCATACCTGTCGATTTATTTTGCGGGATCTCGCCAAACAATGACCGCTAACGTCTACGGCTTGCGCGGGGCTGGTATTTGAAAAGCGCCGAGTCCGGCTACAGAACCAGGTTTTAAAATTGAATTTGTAGTTGTTCTAAAGTAAGTTTTATTCAATCGCTCCATGACCTCTGCTGACTAAAGATTTACTGCTGATTGTAATAACGTCCAGCCAGCATAGCAGCAAACCGCGTACGTTATGGACAGGTTCTCCTGTCCAATTGAGCTGTTTAGAAGTTGTCCAGCCGGGCTATTCGGCTGTTGTGGGGTCGATAATTGTCATTACCTGACTTACAGAGTTCGCCGGAAATCCTCCTTGTTTTGCATGCTCTCGAACCATTTCCTCATTCGGTGCAATGTAAATGCAATAGATTTTATCCCCTGTCACATAACTTTGCAGCCACTGGATTTGAGGGCCCATATTTTCAAGTACGCTGCAGGAAGTTTGGGAAACCCCTTTTAATTGTTCTGCGGTCAATTTGCCGGCACCGGGGATTTCTCTTTCGATTACATACTTTGGCATTTGTTAGCGTTTTAGGTCCCAAATTTAAC
>Ga0157378_10005676_pt1 | contig 10918 bp, 10 predicted proteins | sample M65metaG_FD_115309 | JGI IMG/M metagenome (GOLD analysis project Ga0157378, IMG submission 115309) | Miscanthus rhizosphere microbial communities from Kellogg Biological Station, Michigan, USA - M6-5 metaG | ecosystem: Host-associated > Plants > Roots > Rhizosphere > Soil | place: USA: Michigan...
CGACATCGAGCGACTTGCCGGTCAGGGCAAGCTCGGCAGCGCGTCCGAGGTCGCCGAGCAGCATCGCCGCCCGGCGCACGTCGGCAATAGGGTTACCACTGGCCTTGGCGACGGCATCCGCCACGACCCCCTCGTTGGCACCCTGGCGCAATTCGCCGGTGAGCACGCGGAACAGATGGTTCTGTTCGAGCTCGGTGGCCACCGACCACAGTGCGGTCATCGCCCGCAACCGTTCTCCCTGCGATCCACCGCCGGCCATCGCACTCACCCTCGTCAGGGCATCGTCGACGTCGTGAATCGTCAGTGACGAATCGGCCGCGGGAGCGACCTTCAGGTTCGACATGGTGGCCCAACCGACACCGAGGCGACCTTGGCGCGGCCAACCGATCAACAGCCCGACGGCAGGCTCGATCTCGTCGGGCTGCATGGCTCGCAACAACTCCGCCAGCGCGGCCACCTTCTCCGAGCGCTTCGACGTCGCCGCCGTGCGTTGCGACGCCGCGACCAGCTCGCCGTACAACATCGCGCTATGGCGTCACTGACCGAAGCTGAAGATCTGACGTGACTTGAGCTGTTCGACGAACGACTCCTCGTACGCCTCGCGAGGCATCTCCCGCACCATCTCGTCGAGGGCGAAGGCGTCGTCGCCGACAAGGATCCGCCAGTCGTTGGCGCGAACTCCGGCGAGGATCACCTTGGCCGCCTCGGCGGCACTCGTGGGGGCGTTGTCGCGGAACATCTCACCGCGCAGTTGCATGCCGAGGCGGATGTCGTCGTCGCTCGCCCCGCCGACGTCGATCCCGCTGCGCGCCAGCCGCTCGCGCAACTGAGCGATCTGGTCTTCGGTGAGCTCCTTCGGCTCGCGTCCCAACACCTTGCCCGAGTTGATGACGATCGAGGTGCCGATGTGCCCAGGCATGACCACCGAGGCGTGCAGGTGCGGAGCGTTCAGTCGGAAGTCGGTGATCAGCGCCTCGGTGAACCCCTTCACCGCGAACTTGGCGGCGCTGTACGCAGTGTGCGGAATGCCGAGGCCGAGCGACGCCCAGAACCCGTTGACGCTGCTCGTATTGACGACGTGTCCTTCGCTGCTGGCCAGCAGCATCGGCATGAACGCTCGCGTACACAGGTAGACCCCGCCCCAGCAGATGTTGAACGTGGTCTCCCAGTCGCTGCGTTCGTCGAGCACGAAACTGCCGCCGCCGCCGATGCCGGCGTTGTTGAACAGCAGGTTGATGTGATCGGTGGCATGGTCGCGGGCGACCTCGCCGGCGAAGCCGTACACCGCCTTCTCGTCGGACACGTCGGCGACGTGAGTGGTGACGCGTGTGCCGGGCGCCGCGTCCGCCTCGGCGAGTTCGCGTGTCTCGGCAAGGTTCTCGTCCGACACGTCACACGTCGCGACATGACATCCGTCGGCGCTCAACTGTCGAACCAGTTCGCGTCCCATGCCCGATCCGCCACCCGTCACCACCGCGATCGATCCCTCGAAACGTTCCATCGTTCAAGGTTGCCAGATCCACGCGTCGCAGTTCACCCCGCGCGGGTGGGTCGCGCTCGACGGCGTTGCTTCACGATCGACGCGATGCCGACGCCCACCGACGGATCCGCGGGGATCCGATGACCGGTTCGTCGTTGGTGACGCTGCTCGTGTTGGCGTTGACCGCGGCCGCATCGCCGTTCAGCCTCATCGTCTTCTCGTTGGTGCTGGCGACCGATCGCGGAGCGAAGAACGGCTTCGCGTTCATCATCGGATGGATCATCACCGTGATCCTCATCGGGGTGGTGATGGTCGCACTCGGTGATGCCGCCGACGTGCCGAGCTCGCGGACGCCGCGAGAGTGGTTCCTCGCGCTGCAACTCGCGTTGGGCACGATGCTGATCATCCTGTTCGTGCGACGACGAGCCCGTCCACGTCCGCAACCGATCGAAGCGCCGGTCGAGTCGCCGAAGGAGGAGCCGGGGTGGCAGCGCCGCATCGCCACGATGCGCGCTCCGGGCGCCTTCGTCCTCGGCGGCGCCACACAGACCTGGCCGGTGATGATCGCCGCCGGCGCCGAACTGGCACGGCTCGACATCCCGGCCGCCGAGACGTTCCTGTGGTTGGTTCTCTTCGCCCTCGCCACGACCGCCGGCATCGTGGTCCTCGAGATCCTGGCGATCCGCAATCCGGGCACGGCTGCCGGGCGGCTGGTCGAAATCCGCGCCTACGTCGACAACCACCGCGACAGCGTCATCAACTGGGCGTACCTGCTCGGTGGCATGTGGTTGATCTACCGAGCTCTGATCGGTTTGTTGTGAATCGGGACGACCCGGCTACTCGATGAAGCAGGCGAAGCAGACCAGGGAGTGATCGCCGTTGCGGCGCGGTGAGTAGCGACCGACCACACCGACTCCGAAATCGGCCGGCCGCGGCGCGGCGTACCCGCCCCGCCGCGGACTGCTCAGCGAACGGATGCCCCAGAACGCGAGGTCGGGAAGGATGTGCTCATCGGCATCGTCCCCCACGGCGAGATCGGTCATCAGCTACAGCCGCTGGTCGACCCGCAACTCGGGCACGCATGGCACGAGCCGGCCCGGATCATCTGCACACCGCACTGCATGCACATCGGTGAATCGCTGGCCCGAGGAGTTGCTCTGGGTACTGCGGGCTGGCGCACGATGCCACCGGGATTGGTGATGTCGTTGTTGGGTGCTGCGGGCGCCACGCCCAGATCGAGTTGCTTCATCAACTCGTCAGCGGACGGGACGCTCTTCGGATCCGCAGCGATCTCGGTGCCGGTGCGAGTCTCGATGACACTCTCCTCGACACCCGGCAGGGTGGGCTGCAGACGCTCGTCGATCGAGAAGATCCCGAGCTCGGCGCGCTCGTCGTAGGTGAGGTACTCGAGCGCCAGTCGGCGGAACAGGTAGTCCATGATCGACGAGGCGAAGCGGATGTCGGGATCGTCGGTCATGCCGGCCGGCTCGAACCGCATGTTGGTGAACGCCTCGACGAACGCCCGCATCGGCACGCCGTACTGCAGGCCGTAGCTGATGCTCTTGGCGAAGGCGTCCATGATGCCGCTGAGCGTGGAGCCCTGCTTCGACACCGTGAGGAAGATCTCGCCGGGACGACCGTCGGCGTACTCGCCGATGTTGGCGAACCCCTTGCAATCGGCGACACGGAACTCGAAGGTGCGCGCTGTGCGGGTCCTCGGCAGCTTCTGGCGGATCGGTTGGTGCACCAGACGTTCGACGATTCGCTCGACCGCTTGGCCGGCGGCCATCGACGTCGGCGTGTCCACACCCTCGCCGTCCTTCTTGGCAGTCGACAGCGGCTGACCGACCTTGCAGTTGTCGCGGTACACCGCCACGGCCTTGAGACCGAGTTGCCACGACAGCATGTGCAGCGCCTCGATGTCTTCGACCGATGCCTCCTCGGGCATGTTGACGGTCTTGGAGATGGCACCTGACAGGAACGGTTGGACCGCACCCATCATCCGCACGTGACCCTCGTAGTGGATGACGTTGTCGCCCATCGAGCAGGCGAACACCGGCACGTGCGCGGCGGCCAGATGCGGCGCGCCGAGGATGGTCTTCTCGCGATCGATGTACGCAACGATGTCGTCGATCTGCTCGATCGAGTACCCGAGCTTGCGCAGCGCCCGCGGCACCGTCTGATTGACGATCTGCATGTTGCCGCCGCCGACCAACTTCTTGAACTTGACCAGACCGAGGTCGGGTTCGATGCCGGTGGTGTCGCAATCCATCATCAGGCCGATCGTGCCGGTCGGGGCGAGGACCGATGCCTGGCTGTTCCGCACGCCGTACTCCTCGCCGTCGCGCACCGCCACCTCCCACGCCTGCTGGCTGGCGGCCATCACGTCGGTCGGCACGACGTCGCCGCCCTCGATCTCGTAGCTGGCGTCGCGGTGCATCCGCAACACGTTGAGCATGTAACGCTCGTTGGCGGCGAAGCCGGCGAACGCACCCATCCGGCTGGCGACCTTGGCGCTGGTCGCGTAGGCGTGACCGGTCATCAACGACGTGAGGGCGGCGGCCCACGCCCGGCCCTCGACCGAGTCGTAGGGAAGGCCGAGTGCCATCAGCATCGCCCCGAGGTTGGCGTAACCGAGACCGAGTTGACGGAACTGCCGGCTGGTCTCGGCGATGCTCTCCGTCGGGTAGTCGGCACGGCCGACGAGGATCTCCTGGGCGGTGAAGACGACCTCGATGGTGTGCATGTAGCCGTCGACGTCGAAGTTGCCGTCCTCGTCGAGATAGTGCAGCAGGTTGATCGATGCCAGGTTGCACGCCGAGTTGTCGAGGTGCATGTATTCGCTGCACGGGTTGGAGCCGTTGATCCGCCCGGTGGCGTGCGCGGTGTGCCACTTGTTGATGGTCGAGTCGAACTGCAGACCGGGATCGGCGCACTCCCACGATGCCGTCGCCAGTTCACGCCACAGATCGCGAGCACGAACGGTGCGCACGATCGAGCCATCCTTCACCGCGTACAGGTTCCACTCGGTGTCGTCGATGACCGCCTGCATGAACTCGTCGCTGACGCGCACAGAGTTGTTGGCGTTCTGGTACTGGATGCTGAAGCTGTCGGCGCCGTCGAGATCCATGTCGAAGCCGGCGTCGCGCAACACACGCGCCTTGCGCTCCTCTTTGGCCTTGCACCACACGAACTCCTCGATGTCGGGGTGGTCGACGTTGAGGATGACCATCTTGGCGGCACGCCGAGTCTTGCCACCGCTCTTGATCGTGCCGGCCGACGCGTCGGCGCCGCGCATGAAGCTGACCGGTCCGCTTGCCGTGCCGCCACCGTTCAACAGCTCGTAGCTGGAGCGGATGTTGGACAGGTTGATGCCCGATCCGGAGCCACCCTTGAAGATCACGCCCTCTTCGCGGTACCAGTTGAGGATGCCGTCCATCGTGTCGTCGACCGCGAGGATGAAGCACGCGCTGGCCTGCTGGGGTACGCCCTTGACGCCGATGTTGAACCACACCGGACTGTTGAACGCCGCCCGTTGCGTGACGAGGATGTACTTCAACTCGTCGTTGAACGCCTCGACCTCGGCAGGGTTGACGAAGTAGCCGCCGTCGACGCCCCACCTCGAGATCGTGTCGGCGACGCGGTCGATGACCTGGCGCAGCGACGACTCGCGCGCCGCGGTGCCGAGCGTGCCCCTGAAGTACTTCTGAGCGACGATGTTGGTGGCATTGAGCGACCAACCGACCGGGAACTCGACGTCGAGTTGCTCGAAGGCGACCGAGCCGTCCTTCCAGTTGCTGATCCGCGCGTCGCGGCGCTCCCACTCGACCTGGTCATACGGGCGCACGCCGGGTGACGTGAAATGGCGGGTGATCCCGATTGCCGAGCGTTCTGGCGCCAGTGACATTGGTGCTCCTTTGGGAGTCGAAGGGACGGATGGGAGTCGAAAAGGGCGTATGGAATGTATTTCCTGGACCACAAGATGTGGTGGCGATGTCATCCCCCGTCGAACGCTCACCACAAGCGGTTGTGAGATTACAGCACTGTAGTTACATCTGTGTCAATGCTATCCGTAAAAGAATTCGGCAGGAAAGACTCCAGAGGAATCTTCCCTGCCGAACGGCCAGCAGCGGTGTGAGGTCGCAGGTTTAGAGTCTCCCTACCCCGCAGCGACCCCCCTTTCGATCGGGCCTACTGCCCATCCGCGCCTCACACCGCAGCCAGCTACGGGCGTGAACGTTAAGGGGTCGGGCCTGTGGGGAGGAAGGGGTAAAACCACTGAATTCAAGCTGAATTCTCTGGGGACAGAAGGTGAATAGGCAGTGGTTGTGCACAGATATCCACAGCTGCACCGCTCCACCCCCGGGTTTGCACAGCCCGCTCGCCTATCATCGCCCTGATGCGGCGGCTGTTCGAACATCCGACGGATCAGGTCACTGTCCGCGAGGCCTACGAGGTCCACCGCCCGAGACCGGCCGACAGACCGTGGCTCGGCGTGTGCATGGTCGCCAGCATCGACGGATCGACCGTCATCGACAGCAATTCACGGGCGCTGTCGAGCAAGACCGACCAGGAGGTGCTGTTGACGTTGCGCGACCTCGCCGATGTCATCCTCGTCGGCGCCGCCACCGTGCGGATCGAAGGCTACGGGCCGCCGCGCAAGGCCGGTCAACGCGTCGGGGTGGTCAGCAGGACGGGCAACGTCGATGTGACCAGCCCTCTGTTCACCAGCGGCGCCGGATTCCTGATCATTCCCGAAGACGCTCCTCCGACATCGGTCGATGCGGTGCGCGCCGGTGTGGGCGAGGTGGACTTCGCCGGCGCGCTCGGCCAACTCCGGGCCGATTTCGTGCAGGCCGAAGGCGGGGCGCAGCTGAACGGTGCGTTGTCGACCGCCGATGTGATCGACGAGATCAACCTGACGATCTCGCCGCAGCTCGCCGGCGGCGACGGGCCACGCGTGACCAGCGGATCGGTGCAGATGTCGAGGCGAATGCGCCTGGCCCACGTGCTCGAAGACGACGGGTTCCTGTTCACCCGCTACCTGCGCGCCCGTTGACCGATCAGCCGCTCTCCAGCTTCTTCAGCAGCACCAGCTCGCGTTGGAAGTCGGCCGCGGCATCGAAGTTCTTGTAGACGCTGGCGTAGCGCAGGTAGGTCACCACGTCGAGCGATCGCAGTCGTTCCAGCACCTCGAGTCCGAGCTCGGCCGTCGTGATCTCGTTGCCCTGCAGCCGGGACTGATCTTCGAGCTCGATGCTGAGCTGTTCGATCTGCTCGGCGCTGACGGGGCGGCCCTTCGAGGCCGCCGTGATGCCGGCGACGATCTTGGCGCGATCGAACGGCTCGCGGGCCCCGTGGCTCTTGATCACCGTCAGAGCGACCTCTTCGAGCCGTTCATACGTCGTGAACCGGTGCGAACAGCTGGCGCAGAGCCGGCGGCGACGGATCGAGGTGCCCTCTTCTGCCTCGCGCGAATCGATCACTTTCGTGTCGTCGGTGTGGCACTTCGGGCAACGCATCGCCGCCCGAGGTTACCGGAACGATTACGGCAGCGTGAGGGCTTGGGAGAGCTGAATCTCGGTGCCGCCGTTGGCTGCGACCAACGAGTCGACATAGTCGGCAAGCGGCGTGTGACCGTGGAAGCGCTCGCCGATCGACCACAACGTGTCGCCCGCCTGCACCACGTACACGGTGCTGTTGGCGGGGCGAACCGCGGGGGTGGAGGCAGGAGCACCCCCACGATTCGCCACGACATGACCGGTGCTGACGAGGAGCACCAGCGCGATCGCCGCCACTACGAACAGCACCATCAACCGGCGCCTGGCGTAGACCTGGACCGGACGGCTGCGGTCCGCCAAGCGGCTCGGAACGACGACTGCGATGGCCATGGCGCTCTCCTTCCGGCCTGGATCGAACATGTGTTGCTCGAACGACTGTTCGTAGTCTGCCACGAACAGTTGTTCGCCGTCAACACCGAGACGAACATTTGTTTCACGAACGAATGTTTGACCTGGGTGGCGAACGCGCGTACGCTGTGGACCATGTCCGAACAACTCACCGCTCGTCAACGAGGCATTCTCGACGTGATCGAAACCAGCATGCGCGAGCGGGGCTACCCGCCGAGCGTGCGAGAAATCGGTGAGGCCGTCGGTCTCACCTCGCCGTCCACGGTGCACAGCCACCTGGCCTCGTTGCAGCGCATGGGTTTCCTGAAGCGAGACCCAACCAAGCCGCGGGCCATCGAGGTCCGCTTCGACCCGTCCTCCGGGGCGGCGATCGAACGCCGTCCGGTTCGGCACGTCCCACTCGTCGGCGACGTCGCCGCCGGTACGGATGTGCTGGCTCAGGAGAACGTGGAGGAGTTGTTCCCGCTACCGGAAGACTTCACCGGTACCGGAGATCTGTTCATGTTGCGGGTCCGCGGCGACTCGATGATCGACGTCGGGATCATGGACGGCGACTTCGTGGTCGCTCGCGCTCAAGAAACCGCCGTCAACGGCGAGATCGTGATTGCGGGAATCCCGGGCGAGGAAGCAACGGTCAAGACCTTCCAGCGCAAGGGCTCGACGATCTCGCTGATTCCCGCCAACCCGCGCCTCGAGCCGTTGGTGTTCGACGCCGACCAGGTGCAGATCTTCGGTCGGGTCGTCACGGTGATGCGTCGGCTCTAGCCGACCTGCCGGTTGAGCGAGCGCAGCGAGCGCAGCGATGGAGGTCGAAGCCTATGACCAACCCTCTTTGTCGGAGGGCTTCTCCTTGATCGTCCAGCGCCCCGACTCGTCGTCGGGATCCCCCGCGGGCGGCGCAGCCAACGGCGGCCCGGCAGGCGTCGGCGGTGCAGGTGGCGCGAAGGCGGGGGGCGCGAAACCACCGGCGGCAGGTTGTTCGGGCGGACGGATCGGTGGCTGCCCTGGGAATTGCGTGGTCGGCGGTGGAGGTGGAGGCGGCTGCTGCGTCGGCGCGCCGAGGGTCGGCGGCGCCGGCGGCATCGTCGTCGGGTACGGCGTCGGCGACCAGCCGGGCAGCGGGCCCATCGGGTTGCGGGCATCGACGATCGCCGGTGCCGGCTTGCGGCGACGTAGCCCGAGCAGAATCAACAGCACACCGACGATCAGACCGGCCAGCACAATTCCTCCGCCGATGACCATCATCAGGTCGTTGTCGTCCTTCGGGTTCTTGCCGATCGAGATGGCGAAATCGGTGTCGTCGGACTCGACGTCGAGCCGGTAGGTACCCGCGCTCGTGATCTCCAGCGAACGGTTCTGGGTTCCGGCGTAACCATCGACGTCGTAGGAGGCGCCGGTTGCGTCGGGCATCTGGATCTCGTCGCCGCCGCTGTTGAGCATCTTCATCGACACCTTCGGGAGCTTGTCGCCCTCGTGGTTGTACGGGCCGCTGTCGGCGTTGCAGTCGCCGCTCAGCTCAGCGAGCTTGCCTTTGGTCTCGATGTAGACGATGAACTTGTCCGCCTTGTCGAAGACGAGGGTCGTAGTGCAACCGACGGGAGCGCGGGCCAGCGAATGCACCGCGTCCTCGTAGTTCGACTTGCCCTTGGCGAGAACGGCGCCACCCCCGATGAGGCCGCCGAGCAACACGACGAGACCGGTGATGAGCAGACCCGTGCGGCGCTTGCCCTTCGCCGGCGGCGCGGCAACGGGCGGCGGAGGCGGAGGTTGGTACGACGACATGACGGGCATTTGAGGTTGATACGACATCACAACACCCCCAGTCGCCTGGCGACCAGCTCGATCCGATGGTCAGGTTGTACCACGGCAGCGCGCACGTTCTGCGCACCTCCCGCGCCGTAGAAGTCACCGGGGCTCACCAGGGCACCACCCTCGCGGGCCAGGCGTTCGGCGAATTCCCAACCGTCGCCGGCGTCGAACCACAGGTAGAAACCGCCCGCTGGGAACGGGACGTCGACACCGGACCACAACGACAGCACCTTGCCGAGGTGCTCGAGGCGGCGACGGTAACGATCGCGCTGGACCTGCACGTGATCGTCGTCGCCCAGTGCCACGGTTGCCGCGGCCTGCGCCGGCCCGGGCACCAGCATTCCGACATGCTTGCGGACCTCTTTGAGATAGCCGACGATGCTGTCGTCGCCGGCGTAGAAGCCGACGCGCACGCCGGCGAGGTTCGACCGTTTCGACAGGGAATGGAGGGCGATGACGCCGTCGAGTCCGTGCTGCAGGATCGTGCTCGCCGGGCCATCCCACGTGAACTCGACGTAGCACTCGTCGCTGAACACCGGCACGCCGTTGGCCCGACCCCACGCCGCGGCGGCGCCCAGATCGGTGAGCGCACCGGTGGGATTGGACGGACTGTTGACCCACAGCATGAGGGCTCTCGCCGCGTCGGCCGAACTGATCGCGGACAGGTCGAGGCCGCCGTCGGGCCCGGCCGGGACGGCTACCGCCCGGCAACCGGACAACGTCGCACCCATCTCGTAGGTCGGGTAAGCAACGGCCGGATACAGCACGGTGTCTCTCGACGGATCCCGCAGACGCAGGTATTGAGGCGTCGTGGCGACGAACTCCTTCGTGCCGATGCACGCTGCAAGTTGGCCGAGCGGAACGTCGAGATCGAAACGTCGTTGGAACCAGGCCCGGATCGCCTGACGGAGGGCGTCGGTGCCGATGCTCGGCGGATAGCCACGCTCGGCATTCGACGTCGACAACGCGGCGACGACACTGTCGAGCGGCGGGTCGCACGGTGTGCCGATCGAGAGGTCGACGACACCGCCTTCGAGCGCCTCGGCATAGGGAACGAATCGATCGAGGCGATCGTATGGATACGGCGGCGGTACGAAGCCGACTGGTCGAGCGGAATCAGCCATGAACCATCAATCCTGCCCGATCACGACGGACCGTCACCAGTGGGGCGCTCAGGCGGACGCGACCACGTACTCGGCCAAGCGGCCGGTCGACGCGTCGCCGAGCCGCGCTCGCACGCGCACACCCTCGTCGCCGTGGTGGGTCGACACCACCTCGCCCTCACGATGCACAGCGGCGAGGAGGTCGCCGCGATCGTACGGAATGACCAACTCGACGACTTTGCTGAGCGCCCGCAGCCGATCGCCGAGGGCGAACAGGAAGGTGTCGACACCCTCGCCGGTCAGCGCACTGACCGCCACCGACCCCTCGTAGCGCTTGACCAGATCGGAGGCCACCTCGGGGGCGACGTCGGCCTTGTTGAACACCAACAGCTCCGGTATGTGCGACGCTCCGATCTCGGCCAGCACCTCGCGCACTGCCGAGATCTGACTTTCCGGATCGGGCGCGGTGGCGTCGACGACGTGCACGAGGTAGTCGCCTCGTCCGGCCACCTCGAGGGTGCTCTTGAACGCCTCGATCAGTCCGTGGGGCAGGTTGCGGACGAAGCCGACGGTGTCCGTGATGAGAACGGGCTCGCCACCGGGGAGCGACAAACGCC
>Ga0157378_10005678_pt1 | contig 10917 bp, 6 predicted proteins | sample M65metaG_FD_115309 | JGI IMG/M metagenome (GOLD analysis project Ga0157378, IMG submission 115309) | Miscanthus rhizosphere microbial communities from Kellogg Biological Station, Michigan, USA - M6-5 metaG | ecosystem: Host-associated > Plants > Roots > Rhizosphere > Soil | place: USA: Michigan...
ATTAGGACCAGAGAAAACCCATTCCAGTTCAAACAAAGATTCACTGTTGTTATCGTAAGGATATTTGAACAGGTCTCCATAATTATCCAATAATTTTTTACCGCTATTGTTGATTACATCCGCCGCATAATATTTGGCGCTGTCCAAGAACTGCTGGTTGCGCATACCGTTACTACCCTCTACACCTGCTCTCGTTAAATAAAACCGGGCCAACATACCTTCAGCCGACCATTTGGTAAGTCTTCCCGGCTGAGATTCGGTTTCAGGCAGATCTGCTGCTGCAGCACGCATTTCCTTTGTTATAAAACGCCATACGCTAGGCACCGTATTCCGGGTTATAGAGGTATCAAATAAGTGATCAAAATTGTTTTCAATAATAGGTACAGGACCCCAATTCATTACCAAAAAACGGTAAGACAAGGCCCTCATAAATCTTGCCTCTGCAAGGGCAACTTTTTTAGCATGTGGGGTAACATCCGGGCCGGCATACCTACCCATGTTATAAATCAAAAGATTTGACTGGGCTACGACGTTAAAAAATGCACGCCATGATGCGCCGTTCTCTCCATTATCTCCAGTGGTATTAAACATTACATTACCCCTGTCATTCCATGCTGAGAAAGCACTGCCACCCCTGAAATCACCAAGATTGTACATGGCCTTATCGTTATAATCAAACCATACTTCGCTATAAAGCAAACTGGTGGCAGCGGCTACCTGCTCATCGTTTTTATAAAAGTTGGCATCTACTATAGAACTTAAGGGAGGTTTTTCCAGGAAGCTTTTTTTACAGCCGGATGCGGCAGCAATGACGAATAAAGCCCCGATAAAATAATTTATATGTGTTATCTTCTTCATATTAATAAGTTTAAAAATTTACACTTACGGCTACATTGTACATTCTTGTAAGCGGGTAACGCCCGAAATCTATTCCGATGGCCTGGTTAGCTGAACTGGAACCGGTGCCTACATAAGCTCCAACTTCGGGGTCATAACCTTTGTAATGTGTGAGTGTGTACAGGTTTTGAGCTCCCATAGTTGCCTTTATGCCTTTTATTACCTTGGTATAACCCAGTAATTTAGCCGGGAAATTATAAGAAAGAGAAACGTTCTTTAACCTCAGGTATGAACCATCTTCTACAAATCTGCTCGTAATTTTTGCGTAATTATTGTCGCTTGATATCTGGTTGTTGCTAATTCTCGGTACGCTTGTTTCCGGGTTAACCAATTGGGGGTTTCCGCTGCCATCTTCTCCCAATTTTGCATAGCTCATCGCATTGGTTAATAAATTCCTGCTCAGGTTAATATTATTGGGGTTGCTTGCGGCTGCAGCAATGTAATTATACACGTCGTTCCCGTGACTTCCAATTATTAAAATACTCAGATCAAATCCTTTGTAAGAAAATGTATTGGTAAAGCCACCGGTAAGTGTTGGCCATGGATTACCGATATTGGTCATATCATCCACATTGATTTTACCATCACCATTTATATCTTTATATTTTACATCGCCTACCCAAAGACCAGTGTTAGGATCGGCGGGCAACCTGTTGCCGCTGTTATCAACAGGTACAGCGCTTTTTGAAATGTCTCCGACAGATTGAAACAGACCATCTTCTATATAACCTCTGAACAACCATGGTTGATAGCCAATAGCGGCACGTTGCGTCCAGTTATTCATCCACCATGATGACCGTTCAATAAAGGCATTATCACCATTGAGTGAAGTAATAACACTCTTGAAATGAGACAGGTTAAGGTTTGATTCCCACCTGAAATCTTTATTCTGGATGATAGTGGCATTAATTGTAAAAGACCATCCCTTTGTTTCTAAAGATCCAGAATTTACCAGTGGAGCGCCTACAGAACCGGGGCTGTTATTTGTTCCCATATACCAGGGCAAACTTGCCTGCAAAATAAGGTTGTCGGTCTTTTTTTCATAGTAGTCTCCTTCGAATGTAACCCTGTTTTTTGCCATCCCCACGTTAATACCGATGTTATTGGTCTTTGTTTGTTCCCATTGCAGATCAGGATTGGTAAAGGTTGATGGAATAAAACCAGTACCCCACGGAGTTGCACCTGTATTCAAAGGAGCATATATTCCTGAGCCCGTTCCCTGATTACCCGTTAAACCAGTTTCGAATCTTAATTTCAATTCGCTTATGAAATCAACATCAAAGAATTTTTCCTGGCTTATTCTCCATGCTGCAGAAACCGATGGGAAATTACCCCACCTGTTGTTAGCTCCAAAGTTTGGGGAACCATCTCTTCTGAAAGTACCTGTTATTAAATAACGGTTATCATAATTGTAAGTAGCCCTTCCTAAATAAGATTCCATCGACCATGGATAAGTACCCCCGCTATTGGTAGCACTAAGCGGATCTCCGGCGTTTACATCCAAAACATCATTAGTAAGAAAGCCGGTTCTTCCCGCAGACAACGCCTGGTATTGTGATTCCTGTGCTTCATGGCTTGCCATAATGCTGAAATTGTGTTTGCCTATTTGCCTGCTATATTCCAACAATTCATTCCAGTTCCAATACCAGCTTGAATAAGTTCCAGTCGTTAAAGAAGCATTGGTATTATAATGCCATTGGTCAATATTATAAGTGGGGGTATAATAAGTGGACAGGCCATTGCCTACGTTGCCGTTGAATGAACTTCTTAACGTAAGCCCTTTAAGTATAGTGATACCAATATTTAAACCTCCCAAAAATTGCCTTTTCATATTTTTATTGGTAATAAGATTGGCCAGGGCAATCGGGTTTACAGGCGCATATTGGTTAGCACCATTTACTGGGTCACTTCCACCCCATGAGCCATCAAAATTAGTAACAGGTATCTGTGGCGTTAACTGAAGAGCGTTTGCAATAAGTGGGCTTGCAGCATCGCCGTAATTGGTTGCAGTAAGATTTTCGTTGGTTTGATTAAAGTTAAGAGTAGTACCAATGGTGAGCCATGGCCTCGGGTTGTTGTCTAAGTTTAATCTTACACCATATCTTTTGAAACCTGATCCAGCCGCAACACCACCCTGATCGAGATATTCGCCCGAAAGATAATAAGTGGTGTTACCGCTTCCTCCGCTAAAACTTAACTGGTGTTTGCTCATTGCCGCATTATTAAACAATTCCTTTTGCCAGTCGGTTCCATGCCCCAATAATGAAGAATCCAAAAACTCCGGGGGAGTAGTTCCACCTGCAATATTGTGGTATTGTTTAACCATGCTGGCATATTGCTGCAGATTCATTACATCCAAATGATCAGGAGGGGTTTGCTGGTTATACTGGTAAGAATAATTAATTTTAAAATCGCCGGCTTTGCCGCGTTTGGTAGTAATTAATATCACACCATTCGTTCCCCGGGAACCATAAATAGCAGTTGCGGAAGGCCCTTGCAAAACCTGCATATCCTCAATATCAGAAGGGTTTAAACCGGCTAAAGCATTAGAAGAACTTGAATTGCCATAGCTCACATCTTCAGTCACCTGTATTTGTACACCATCAACTACATATAACGGCTGTGTCCGGCTGAGGGAACTTATACCACGAATATTTACTGACATTCCTCCACCCGGCTGTCCTGAGTTTTGAGTAACATACACACCTGCCGCCCTACCCTGCAAAGCCTGCTCAACAGTAGTGTTTACTGTTTTTTCAATATCTTTTGCAGATACCGTTATTTGGGCGCTGGTAAGATTTGCACGCCTGGCTTTACCATAACCAACTACAACAACTTCAGCCATTTTTGTTTCTACATCCAATGAGGCTGTAACAGTTGTTTTACCTGAAACAGATACCTCTATTGGTTTTGCACCAAGATAGGAGATAAGCAAAATTGCAGACGGTGACTGCACGGGAATTTTAAAAATTCCTTTTGAATTAGTAGTGGTGGCTACAGCTTCGCCTTTAACGGTTACTGTTGCCTTTTCAAGAGGCGTTCCATTTTTATCGGAGACTATACCACTAATTTCTTTTGTTTGAGAAAATGCGGAAGAAAAGAGCATGCAGGAAACCAACATGCACACCAGAGGTTTACATTTCATATAAGCAAGTTTGTTTTTTCAAAGATAAAAGGTAAGCTAAAATATAGCTGATACTTTTTTATCTAAAAGCAGTATTTTATTCACTACCACTTTTGTCGATAAACACTGTAAACTTCTTAAACTTAATGCGGTTGGGAATTTAATAAAACTAAATTTAATTACATATCAATCTACTTCCTGATACTTTTTAATCCATTTTTATACAAAAATGGACTTCAAAAATTATTCATTCATGCAGGATTTAGTGATACTCTATAGTAGTGTTAGTATTTCTTTGGATAGTCAGGTTTTTGAAAAAAAATTAATTTGATTTTACAAAGAAAGTTTCACACTTTTCTTCCTTGTTATATTCTTCAATTTTTACAAATTATTTATTTCATATTAACCAGTTTATTTTTATCAAAGCCATTATCCGCAAGTTGCATATTCCTGTCTATGATCCCGCAGATTGTTTGTACCGATGCCGCAGAACTTAACCCATCTTCCGGTGTATTTTTTACATAATCCACCAGCCTGTCAATCGTAGTAACAGCCACGTGCATCCTGGTATCTGATGATGCGTAATAAACAAATACCTTCCCATCTTCATTTGCAATCCAGCCATTACTAAATACAACATTGGAAACATCCCCCACTCTTTCTTCCCCTTCAGGTGCCAGGAAGTACCCCCCGGGCTTATGTTTCACTTTTGTGATATCTGCGATATCTGTCATAAATAAATACAACACATAACGCAGTCCTGCAGCAGTATTACGAACACCATGCGCCAGGTGTAACCAGCCTTCGGCAGTTTTAATAGGCGCAGGCCCCAATCCGTTTTTCATCTCGGATATAGTATGATATATACGTGGATCAATTACAATTTCATTATCCACCACTGCATTTGTAATATCTTTCGCCAGGCCAAAACCAATGCCACCACCTTTACCCGCTTCAATAAAACTATCCTGTGGCCTTGTATAAAATGCATATTGCCCATCAACAAATTCAGGATGCAGCACCACATTTCTTTGTTGTGCTGAAGGGGTTTTTAAATCAGGCAACCGTTCCCAATCAACCAGGTTTTTTGTCCTGGCGATACCACATTGTGCAATGGCAGAAGACTCATCGCCGGGAGGAGCATTGGTATCCTTTCTTTCGGTACAAAAAAGCCCGTATATAAATCCGTCTTCATGATGCACCAGCCGCATATCGTATATGTTAGTATCGGGGATTTCTGTTTCAGGCATGTTAATAGGATAATCCCAAAATTTAAAATTGTCAATGCCGTTGTCGCTTTCAGCTATTGCAAAAAAGCTTTTCCTGTCAAGGCCTTCCACTCTTGCTACCAGGATATATTTGTTATTCCATTTAATAGCGCCCGCATTCAGCGTGGCATTAATGCCAAACCTTTCCATCAAAAATGGATTGCTGGAAAAATTAAAATCATATCTCCAGCTCAATGGTGCATGAGCCGCCGTAAGAACTGGATTTTTGTATCGAACAAAAACACCATTGCTATGGGCTACTGGCTCATTTATTTTAACTAATAACTGGTGCTGTTGTTCTTTTAACAACGCAACCCTTTTTTGAAATTCATTTTGCATAAATAAAAATTTAATTCTCCAGTTTATTCCACCAGGTTCTTTTCAAAATAAAAATTATTACTGCAATCATTGCAATAGTTATCCATAAGGGTGTTTGCATATTCAAAATAAAATACATCGGGAGCAACGTAAAGCATAATTGCCCGATGATGCCGATCACCACGTTAAACATATCCAGTTTGAAATTATTATTTCCAACGAATGAAGGATCATCGGCCACCAGTTTTTCATGAATGGGTTTCCAAAATCCCCAGGGCCTCACATTCCTGTAAAATGCTATTAATACTTTTTCATCTGTTGGTGGCGCTGCATAGGTGCCAATAATACATCCTGCTAATGACAAAACAAAAAGCAAGGGCCACCAGTATAAAGGCAAACCAGTAGTAACATAAGGCATTGCCAATGCGGCAATGATACCGACTGCCATGCCCCAAAAAAATCCATTTGCATTAAACCGCCACCAGTACCACTTCAAACAATTGGCTGCCACATAGCCTCCATACAACCCTCCAACTATCCATTGTAAAATGGCATTTACATCGCTGGCAAAAAAACCAAAAAATACACCTACTGTTACTACCAATACACCAACAACATAATTCATCGTGATCACTTTTTTTGTGCTGGCAGAAGGGTTGATATATTTTAAATAAATATCGTTGGTAATATAGGCCTGTGCAGCATTTAAAGTACCGCTGAACGTTCCCATAAATGCGCCCAGCAAACCTGTTAATACTATTCCCAAAATACCAACCGGCAAAAAATTATTGATAGTTGCCGGCAGTATTCTTTCAAAATCAGTAACGCCGTCCGGTCCTTTTAGGTACAGTTGGTTGTAATACAATAATGCTAATACGGTAAGCCCGGTTATCATTGAATAACGAATAGGTAGCAAAATGATACTTACAAAGCCTGTCATCTTACTGGCATCTTTGGGGCTGCGGGTACTCAATATTTTTTGCATATCATAATTAGGTGCCGGGCCTGCCAGCGACGCAAACACACCTTTTAACAGCATCATCATAAAAAACACTCCAAACAAACTAAATCCATCATCCGCAATTTTTTTATTTGCGTCTGATGCTATCTTGCTCCAGTCAAGATGTAACTTCCAGCTAAAAAACGGATCACTCCAGCCTTCAGGTACCACCAGGGTTTGACCGCGTAAGTGTTGCATTGCAATTATTGCAATTGCCAGGCACCCGATGGTCATGATGATATATTTAATTACATCTCCTAAAACAATACTGTGCATGCCACCCAATATGGAATAGAACATTGCAAATAATGTAAATACTATACCATAAAAGTGTGGTACGTATTTAGGCGATACATTAAACGGCACATAGTCTTTAATAACGTCCCATGGGATAAATATTTCCATAAATTTTCCTAAGCCTACAAATCCATAAGCTAAAAATCCAAGACAGCCAATTAAAGCAAAGGCAATTACTATAACATGGGAAGATTTTACTCCTCTACCTGTTAATCCAAATCTTGTCTGCAACCATTCTGCTCCCGTACTCGCATTACTCCGTCTTAGCCATTTACTCAAAAACATCATCATGAATACCTGGTTAAAAACCGGCCACAGCCATGGTATCCAGATACTTTTTAGACCATATACAAAGCAAAGCGCCACCATCCACATGGTACCGCTGATATCAAACATATCCGATGCGTCACTTAAACCAAGCATATACCAGGGAAGGTTTTTGCCTCCCATCAGGTAGCTTTCTTTATTTTGCTTTGCCCTCTTCCTCATCCAAAAACCAACCAGGATCATGGTGAGGAGATAACACAACAATATCAGTATATCAATTAATTGTAGTTTCATAATTGGCAAGCAGGCAACATAAGAGATGCCGGCAGATCATTTTCTATGATAGTAATTTAAGGCTTTATTCATTATTGGATTTTAAAACGGGCCTATGCGCTTTTTTACTTATTGATATAATTTCTGTTGTTTTGTTTTATTTTCAAAAAATATGGTTGGCAGCTTACTGAACATCTTAAAATCTTCCGCTGAAACCTGCTCTTTATAAGGAACATAAAATTCCACTTCACTTTTTGATTTCTTTCCGGCATTTCTCCACGCTAACGCATATGCGATTTTATGTTTTTCTATCGCTTTAAAAAATACGTTCGTCCACCAGGAAGCATCCGGAACCGTGTTATATCCAAATTCAGTTAATGCTGCTACTTTATTTTTAGACCGTGCAATTTTCTCCAGTATGGTTAAGCTTTTATCTAATTCATTAATGAATTTTTCGTTTGGTAGAATGTCACCTTTCTGGTAAATGTCAAATCCCACGATATCTACCCATTCATTTCCTGGATACCTTTCCAGGTATTCCTGTTCTGAAGAAAATCTGTCTGTATTAAAAGCATACAATAGCTGATGGATATTTTTTGTATCCCTTAAATAAGAGACTGTATATTTCCATATTTGAATCAACTCTTCCGGGCTGCAATTTTTTCCACCCCACCAAAACCAACTGCCATTTAGTTCATGAAATGGTCTAAAAATAACCGGTACATATTCTCCTCTTTTTCCTTTCAAATTCTTAAAAAAAACTGCCACTTTATCTAACCAGTTTTTATATAGTTCATTTTTTTCTCCTCCAGGTAATATTGATTGTACGGTGTTGGATGGCGATGGATCCCAGGCCGATTTGCCAGTAACCGGGTTGTTCAGGTGCCAGCTAATAGTAATGGCTGCCCCGTTTTCATATGCACTGCAGATATAAGATCGCATTTTTTCAAATGGAACACTGTCTAAATTTACCGGGGAATCAATTTCTAACCGTCCTAATTCCCATCCAAAAATTCCGGGATACTCGCCGGTAACATCCTTAATATCGCTTCTTCCTTCCTCGTACTTCCAGTTCACTCCATAAGCCATATCATCCTGGTGACCAAAAAGAACAGCTTTTTGTGTTGTTGCTTTTAAGTTCTTATATAAGTTTTGAGTTTCCCTTGTAGCATTTACATCCACCATTTGCGCATTAGCTGTGCAGCATAAAAAGTAAATCACTATACCAAGCAACAAATAATTCTTCTTTACCACTTTTAATTTTTACAAGCAAATTAGGTGTAACTAATAATAAACAAAAGTAAGAAGATGGATTTCCTTCATACTAATACTATATTATCTTATATTTGATCTATCCGAATGCTATATATTTTTTTTTCGAGTAAAGGCCCTATTTTGCATTGTGAATAGTATATTTCCCGGTTACTTTATTTACTTTTACTTTTGATACTATTTTAATCAATTCCTATCGATTCTTTTTGCTTTGTTATTTGCCATATTGATACAACGATAAAAAAATGAATAAGAATATTGTGAGGGAAATTACTCCTTTGACACAAAACGATTGCTTTACTATTTTTTCAAGAGTAAAAAAAGAATTCAATTTTCCGCTTCATTATCATGATGAATTTGAATTGAATTTAATTATCAATGCAAAAGGCGCCAGGCGCATTGTGGGTGATCATATTGACCAGATTGACGATTTAGAATTAGTGTTGATTGGGCCTAATTTATCTCATGCATGGTTTACACACCATTGCAAAAGCGGGGAGATAAAAGAGGTAACCATTCAGTGGCACAAGGATTTGTTTGATGATAAATTCTTAAGGAGAAATCAGCTCAGTTATATCAGGAAGATGTTTGAACTCTCCGGCAAGGGAATTCTTTTTTCAAAGGAGGCTATTCAAACAATTTACCCCCGCATAGTAACGCTTAATCAAAAAAGTGGGTTTGATTCTGTGATGGCGCTCATCAATATACTGCATGATCTCTCAACCTCCCGGAATTTGAGAACGCTTTCAGAGGCCAGCTTTAACAGCGAAGTACAATTCAATTTTAACAGCAGGAGAATTGAAAAGGCTTTTGAGTACATGAATAAAAATTATGACAAGCAAATCACTTTAAAAGATATGGCCAGGCTGGTGAATATGACTGAAGTGTCATTTAGCCGGTTTATAAAAAAGCGTACGGGCATTTCCTTTATTGACAGCCTGAACGAAATACGCCTGGGCCATGCATCAAGAATTTTAATAGACACTACCAATTCTATTGCCGAAGTTTCTTACAGTTGTGGATTTAATAACATATCGAACTTCAACCGCCTGTTTAAAAAGAAAAAAGGCTGTACGCCAAAAGAATTCAGGGAAAATTTCGCCGGAACCAGGACATTTATTTAAAGCAACATATTATTCGAATTATTACAATGAAAAAAATTAACCTTGTTATTATCTGCCTTTTTTCTTTAATCATTTGGTCTTTTCAAGAACAAAAAATAAAGAAGGTGGTTTTCTTTGGAGACTCTATTACCGCGGCCGGAGGTCAACCAGGCGGTTATATTGTAAGAATGGATGACAGCCTGAAACAAAAAGGAATCAATAATTATATTCTAAAAGGAGCAGGCGTTGGCTGGGATAAGGTATATGACCTGTATCTAAGGATAGAAACTGATGTATTGAATGAGCACCCTGATATTGTGGTAATTTTTGAAGGTGTAAATGATGTGGGTCACAAAGCCAGCATGCACACAGGTACTGATATTGACAAATACGAACGTTTTTACAGGGCCATTATAAAAAAGTTACAACAACAAAATATAAAACCAGTGCTGTGTACGATGGCTGTAATTGGAGAAAAAAAGAATAACGAAAATAATGATGATAAAGAACTGGACCAATATGCAGATGTTATAAGGAAGATCGCAAAGGAATTAAATCTGCCATTGGTTGATTTAAGAACTGCTTTTAAAAATTATTATACTGCCAATAACACCACCGACCTGGATAAAAATGTGCTTACTAAAGATGGTATTCATTTCAATGACGCAGGCCACCAGTTTGCTGCAGATTTGATTTGGGATGTGTTGAAAAATGTGAAGTAGATCTTTATTTATAAAACATGCTTTACAAATAGCATGTGTAAAATTATTCCATCTTTTACTTTAGACTTTATCGTTGCTACGAAATTACTGCTGGATTAAAAATTAATCGGGCGGCTTTGCCCTTTGTTATCCTGGATAGTAATACCGGTCATTTGCTCCGTCACTTCGATAAACCTGGCCGACTGCGACAGAAACGAAGTACCATTATAAAATTCCTTTTTCTCAGTAGTACCATTTTTAAATTTTATCAATGCAAACACATCACCAGGATTGACCCGGATAGTTTTCATTTTCTTTTTTAATTCAAAAACCTTTAATACATCACGATACTGGCTGCCCGCAACCAGGTAGTTACTATCTGCTGATTGTAATTTAA
>Ga0157378_10005680_pt1 | contig 10916 bp, 11 predicted proteins | sample M65metaG_FD_115309 | JGI IMG/M metagenome (GOLD analysis project Ga0157378, IMG submission 115309) | Miscanthus rhizosphere microbial communities from Kellogg Biological Station, Michigan, USA - M6-5 metaG | ecosystem: Host-associated > Plants > Roots > Rhizosphere > Soil | place: USA: Michigan...
ACGCCGCCTCGGCGCCGGCGGCGGGTGGAAACCCGGCGGCACCGAGGCGGCGCTGCAGATCGCGTATTGCCTCGCCGCGCTGACCGGGTGTCAGCGGGAAGTAGGCAGAAATTCGTTGAGCTCCTGCAACAGCTGACCCTTGCCCTTGGCTCCGACCAGACGCTTGCGAACCTCGCCACCGTCGAAGATCAAGAGGGTGGGGATGCTCATGACGTTGTACCTCATGGCGATCTCGGGGTTCTCGTCGACGTTGAGCTTGGCGATCGTCAGGTGGTCGCCCTGTTCGGCGGCGATCTCACCCAGAACGGGGGCGATCATCTTGCAGGGGCCACACCATTCGGCCCAGAAGTCGACGATCACCGGCTTGTCGGCCGCTGCCACGGACTCATCGAACGTGGAAGTGGTGAGGGTGACGATGCCAGCGGTCATGGAGGGTCCTTTCGATTGAAACCAGGATGCTATCGGTAGTCAACGACGGCGTCGTGAGATGCATTCCCGGCCGGCGGTGACCGTCGACACGGTCACACGAGGCCGTCGATCAGTGCTGCGATTCGAGCCAGCGCTCGCAGTCGATCGCAGCCATGCAGCCCGAGCCGGCAGCCGTGACGGCCTGCCGATAGGTGTGATCCTGGACGTCGCCGCAAGCGAACACGCCGGGGATGTTGGTGTACGACGAACCGGGTTGCGTGACGAGGTAACCGTTGTCCTCCATGTCGAGCACACCCTTGAAGAGATCGGTGTTCGGCCGGTGGCCGATGGCGACGAACAGACCGGTGACGGGCAACGTCGTCACTTCGTCGGTCAGCACGTTGCGGACAACAGCGCCCTCCAACTTGGTGTCGCCGACGAGGTCTTCGACGACTGTGTTCCACATGAACTCGATCTTCGGATTGTTGAGCGCACGCTCCTGCATGATCTTCGAGGCTCGCAAGGAGTCGCGGCGGTGGATCAAGATGACCTTGTCGGCGAACTTGGTGAGGAACGTGGCCTCTTCGACAGCGCTGTCGCCACCACCGACCACTGCGATCTCGTGGCCGCGGAAGAAGAAGCCGTCACACGTCGCGCACGTCGACAGGCCGTACCCGAGAAGTCGCGATTCGCATTCGAGGCCGAGCATGAGGCTCTGCGCGCCGGTCGACACGATCACAGCGTCGGCGGTGTACTGGGTGTTGCGCACGTTGACCTTGAACGGCCGCTCGCTGAAGTCGACCGCGGTGACCTTCTCGGTGAGGAACTCGGCACCGAAACGAATGGACTGTTCGCGGAACTTCTGCATCAGCTCCGGGCCCATGATCCCGTCGGGGAATCCGGGGAAGTTCTCGACGTCGGTGGTCAACATCAGTTGGCCGCCGGGCTGGTCCGAAGTGCTCGACGGTTCGCCCTCGATGACCAGGGGATGCAGGTTGGCGCGGGCTGCGTAGATGGCAGCGGTGAGACCGGCAGGCCCCGAGCCGATGATGATGACGTGGTGGTGGCTCATTGCTGATCGTCGTTCACATAGCGGCGACTCATCAGTATCGATCCGACGATGATGAGGACGGCGGCGATGAACATGTACGACATCCAGACCGCCGTGCCGTGATCGGTGGCCGTGGCGATGAGACGTTGCAGCGACTTGGTGATGATGATCACCACGAGCGTGATTGCGACGGGTGCGACGACGAGGATGACGAGTCCGAACACCACCGCGCGAACGACGGTGACGGCACGTTCGGTGACAGCCTTGCGCACCTTGCCGAGATAGAGATCGATGGTGTCGGCGAGGTCCGAAGCCCAGTTGGGATCGGTCAATGGATTACCAGGCATGACTCCAGCCTACTGCCCGCCGACGCGCGCCCCGATGGGCCGCGCGTCACGGCACGGTGTCGAGCTCTGCGCAATCCGCAACGGCGATCGCCACGATGGTTCCACTCGCGTTGACGCGGACGACGACGGCCGGAGTGCCTCGGTACAGGACGCGACCGAGCTCGGTCTGTTCGGGCGTGACGCACGATGACTGGAACGTGGTGTCGTCGAGGGCCGGCGTTGCGGCGGCGGTTCCTGTTGCGGCTGCCGTTGTCGCCGCGGGGGCCGGTGCAGCCGCGCCGATCCGGAAACTGTCGGCGAACGCCTTGAGCTCTTCTTTGCTGTCGAGCTCCGGCAGCGAGGCGGCGGCGCTCTCGATCGACTGCGACCCGGGTGCGGCTGTTCCGGCCGGGGCGGCACCGGCGGCGTCGTTGGCGCCGGCCGTTGCGGGGGCGGCCGCGAGCTTGGGCTGTGGTTGTTCGGCGGTCTGGTCGGGAGCGACCAACGCGGTCGAGTTCGCGTCGTTGCCCTTCGAGGAGTTGAGCGCGGCGACGCCGACAACGGCGATGACGATGGCCGCGGCGACGCCCATCAGTACGCGGTATGTGCGATGGCGTCGTGACTGCAACGAAGTGACGACGGCTGCGGCCGCAGCGGGATCGGCGGTCTCGTGGCGGACGTCGAACTCGGCAAGGGCGGCGGCCAACGCTGCCGAACGAACCGCGTCGTCGACAGGCTCGGCCTTGCTCAGCTCGGCTCGGATGCGGGCGAACGAGTCGACCATGGCCACGGCGCCAGCGTCGTTCTCCACAACGGCGCGCTGATCTGCGTCGAGCTCGCCGTCGAGGTAGGCACTCGCCTGCTCGGCGCGGTCGGGCAATTGGTCGTCGCTCATGGTGCTCTACTTGGACGTTCCGGATCGGTCGGTTGGTTCCCGGCTTCGCCCGACAGGGCGGCGGCCAACGCGGCGCGGCCGCGGGCGATCCGGCTCTTCACGGTGCCGGCAGGGATGTCGAGGACGGCAGCTATGTCGGCGTAGTCGAGGTCAGCGACGTCGCGGAGCACGACCGGTAGTCGGTACTCGTCGGGCAGCGACCTCAGCGCGACGTCGAGCGCGAGGTGGTCGCCGAGACCCTCCATTCGCGCATTGCCCGACGGGTCGGCCCGCTCGTGTTGGCCGTGCTCGTTGTCGTCGGTGGGGCTCGGAACGGCGCGACGCTTGCGTCGGCGGAGCTCGTCGAGGCTCGCGTTGGTGGCAATTCGATACACCCATGTGCCGAACGACGAGCGCCCGTCGAAGCGGTCGAGGTTGCGCACGATCGCGATCATCGCCTCTTGTGTGGCGTCCGCGGCATCGGCATCGTGGCCGGTGATGCGCCGGCAGACGGCGTGGACGCGGTCGTAGTGACGGCGGAGCAGCTGGTCGAGTGCCCCACGGTCTCCCCCTTGGGCTGCAGTCACCAGCTCGTGGTCAGCGAGCTGCGTTGCGATGGCGGCGAGACTACCGTCGGGTGTCCGCTCAGGTGGCGGCAAAGCTCATTTCCGAGATGTCGCCGCGGTACGGGTTCTTCGTGCACTCCGCGGTCTTGGCCAGTTGCTTGAACAGCACGAGCACGTAGCGACTCGGCTTGCTCAACGACACCGTGACCGACTCGGGATCCGCGCCCACCGCCCGCTTCAACGGCGCTCCCCAGTCGGCGATCTGCGCCGGGATCGAGCCGTCGCCGGCGGTGAGGATCTGGATCTGGTACGGCGCGCTGGCGACGGAGACGGTGAAGGTTCCGATCGCGGCCTTGCCGAGGTCGGCGACGATGCCGACGCCGGTCTTGCCGCCGAGCGTGCGCGACCCGTAGCACACGGTCGACCACATCGTCGCCGGGTTGCCGTCGATCGCCAAGGCGGCCAGGGCGTCGTTCTCCTGACCATCCGTGCCTTCCGGGTCGTACGTCGTGACCTTGACGATCTTGGACGACGACGGCACGGCCGCCGGGTCGGCCACCGTAGTGGTGACTGGCACGAGTGTCGACGGAGGGTCGAACGATGCGTCGGGGGAGTCGGTTCTCAGCGTCACCCACATGAATCCGCCGAGCACGACAGCGGCCAGCAACAGTCCGCTGACAAGGATGAGCGACGGCCCCCGGCGTTGTTCGAAAGTGCGATTCGGTTGCAGCCGCGGCCGGGTGGTGCTGGTCGGCGTGCGATCGACTCGTTGCGCCGGCCCGACCGGTTTGCCGGTGCGGGACCCGGGCTTGTCGCCACCGACCACCGGAGGCGATGCGTCGACGACGGGTTGCTCGGAGGTCGGCCGCCGTGTGCCTGCACCGGCCGGTGGAGTGGCGCCGGGGGTCGGCTCGTCGGCGCGTGTGGCGATGCGGGTCAACGCGACGCGGAGCTCCGAACCGGTCGCGAAGCGATCCATCGGGCGACGGGCCAGCAGGCGATGGATGAGCTCGGCGAGACCGTACGGCAACGTCGGACGCAGGCGCGCCAGATCCGTGGGATCGCGATTGAGTCGGGCCAATGCCGTGTCGGTGTCGGTCTCGCCGAGGAACGGCACCCGCCCGGCGAGGCACTCGTAGAGGACGAGACCCAACGAGTAGAGGTCGGCTCGGCCGTCGAGCTTCTTCCCGCGCACCTGCTCGGGCGACAGGTACTTCGCCGTGCCCATCATCACGTTGGCACTCGTGAGATCGTCACCGTTGACGCCGAGGCCTTTGGCAATGCCGAAGTCGGTCAGCAGGACGCGACCGTCAGGAGTGATCAAGATGTTGCCGGGCTTGACGTCGCGGTGAACCAACCCGGCGCGGTGCGCGGCGTCGAGCGCCGCGGCGACGCACGAACCGATGTGAATGGTGAGATCCGCGCTGAGACGGTGCTGCTCGTCGAGCAGCTGTCGAAGGCTCTTGCCGTTGACGAGTTGCATGACGACGGCGAGTCGACGGCTGTCGCCGTTGGTGTCTTCGATCGCGTCATAGACGGCCACGATGTTGGGATGACTCAGTTGGGCGACCGCGATCGCCTCACGGCGGAACCGCTCGGCGACAACTGGATCGGCCGCGAGTGTCGGCTTCAGCAGCTTCACGGCGACCTGCCGGGTCAACGCCAGATCGGTCGCCAACCAGACCTCGGCCATGCCACCTTGCGCGAGCCTTCGTTCCAGCTGGTAACGCTGGGCGAGGATCGACGCAGAAATGGGTGGGGGGCTGGCTGCACCAGGGATCGTTGCTGACATGTCCGCCCTCGAACGCTAGTGGCGCAAACCCGCGTAAACCGGGCAATAGCTCCCGGCTACGTGAAGTACGCGACGCCCATCGTCCCGCGACCGGCATGCGAGCCGATGACCGGCCCGATGTCGCCGACGACGATCTCGCCGTTGACGTGTGGGCGCAACATCTCGACGAACTGATCGACGTCGCGGCAATCCGCATTTGCCACGTACAACCTGTCGAGGTTCCCGGCCCCCGCGACCTTGTCGACGAGGAAGGCCAGCGCCTTGCTACGGGTTCGCTGCTTGCCGCCCTGCTCGACCTTTCCGTCGCGGACCTCGATGATCGGCTTGATCGCCAACGCCGATGCGAGCAGCGCCTTGGCTCCGCCGATGCGGCCACCCTTCTTCAGGTTGTCGAGCGTGTCGAGCGCGCCCCAGACGTTGGTGCGCTGCGCGAGGTCCTGGGCGTTGGCGACGACCTCGTCGTGCGTTGCTCCGGTCGCTGCCAGCCGGGCACACGACGCGACGATGGCGCCGAGGCCGAGCGTGACGTATCGGCTGTCGACGACCGTGACGGGCACGACGTCGCTCACGGAACGCGCCGCGAGCTCGGCCGACTGCATCGTCGCCGACAACGCCCCACTCAACGAGACCGTGACGATGCTCGTCGCACCGGCCTCGGCCAATGCACGGTAGGTCTGCTCGAACTCACCGGGCGCGGGTGCCGCGGTCTCGGGCAGCGTCGGCGAGGCAGCGCACTTCGCCCAGAACTCGGCCGGGGTGAGGTCGCGGCGATCGACGTACTCGCGTCCGTCGATCCGGATCGTCAGTGGGACGATCTCGATTGCGAACTCGTCGGCCACGGACTGAGGAAGGTCGCACGCCGAATCCGTGACGACGCGTACTCGATTGGTGCTCACGAGACAGGCAGGGTATCCGGATCCACTTGTCGGCGCCTTCGTCGAGTCGATCGCCAATGCTCGAGCCACCACAACAGCACGAGCACGAACACCACGATCGTGACGACGTTGCCGACGCCGAGCGCGTTGACGCGGAACTTGAGCGGAATGGTGGGAACCAACTCGGCGTCGTTGGGCATGAACACGTCGAGTGACACGCCCGACGTGCCGTTCGACCGGGCCTCGACCTGGATCGGTATGTTCGTCGGGACCCCCGGAGGCAGTTCGACCGGCTCGGGGTTGTTGGCGAAGACCAGCTTGCCCGACGGCGATGTGAGCTCGATCTTGATCTTCAGTGCGACGTCGGAGTTGTTGACGAACCTGATCCGGACCGTGCTGCTCTTGCCGGCGAGATTCACGGTGTACGGCTCGGGCACCTGGACCGAGTCACGTACGTCCGTCAACTGCGATTCGACGGTGGTGATCATGTCGTCGGCGTCGCTGACGGCGAGCGCAGTTGTGGGTAGCAGGTTGGCGAGATCGTGCCAACCAGGCGGCTGGTCGCTGCCGTCGGGCAACATCGACTCGACTCCGTCGATCTCGTTGTTCAGCGTCGCTTGCTTGAACACACGTGTGGCAAGTCCCGTCCCGTCGACTTCGGGCAAGGTCACGGGGTGCTCCACGTCGTCGATGAGCAGCCCGTCCGTGCGAAGTGCCACGTCGTCGAGCGTCGTCGCTCTCAGCCCCGGGGTCTGCGCCATCAGCGCCGTGATCGGACCCAACAGGGCGGCGTCGGGCACACCGAGGTCGGGCGTGCCGATGACCACCGAGCGACGATTGACGTCGTCGCCGGCGATCTCGATGCCCTGCCGCAGAGCCAGCAGGTTGGCGACCACGTAGATCCGCGTCAGTTCAGGAGTCGCCAATGGTGTCGCCAGGAGATCGGAGATCCCATGGTCGATCACCGCGGTGTCGAAGGTGCCGATCGGCAGCTGGGACTGGATGAGTTCGCCCTTGTTGTCGCTGAAGAAGTAGATCGTTCCGTCGAACGAGTCGTAGAGGTCGGGAGTGACCACCATCAGCCCCGCGCCGAGGTCGCGCTGCAGCGTCGCGCCTTCCGTGCTGATCGGCGTGCTCGCGAAGATCGTCGATCTCGTCATCACCGAGGGCCCGAGACCGAGTCCTGCCAACTGGTCCTGCCCGTCACGCAACCACGACGTGAACAGCGCCTGTTGGTTCGCCGCTGCGGATTCGGATGCATCGAGCGGCCACTTCGTCTCCGCGATCACCTGGTGGCGTTGCAGTGCGGCGACCAACCGGGTGAAGAGGGTCGAATCGAGCTCTTGCAGACCGTTCAGCACAGCGGGTTCGATCCGAATCGTCGCCCGGACGCTGCTGGCATCGAGGGCATCCAGAGTGTCGGCGAGCGATGTCATCTCGCTGATGGTCGAGGTGCTGTCGAGGCCCGTGACGCCCTTGCTGTCGAGGTGCACCTCGCTGTGCGTGCCGATGGCGAAGCCCACCGACAAGGCGGCGTCGGAGGCGGCCTCGTCGGGTGCCGCGAGCCGGTTGATGAACGTCAGGACCGTCGAGATGATCCTGCCTCCACGTTGGACCTCGATCGTGACCGGGTACAGCCCGGCGCGCGGAATGCTGAGCGCGTCCGGTCGCACCTCGGCAGTCTCGAGTGGCACGGAGAACGTGTACTGGCCCGGCTGCGGCCCAGGGCAACACAACGGCGAGATCGGCACCGTGTCGTCGGGACGCGACAGGGTGCACGGGCTGGACTCTTGGCATCGGTCGATGATCGGACGCAGGTCTTCGCGTTTGTCGACGCGTTGGCCGACCGTGATCGCGAACAGTGCAGTCGACATGTCGGTGCTCGCCAGACTCGCCGGGAGTTGCACGGTCGCTGTCAGGGCTCCGTCGAAGGCGATGTTGAAGTTCTGGGAAATGAGCAACAGGTCGCTCTGCGCGGCATTGGCCGGCGTGGGAACCAGAGCGAGGAACGATGTACAGATCAGGCCGAACAGGGTGAGCAACCCTCGGCGTGGATTCACTCGATCCGCCGTTCGTAGACGTGCAGACGATCTTCGAGGTCGGTGAAACCGATGCGGTGGTACAACGCGAGCGCAGCGTCGTTGCCGACATGCGTGTTGACGAGAGCACGCTGCACTCGCCAGCGCGCCATCCAGCGAACCGCGTCGTAGACCAGCGTTGCGCCGTGCCCGCGATGTTGATGTTCGGGCGAAACGGCGAGGCGCTGCAGATATCCGTTCTTGCCGTCGCGGCCGGAGATCGCGTACGCAACGATGTCGCCGTCGACCCGAACAGCACGTGCGCGGTGTCGCGGTGTTGCCGAGCGGACATCGCTGATGCCGATCCGATCGATGCACCACCCTGCTCCGAAGGCGAGGACGTCGACACGACTGGCCTCGGCATCGGCACTCGTCGGCAGGCGTACCGCCGGTGTCGGCCCCTTCGGCGAGAGCTCGCTGACCGAACCGAGCGTGCGGTGCTCGAGCAGCATCAGGCTCTGGATGGGCTCGAACCCGAGTCGTTCGAATCGGGCACCGGCCTGTGGACCGAGTGCACCGGTGCGGACCGTGTCGTATCCGATCCGACGAAGATTGTCGATCCATCCGAGTATGTCGGAAGGTGTCGGCAGACGGGTCTGGTTGTAGAGCACGAGGTGCGCGACAGTGGGCTCGAAGGCCCACGGCCGCACGCGGGCGACGACCGCTCCGGAACGAAGGATCAGCGGCGCACTCGTCACTGATCGCATCGCCGGCTTCACGGGCCAAACGGTAGCCCCGCTCCGGCCGTTCCGAGGTAGCGTCCAACGGCGTGACCGTGCTGTTCGCCACTCATCCGGTGTATCTCGAACACCTCGCCGGACCGCGTCATCCCGAACGGCCCGAGCGACTCGACGCCGTGCTCGCAGGCATCCGCCGCGCCGATCTCGATGAGGCGATGACAGAGCTCGAGCCCCGTCCCGCCGAGCGCGAAGACCTGTTGCGGGTGCATCCCGAGTGGTACCTCGACCGGATCGAGGCAATCTGCGATGGCGGCGGCGGACGCCTGGATCCCGACACGTATGCGAGCCCGGCAAGCTTCGACGCCGCCCGTCTCGCCGCCGGCGCGGGCCTCACCGCTGTCGACGAGCTGCGTGCCGGCAACGGCGACGCGGCCTTTTGCGCGGTGCGACCGCCCGGCCATCACGCGACGGCGATCGAGTCGATGGGGTTCTGCATGATCTCCAACGTCGCTGTCGTCGCCGCCGCCTTGGCCGCCGAAGGCGAACGAGTGCTGATCTTCGATTACGACGCCCATCACGGCAACGGGACGCAGGCGGTGTTCTACGAGGATCCACGTGTGCTGTTCGTCAGCTTGCACCAATGGCCGCTGTATCCGGGGTCCGGTCGCATCGACGAGACCGGTTCGGGCGCGGGGGAGGGCACGACCGTCAACATCCCGCTGCCGGCGCACACGACCGGAGACGTGTACCTGCGCGCCTTCGACGAGATCATCGCGCCCATTGCCGACAAGTTCGCGCCGACGTGGGTCATCATCTCCGCCGGCTTCGACGCGCATCGCGACGACCCGCTCACCGAGATGGGCTTGGCCGCCGGCGACTACGGGCCGCTCACCGCGCGAGTCCTGTCGCTCGTCCCCGCCGGTCGGCGCGTGGTGATGCTCGAGGGTGGCTACGACCTCGACGCGCTGACACACTGCTCGACCGCGGTGATGCGAGTGTTGGCCGGCGTGTCCGGTGCGGACAAGTCCGCGCCCGACGTCGAGCGGGCGACGTCGGCGGGCCCGGGTTCCGGCGCAGTCGACGCGGTGGTGCGCCACTGGCATCAGCAGGGTTGGTTGTGATCCCGGATCGTTTCCGCGCGGTCCTCGACGAGCTCTCCCCACTGACAGAACGGTTCTCGGCGGCGGGGCATCGCCTGTACCTCGTCGGCGGAACGGTGCGCGACCTGTTGTTCGCCGACGACGGGGTCTCCGACGACTTCGATGCGACGACGTCGGCGCGTCCTCCCGACATCAAGCGGTGCCTCGAGGGTTGGGCCGACGCGATCTGGACGCAAGGCGAGCGCTTCGGGACGATCGGCGCCAAGAAGGGCGACCGTATCTACGAGATCACCACCCATCGGGCCGAGGCGTACGCCGACGACTCGCGCAAACCGCACGTCGACTTCGCCGACGAGATCGAGGTCGACCTCTCGCGGCGCGACTTCACGGTCAACGCGATGGCGCTCGAGCTCACCGCGGCGACGCCGACGCTCGTCGATCCGTTCGGTGGGGCGAGCGATCTGGTGACGCGTACGTTGCGGACGCCGCTGTCGCCCGAGGTGTCGTTCAGCGACGATCCGCTACGCATGTTGCGCGCCGCGCGATTCATCGCCCGGTACCAGCTTCAGCCGGTGCCGGAGCTCACCGCGGCGGTCTCGGCGATGCACGCTCGCCTCGAGATCGTCTCGGCCGAGCGCATCCGCGACGAGATCGACAAGCTCATCGTCGTCGATCATCCGAGCGCGGGTCTGTGGTTCGCGATCGAGACGGGCCTGGCGGAGGAATTCCTTCCCGAGCTTCCGGCGATGCGGCTCGAACAGGATCCGATCCATCGACACAAGGACGTCCTCACGCACACGCTCGCGGTCGTCGAGAACGTGCGGCCCGACGCCGCGCCGAACTTCGATTTCAGGCGCACCCGACTTGCCGCGCTGTTCCACGACGTCGGCAAGCCGCAGACCCGCGGCTATCAACAGGGCAAGGGCGTGACGTTCCACCATCACGACGCGGTGGGGGCGCGCATGACGCGCAAGCGCTGGACCGCGTTGCGCTAGCCCAACGACGACATCGAGGCGGTCACCGAACTCGTCGCGTTACATCTTCGCTTCCACACCTATCAGATGGGTTGGACGGACTCGGCGGTGCGCCGCTACGTCCGTGATGCCGGCGACCTGCTCGTCGAGCTCAACGTGTTGACCCGATGCGACTGCACGACGCGCAACGAG
>Ga0157378_10005681_pt1 | contig 10915 bp, 12 predicted proteins | sample M65metaG_FD_115309 | JGI IMG/M metagenome (GOLD analysis project Ga0157378, IMG submission 115309) | Miscanthus rhizosphere microbial communities from Kellogg Biological Station, Michigan, USA - M6-5 metaG | ecosystem: Host-associated > Plants > Roots > Rhizosphere > Soil | place: USA: Michigan...
ACGCGGCGAGGCCACGACGCTGGTCAGCACGAACCCGGCGGTCTGCATCAATCCATCCGCGGCACCGACTGAAATGGTGTTCCGCCCCCGCTCGAGCACGAGCTGGACGCTGCAGTTCGAGGAAAGGCATTCGGCGTGTTTCACGTCCGATAGCTCGCCCCGGGCATTGGCGACAGCAATCGCCAAGCGCATCGGCGGCAGGGCCTCGGGAAGTTTGACCGCAAGCGCCACCGTGCAGGTGCCGCCGTTGCAGGAAACCTCGCTGGTGCGCACCTCGAAATCGAAATCGCTCGGCGACTGAAGCGCCAGGAGCGACGCCAGCACGCGCGAGTCGAGATCCGTGACCGTTCGACGGCCATGCGGAGCACGAACGCGCAGCTTGCCCATCATCGGGCGTTGTTCGGCGGCTGCGGGAACATCAGACGTCGTTGGAATTGCCGGGACAGCCGAGGAGTGATCGGCGCGCGTGGGCGCCGCCAGGGTACTGACCAGGATCATTGCCGGAACCAGCGCTCCGAATCGCATCCCATGTCCTCCGCTGTGTCGAAACAGTGGATAGAGTAAGGCGGGACGCGGGGTTTGTCGAGTTTGGGCAGGCGAAGCCGGCCGTAGCGGCCGGCTCAAATGGCGTTCACGATCTCCTCGCTCAAGCCCTTCCACTTGCGCAGATAGGCGCGGCGATCGGTGTTGTACTTCTCCACCAGCTGCTGGTACTCCTCGCTTCTTCCCTGCCGTTCGTACATTTTTTTCGGCTGGAGGTAATCGGCGTCATCCATCTCCGGAACTTCCGTGGCCACGAGATAGCCGAAGTCCGGGTCCTTCTCCCACTTGATGGTTCCCTCGGCGATCGCCTTGACGACTGCGGACGAATGCTGGATCTTCACCTTCTTCGAGCGCTCGTCCTTCTCATCGCCGCCGATGCGTCCCGTGTTCATCAGGTAGACGTCCATCGGACTTTCCTTCATCAGCTCGAGCATCCGATTGCCCTGAAACGCGTGAAGCAGTGGGAAGAACGGATTCGTCCCCGGCACTCGCAGCGACTTGCCCGCCTCGGCCGCGCCGCCGGCGCTGGTTCCCTTGGTCTCGCCGAGCATGAAGTACGCCGCGGCCAGCGGCCCTTCGAGCTTGGCCACCGCCGGGATGATGTTCTCGTTGCGATTGAGGATCAGCAGGAAATCGACGTTGTTCACTTCGCGCGCATCGAACGCGCCGGCCACGTCGTCCATCCGGATCACGGCGCGGCCGTTCGGCGTGTACGACGTATCGAAGTAATCGACCTTCCCGCCGTCATCCTGCGAAACATTCTCCAGATAGGCATGCGGCGAGGCGCAGGCGTGATAGATCGTCGGCTCATCCTTCGGATTGAGGCCGAAGGTCTTGGCGAAGCAGCCATTCTCTGTGGCGTACACCTTGCCCCCCGGCATCAGCGCGCAGAAATCATCCTGCACCGGCTGCGAATTGTTCTGCTTCGTGAAGGTGGTGGTGGTCTTGCCGGTGCCCGACAGTCCGACGATCAGGCCGACTTTGTTCTTCCCCTCGACCGGGATCACCTTGCAGCCGGCGTGCAGCGCCAGGCCGCCGCGCTCGTAGACGATCTTGTTCCACATCCGCAGCCCACCCTTCTTCGACTCGCCGAAATAGTCGGAGTGGAAGACGCGGGTGATGTAGTTCTCGAGGTCGACCGCGATCAGCCGCTCCTCCGGATACCCCTCGGCCTTGAGGTTCGGCGTGTAGATGACGGTAACCGCCGGCTCGAAGCTCTCCAGCTCGGCCGGCGTGGCCGGATAGTAGAGATGCTGCTGCATGCCGGCGATGTTGGCGTTGGCCTTCTCGATGATCAGCCGCGCCGGAATGCGGAAGCGCGGGTCGTTGCCGATGAAGCCATCGACCACGAGCATGTCTCGCGTGCGGATATAATCGTTCTGCAGTTTGGCCATGCGCTCGTACTCGGCACGGCTGATGGTCTGATCGGAGTGGTTTTCCGGCGTGTCGGTGGCCACGAACGTCGAGCCCTTCGAGCGCGATACCACTCTGGTGGCCACGTTGACGTTGCCGAACTCGGTCTTCCGGCAGTTCGGCATCTCCTCCGTGAAGCGGCGCAGCTCCTCGGGCGAAGGATTCCAGGCCACCGACTTCGGCTCGACGGGAAGCGTCAGGATTTCGGTCATTGAGTCCTCTCGACGGATCAGATTGAGTGCCAGAACGGCAGCGGAGGAGCGGGATTTTACACGAAACCATAGAATGCGCAGCCGTACCGGAAAAGGAGGTTTCGCATGTATCTCGTCCGCGACATTTTTCAATGCAAGCCCGGAAAAACCGGCGATCTCGTGGCTCGTTTCAAGAAGACCATCCCCTCCATGCAGACCAACGACCGCTTCGTGAATTGCCGGATCATGGTCGACGCCGTGGCCAATTACTGGACCGTCGTCCTCGAAGCCGAATTCGAGTCGCTGGCCGACTTCGAGAACCACATGGCCGAGTACTCCAAGCGCGATGACGTCCGCGAAGCGATGGCCGGCTACATGGACCTCGTCGAAGGCGGCCGCCGCGAGATTTTCCGGATCGTGTGAGGTAGGGCAAGCGTAGCGCCGTCGGCTCGACGGCTGTACCGCCGCCGGCTCGGCGGCAATAGGTTCAGCCAAAACCGCCAGCGAGCCGCTGGCGGTCCAGCCGTCGAGCCGACGGCGCTACGGTTCAAAGGCAACCAACATGCGAATCGCAATCATCGGCGCCGGCGGTGTCGGCGGCTACTTCGGCGGCAAGCTCGCCAACGGAGGCGCCGACGTCGTCTTCATCGTCCGCGGCGCCACACTCGATGCCATGCGCACGCGCGGCCTGCGCGTCGAAAGCATCAAGGGCGACTTCGTCATCGAGCATCCGAATGCCACGGACGATCCCGCCTCGGTGGGAGACGTCGACGCCATCTTCGTCACCGTCAAGACCTGGCAGATCGAAGAGGCGGCCAGGCAGATCAAGCCGATGATCGGAGAGAACACGATGGTCATTCCGCTCGAGAACGGGATCGACGCCCCCGACCAGCTCGCGGCCACCGTCGGACGCGAGCACGTCCTCGGCGGGTTGTGCGGCATCGTCAGCTTCATCGTCGCTCCCGGCCACATCCGCCACGCCGGCGCCGAGCCGTTCATCATGTTCGGCGAGCTCGATAATCGGCACAGCGCCCGCGCCGAACAGCTTCGCGATGAATGCCTGCGCGCCGGCGTGCAGACCGACATCCCCTCCGACATTCACCACGCCCTCTGGTCGAAGTTCGTCTTCATCGCAGCGATGAGCGGCATCGGAGCCGCCACGCGCGTCCCGATCGGCCAGTGGCGATCGATGCCCGAGACGCGCGATCTGGCCACGCGCGCCATCCGCGAGATCGTCGATCTCGCCCGCGCCCGCGGCGTCGACCTCGGCGCCGAAGCAGTCGATCGAACCCTGGCCCGCTTCGACGGCTTAAACGCCGACGCCACCTCCTCACTCCAGCGCGACATCATCGACGGCAAACCCTCGGAGCTCGATGCCCAGCTCGGCGCCGTCGTCCGCCTCGGCCGCGACGCCGGAGTGCCCACGCCGGTCTGCGAAATGCTTCACACGCTTCTGCTGCCGCAGGAGCAGAAAGCACGCACGTAGAGCAGGCATCCCTGCCTGCAACCGGCGGGCGTCCTCGCCCGACGGGGGTTTCCGTGAAAGATCCTGCTCAGCCAACCGACGGGCGAGGACGCCCGTCGGGAGCAGGCGGGACGCCTGCACTACGCTCGCAGGCGCACAACCGCGATTGCGGCGAGCACGAACATCAGAATCACCAAGGTCGTCCGGCTCGCGACGGGAGCGATGATCGCCACGTTGACGGTCCGCGTGATAACAGTCGTCGGCGATAGCGCGCTGGTCAGGGTGAGCGTCACCGTATACAAGCCGGGGCTCGTGTATGTATGCATCACGCTCAAGCCGCTTCCGGGGGAACCGTCACCGAAATCCCAGAAGAAGTTGTGTCCCTCGCATCCGAACGAGAAACCGTTCGCCACCGCGGAGAAGAAAATCACGTCGCCGACCAGGCACGTCGCGGCGTTGCTCGACGCGCAGTTCGACGGCAAGCCGACGTAGCTGATCGTCGTGTTCGCGGGTGACGGTGCCGTACACCCGATCGCCGCCCAGGCGCTGCCCGCGACGAATGAGAGCAGGAAAGCGAGAATGATCGCCTTCATCGCCGCGCATTGTACGATCCAACGCCCCGTACTACCATGCCCGGCGATGCCGAAGCCGCGGAAGTCCACCGCGATCCGTGACGCCAGGATTCACCCTGCCATCGCCGAGGCCAGGCGCGTGCTGGAAGTCGAATCGGCGGCAATTCTCGGGATCATCGACCACCTCGACAACACCTTTGTCGATGTCGTCGAATTGATCAACGCCTCCACCGGTCGCGTCGTGACGATGGGACTCGGCAAGTCGGGCATCATCTGCAAAAAAATCAGCGCCACGATGGCCTCCACCGGTACGCCGTCGTTCTTTCTCCATCCCGCCGAGGCCATTCACGGCGACCTCGGCATGATCGTGCGCGGCGACATCGTCCTGGCCATCTCCAACTCCGGCGAGACCGAGGAAATGCTGCGCCTTCTGCCGAGCATCAAAAGGATCGGCGCGGAGATCGTGGCCATCACCGGCAATGCGCAATCGTCGCTGGCCAAGGGCGCCGACTACCATCTCTCCGCCGCCATTTCGAAGGAGGCCTGTCCGCTCGGCCTGGCGCCGACCGCGTCGACTACCGCCAGCCTGGCGCTCGGCGATGCGCTGGCCATGGCCGTGTCGTTGCGCAAAGGCTTCAAGGAGGAGGACTTCGCCTTCCTTCATCCCGGAGGAAAGCTCGGCAAGCGCTTCCTCCGCGTCTGCGACCTCATGCACGCCGGCGCGCAAACGCCCATCGTTCCGCTGGCCACGCCGATGCACGACGTCATCTACGAGATGTCCGCCAAAGGCTTCGGCATCACCGCCGTGGTCGATGACGACGGCGTCCTCGCCGGCGCCATCTCCGACGGCGACCTTCGGCGCCTGCTGCAACGCGACACGGAGATCCTGAAAAAGACCGCCGCCGACTGCATGAAGCCCGACCCGGTCACGATCGACGGCAACGAACTGGCCTCGGCGGCGCTCGAGCGGATGGAGCAGCGCAAGATCACCTCGATCTTCATCGCCGGCGCGTCCGGCCATGTCGAAGGTATCATTCACCTCCACGATCTCTGGGGGCTGGAACTCTTCTGATGGATTCAACGACAACAGTCGTACTGCGTTACCGCGACGGACGAACCGAGCGGGCTACGCTCATCGATACCGATGTCGAACGGCAGATCGTGCGCGTGAAGCGCGACGATGGCGCTAACGATGACCTGCCGTTCTCGGAGCTGAAGGCGCTTTTCTTCCCGCGCACCGATGCCGAGGATGCCGTTCAGCCGCCGTCCGGAAGCACGATTTCGGTGGAGTTCGCCGATGGCGAGGTCATCCGCGGCATGGCTCACTACAATCCCGAGCGCAACGGCTTCTTCCTTTTCCCGCTCGATCGAAGCAAGAACGACCGCATCTTCGTGGTCAATTCGGCCATCGTTTCGATCGAAGTCGAAAGGTTGTAGCGGGTTGCGCGGTTGCTGGTTGCTGAGTTGCAAGGTAACCGGCACCGAATCATGAAAATCACGACACTTCTCCTCACGCTCACTCTCGCCACCGCCGCGTCCGCCGCGGAGATCGATCGAGCCGCCGCCGCACTGGCAGGCACCGAAGCGCAGTTCTCGCAGAGGTTTACGCCGAAGGGATTCAAGAACAGCCAGGTCGACAGCGGCAGCGTCGTCTTCGGAACGCTGCCGATGATGCGCTGGACCTACTCGCGGCCGGAACAGAAGATCTTCGTCTTCGACGGCAGCCACTCCTGGTTCTACCTACCGGCCGAAAAGCAGGTCACTGTCACGACTCTCGATGACCAGCACCGCAGCGAGCTGCCGTTTCTTCTCATCGGCGACCCGTCTGCGCGCGAACGAAACTTCATCGTCCGCGAGAAGACGAACGGTGGCACGGTGATTACCACGCTCCAGCCGCGCAGTGCCTCGGCGATGATCCGCAACGTCACCATCACCATCGCTTCGACCACGCACGCCATCCAGCGCGTCTCCTATTCCGATCGCGACGGCAACGAGACCACCTTCGACTTCTCCGGTTTCACCCGCCGCGCCGTCACACCCGATTTCTTTCACTTCACGCCGCCGGCCGGTGTGGAGGTCGTGCAGCAGTAAACGGAGGTACGCATGCCCCAGGATTTTTCATTCGACATCGTGTCGAAGACCGACACGCAGGAAGTCTCGAACGCCGTGCAGCAGGCGCAGAAGGAGCTGGCGCAGCGCTTCGATTTCAAAGGGAGCAAGAGCTCCATCGAACTGACCGCCGAGGAGATCGTCCTCGTCAGCGACGACGAAGGAAAACTGCGCAGCGTCAAAGACATCCTCGAAACGAAGCTGGTCAAGCGCGGCGTCTCGCTCAAGGCCCTCGACTACGCCGTCATCGAGCAGGCCGCCGGCGGCACGGTGCGCCAGAAAGCGAAGATCGTGCAGGGCATCGAGATCGAGAAGGCGAAGGCGATCGTCAAGGCCATCAAGGAAGCCAAGCTGAAAGTGCAGGCCTCGATTCAGAGCGATCAGGTGCGCGTCACCGGCCGCGCCAAAGACGATCTGCAGAAGGCCATGGCCATCGTCAAGGCAAATGACTACGGCGTGCCGCTGCAGTTCACCAACTACCGCGGTTGAGGGTTCCGGACCAATTCGATTATTCTGTGCGCCGTGACGTCCCCCCTACCCAGCAGCGCGCCGGTCGAACAGCTCACGCGCGCGGAGCGCCTTCTCGACCTGGTGGCGCCGAAGCTCCAGCTCGTGGAAACCGAGCTGGCCCGCAACTTCCAGTCGAAGATCAAGACCATCCAGGACGTCGGCGATCACATCCTCGCCGGCGGCGGCAAACGGCTACGGCCCGCGCTGCTGCTGCTTGTCTCGCAAATGCTTCACTACGAAGGGCATCGCGATGTCACCTACGGCGCCGTGGTGGAGTTCATCCACAACGCCACGCTGGTTCATGACGACATCATCGACGAGGCGGAAGTGCGCCGCGGCCGGACGTCGATCAACTACCGCTGGGGCAACAACCTCACGGTGCTGGTCGGCGACTACATCTTCATGCACTCGATGTCGATGGCGCTGGCCGAGGCCAATCTCGATGTGCTGCGGCTGCTTTCGAACACCACCATCCGCATGATCGAGGGCGAGATCCTGGCTCTCGAGCAGAACGGCCGCGCCGATCTCTCCGTCGACGATTACTTCACCATCGTCGAGCGCAAGACCGCGCTGCTCTTCGGCGCCTGCTGCCGGATCCCGGCGTACCTGGTCGACCAGCCGGACGAGATCGGCCAGTCGCTCTTCGACTACGGCCGCAACCTCGGCATCTGCTTCCAGCTGATCGACGACATCCTCGACTTCACCTCCAGCACCGAGGTCCTCGGCAAGCCGGCGCTGTCGGATCTGAAGGAAGGGAAGCTGACCCTTCCGTTGATCCTGGCCATGCCCCGCGCCACGCCCGCCGAGCGCGAGAAGATCGCCCTCATCGCCGCGACAAAATCGTTCGACGGCATCGATCCCGCCGAGATGCTGGCCCTGGTCCGCAAGTACGAGACGCTCGACGAGACCCGCGCCATCGCCCGCGACTACGCCAACCGCGCCCGCGCCGCCCTGGAGCCATTCGCCGATTCTCCGGCAAAAGAGGCTCTGGAGCTGGCCCTCGATTTCGTTCTGGAACGCGATCGGTAGCGTGGACATGCGGAGTACTTTACTTTAAAAAGCACTCTCTGTCATCCAGAGGCCGGCGAAGCGCGGCCGAAGGATCTCCAGCTAGTACGAACTGCGTTGAATCCCCTTTCGGCTTCACACGGCTTCGACTGGAGCCGCGCGGTTGAGATCCTTCGGCCGCGCTCCGCCGGCCTCTGGATGACAGGGCTGCCCTACGACAGGAGCTCCATGATCTCCGCCATCCCCGCTTTCGCGCGAAGGCGAACAGCCTCGTTCCCGTGCTCGCCGGTGATGCGCAGAACCTTGTTGTACTGCTCCACCGCCCGCGAATAGTCCTGCAGGCAGCGGTGATAGATCTCGCCCTTGCACAGCTTGGCCTCGGCGTTGAGCGGATCGAGCTCCAGGATCTTGTTGAGGAAGATCAGCGCGGCGTCGTACTTCATCTCTTCCAGCGCCATCCGGTAGCGAAGGCGATAGAGCGCGATCAACTCGTTGTTTTTCGGCGCGATCCAGGCTCCAGGCAGGTAGTTGCGGATCGTGGAGAGGAGCCGGTTGTTGCTGATGGAATCCGAGCGCTTGATTTCCAGTCGCTGTCGCATCACTCACACCCTCCCGCTTCCGTTGTCACTCGAATTAACGCTCATCTTAGGTTCGGAAGGGCTGATCGTCAAGACGTTGACTAGTGGACCGACCCCCGGCTCCCGCATTTCAGCTACCATCTCGCGCGATGCGAACCGCCATCTATCCCGGCTCTTTCGATCCGTTGACCAACGGGCATCTCGACATCATCCACCGCGGCGCGCGGCTCTTCGATCGATTCCTGGTGGCGGTGCTGGAGAACGAAGGGAAGGCTCCCCTCTTCAGCGTCGCCGAGCGGATGGATCTGATCGCCCGTTGCACTGCCGGCGTGCCGAATGTGGAGGTTCACTCCTTCTCCGGCCTGCTGGTCGATTTCATGCGCCGCGTCGATGCCGACGTGGTCGTGCGCGGAATCCGCGCCGTGTCAGACTACGAGTATGAGTTGCAGATGGCGCTGATGAATCGCGAGCTCCATCCGAAGATCGAGACCATCTTCATGCTCCCCGCCGTCGAGTACACCTACGTCTCCTCGCGCCTGGTCAAAGAGGTCTTCCGCCTCGGCGGTGACGTGGCGCGGCTCGTCCCGGCGATCGTGCTGGAATCGTTGAAGGCGAGACTGCCGGTAACCGTCGGTTAGTCAGAGCGCGGATCGAGCGCGTCGCGAAAGCGGTCGCCGATGATGTTGAAAGCCGCCACGGTCAGAAAAATCGCTACGCCCGGAAAAACCACCAGCCACCAGGCGTACTCGATGAAATCCTTCGCCGAGGCCAGGATGCTGCCCCAGGTCGCGGTGGGCAGAGGAACGCCGAGCCCGAGGAATGAGAGCGCCGACTCGGTGAGGATGGCGTAGGCCACGCCGAAGCTCGCCGATACCAGCACCGGCGCCAGCGCGTTCGGCAGGAGGTGGCGGAAGATGATGCGGGCGTCGCGCGCACCGCTCGCCCGAGCTGCGTAGGCGAACTCCATCTCCCGGATCCGCAGAAACTCGCCGCGAACGAAACGCGCCTCGTTCGTCCACGTCGTCAGTCCGAGCGCGATCATCACCGTCCACACCGAGGGCCCGAAAAAGGCCACGATGGCCAGGGCCATGAACAGCAGCGGAAAACAGAGCACCACCTCGATCAGCCGGGAGACGACCCAGTCCGCCGCCCCGCCGTAGTAGCCGGCGATGGCGCCGAAGAAGGAGCCGACGATCAGCGCCATCGCCGTCGCCAGAAGTCCCACGGTCAGCGACACGCGCGCGCCGTGAATCATCCGCGCCAGCACGTCCCTTCCCAGCTCGTCGGTGCCGAAGTGATGCTGTGCGTCGGGCGGATGAAGGCGGTGGGCGACGTCGACATCGTTCGGTCCGAACGGAATCAAGGATTTCGATGAGCGCGCGATCACCGGCGAGAAGACCGCCAGAACGGAAACGAAGCCGACGTAGACCAGCGCGATGATGGCCAGCTTGCTCCGCCGGAAACGGCGCCAGGTCATGGTCCACATACCGCTCGTCCGCTCCGTCATCGCGTCTCCAGCCGGATGCGCGGATCGGCCGCGGCGTAGAGAAGATCGGCGATCAGGCTGGCGATGAGCGTGGCCACGGCCGTCGCCACCGACAGTCCGAGAACGGTTGGGTAGTCGCGCGTCAGAATCGCCTCGAGGTAAAGGCTTCCTACCCCATTCCATTGAAAGATCTGCTCGACGATGACGCTGCCGGAGATGAGATACGGAAGCGTCAGGCCGAACAGCGTGATGAGCGGGATCAGCGCATTGCGGAAGGCGTGGTGCCACAGCACGGCGCTCGACGTGACCCCTTTGGCGCGCGCGGCGACGACGTAGTCCTGTCGGATGACTTCGGTCACCGCCGATTTCGCAAAGCGCGCAAAGACGGCCAGCTGCGTGTAAGCCAGCGTCACCACCGGCAGGATGAGATGTCTGGCCCGGTCGGCCAGCTTCATCAACAGGTTGAGATCGAGGTACTGGTCGGAGGTCATGCCGAAGAGCGGCAGCACCTTCAGCCGCACGGCGAAGAGCTCCATCAGCAGCAGCGCCACCCAGAAACTCGGGAGCGAGTAGAGCAGAAACGTGGTCACCGCCGAGGCGCGCTCGATCGGCTGCCCGGACCGCGCCGCGCTCCACATTCCGAGAGGAACGCCGATGAGCGTAGCCAGGAGGAAGGCCACCACATTCAGGATGAGTGTGTTCGGCAGCCTCTCCGCGATCCGGTCGGTGACCGGCCGGCGATCGATGAACGAATTGCCGAAATCGAGGGTCACGATGCCGCGCAGCCACCAGCCGTACTGCCGGATCAGCGATTCGTCGAGATGATGGGCGTGGCGGATCTCGGCGATCACGACGCGCGACAGCGACTGCGAGCCGTGCGTTCCGGTGTAGAACGAGATCGGATCGCCGGGCACGCTGTGAACGAGCACGAAGATGACGATGGTGATGCCGAAGAACGTCAGAACGCCATACAACAGGCGGCGAACGACGTAGGTGAGCATGCCGCAGTTTATCGCGCCGCGCAGCCGGGACCGGTGCAA
>Ga0157378_10005682_pt1 | contig 10915 bp, 12 predicted proteins | sample M65metaG_FD_115309 | JGI IMG/M metagenome (GOLD analysis project Ga0157378, IMG submission 115309) | Miscanthus rhizosphere microbial communities from Kellogg Biological Station, Michigan, USA - M6-5 metaG | ecosystem: Host-associated > Plants > Roots > Rhizosphere > Soil | place: USA: Michigan...
CACCGCGAGCAGGGCGTCGCGCTGCGCGATCAGGCGGTGCTGTTCCGCGCCGGCCACAACAGCGATCGGCTCGAGATGGAGCTCGGTCGCCGGCGCATCCCATTCGTCAAGTACGGCGGGCTCAAGTTCCTCGAGGCCGCCCACGTGAAGGACGCCCTCGCGATGTTGCGGGTCCTGGAGAACCCGCACGACGAGGTCGCCTGGTTCCGCGTGTTGCAGCTGCCCGAGGGCATGGGACCCGCCAGCGCCCGGGCGGTGATGGAACGGATCGGCGTGCGCCGCGATGACGACCGGAGCCCGGTGGTCAACCTACTTGACCATCCGATCGAGGTGCCGAAGGGCAGCGGCGAGGGCGTCCAGGCCTTGCGCAGCGCGCTCGCGGGCTGCCTCGACGAAGAGGTCACCACGCCGGCCGCGCAGCTCGAGCGTGTCCGCACCTACCTGGAGCCGGTGATCGCCCGGAAGTACGCTTCCGCCGTGGCACGCGTCGCCGACCTCGACCAGCTGGCGCTGCTCGCGCGGGGCTACGAGCGCCGCGGCCGGTTCCTCGCGGAGCTCACGCTCGACCCACCGGCGGCCTCGACCGATCTGGCCGGACCCCCGAGCCTCGACGAGGACTACCTGATCCTGTCGACGATCCATTCGGCCAAAGGACTCGAGTGGGACGCCGTCTCGGTGATCCATGCGACCGACGGGTGCATCCCCTCAGACATGGCGACCGGCGACGAGGACGAGCTCGAGGAGGAGCGCCGGCTGCTCTACGTGGCGCTCACGAGAGCGCGCGACGAGCTCCTGCTCACGTACCCGCAGCGGTACTACAAGCGGCAGAAGCCGCGAGACGACGTGCACATGTACGCGGTCGTGTCACGGTTCCTCGACACCGCCGACGTGCGGGCGCACCTGGACGAGCGCGCGCCCGCGATCGATGTGCGCGAGGATGACGTCGCCGCGGCGACGGGCACCGCCAGCGTCGACGGCTACCTCGCCGATCTCTTCGGCTGATCGAGCGCGACCCGGCCCGACCACTCAGTTCCCGCCGAGCAGGTTCCCGACGATCTTCACGCCGCTCGAGTCATCGTCACCCGACGGTTGCGGCAGGTACGGCTCGAGCGCGTGCGCGAGGTTCGCGATCGGCAGCGTCTGCAGCCACACCCGGCCCGGGCCGGTGAGCGTCGCGAGGAACAACCCCTCGCCACCGAACAGCTTGTTCTTGATGCCGGGCATCATCTGCACGTCGAACGCCATCTGCGCCTGGAACATCCCGACGTGGCCGGGGTTCACCCGGAGCACCTCCCCGGGCGCCAGGTCGAGCACGCGGACCTCGCCGTCGAGCTCCACCCACGCCTCGCACGTCCCGCCCAGCTTCTGCAGGATGAAGCCCTCGCCGCCGAAGATGCCGGCCCCGAGCTTCTTCTGGAAGCCGATCGTGAGCTCGACGCCCTCGGTCGCGCACAGGAACCCGCTGCGCTGGATCATCAGCTCGCTGCCCGGCGTCACCTGCACCGGCAGGATCTGGCCGGGCATCTTGGTCGCGAACGAGACCGAGCCCGCGCCGTTCTGTGAGCGGAACTCCGTCATGAAGATGCCGCCGCCGGCGACCGCGCGCTTGAGGACGCCCATGACGCCCTTGGCGCCCGCCGTCTGCGTGGTGGTGGTCATCTCGATCGACTGCGACATCCAGGACATCTCGCCGGCCTCGGACACGATCGTGTCGCCGGGGTCCAGCGTGACCTCCAGGACGGGCAGCACGGTGCCGTGGATCTGTGCGTCCATCGCCAGGCCTCCAGTCGCGGGTGGGGTCGGTCCGGGTCGGTGCTCGGCGCGGACCGGGTTCGGCTCGAAGGGTATCGGCAGCCGGCGCGAGGGCCCGTAGGCTGTCCGCCCGATGCCCACCGCCTACCTGTTGGACCTGTACGACACCCTCGCCTTCGGCGACTGGGCCGCGTGGCGCGACGAGCTCGCCTCGGTCACCGGGCTGTCGCAAGACGAGATCGGCCGCGCCTACGAGCGCACCCGGGCGGCGCGGAACCGAGGCGAATTCGAGTCACCGGCCGGCGACATGATGGCGATCCTCGACGCCGCCGGGCTCGACGCGTCCCTGGCCGACCGCGTGCTCGAGGCCGAGACCGCGTTCGGCGACCGGATCGCCCTGTTCGACGACGTGCTGCCGACGCTCGCCCGGATGCGCGAACGCGGCCATCGCACGGTGCTCGTGAGCAACTGCTCGTGGGGAACACGCTCGTCCGTCGAGCGACTCGGGCTGGACCGGGCGTGCGACGCCGTCGTGCTGTCGTGCGAGGTCGGCGTGCACAAGCCGGAGCCCGGGATCTATCGCATCGCGCTCGAAGCGTTGGACGTTGTACCGGACGCGGCGGTCTTCGTCGACGACCAGACGGCATACTGCGACGGCGCCCGGGCGCTCGGGATCGACACCCGGTTGATCCAGCGTCCGACCGCGTCGCCGTTCGAAGGATTCGCGCAGTCGACCAACGGCCACACCGTGATCACGGCGCTGGCCGAGCTGCTCGACGAGGGCTGACGCTCAGCAGCAGTCGTCGATACAGGCGGCGATCGGCTTGCGGATCCCCGTCACGAACGGGACCTCCACCTTGGTGAACCGGCGCGCCTCGGTGTTGCGCAGCAGCCGGATCACGTCGACGATCGAGTCGAGCGTGGGCGACTCGAACGCGAGGATCCATTCCCAGTCGCCGAGCCCGAACGCGCTCGTCGTGTTGCCGACCACCTCGGGGAACTCGCGGCCGGTCCCGCCGTGGTCGCGCAGCAACGCGGCCCGCTCTTCGCCCGGAAGGAGATACCACTCTGCGGTCCGCACGAAGGGGTACACGCACAGGTAGTCCTGGGGCGGGTCACCCTTCACGAACGCCGGCGCGTGATCGGGGCTGAACTCCGCAGGCTTCACGACGCCCATGAACGACCACGTCTGGTCGAGGTAGGCCGCGATCTCGGTCCGGCGGAACTCGACGAGCGCGTGCTGCACATCCTCCGCGGTCGGGCCGGTCAGCCACAGCAGCAGGTCGGCATCGGCGCGGAACCCGACCGTGGAGTACGAGCCCCGAAGGGTCACGCGGTCTCCCAACCGCTTGATCAGGTCCTCGACCTCGCGGGTCGCCCGCGCGCGATCCTCGGGGTCGGCGAACGCCGAGCGGATCTCGGCGTCGGCGCGGAAGACGGGATACAGGGCGTAGAGCGTGTCGGTCATGCGTGGACCTCCCGGTCGAGATAAGCGGCGATCGCGTCGGTGGTCTCGCCGGCGCTGCGGACGCAGTCCGGGACGCCGACGCCGTCGAGCGACCGTCCACAGACGAAGATACCCGGCGGCAGTTCGGAGCGGATCCGCTCGGCGCGCTCGAGATGCCCGACGAGGTACTGCGGCATCGCGCGCGGCCACCGCACGACGGCGGCGTCCTCCGGTGCATCGGGCAACGGCAGCAGCGCAGCGAGATGCCGGGCGCACGCCTCGATCAGCTCGGCGTCGTCGGCGTCGAGGACGTCCTCCTCGCCGGCGGCGCCGACGAAGCACCGCAGGACCGCGCGGTCACCGAACGACGGGTCGGGCCACTTGTTCGAGATCCACGTGCTCGCGGTCATCGGCGCGGCGCCGCGCGGCACGACGAACCCCGAACCCTCGGGGAGCGCCGAGCCGGTTCCCTCGGGGTAGACGAGGGCGACAACGCCGGTCGAGACGAACGGGATCCGCGCGAGCTCGGCCGACGCCACGCCGGGCGGGACGAGCCGCGCGGCAGCAGGTGCGTCCACCGTGAGGATCACGGCGCGCGCCTCGACCGGGCCGTCCGGCGTGCGGATGCGCCACGCCGTCTCGCCGGCGCGCTCGATCTTCTGCGCAGGGCTCGAGGTCTGAACGGTCGCCGTGCCGACGTCGTCGACCAGCGCCTCGATCAACCGCTCCACCCCGTCGCGCGGGCGCAGGAACATCGGCCCGGCGTCGGCCTTGGGGCGACGCGTCGCCGCCTGCGCGCCGCGGAGCAGCGACCCCTGGGCGCGCTCCCACCCCTGCAGCTCGGGGAACGTGGCACGAACCGACAAGGCGTCGACGTCGCCGGCGTACAACCCCGCGAGCAGCGGCGCGATCGCCCGGTCGGTCGCCTCGTCGCCGAGCCGGCGACGGAGCAGCGCGCCGAGCGATTCGTCACCGTCGTCGCGCCGCTTCCGCGCGATCAGGTCGCGGAGCGCCCGCCAGCGGCCGGCCCGCGACAAGCCCGGCCATCGGAACGCGTCGCCCAGGTCGCTCGGGATCCCGAACGCCGTGCCGGTGGGGTAGGGCACCAGCCCCTGCTGCGTCCACAGATAGGAGCCCGACGCGCGCGGTTGGATCAGCTCGTCACCGATCCCGAGGTCGCGGCACAGGTCCACCGCCCAGGGCTTGCGCGCCAGGAACGAGTCGGGGCCCGCGGGCACACGCACGCCGGCGACCGAGACGCTCCGGAGCATCCCGCCGGGCTCGGAACCGGCCTCCAACACCGTCACCGACGCGGACGGATCGCGCCGTAGGAGATGATGCGCGACGGTCAGCCCGGTCACGCCACCGCCGATCACCGCGACGTCGGCGGTCACGACGCGCCGCCCCGATCGGTCCGCTCGTGGACCAGGTCGACCAACCGCTGCAGCGTCTCCACCGGTGTGTCGGGCAACACGCCGTGCCCGAGGTTGAACACGTGCCCGTCACGGCCGCCCGCACGGGCGAGCACGTCGAGCGCTTCGCGCTCGACGACGTCCCAGGGCGCGAGCAGCGCGCTCGGATCGAGGTTCCCCTGGACCGCGCGCGACGACGGTCCCCCGACGCGGTCCCACCCCGCGTCGAGCGGCACGCGCGCGTCGATGCCGATCGCGTCGCCCCCGGCCGCGGCCATCGCACCGAGCAGCTCGCCGGTCCCGACGCCGAAGTGGATCAGCGGCACGCCGAGCCCGCCGATCTCCGCGAACAGCCGGCGCATGTGCGGCGCCACCGCGGCCTCGTAGATGCGAGGCGACAGCGCGCCCACCCACGAGTCGAAGATCTGGATCGCCGACGCGCCGGCGTCGACCTGCGCGCCCACGTGCGCGGCGACGATCGTCACGAGCCGCTCGAGCAGGCCGTTCCATACGGCGGGCTCGGTCCACAGCAAGGCCTTCGTGCGCGCGTGGTCGCGCGACGGCCCGCCCTCGATCAGGTAGCTCGCCAGTGTGAACGGCGCACCCGCGAAGCCGATCAGCGGCACGTCGAGCTCTTTCACCAACAACCGGATCGCGTCGACGACGTAGGGCTCGTCGGTCTCCGGCTCGAGCGGGCGCAGCCGGGTCAGAGCCAACTCGTCGCGGATCGGATCGTCGAGCACCGGGCCGCGGCCCTGCACGATCCGGATCGGCAGGCCGACCGCGGCCAACGGCACGACGATGTCGCTGAACACGATCGCCGCGTCCACGGGCATCCGCCGCAGCGGCTGCAGCGTGATCTCGACCGCCTCTTCAGGCCGGCGGATCGACTCGAGGATGTCGCGATCGCCACGGAGCTCGCGGTATTCCGGAAGGTAGCGGCCCGCCTGCCGCATGAACCACACGGGGGTGCGGTCGACGGGCTCGCGCCGGAGCGCGCGCAGGAACCGATCCGAGGCCATGACCAGCCAGGATACGGAGCCGGCGCGAACGCGTTCGCGCGGGCCGGGGCGAGGCTCAGGCGAGCTCGGTGTCGGGGGCGGTGCCCCGCTCGGTCACGGGGTCCGTCTGGCGCAGGCCGACGACCTCGCTCGTGACCTCGATCAGGCGGTCGATGTCGAACGGCTTCACCAGGTAGGCCACCGCGCCGAGCTCGCGGGCTCGCTGGAGGTCGTGCACGTTGTCCTTGCCCGAGCACACGATCACCGGCACCGAGTTGCCCTTCTCGTGGAGCTGCTCGAGGACCTGCCATCCGTCGATCCCCGGCAACAACACGTCCAGCAGCACGGCATCGGGCGCCTCCGTCTCGATGCGCTCGAGCGCGGTGTGTCCGTCGCCGGCGAGCATCGGCTCGAAACCGGCGGCGTTCAGGTTGACGCGCAAGATCACGAGCGTGTCCGGGTCGTCCTCCGCGATCAGGACCCGCGGGGCGACCATCAGCCGACCTCCCGGCGCTTGCGCAGATCCAACAGCGCGGCGACGTGCGCGCGCTCGGCCTCGTACAGCCGCGCGTTCGCGATCGCGAGCGCCGCCTGCTCGGCGAAGACCGCCAGCGCGCGAAGGTCGTACTCCGTGAACGACCGCCCGATCGGCGCGTTCACGTTGAGCACGCCCTGCAGCTCCGCCCGGTGCACGAGCGGCACCGACATCGCGCTCTCCACGTACGGCTCACGCAGCACCAGCCCGGGGAACAGGTCCGGGTCGGCGTGCCCGTCGATCAACACCGGGTCGCGCCGGATCGCGACGTACCCGGCGACGCCTTCGCCGAGCCGCATCCGCTGTCCCACCGCCGCGTCACGCCCGAGCGCACAGACGGTGACGAGATCGGTCTCCTCGACCAGCATCACCGACCCTCCCGTCGCGTCGAGAAGCTCGCAGGCGCTGCGCAAGATCGTGTCGAGCAGCTCGTCCATCTGGAGGTGCGCGTTCATCTGCTTGCCCGCGTCGAGCAGCAGCGAGACCTCGTGCAACCGGTTCGTGAGCGCGGCGGTCAGGACGCGTTCGTCGGTGAGCGAGCGGGTCAGGCGCTCAAGCGCCGTCTCCTTGTGGAACGCCCACAGGAACAGGCCGCCGCCCACGCCGACGATCGCGAACAGGATGCGGCCGGTGCCCGCCTCGGCGACGCGGTCCGACGGTATGATCGCGAACGCGACGACTACCGCGGCGATCAGCGCGAGCGCGGTCGCGGTGCGCTGCCAGAGCTGGCGCCGACGCTGTTCGACCGCTTCGAGCGAAGGCGTCTGGAAGTCACGCAGTCCGGCGATGCGCGCGTCTCGCCGCAGCCGCTCCGGTTCACTCTGACGGTGGTGCCGCGCCACGCAGCTCGCCCCTCACTCGTTGACCCACGTCGTATCGGCCCCGAGCGGGACGGCATGGAGCGGGAAACCGGCCGACCCCCGCACGGGGGACGGCCGGTTCCTCGATGCGGCAACACCACCGCGTCAGCCTTGGGAGAGCTCCAGAGCCGGCCGGCGCTCGAGCATGATCACGGGCTGTTCGAGCTGGCCGGGGATCTCCTCCCAGAGCTCGAGCGGCCGCGATCGGCGCCGGTGCGCGAGCGTCAGGTCGACGATCCGCTGCGCGGCCTCGGGTGGCACGCGCTTGCGCTTGGCGTTGTAGAGGTAGCCGCGCAGCGTGGATTCGGGCATCTGCAAGAGCTCGGCCACCGCACGGACCGATCCGTGCTGCATCCGCAGCCACCGGATCAGCGGGCGCACGCGCTCGACGGGCACGCCCTGCTTCGACCACATGCCGGCGCGGGGGTGCACCACGCGCAGCTGGTGGCCGGGCACGAACGTGAACGGGTGCCCGGCGTGCCGGTTCCACGGCACCGACGTCACGGCGCTGCGTTTCGGCGTCGCGCCGCAGCCGCAGTGGCACGTCCCGTAGGACGGGCACTCGGGCACACACGTGCCGTGCGAGGGGTGATCGAACGTCCATCCTGCAGACCGCGGTTCAAGCGGGGGTTCTCGAAGCGGTTGGGTCTCCACGACCTCTCCTTCTCGTCCGGCCGCTCGACGAGCGAGCGGCGGTCGATCGCGAGCGGGGAAGGCTCGCGGTCTCGACGGTCAGACGAGAACGAGGGGTGGAGCCCGGGTGCCGCCCGGCCGCGACGCCCGGCGGACGATAGGAGCGGTGACGGGACGGTTCGGCGCGACGATCTGCGCGATCAACGTCGGCGGCTGGCGCCGGATCGACCGGATCACGCGCAGCACGGCGAAGCCGAGCGCCACGAGCACGAGCGCCGAGCCGATCGCGAACGACAGCTCGAACAGGAAGCTCGAGCCGAACAGGCCTTCGGCGAACGGGTCGCGTTGGGCGATCCGCTCCGTGACCTCGAGCAGCATGAACAGCACGAGCTGCGACGCGATCAAGACCGCGAGCAACCGGCGCAGGTGACGCGCGGGCACCGCCGCTGACCGCGCCTGCCACCGGATCCGGCCGAGGGCCCACCACGCGCCGACGACGACGAGCGCCTGGATCGCCAGCGGGATGTACGCCGACCACGAGAACGACAGGCCGGCCTGCCGGTACTCGTCGGCGTCGAACAGCGCGTTCGCGATCGCGTGACCGCAGATGGCGCTCAGCAGGGTGCCCCGCACCCAGAAGAGCCATGCAGGCTTCGACGCCATGACGTCAGGATGGCAGCCTTCGCTCGCGCGGGTCAACGAACAGGTGTGGAAGGTTCGTGGCGCTCGGAACGGTTCTCAGGCAACACTCAGGAAGCGTGCGAACCCTTCAGCAGCGTGGCCGCGTGATCCGGCACGTAGGTGTAGAGGTCCGTCGGCGGGCGCACGTAGCCCTCGTCCTGTTGCCGGGGTGGGATCTCGATCTCGGGCAGCGGCCGCTTCTCCCAGGGGATCGCGCTCAGCAGGTGGGCGATCGCGTTGAGCCGGGCGCGCTTCTTGTCGTCGGCGGGCACGACGTACCACGGCGCCTCGGGGATGTCGGTGTGGACGAACATCTCGTCCTTCGCGCGTGAGAAGTCGACCCACTTCGTGCGCGAGTACAGATCGGTGGGCGACAGCTTCCAGCGGCGCATCGGATCCTCGATCCGCTTCTGGAACCGGCGCTCCTGTTCTTCGTCCGATACCGAGAACCAGTACTTGATCAGCAGGATGCCGTCCTCGACGAGCAGCCGCTCGAAGATCGGGCACTGCCGCAGGAACGTGTAGTACTCCTGCTGCGTGCAGAAGCCGAGCACGTGCTCGATGCCGGCGCGGTTGTACCAGCTGCGGTCGAACAGCGCGATCTCGCCCTTGGTCGGGAGGTTCGAGACGTAGCGCTGGAAGTACCACTCGCCCTGCTCACGTTCGGTCGGCTTCGGCAGGGCGATGTGCTTCGTGACGCGGGGGTTCATGTACTCGGTGATCCGCTTGATCGTGCCGCCCTTGCCCGAGGCGTCGCGGCCCTCGAAGATCACCGCGATGCGGGCGCCGGACGCGGTCACCCAGTCCTCCATGCGGACCAGGTCCTCCTGGAGGCGCTTGATCTCGGCCTCGTAGACCTTGCCGGGAACCTTCGACGACATGCCGGCGAGTCTATTGCGATGGCGTCGGAGCCGCGCCGTCCAGTACGAGGTCGACGATGGTGTGCGCGAGCCGCTGGTTCACCGGTTGGCCGGTGATGAGCCTGCGGAGCACCACGGGGCCACCCAGCAGGTCCACCATGACCCGGGCGTCGACTTCGGAGCGGATCTCGCCGCGAGCTTTGCCGCGTTCGATCACGGCGACCAGCCCCCGCTCACGCTCGGCGACGAGCACCGTGCGCACCGCGTCGGCAAGCTCTTCGTTCCGCGACATCGCGTCGACCAGGCCCGCGAGCACGCGCGCCGCCGAGCCCTCGTGTGGCTTGGTGAATCCGGACATCGCGCGCACGAGCGCCTCGCGGGTCTGCATGTCGTCGGGGACGGCCGAAACGGTCGGGGCCTTCATCGCGGTGAGCGCGTCGACCACGAGCGGGATCTTCGAGGGCCAGCGCCGGTAAACCGTGGTCTTGCCGACGCCGGCCCGCGCCGCGACCGCCTCGATCGAGAGCCCATCGAAGCCGTCCTCGCCGAGGAGCTCGAGCGTCGCGGTGAGGATCGCGTGGTCGACCTGTGGATCGCGCGGGCGGCCCGGCGCCCGGGCGGCGCTGAGCTCGACCCCGGCGTTCACTCGGCCGCCTCCATCGCGACGGCGCGCTCGTCGGCGTCGCTCAGCTCGCCGGGCAACGGCTCCTCGGTCGGCGTCGCCGCGCGGCTCGGGAGCCAGATCAGCGCCACGACCGCGCCCACCAGCGCGATGGTCGCTCCCACGAACAGACCCTTGTCCATCGCGGAGATGAACGCCTGCTTCGACGCGGCCACGAGCGCGAAGCCCGCGTCACCGCCCATCTGCTGCCCGATCTGGATCGCCGCGCCAACCGATGCCGACGCTTCCGCCGCCGCGGTCGCCGGCAGACCGGTGAGCGCACTCGACACGTTGGATGCGAACGACGAGGCGAACACGCTCCCGAGGATCGCGACGCCGAGCGCGCCGCCGATCTGGCGGGTCGTGTCGTTCATCGCCGAGCCGAGGCCGGCCTTGGCGAGCGGCAGCGAGCCCATGATCGACTCGGTCGCAGGAACCATCGCGGTCCCCATGCCGGCGCCGAGGATCACGAGCGCGATCAACACGTGCGGGTAGCCCGACGACACGGTGATCGTGCCGAGGAATCCCAGGCCGATCGCGACGGCGGTCATGCCCGCCGCGACCAGGACCTTGTTGCCGAACCGCGCGAAGACCCTCCCGGCGAGCGGCGCGGACACCATCAGCACGAGCGCGATGGGCGCGACGCGGATCCCTGCCTGCAGCGGCGTGTACCCGAGCACGAACTGCAGGTACTGCGTCAGGAAGAACAGCGAGCCGAACAGCGCGAAGAACACGAGCACGATCGAGATGTTCGCGGCGGTGAACCGCGGGTTCTCGAAGAACGTCACGTCGAGCATCGGGTGGTCGCTCCGGAGCTCCCAGATCGCGAAGACGGCGAGGACGACGAGCGCGAAGGCGAACGTGACCAGCGTCTGCGTCGAGGTCCAACCGTGGTCCGGCGCCTCGATGATCGCGTAGACCAAGCTCACGAGTCCGACGATCGACAGGATCGCGCCGACCGGGTCGAGCGCGTTGGGCTACGGGTCCCTCGAGTCGGGCACGATCAGGCGTCCGAGGATCAGGGCGACGATGACGACCGGCACGTTCACCAGGAACACGGAGCCCCAGCAGAA
>Ga0157378_10005683_pt1 | contig 10915 bp, 10 predicted proteins | sample M65metaG_FD_115309 | JGI IMG/M metagenome (GOLD analysis project Ga0157378, IMG submission 115309) | Miscanthus rhizosphere microbial communities from Kellogg Biological Station, Michigan, USA - M6-5 metaG | ecosystem: Host-associated > Plants > Roots > Rhizosphere > Soil | place: USA: Michigan...
AACATGCCATGGACGAACACGAGTGGGCGGTCGCGCGCGCCACCGGCATCCCGCACCTGATCGCGATCTCCGGCCTGCACATCGCGCTGTTCGCGAGCTTCGGCGTGCTGCTGATGCGGCTGCTCTGGAAACTCGCGCCGCGCTCGACGTTGCGCTGGCCGGCGCCCTTGCTCGAAGCGCTCGCGAGCCTGCTGTTCGCGCTCAGCTACGCGGTGATCGCGGGCTTCGGCCTGCCGACGCGGCGCGCGCTGGTGATGATAGGCGCGATGCTCGTGGCGAATCTGGCGCGGCGCGCGCGCACGCCGCTGCATGGATTGGCGCTCGCCGCGTTTGCACTGCTCGCGTGGGATCCGCTGTGCGTGCTGAGCGCGGGATTCTGGCTGTCGTTCATCGGTGTGGCGTGGCTGATGTTCTGTCTCGACGGCGGCGCGCGCCGGCATGGCTGGCGTGAACTGCTCGCCGCGCAAGGCGTGGCCAGCATCGGTCTGCTGCCGCTCGGCATCTGGTTCTTCGGGCAAAGCTCGCTGATCGGACCGTTGGCGAATCTGGTGGCGGTGCCGTGGATTTGTTTCCTCGTGCTGCCGCTGACCGTGTTTGCCTCGTTGCTGCAGTTGTTCGTGCCGGCACTCGGCGTGCCGCTGCTGCAGCTGGCCGGTTTGGCGATGCAGGCGCTGTGGTGGCTGCTGGTGAAAATGGCCGCATGGCCGGGTGCGTTGTGGTATTTCCCGGAGCCGGGCGTGCTGGCGCTGATCCTGGCCATGATCGGTGCGTTCTGGCTGTTGCTGCCGCGCGCGATCCCGGCGCGCGCGCTCGGCGCGCTGTTGCTGCTGCCGTTGTTGTGGCCGCCGCGCACAGCGCTGCGTGATGCGGAATTCGAAGCATACCTGCTCGATGTCGGACAGGGCCTCGCGGTGATCGTGCGTACGCGCGAGCACACGCTGGTGTACGACACCGCCGCGCGCTTCCCGTCCGGTTTCGATCTCGGCGACGCGGCGGTGGTGCCGGCGCTGCACGTGCTCGGCGTATCGCACCTGGACCGCCTGCTGCTCAGTCATGGCGACAACGATCACGCCGGCGGTGCGGCGGCGGTGTTGGCCGCGTATGCGGCCGATGCCGTGGAGTCGGGCGAACCGCAACGCGTACGCGTCGCGTCCACGCAATGTCTGGCCGGCGAGGCGTGGAACTGGAACGGCGTGACGCTGCGCCTGGTGCATCCGCGCGAACCGCTGCCGGAACGCAGCAACGATCGCGGCTGCGTGCTCGACGTGCGCAGCGGCGACAGCGAGCTGGTGCTCAGCGGCGACGTCACCGCGGCGGTCGAGGCGGACATCGCCGCCGCGCTGGCGCCGGTCGCGCCGCAGCTGGTGCTACAGGTGCCACACCACGGCAGCAAGACCTCGTCGTCCGAGCCGTTGCTCGGCGCGCTCGCGCCGATGCTCGCGCTGGTCTCGGCCGGCTATCGCAACCCGTTCCACCACCCGCATCCGGATGTAGCGGCGCGCTATCGCGCGCACAATGTGGAATTGTTGAATAGCGCGCAAAGTGGATTCGTGCACGTGCGCTTTGCCGCCGACGCCGTGCCGCGCGTGGTCGAGCAAGGTCGCCTTGCGCGGCATCCTTACTGGCGCGAGTAGTCAGTGCGGCGGGCCGAGCAGTTCGCGCGCCGCCTGGCGTAGGCTGCCGCTGCGGCGCACGTCGCGGCCCAGCCCGATCCATTCGTGCAATGCGATGCGCAGCGGGTTGTAGGCGCGCAGCGGCCGGGTCAGGCCGAAGCGGCAGCGCACGCCGGCGAGGTCGCGCGCGAACGTACCGAACAGGCGGTCGAACACGATCAGCACGCCGCCGAAGTTGCGGTCGATGTATTCCGGGTTGCTGGCGTGATGCAGGCGGTGATGGCGCGGCGTGTTGAGGATCCACTCCAGCGGCCCCAGCCGCGGCACCAGTTCGGTGTGCAGCCAGAACTGGTACAGCAGGTTCAACGCCACCGCGCCGAGCACGGCCTGCAGCGGAAAGCCGACGAACACCAGCGGCGCAAAGAACAGCGCGCCGCCGCTCAAGCCTGACGTCCAGCCGAGCCGGTACGCGGCGGAGAAGTTGTAGGCGTTGCTGGAGTGATGCACGGCGTGCGTAGCCCACAGCCAGCGCACGCGATGGTCGGCGCGGTGCAGCCAGTAGAAGCAGAAATCCTGCGCCACGATCAGCACCGGCCAGGCCCAGGCGTTGCGCATCGGGATGTCGCCGAGACGGTGCTCGGCGACCCAGGCGAACAGTGCAGCGGCCACGCCGAACCCGACCACGCGGTTGATCACGATGCGCACCAGCGCATCGACCGTCGAAGCCAGATACGCGCGCCAGTCGTAGTGGCGCCGTTGCACGAACTGGATGTAGCCGCCTTCGAGCACGGCCACGAGCAGGAACAGCGGCAGCAGGAACAGGAACGCGCGCGGTTGCGGCATGACGGTGTGCCCGTTATTTGCGCGCGGCGCGCGCCTGGACCAGATAGGCCGCCACTTCGGCCTGCGACAGGCGCCCATCGTGGTCGGCATCGACCGCATCGAAATGCGCGGCGATGTGCGGCATGCCGCGCGCGGCTTCGGCGCGATCGAGCCAGCCGTCGTGATTGCTGTCGGCCGCCTCGAACCGGTTGCGCAATTTCGTTGCGGCGTCGTGCCTGTTCGTGTCCGCTGCGCGCGCGATGCCGCTCGCGGCAAGCGCGCACGCGGCGAGCGCAAGTACGAAGTGTGGGACGCGCGGTTGGCTGTGCATGCGTGCTTTTCCTCGCTGTGGATGGCACGCAGGCTAGTGCGCAGCCGTTAGCCAACTGTTTCCGGTTGCAGCGAAGATGTAAGCGAATCTTGCCGCCGACTCGTTCAACGGCACGGCGCGGATTCGGTTGACGCGAAGTTGTTGCGGTCAGCGGCGCTGTGCAGCCGCGGCGGTGCTGCGGCAGGTCAGCGGTCGTGCCACGGGTCGTAGCTGCCGAACCACCACAGGTGTCCTTCCGGATCGCGGCAGCTGTAGCCCTTGCCGCCGTAGTCCTTGGCTTCCAGTTCGTCCACGATCACCGCGCCGGCGGCCTTGGCGCGCGCGTAGTGCGCGTCGGCATCGGCGACGATCACGCAAGCGCATTGCGTCTCGCGCCCGCCGATTTCGTCCGGCTGCGCGATGCGCTGGCCCCAGGCGCTGTGCGTGTCGACCGAACCGAGCATGATCATGCCATTGCCGAACGTCAGTTGCGCGTGATGCACGACCGTGCCGTCGGCGTGCACCAGGTGCTGCTCGAAGCCAAATGCGCGGCACAACCAGTCGATCGCGGCGCGCGCGTCGCGGTAGCGCAGACTGGGGATGATCGTGGCGACGGTGGACTTGGCCTGACTGGACATGGCGAGCTCCCGCGGAAAACGCTTTCATTCGGCGCGGCGCCGAGTGTAGCGCGCGGCCGGCCGCCCAGGGGTTGTCATATGCGCCGTCTGCGCACAAACTGTGCGCTGTTCGATCCGCGGAAACTGCCTGATGGCCACTTTTGGTCTGTTCAAACGCTTCTTCGGCACCACCTTCACCGAACAGGAGCGGCGCGAGAAGCCACGCATCAACGCGCGCGAAGGCACGCGCATACTGATCGTGGACGACTCGCCCACGATCGTCGCGATGTTGCGCAAGTTCCTGCAGCAGAACGGCTACATCACGCTCGAGGCCGGTGACGCCGAGAAAGGCGTCGAGATCGCCAAGGCGGAGCGGCCGGACATGATCTTCCTCGACATCGTGCTGCCCGGCATGAATGGTTTTGCCGCGCTGCGCCTGCTGCGCCGCGACGAGCACACGCGCGCCATCCCGATCGTGATGATCAGCGGCAACGAACAGGCGACCGAGCAGTTTTACGCGCAGCGCATCGGCGCCGACGATTTCATGAAAAAGCCCTTCTCGCGCGCGGAAGTGTTCGCGCGCATCGAGCGCCTGCTCGACGCCGACCGCGTACCGAAACGCCCCGCGCCCGCGCCGGCACGGTAAGGCGGACGCCGCAATGGAATTGCGCATCCGAATCCGAACGATCTGCTGTGGCGTCGCGTGCCTGTTGCTCGGCGCGTGTGCGCAAATCGCGACCCGGCCGGGCGAGCCGGTGCAGGAACCGCCGATCAGCGCGGCGCATCCGGGGCGCTACCAGGCCGTGCCGGGGCGCGAGGCCGACGTGGTGGCCGAATTGCGGGCTGCGCCGGCGCCGGAGTTGCCGGAAGTCAGCGACAGCCAGTCGCCTTCGGGCGACGAACACGTGCTCGCCGCCAAAGGCTACGTACACATCGGCGACGGCTACTACCGCAGCAACGATGCGAACGCGCGCAACTGGCTGCTTGGGCGTGGGCGCGACGCCGGTGCCGACAAGATGCTCGTGTACGCCGACGACGGCGCCGATGCGCAGGCGGCGTTGCACGCGGTGTACTACGTCAAGTTCAAGCTGCCGTTCGGCGCGAGTTTCCGCGACCTGCGCGCGGAAGAGCGCGACGAGATCGGCGCCAGCGGCGTGCGCATCGGCAAGGTGATCGGCAACTCGCCGGCGGCCGAGGCGAACCTGCGCGACGGCGACTTCGTGCTCAAGTTCAACGGCGAGGCGGTACGCGACCGTGCCGATTTCCAGCAGCGTCTGCGCGCGAACATGGGCAAGCGCGTGACGTTGCTGATCAGCCGCGACGGCACCGTGGTGTCGCGCCTGGTGCGGCTCGGCTTCCTGGCGGGCGACATGGACGGGCACAAATAGCAGCTCCTGCAAGGATCGCCGTGGTGGCACGGTCTTGCAGCATGAATATTTTTGCAAAGGGACGTCCGCGGCCATCGCCGCGGGGCTAGACTTGAGCAGCATGGAAGGGGCGAGCGACGATGCGCTGGCGTTGCCTGATCGCTGCAAGCATTTTGCTGGAGCCCGCGCTGCACGCCGCGGACCTCGACGTGCGCGTGCGCGGCGCGCACGACAGTGCGGTGGCCGACGCGGTCGTCAGCGTGACGCCGCAGGGCGGCGCCGTAGCACCGCCGTCCAATGCACCGGCAACCCGGATCATCGACCAGAAGGACGAGACGTTCATTCCGTACGTCGAGATCTTCCGGCCGGGCGACAGCGTGGTATTCCGCAACAGCGACCAGACACGCCATCACGTGTATTCGTTCGCGCCGGCGCGGCAGTTCGAGTTCGTGCTCACCTCCGGCCAGAGTTCGGCGCCATTGCGGCTGGAACACGTCGGCGTGGTCGCGGTCGGCTGCAATATCCACGACCACATGATCACGTATCTCTACATCAACGGCGCGCCGTGGATGGCGCGCTCCGGCGCGGACGGCCACGCGCGCTTCGACGCGCTGCCGTCGGGTGACTACGAGGTACGCGTGTGGCATCCACGGCTGCGGCCGGGCCAGGCGGCGGCGGAACAGACGCTGCATGTGAGCGATGCGTCTGAGCACAGGGAACTGGCGTTTGCGTTGACCTTGCTGCCGGATTCGCGCGTGAATCCCGATCGCGAACGCGCCGTGTACTGATGCCATGACCTTTCGCGTGCGCCTGGCTTCGTTCCTGGTCGCCACCTTGGCGATCCTGCAGATCGTCACGGCGCTGCTGGTATACGAGGTTACGCGGCGCGAATTGATCGCGCAGGGCGAGCAGCAGCTGGTGATGGCCGGCAAGGCGTTCGCGCGCCAGCTCGACGACGTATCGGCGCGCGTGGCCGACAACGTGCAAGTGCTGACGCTCGATTTCGCATTGCGTTCGGCGATCGCGCAACGTGATCGCGACACCGTGGTGTCAGCGCTGCGCAACCATGGGAAGCGCGTCGGCGCCACGCGCATGCTGCTGATCGGCCTGGACGGCGCGATCGAAGCCGACACCGCCGAGGGTGCGCCGGCGCTGACGAAATTTCCGTTCACCGATCTGACCGAAGCCGCACTCGAGCGTCCGGCCGCGGCGGTCGTGGCGTGGGACGGCCGCGCGTACTGGCTGGTGGTGGTGCCGGTGTCGGCGCCGGCACTGATCGGGCTGATCGCCGCGGCGATCCCGGTCGATGACGCGTTCCTGGCGCGCCTGCAGGAGGAATCCACGCTGCCGAATTCGATCGAACTGGCGGCGCGTACGTCGGCGCAGCACTGGGACGTGCTCGCGCACGGCAGCGTGGCGGTGCCGCTGGTGGAACAGTGGCACGCGCCACAGGCGGTGCCGGAAACGCCGGTGTCCGCGGTTATCGGCGGGCGCGAGTACGTCGTGCTGGCGACGCCGCTGAAATCGTCGCGCGCGAGCACGCCAATCGCCGCAGTGCTCGGCTACTCGATCGACGATGCGTTGCGACCCTATCGCTCGGTCGCCTCCGCGTGGGCGATCCTGCTCGCGCTCGGCTTGGTTTTCGGACTGATTGCCGCACTGATGGTCGCGCGCGGCGTGTCGCGCCCGGTCGAGGCGCTTGCCGCCACGGCGCGCCGCATCGCGGCCGGCGACTACAACGCGCCGCCCGCGGTGGTGTCGCGCGACGAAGTCGGCGAACTCGCCGCGACGCTGGCCAGCATGGCGCAGGCGATCGGCGAGCGCGAAGAGCGTATCCGCTTCCAGAGCGGCCACGATGCCACGACCGGGTTGCCGAACCGTGTCGCCGCGGAAGCCGCGATCCAGAACGAATTGGTCGCCACGTCGAATGCGCGCGGCGCGCTGCTGATGGTGGCGCTGTCGCGCCTGCCGGAGATCGTCAAGACCATGGGCCATGCGATCAGCGATCGGCTCATGCGCGACGCAGCCGAACGCATCCGCAAGCCGGCCGGCAACGCGCTGGTCGCACGCGCGACCGACACCGAATTTCTGGTGTGGATGCGCGCGGCGCAACAAAGCGAGGCGATCGCGCTCGCGTTCCGGTTGATCGACGTGCTCGGCGAACCGTACCGTGAGGCGGACCTGAGCATCGACGCGGCACCCGCGGTCGGCATCGCGCTGTTTCCGGCGCACGGCACGCAAGCCAGTGCGCTGCTGCAGCGCGCGGAGGTCGCGTTGTTCGCCGCACTCGGTTCGGAAGAGCCGGTCGTGGTGTACGACCCGGCGTCGGATCCGCACCGGCCGGAGCGTCTGTCGCTGATGAGCGACTTGCGCGAGGCGATCGACGCCAACCAACTGGCCTTGCACTACCAGGCGAAGCTGAATCTCGCGACCGGGCGCGTCGACGGCGCGGAAGGATTGTCGCGCTGGGTGCATCCGAAGTTCGGGCCGGTGCCGCCGGATGCGTTCATTCCGCTGGCCGAGGAAACCGGTAACATCCGGCGCCTGACGCGCTGGGTGCTTGCCGCCGGCATCGCGCGCGCGCATGCGTGGGCGAGCGAGGGCAAGTCGCTGCGCCTGGCGCTGAATCTTTCTGCGCGCGATCTGGACGACACCGACTTGCCGGTACGTGTCGGCGAATTGCTGGTCGCGCACGGTGTGGCGGCCGAACGCATCGTGCTGGAGATCACCGAGAGCACCGTGATGGGCAAGCCCGAGGCGGCGATCCGCGTGCTGCGCCGGCTGGCCGACCAAGGCATTGACCTGGCGATCGACGACTTCGGCGTCGGCCAGTCGTCGTTCGCATACCTGCGCCGCTTGCCGGTGCGCGAATTGAAGATCGACAAGAGCTTCCAGCTCAAGCTCGCGCACGGCGCAGAAGAACGCACGATCGTCAGCTCGATCGTGGAGCTCGGACATCGCCTGGGTTATCGCGTCACCGCCGAGGGCGTCACCGATCAGGCTACGCTTGACTATCTGGGCGAAATCGGCTGCGATCACGCGCAGGGCTTCTTCATCGCACGTCCACTGCCCGCGGAGGCGTTTGATGCGTTCTTGGCCAACGGCGTCTGTGCGGCATGAACGTGGCCGGTGCGCGTGGCGGTGCGTGTCGCTGTATGCCGTGCTTTTTTCGGCGTCGTTGCCGGCGCAGGATTTTCAGCTGCATGGCTATGCCGATCTGCGCGCGGTCGCTGCGTCGGACGACCTGAGCTGGGCGCAAGGCGGGCTTGCGAAAACCCGCTACGGTGGCGACGACGGCTGGCATTTCGGCGGCGCCGCGCTGAGCGCGCGTTGGCAGGCGACTCCGGGTCTCGCGCTCGTGGCGGACGTGCGCGTGGAGGACCAGAGCCACTCACGCGTGAGTCTGGTCGAAGCGTTCGCGCGCTATCGGCCGGTGTCGACGAGCGCCTGGCGCTGGTCGTTCAAGGCCGGCGAATTCTTCCCGCCGATCTCGCTCGAGAACGACGGCGTCGGCTGGACCAGCCTGTGGACGCTGTCGTCATCGGCACTCAACACCTGGGTCGGCGAGGAGTTGCGCATCTTCGGCGCCGAAGCGCGCCTTGAACACCGCGGCGACGACGGCAGCACGCTCGAATTTGCCGGTGCGCTGTTCCAGGCGAACGATCCGGCGGGCGAGATCCTGTTCGCGCGCGGCTGGGCACTCGGCGATCTGGTCAGCGGCATCGGCAGTCGCCTGCGCGAAGCGGACGTGTATGCGCAGTCGATCGGCGTCGCACCGCCGCGGCGCTACGATCCATTCCTCGAAAATGACGACCGCGTCGGCTTCTATGCCGATGTCACCTGGCGCGCGCCGCAATTCGGCCGCATCACCGCGTTGTACTACGACAATCGCGCCGACCCCAGCACCTATCACACGTTCAATCACGGCGACGAATTGTTTTCCTGGCGCACGCATTTCAGCAGTCTCGGCGCGCAGACCGCCATTGGCGGCGTCACGCTGCTCGGTCAGGCGATGGTCGGCACCACCGAGATCGCGCCGCCGGGATTTCGCGGCGAGGCGCACTTCGCATCAGCTTACGTGCTGGCCGGATGGGAGCTCGGCGCGTGGCGTCCGGCCGTGCGCATCGATGCATTCACGACGCGCGAGGATCCCGCGTTCCCGCCCGCGTTGAGCGAGCACGGCAACGCGCTGACCGTGGCGCTGAACTGGCGGCCGCAGGAATGGGTGCGTCTGACTGGCGAAGTGCTGCGCGTGGACAGCACGCGCGACCAGCGCATCGCGCTCGGCCTGGCGCCGCATCGCGTCGACACGCAGCTGCAGTTCAACGCGCGGATATTGTTCTAGCGCCGCCTAGAAACGGTCGACGAATTCCACCGCCGCATCCAGATCACGCGCGGCGACTTCGACCAGATCGTGCACGCGTTGCAGGGTCTTCGTGTGCGGCGTCTCGACTTCGATCCGGTACACTTCGGCGCCGCCGACGTCGTCCGGCAAATCGAGCGAAGTGGAATCGTCGCGCAGGTCTCCCATCTCGTCGTCGACTTCCTCGACGCGTTCAAGTGCGTCGACACTGTTGAGACGCGCAATCAGGTTGTCGGCGCTGGCGCGGCTGCCGGTGACGCGGATGCGCATGACGGGCATGATGATCTCCTGTGCTGGACGTTCGCCTTCTCTGGCCGGAACATTGAAGCAGCCTGAACATGCACCGACAATTAACGCGCACCCATCCGCAAGGAATTCCACCATGATCCAGCATCCTTTCGTTTTCGCCCGCGCCGCGGTTCATGCGGCCGGTCTGGCGCTGTTGGCGAGCGCAACCGTGTGCATGGCCGCAGACGCGCCTGCAGCGGCAAAGCCGAAGACGACGGCGGAGATCATCGCCGCGGCACCGGCATCGGACTGGCATGCACTGGATCCGGCCAACACGCTGTACCTGGAAATGCCGGGCGGACGCGTGATTGTCGAACTGGCGCCGCGGTTCGCGCCGCATCACGTGGAGAACATCAAGACGCTGGTGCACGAGAAGTACTTCGACGGTCTGGCATTCCTGCGCTCGCACGACAACTACGTAGTGCAATGGGGCGATCCGAATGCCGATGCACGCGCCGGCGACAAGGATCAGCCGCGCTCCTTCGGCACTGCGCAGAAGAAGCTGAAGGCCGAATTCACGATTCCACTACAGAAGGATCTGCCGTTCACGCCGCTGCCGGACCGCGACGGCTACGCGCCGCAGACGGGTTTCTCGACGGACTTTCCTGCGGCGCGCGACGAAAAGACCCACACTGCCTGGGCCACGCATTGCTACGCGACGCTCGGGGTGGGCCGCGATCTCGACGCCGACAGCGGCAGCGGTGCGGAGCTCTATGTCGTGATCACCGGCGCCGCGCGCTGGCTCGACCGCAATATCACCGTGGTCGGCCGCGTGGTGCAGGGCATGGAGCGCCTGTCCGCGCTGCCGCGCGGCACCGGCGCACTCGGCTTCTACGAAAAACCCGAACAACGCACGCCGATCAAGTCGATCCGCCTTGCCAGCGACGTGCCCGCTGACCAGCGCAGCAACCTCGAGATCATGCGCACCGACTCGGCGTCATTTGCCGCAGTGATCGAGTCGCGACGCAATCGCAAGGACGATTTCTACAAGGTACCGGCCGGATACGTCGACGTGTGCAGCGTGCCGATTCCGGTGCGCGCGGCGGCACACTGACACATACGCTGGCCGCTGGGCATTGCCGCGGCGCGGGAGGCGCTCGCTCCTACGCTCGTCATTCCCGCGCAGGCTGGACTGCGTAGGCAGGATGCCGAAGCGAACATTCGCGCAGCGAATGGCCCGCAGGGCACACGGCAGGAGCCGTGTGTAATCCAGTTCTTTCTCTCGTTCGTCATTCCAGCGCAAGCTGGAATCCAGTTCTTTCTTTGCTCTTGTCTCTTGTGTTGTTGTTTAGAGCCAAAGCTTCCACTCCTCCTGCGGAGGAGCGGGTCACTTCTCTTTGCTCGTGCAAAGAGAAGTAACCAAGAGAAAGCACGCCCCGATCGGTCGCGCCTTCCGGGCATCCTGCCCTGCAGGTCCGCGAGCGCACTCCGGGGTTCGCCGGACGTACATCCATGTACGTTCGGCGAAGCGCGTGCATCGTGCACGCGCCCCTTCGGGCCTATCCTCCATGCGCTCGCCGCGCCCGGCGGGGACC
>Ga0157378_10005685_pt1 | contig 10913 bp, 9 predicted proteins | sample M65metaG_FD_115309 | JGI IMG/M metagenome (GOLD analysis project Ga0157378, IMG submission 115309) | Miscanthus rhizosphere microbial communities from Kellogg Biological Station, Michigan, USA - M6-5 metaG | ecosystem: Host-associated > Plants > Roots > Rhizosphere > Soil | place: USA: Michigan...
ACTCCATCACGATCCAAAAAAAGTGTCCACGTACTATCTATTTTCTTTAGATCAAGCATTAATAAAAATTTGACCCTTAATTGCTTTCTTCATTTTTCTTTTTTCCTCTCGTCCCTCTTCCTTGTTTGTATCTTGTATCTTGGACCTTTATCCTATTTCTATCTGCGCTCTCTCATAATCCTCTGGCACTCCAATGTCAATAAAATATTTATCCTGTATCAGGCCAAAGATGCGCCGCGATTGATAAAATTTTTCCAGGTAATCTTTTTCAAACGAAAATTTTGGTGGCAAGTTCTCTGCTAAAAATTTCTTAACATCGATCGCATATACACCACCATTGATTAATCCTTCTTCATATTGTTGTTTTTCCTGGAAACTGTTTACAGAATTATCCTTATTCAAATCCACGACACCATACCGATTGAAATTTTTCATCGGTTTCAATGCAAGCGTGCAATTCGCGCTGCACTTGTAATGAAAGGAAATTAGTTTACTCGCATCAACTTTGAAAAGTGTGTCTCCATTAGCAACGAGCGCGGTATTACCATTCACGAGCTTGCATGCTTTTCTGATGGCACCTCCTGTTCCTAATGGCTCTTCTTCAGTGGAGATTACTATTTCAGAAGGCGACAATTTGGACGAAAGAAAATCCTCGAACGATTCGCTTCTATATCCCAATGCGAAAATGAATCGATGGACACCTTCATTTTTAAAGTGATCAATGACGTGACCGATAAATGGTTGACTTCCCACCGGCGCCATGCATTTGGGAAGTTCGGGAACTACAGATCTTAATCGGGTTCCTAAACCACCGGCAAGAATGATTGCTTCATTTCCTTCCATCAGATGCAAAAAATCTTTCCTCTACCAATTGGCAAATGATATGTCCGAGCATGATGTGAGATTCTTGTATGCGCGGTGTATCTTTTGAAGGTATATCGATGAGGTAATCACTGATCGATTTCATTTTGCCGCCGCCTTCACCGGTGAATCCCACTGTAGTTATTGATTTTTCTCGCGCAACTTCAAATGCCTTTACGATGTTAGTTGAATTACCCGAAGTGGATAGTCCTACCAGAACATCGCCTTCTTCTCCAATGCCCCTTACAAGTCTTGCATAAACTACATCATAGCTGTAATCATTTGCAACGGCAGTGAGATAAGAAGTATTACAATGTAAAGCTTCAGCGGGCAGTGCGTCGCGATCAGTATAAAACCGACCAGAAAACTCAGCGGCCAGGTGTTGTGCATCTGCGGCGCTTCCACCATTGCCACAGAAATAAATTCTATTTCTATTTTTCAAGGCACTCACCATTTGGTCCACAATTTTTTCAACGGTACTAATGATCCTTTCATCATTTAGCACTCTGCCTTTCACCGCAATTGAGTCAGCAATGATATTCTTTATTTTTTCACTCATTTTTTAAACAAAGATTCACGCGAATGTACAACACTCGTTTAGGATACGCGAATTTCACGAATGGCACAAATGCTTTTGGCTCTTGTACCTTGTTTTTTCTACGTAGTCCAACTCCTCATCCCGTGATCCACAAACTGATAAGGCTTACAATAGCCGCCAAACTTTGACAGTGCCTCAATCACAGCGAACTTGGTATTCTTCGGGCAATAGAAAATCATAAACCCTCCACCACCTGCGCCAGAAATTTTGCCACCAGTAGCGCCAGAATTTTTCGCGGACTCATAAATTTCTTCCATCAGATTATTTGAAATTCCTTCGGCCATTTCTTTTTTCATCCTGAAACCCAAATCAAGTATTTCGCCAATATCGTCAAGCTTTCCGCGTAACAAAGCTTCTTTCATCATTTGGGCCTGGAGTTTCAGCTGGTGCATGGCATCAACAGATTTTTCCGCCTTCTTTACCACGTTCTCAGTTTGCTTTGCAATGATCTTTGCGGATTCACGACTAGTAGAAGTATAATATAACACCAGGTTATTCTCCAGTTCGAAAAGATATTCCTGCCTGATGCGCAAAGGATTTACGATCACGCGATCACTCGCGTAAAATTCCATGAAGTTTACACCGCCGAAAGTAGCCGCATACTGATCCTGCCGACCACCCGCCATACTCAATTCCCTTCTTTCGATCTCATATGCCATATGTGCAATATCATACTCGCCCAATGGCAGTTGCAACATTTCTGCAAACGCCCCAATAATCGCCACAACCAATGTTGATGAGGTGCCCAGACCTGAACCAGCTGGCGCATCCACGAAGGTGGACAGCCGAAATCCGGGAATACTCAATGAATTTTCTTTTGCGATTCTGTTGTAGACACCTTTCAGTAAGTCAAGTGTGCCGTTGATGGGCAACTGTTTTTGGAAAGAATGTTTCTCTGATTCCTTTCTATCGAGTGCTTCAATGTAAATGGAAGGCTCTTGTATTGGCTCAATGTTCGCGTATGCGTATTGGGACACAGTTGCATTGAGGATTGCTCCTCCATATAGATCGCAGTAGGGACTTACGTCGGTTCCTCCACCAGCCAGACCTATGCGCAATGGTGCCTTGCATCTGTACATCATTGTTGCTGTATTTCTCTTTGTAACTCCAGTATTGACTCCACCAGCTTATGCCAGGAGTACTTTTGTTTTTCGTTGCGAAGATGTGGAATAAAAAAATCTTCTCCTAATTGATAGAATCTGGTGATAGCGATTGCAAGTGATTCAGCATTAGGTTCAGCCACGATCCCAGCTTTTTCATGGGGAACAAGTGCAGGCAATCCTCCAACATTTGTCACAATCATCGGCTTCTCGAAGTGATAAGCCAGGGGAGTTACCCCACTCTGCGTCGCATTTCTGTATGGCTGAACAACGGCATCTGCAGCGGATAAATAGTATTTCACTTCACTATCAGGAATAAAATCTGTTCTCAATATTAACGAACCCGAAATGCCAGTGGATTGAATCAACTCCCGGTATGGTTTTTCGTCTTCATAAAATTCTCCCGCCACCAAAAGTTTGATTCCAGCACCGCGAATTTTTGGGTCGTTCATTGACGACAGCAACAAGTCGAGTCCCTTGTATTTTCTTATAAAGCCAAAAAACAAAATCACTCGCTCATCCAATCCGATTCCCAATTTTTTTCTCGCTTCCTCTTTAGATAATCGTTCCCCGAAGTTGTCATATAATGGGTGAAGCACCTGCCTTGCGGGCTTATCTTTCTGAAATTTTCTCAAGTCGGCCATCACCTTTTCACTCATCGTAATGAAAGCATCACAACTTTTCAGAAAATAACGAGTGAATGAAACGTCACCTGGTCGCTTTTCGTGCGGCAGCACATTATCAGTGATAGCAATGATTTTAGTATGCCTATTCTTTTTTATTTTTCGCAAAATGGTTCCGAGTGCCGGCCCCATGAAGGGTAGCCAGTATCGTACGATGACCAGATCAGGCTTCTGCCTTCTCAATACATTTCCAACCGCCAGCCAATTCAGTGGGCTAACGGAGTTGATTTTGGAATAAATGGGAATTCCCTGTGGTGGCGGCTCATCAGAATATTGCGTAGTGCCAGGAAATAAGAATGAGGGATACTGTAAAGAAAAAGAGTAGATGCTGCAATCGAATCCTTCATCAATAAACTGCCTGGCCAACCGATGATCAAATGTTGCCAAACCCCCGCGCAGCGGATGTGCGGGACCGATAATAATTACTTTTTGTTTCATCAGGAATACTCAATGCCGTTCTGAATCATTCGAGGCCGATCCGTTTTTCGACCAGATATACATTTCGGGAAGGTGAATTTCGGGAAATCAATTCCGCGAGGAACCCGGTCACAAATAATTGCGTACCGATAATCATTGCCGTTAATGCAATGTAAAACACTGGGCGACTCGTAATCCCATATTGAAAGTTGATGAGTTTGGAAACAATCAGCCACAGGCTCATCAAAAAACCGGTTACAAAAAACAAGGTACCCCAGGTTCCAAAAAAATGCATTGGTCGCTTTCCATACTTGCTGATAAAAGTGATGGACGCCAAATCAAGAAACCCGTTCACAAAACGCTCCAACCCGAACTTTGTCTTGCCATACTTGCGCGCTCTATGTTCAACAACTTTTTCACCAATTTTTTTAAAGCCAGCCCACTTCACAATCACAGGAATATATCGATGCATCTCCCCATACACTTCAATACTCTTCACCACCCGTATACGATACGCCTTAAGTCCACAATTGAAATCATGAAGGGGAATATTCGAAACCTTCGACGTAAACCAATTGAAAAATTTAGAGGGAATCGTTTTCGAAATGGGATCGTGCCGCACCTTTTTCCATCCGCTCACCATATCATATCCATCCCGCACAATCATATCACGTAATGGAGCTATCTCGTCGGGACTGTCCTGTAAATCCGCATCCATGGTGATCACTACCTCGCCCTTTGCCACACGGAAGCCCTCATTGAGAGCGGCAGACTTTCCATAATTGCGGAGAAATTTTATGCCTTTAATATGGGAATTGCTTTGGCGTAAATCTTCAATGACTTGCCACGACGAGTCAATACTTCCATCATCCACCAGGATGATTTCATATGAAAGTCGATGCTCAGTCACTACCCGCTGAATCCATGCGCATAATTCTGGCAATGATTCCGCTTCATCATATAAAGGCACTACGATGGAAACATCCATGGATATTATCGATTCGATTCTTTAATTACGACTTGTGGTTTTCTCCTTTGGGCAATTGCCGCTATAATCACAGATTTCACGAAATCATATATGATTGCTAAACCAAATCCCATGATCACTTGTCCAACGGTATATTTATTAGCATTTCCTTCTTTTGCCTTTTCTACAATTTCTGCCATCTGATCTTTCGAAATTCCATATCGTTCCATGAAACTTCGCATTTTCTCAATCACAAATGGCATCACTTTATCCTGCAGCTGAGGATCCACTATTCGAAACAACACTAATATGGAAAGAGCATAAAATATTTCAAATATCACATAAGCAAGAAAGGCAAATTGGATACCTTCTTTAAACGACATAAATCCGCCTAACTGTTTTCTTTTTACGAACGCTCCCACCAGGATAATCAGGAAAACCACCGGCAACCACGAATACCACATCAAAAAAGTGGCAAAGCTCGCCATTCCCGCAGCCCAAGAACCAAAACAAAAAATAACCAATAATATTCCTGCCAGTGTACCAAATGTTGCCGCGAGCTTGTTGTTTGTCATGAATAATTAAAAAGTTATGTGGTGCGCTGATCAAAAGGTGTAACCGGTTTCTTCTTTGCAAATGCGGCACCCAACAGCGAACCAATCACTCCTAATAATAGGAAAAAGAATATGGTGCCTAAGAACATGAACACATAAAAGGCCTTATCCATCATGTTCATTGCGGTTTCTATTTGGTCATCCGGCAGATTTTGTTTTTCCATTCCCTCGCGGGTAATTTCAATCATCTTCGCTTTGAAATCAGGAAAAACTATAATGAATATGAGCAGATAAACCACGTACAAAGCAGTTAGTACTGCAGTAGTTTTAAACCCCCATAGAAACGCATTACCAAATGTTACATACCCATCCTTCGATTTTGCGTAGCTCATCACTGCAATGATCACCATTATGCAAAGCAAGAGATAGGTAGCATATCCAATCCATTGTTGCGTGTAAAGTCCGGCCAGGTATGATACGAGGCCAATGATGATCAGAACGATGCCGATTAATAAACCAGCCTGAAAGGGCGATAAAGGTTTTTTTTCCATGTGGTTGTTTTATTGGTTCAAAAATAGTTTCTCTCCATTGATAATCCCAATTACTTTTCCCCTTAACTCCTTGCCAATGAATGCAGAGTTTTTCGACTTGGACCTTATTTTCAGTTCATCAAAAACAAATCTTTCTCCTGGAACAAACAATGTCAAATCTGCTGTTTGTTCCTTTTGCACACTGTGCGTTGGTAATCCGAAAATCCGTCTCGGGTTTATTGAAGACAACTCAATAAATTTTTCCGCGTTGACACCGGCATTACTAAACACGCCATAACATGATTCCAGACCGATCATTCCTGGCTTGGCATATTCGAACTCACATGATTTGCTGTCCCATTCATGCGGTTGATGGTGGGTAGCAACGCAATCAATCGTGCCGTCCTCAATCGCTTTTAAAAGCGCTTGCCTGTCACTGTTTGAACGCAGTGGCGGAAACACTTTCAGGTTTGTATCGTATTGCGTAAGATCCTCGTCAACGAATGAAACATGATAAGGAGTAACTGAACAACTCACCTGCAATCCACCCTGCTTTGCGCGTTGAATATATTCTATGGATTTGGCAGAAGAAACTCCAGTAAAGTGAATTTTGGAGTTGGTATACCTTGCTAATTTAATGTCGCGCGCAACCATTAATTCTTCAGACATTGCGGGTTTTCCCGGCAGTCCAAGTTTGGTTGATACGATTCCCTCATTCATCAATCCGTAACTTCCAATGGTATTATCATCGGGAATTTGGATCAGTACACCTCCAAAAGCTTTTACATAAAGTAGCGCTTTCAGCACCATTCCCGAAGATTGCAAGGGAAGAACTCCGTCGGAAAACGCGGCGGCTCCACTCGCGTACATATCGTACATCTCAGCTAATTCCTTTCCCTCAGCATTCCGCGTAACAGCGCCAATGGGATGGATGGTGACGGGTGACGAATTCGATTTTGCTTTGATATATTCTACCTGCGACTTATTATCTATCGAAGGTTTTGTATTAGGGATTACCATTACATGGGTAAACCCACCCGCTGCTGCAGCATTGGCACCGGTTTCCAGTGTTTCTTTGAATTCAAATCCGGGGTCATTGAAATTTGCAAATACATCCACCCAGCCCGATGAAACGTGAAGGTTTTCAGCTTCAACAACAGCATCTGCTTCTAATCGTAAGTTCTCATCTATCGCATTGATCTTGCCATTGGTGAGAAAAATATCCTTAATGGAACGATGAAAAGGGGAGGATGGATCTAGAATACGAGCCTTTCGAATGAGGATCTTCATGTTTGAAAGATTGCGCGAAGATAGGGACTTTCACTTCAAACTATTTGACCACCTCTTGTTTACAATAACTCAACATCTGACGAGCCATTTCAACTATCTCCACAAAATCGTGTGGTTTATAAAAGTAATGTCTCGCGCCTTTCTGGATACACTCACGTTGATAAACTGTAGAATTTGAGGTGCTCCAAACCAAAATGGGAATGTCTTTATACAAGTCGCTCTGACATATTATTTCTGTTAGCTGTGCACCCGTGAGGTCAGGCATGTTGTAATCTAAAATGATAAGGCATGGTAAAGAAGAAAGCTCACAGTTTTTAAGAAATTCAAGGGTTTCCTTGGCTGACGAAGCAGTATGAACGATTGCTTCCTTTTCAATCCTAACCAGAACCTCGTGCAATAATTCCTGGTCATCCAGATCGTCATCTGCAATGAGTATGATTTTTTCAGTAGTACGCATACGGCCCAAACGAATTTACGTCATCTGGGCATAACATCACAGATTCAATCGCATTTCAGTAACTTCCATTATAGTCCGTCTATGCAGCTAGAATCGACGTCCAATTATGAAACAGTTCCGGAGTTTCTTTCAGGTGGGGGAGAAATGGGCCAGCGTATCCGGGAGTTTGACTGGACAACTACGCCTTTAGGTCCTCCGGAGCAATGGCCACAAAGCCTGAAGACCTGCATTCGCATCATGCTTACCTCACGTCAGCCCATCTGGATCGGTTGGGGGAAAGAGTTAATCAAATTTTATAATGACCCCTATAAGGACATCGTAAGGGGTAAGCACCCATGGGCGCTCGGTACACCGGCATCCATTGTGTGGAAGGAAATATGGAATGACATTGAGCCCATGCTCAGACAAGTGATGGAAAGGAATGAGGGCACGTATGTGGAGTCGCAACTCCTCATCATGGAAAGAAATGGGTATCCCGAAGAAACTTATTATACATTTTCGTATACGCCAATTCCGGGCGATCAGGGTGGAACACAAGGAATGTTTTGCGCGAACTCAGATGACACCGAAAAAATTATTAGCCAACGCCAGTTAAAAACATTAACCCAACTCGGAAAAACGTTGATTGATTCCGATTCCTCTAATGAAGTGATTGTGGATACGATTGAGGTGCTCAAGGAGAATGAACATGATTTCCCATTTTCTTTTTATTGTAGTATAGCAAATAATCTCGCAACATTTGAGTACTCTTCCTCACCGCATGTGGGTCGCAACCTAATCGACGGTCATATTAATCTCAGCCAACAAACTGAATTTGCTAATGCCATCAATGAAGCTGTTAGCAAGAGAAGGATTCAGGTGATAGACGATGCAAGAAAAAAATTTCTAAATCTTCCTTCTGGCGCGTGGGAGGTTCCACCGGATAAAATTTTAGTAGTGCCCATTATGCAGGCCGCCATTAAAGAGCCTTACGGCGTGTTATTCGTTGGTGCCAATCCATTCCAGTTATTGGATGAAAAATATAGAAGTTTTTTTTCACTGGTGGCGGATCAGGTTTCCACCAGTCTTACCCAGGTAAATGTTTTAGATGAGGAACGAAAGCGCGTTGCAGCCCTGGCAGAAATCGACAAGGCTAAAACCATTTTCTTCACGAATATATCTCACGAGTTTCGCACGCCGCTTACGCTGATGCTGGGATCACTAGAAGAGTTTCTGAATAAACCGGGAGTGGGTAGTGATGCAGATAAGAAAACGCTTGAAACTACACATAGAAATGCCCTTCGACTGTTACGACTTGTCAACAACCTGCTCGACTTTAGCAGACTGGAGGCTGGAAGGTCACGAGCGCAATTTCAGTTAACGGATATAGTTCAGCTTACGAATGATATTGCCAGTAATTTTCGCGCGGTAGCGGAAGCGGCCGGATTGAAGTTTACCATATTAGCTGATACAATTAATCAGCCGGTGTATATAGACAAAGAGATGTGGGAAAAAATTGTATTAAATCTATTGTCTAACGCCTTTAAGTATACGCTGAACGGGGGTATAGACATTCGATTGAGCGCAATGAATGATCGGGTAATATTCAAAGTAAAAGATACGGGAGTAGGAATTCCAGAATCTGAATTGCCGAAAATGTTTCAACGTTTCCATCGAGTGGAAAATATCACTGGCAGAAGTTTTGAGGGAACGGGAATTGGTCTTTCACTTGTAAAGGAGTTGGTTCAACTACATGGGGGCGAAATTGGCGTGACCAGTAAGGTTGGAAAGGGTTCAGAGTTTACGGTCAGCATTCCTACAGGCAAACTTCATCTTCCTGTTGAGCATGTAGTTGAAACTGCTTCGGATTTTAATGCAACCCTGTCGGAGGCGTTTGTTGAAGAGGCAGGTTCACTAATCCAGGTTTCCATTCAAGAAGATGTAAAACGTTCAAACGACAGGGATGCTTACATATTGGTGGTGGACGATAACATTGATATGAGAAATCATATCAAAGGCATTCTGCAAAAGAAGTTTCAAGTAATCACTGCCGGAAATGGAGTGGAGGCATTAGAAAAAATAAAAACGGCAAAGCCCGACCTCGTTGTAAGTGATATTATGATGCCGGTAATGGATGGAATACAACTGTTGAAAGAGGTGAAAGAAAACATAGATACGGCCACCTTGCCAGTCATCCTGGTATCGGCAAGAGCAGGTGAAGAGTCGAGAATTGAAGGATATGAAATTGGAGCGGACGATTACCTGGTAAAACCGTTTTCATCTAAAGAATTACTCGCTCGCGTTACCGCGCAGGTGCAGCTTTCCAAAAAAAGAAAGAATGTGGAGAATCACTTGCAAAATTTATTTGTACAGGCCCCAACGGCTATTCAAATTCTGCGCGGAGAAGATTTCATCTATGAACTGGCGAATGAACGATCGCTTGAACTATTGGGACGCACAAAAGAGCAGGTGATTGGAAAGAAGGTTATCGATATTATGCCAGAAGCCGCGGAGCAAGGCATTATAGATTTATTGCAGCACGTGTATTCCAGTGGAGACAGGTTTGTGGCGAATGAGGTCCCAATTTATTTTACCATCGACAACAACAAAGTAGAAAAATATGTGAGAGTTGTATATCAGCCGCTGCGAAATGAAGATGGTGAAGTAGCGGGTATAATGATTACAGGCGACGACATTACCGACCAAGTGGTTGCAAGAAAAAAGATTGAAGAAAGCGAAACAAGATTCCGCGAGCTTGCAGAGAGTCTCGAGCGAATTGTAAATGAGCGAACACTGGAGCTTCAGAATAAAAATCGAGAATTAGAAAACTCACAATCATTTCTGCAACAATTAATCGACTCTTCGGTGGAGTTCATTTCCGTGTTGGATGCAGAAATGAACTACATCATGGTAAATAAGAAATTTGAAGAAACGATTGGACAAAGCCGCGCTGAACTAAAAGGCAAGAATTTGTTAGAGGTTAATCCTAAGGCTAAAGGTTCTACACAATTTGAAAGTTTAAAAAAAGCATTGCAGGGAGAAACAGTTCACATAGATAAAAGCCCGTCCATTTCAGTGCCTGATATTTATATAGACTGCTACTTTATTCCGCTAAGAATAGAAGGCAAAATTGAAGGAGTGATCATCATGGCCAGGGATGTAACAGATATCGTGCAGGCTGAGAAATTATTGGAGCAGAAGAATCAGGAATTACTCAGGTCAAATGAGGACCTGCAACAATTTGCGCATGTCGCTTCTCATGATCTGAAAGAGCCTGTAAGAAAGGTGAGAACTTTTGCCAACAGGTTATCGAGAGAATTCGGACCGACAATGACGGATAACGCGAAAACGTACTTATCCAAAATGGAAAAGGCTGCTGATCGGATGTACACAATGATTGATGGAGTACTTAAATATTCATCATTGACAGCAATAGATGATGACGTTGAATTGGTAAACCTGAATCAGACAATAGAA
>Ga0157378_10005686_pt1 | contig 10912 bp, 9 predicted proteins | sample M65metaG_FD_115309 | JGI IMG/M metagenome (GOLD analysis project Ga0157378, IMG submission 115309) | Miscanthus rhizosphere microbial communities from Kellogg Biological Station, Michigan, USA - M6-5 metaG | ecosystem: Host-associated > Plants > Roots > Rhizosphere > Soil | place: USA: Michigan...
AGATCATCTGAATGCTGATAGACAACCCCTCATCTATGCCGATGAAGACCGCGTGAACGATGAAGGAATATTTTTGGCCCCCTTCTTTAAGCCCTCCTGGTCGCCCCATACCTTCCTGTCCCGCAACTATATCGGCAGTGCCTTCATCATCAGCAGCAACCTCACCAAGGCCCACGGAGGGGTGCGGCAGGGCTACGATGGCAATGAGCTCTACGACCTGCTGCTGCGCATCACCGAAACGATTCCCGGTCCGCGTATAGGCCATATACCACAGGTGCTGCACCACAACGCCCATGCCGATTTCGCAGCCTCTAATGCCACCTCTGGTATAAAGGCGCTCGACGATGCACTGAAACGGCGAGGTATCCCGGCCACAGTAACATCTATTACCGGCGCAGCCTGCTACCGCATCAAGTATGCATTCACGGACACAGGAAAAGTAAGCATCATCATTCCGTCGAAGGACCAGGCGCCTCTGTTGCGCACTGCTTTAAGATCAATTGTGGAGCAAACTACCTATCCCGACTATGAAATTATTGTGCTTAATAACCGAAGTAAAACGCCTGCGTTTGCCGCATTGATCAGTGAATATACCGCGCAGATGCCCGAATGTTTCCGCTGCATTGATGCACCCTACAACTTCAATTTCTCCCGGCTCATGAACGACGGTGTGCACGCGGCCGCAGGCGAATACCTACTAATGCTGAACAATGATGTGGAGATCACCCAGCCCGACTGGCTGCACCGCATGGTGGCGCAAGCGCAGCAGGTGGACACAGGCGCCGTGGGGGCAAAGCTCCTCTACCCCGACGACAGCATACAGCATGCGGGCATAGTGCTGGGCATTCATGGGCATTCAGGCCATGTATTTGCCCACGCCCCGGCGGCGCTCCCCGGCTACCACGGCAATGTAGCCGCCACCACCAATTATGCGGCAGTGACCGCCGCATGCCTGCTGTGCCGCAAGTCGCTCTACCTCGAAGCCGGCGGCATGAGCGAAGACCTACCCGTGGAGTTCAACGACCTTGACCTTTGCCTCCGCTTCCTGGAGCTGGGCTACTACAATGTCTATCTCGCGGATGTGGTACTCTATCATCACGAATCAGCAACCCGTGGCCACCCTTTTCGCAGCCTCGCCTCCTGGCGCCGCCACCAGCACGACCTTTCTGTTTTCAAAAACAAATGGCAGGCCTGGATAGACAACGATCCCTATTACAACCCCAACCTGAGCCTGGAAAACACAGCATACCGGATAAAAAGCTAATTTTCAGGCGTGAATAAAGACAAAATAGCATGGCTCACCGGCATCATCATCGTGCCCATCATTATTTACTGCTATTTTCTGAAGTGGAAGACCGGGACTATTTATGGGGATGATCTCATCATCTATACCGATTATCTGAGAACAAATACCTGGGCCGATAAGTACCACTTTTTTTTGTCGGCCAATAAGTTCCGTCCTGTTCAGAACATGCTTTTTTTTCTGACTGTAACAATTTTTCAGAAAAATCTATTTGCATACTACATCTTCAATGTCCTCGTCCAGGCTTTGAATACTTTATTACTTGCCCGCGTAGTCAACCTCTTTCTAAAATCTATATTGCTGTCTGTTTTTGTAAGTCTCTTGCTCGGACTCTCACGATTCGAACTCTACAATGTCACCCAGATATTTAATGGTGGTGCATTAGAAGGCATCGCCATGACCTTCTTTCTGTGCAGTTTGTACCACATTGTAGTGGCGTTGATAACTCCTGAACAAAGAGACAATCAAACAAAAAACAGTGTACTGGCAGCCATTCTTTTTGCAAACCTAGCCATATACGCGCACGAGCGCTACATTGCCCTTTTCCCCTTTATTGGCGCCTTGGCACTTGTGGCTCCTTCGCTGAAAGCGCTAACCAAAAAACAGCGGCTGGCGTTGTGCGGTCTATCTATCCTATCGGTCATTGCAAACATTGCAGTGAAAAAATACCTGTTGGATATGCCGTTCCTGGTAGGCACCGGGGGCACCAACCTCGATTTTTCACTGCTGAGATCATTTTATTTTTTCCGTGATGGGGTTTTCTCCATTGTTCAGATAAACTCCCAGCCGGACTATTTAACCGGAACGCCCTTTGAATTTCTTATCGCATCTCGAAAGGCAGTAGCAACCATAGCAGCCCTGTGTTCATTGATTGTTCTGATGACTTGCGTTGTTAACGCGGTCAGGGACAGGCGAAAGACCGAATTGCAGTTAATTGTATTTCTCGTCATTCTGTTCGGGCTGTTGCTGGGATGTTCTATATTTACCATACGCCTTGAACAACGATGGTTGCAGGCTCCCTTCGCTGTTTTCGTGTTACTGCTTGCGATGGCATTTTCATCATTTAAGTTGAGATGGCCCGGAACCGTTGTGAGTATCACATTTATTTGTTTTTTCCTTTGGTCCGATGCTCGTTATCTAAGCGTGGGAGCAGAGCACATCTACCTCGTTTCTGCCGAGAAGACTGCCGGAAAATTCAGGCATGCCATGCAAAACAATACGATAAAGCAAACCACTTCTAATCTCTACGTCTTTGAAAAAACCCGGAATCAAAACACAGAAGACGAAATCTCTTGGATCACGGGAGGCGGAGATATTTTTGAGTATTACGAGAGCAAGATTAAGAGCATTCGTTACATTGATTCGGCCAATCAGCGGCTTCAATCTCCAACCGATACCACCCTTCGCAAATTCAATCCCCGTACTGATCAGCTGATCTGCATTAAGGACAGCATTATTGATATCACCAATGAATTTTTAAAGGATTCACTTAGGAACTTCAATGATTGAAGGCTCTCAGCAGATGGCAAACATATCTTGTTATCCCCAATCCACTCCCCTAACTTTAGCATATGAAAAACCTCATCCCTATTTCCATAATGGTTTTGTTCCTGCTTATTGCAGGCGGTTGCAGGAAAAAGGATCAAAAAGACTACGCAGTCGGAATGGGCGGCCTTAGGACATGGACGGGTGAATATGATGATGGCGAAACTGGACTAACAACGCCAATAGCAGATACCTTTGGCATTACTATTATTGATAAAACAACAATAGCGGTGCGAACAGATACGCTGCATTTCTCAAGCGAAAATTCGGCCTCCCATACTTATATTTTTCAACGCGTTAATAAGAATACGTCCATTGGATCATCCGGACTAACATACAATTACGTTGCCGATAGCGCAAGTTACAGCCGGCTTTGGATGCCAACCTCTAATTATTCCCTCATTCAACTTCATAGTCAATAGTGCCGTATTCCAGAACTGAAATCACTACCGAGCCGCGAGAGTGTTCCCATGATTGCCAATCCCGCAAACAACCTTTTGTTTGGGATGCAACATTCCGCGTAATCCTTTAAGAATCTGTAATTCAGGCATCGTGCTCATCGCCCGTTCTCGCGCCTACGCTACGTCTCCTCTTTAGGGGCGGGGGTTTCCACTATCTCCCTGAACACACCCTTCATCACCTCCTTATTATAGTGCCCCTGCACGTACCGCGTTCCAAATGAGGCCAGGCATTGCCACTTCCCGGCATCGTTATACAAGTCCAATATTTGTGCAGCGAGGGCCTCTGCATCATCCGCACCTGTATAAGGAAAGCCATCCGGTTTCGGCATCCCTTCAAAGGCCACTGTGGTTCCGGCCACCGGCACGCCCTTGGCCATGGCCTCTATCACCTTGCCCTTCACGCCCGCGCCATGCCTCAGGGGCACCACTGCCAGCCTCACCGTTTTGTATAACTCATCCAGTTCCGCCTCCGTGGCATCGGGCTTTATCATCAGCAGTGGATATTTCTTTTGGTAGTCATACAGGAAGGCAGGCATCTTAGACCCTACAACATTCATCCTTATACCCTTGCTGTGCAGTACCGGGTAAATATCATCCAGGAACCACCGCATCGCATCCTGGTTGGGCGGATGGTTAAAGCCACCCACAAACAGCAGCCCCTCCCGCTTATCAAAGGGTATCTGCTCCACAAGCACGTGAAAGAAGTAAGGCGGCACATACTTCAGAGGTGTCACCACATACTGCTTCAGGTAGGCGGCCTCCTCATCGCTTATATATAATGCGTAATCCGCATTATGATACATATAGTCCTCTGCCGCTTTGATGCGCTTGGCCTGCCTGGCGGCATGTTCATCATTATTTGCAGCGGCCTCTTTCTCCAGGCGCACAAATCCCAGGTCGTGACCATAATAAATGATCTTTCCCTGGTAGTTGCATTCTCTCAAAAACGTCATGAAAGGCACACATACACTCGACCGGCTAAGCAGAAAAACATCTACCTGGTCCAGGTGCTCAGTCACGTACTTTTTCCAGCTCTGGTCAAAAAAGTTATACTCGCTGCCATACAGCACCTCTATGCCTTGCTGCTGGTAGTATTTGCGGTAGCGCTCGCCCACATTCTGGTTCTCACCCAGGAAGTGTACCATGTATCCCAGTTCCGTAAGCGCCTGCAGAAAATTGCTGATGGTGCGCGATCCTGCATCCTTGTCCACCTGCGGCAGGTAGTGGTCCACCACCATTACCCCTTTTCTACCGGTAGATCTGTCGCGCTCGCCCAATACATTCATCCCGTTGGGCGCTTTCTTTTCCAGTGCCGCCTGCCACTTCTGCACAAATTTTTCCTGGTTCAGCGCCTGGTGCTTTTTTATGCCCTTACCCGTGTCGGTGCCATGTGTCACTCCCTCGAAATGCACCACCACCGAGCATGGCTCATACATTACTTTATAGCCCATGGCGCGCACCTTAAAGCATAGGTCTGAATCCTCGCAGTAGGCGGGCGCAAAGAGCTCGTCAAATCCTCCGGCTTCTTCCCAAACCCGCCTCGAGATCATCAGTGATGCGCCCGAAACATAGTCTGTCTCCTTGGTATAGTTGAAGGCCGGCGCCCCGGGATTACCGCCATTACCATAGTTCCATGCCGATCCATCGCGCCACATGATTCCACCGGCCTCCTGTAGCCTGCCATCCGGGTACATAAGTTTCGAGCCTGCTACGCCCACGCCCTCAAACCGGCTGAAAACATCGAGCAATTCCCGCAGCCAATCCTTCAGCACATAAGTGTCGTTGTTCAGAAACACCAGGTACTCCCCTCTTGCCTGCCGGGCAGCATTGTTGCAGTTTTTCAGAAAGCCAAGATTAGCCGGGTTCCTGATAACAACGAGGTTCTCAAAACTCTTCTTCAGGAGGTTGGAGTCCTGCGTAGAATTATCGTCGGCCACAATGATCTCATAGTCGCTGATGCCGCAGTTCAGAAATACCGAATTAATGCAGTCGAAAGTATAGTTCAGCTCATTGTACATGGGCACTATCACACTCACTTTCGGACTGGCTATGGCAGGCAAAACGACCCTGGTACTCCGGTCAAAAAGCTGCGTTTTGAAAGGCTGTATCCCATCTTCTCCGCGGTATTCATCGCCCTTTGCATTCATTCGTTTATGCAAAAAGCTTTTTACGCCGCCACTAAATCCCTTTTTTGTAATCTCAATATTTAACGCCTGTATAAGCTCTTTTTTTTCAGAGCTTGATGCAAATTTTTTTATGTAAGTAATATATCGCTTTAGTTTACTGCTCATCGGCCCTCCGGCATTTGTGCGAAAATAACATAAGTTTCCAAGCCAGAATAACATGGTTTTCAATACTCCTTCACCAAAGACTGTAGAGGTATATGCAATGTGTCATGAAGCTTTCGCACCATAGCAAGATTCAGTTTACGGTGCCCATTGAAAATATCAGTTACCCGGCTTTTAAAACCCAGTATCACAGCAAGGTCTTTATTGGTAAGTCCCTGCTGTTCCATCCTGTATTTTATTGCCTCGATAGGATCAGGCGCCTCAATCACAAAATGCCGGCTCTCATAATCCGATATAAGCAAGGCAAGTACATCAGCTTCATCACTTTCCTCTGTTCCCGCTTTGGCTTGAAAAATAACCTCGAACCTTTCCAGTGCCAATGCATAATCTTTCTTTGTTTTTAGTTTTTTCATTTTCATCGCTCCGGAATTAAGAATCTTTTTTTGTTCTAATAAAAGTTAACAGTAGCGGCATCTATCTTATCGTACTCGGCATGCGTACCAATGAACTTAATAAATAACCAACCCTTATGATAGTTCATTTCAACAATAAGCCTGTAATCATTTTCATTGATCTTAAAAATTACCCGATTATTCCTTACGGCTCTTGCTGTATTATAATCCCTTGTTACTTCGTCTGGTTTTTTCCAGCGCTTCGACAAGACATCATGATACCATCTTTGCAATGTTTGTTTGCAATCGGGATGCCTGTTATAAAAGGCAGCTAACGAGCTATAATTATAAACATTCACTACCGCAAAATTAGCACAAAAATCTAATAAAGTAACCAATTTGGTTACTTTTGCTTTTCTGGTATCTTTTTGGCCCAGCCTGCGACTTCCCTAAAAACTCACCCTTACAAACTACCCGCCTACTGCGCAATCACCTCAGCCGTCTTGAAAAAGGCAGTCCAGTTTAGCTTTAGATCATCAGGTATGGTCTTCTGCCTGATGGCTCTGAAATTCACAAACATTTGATTGGTGCCGAGAATTATCTGCCACACCTGCGATTCAGGAGGGGTGGCATCGCATTCGATCTTAAAGATGATCCAGGGGTATTTTTGCGTTTCATTTTTTTCAATGAACGTCAGTTTAGCACCGGGGCAGGTCTTCTTCGCCTGTTCCCACATGGCATTCATGGCTACCTCCACTGGCAGTTTCCCTACAGCCGGGGGAACGGGGTATATCATCATCGTGCCCAGTTCCGTCCAGTTATCAAATGTCTCGTTGTTTCTCAGAAGCTCCACCACCCCTCTTTCATCATCGCGCTGGTTACTGCCCACCTTCCATCCTTCGGCATCGGGCCAGTCCAGCTTCAACGATTCATTCGCTTTTTCGCCGTTTCTCGCCGCATACTTGCCACAATATTGGTCAATCAGTTTTTGCGCACGTTTTTCACCGAGCTCATAGGCCTTTGCCAGGTCGCCGCAACCACTTTCCAGTTTGTCCTGCTGCAATTTTACCTGCCCGCGAAGGAAATATGCCGAAGTATTGCCAGGCTCAGTCCTGATCACTTTGTCAAAATCGCCCAGAGCGCCCTCAAGGTCGTTGATCTTGATCCTCGCCGAACCCCGGTTCTTATAGGCATTCGTGTATTCCGAATCAATACCGATCGCTTTGTCATAATCCAGGATTGCCCCCTTATAATCTTCAATATACACCTTTGCGGTTCCACGGTTATAGTATGCTTCCGCGAACTTCGGATTGAGTTTTACAGCGGTGGTATAATCGGCAATTGCCGCCTTATAGTCTTTCGAATTACACTCATCAACCGCCTTATTGTAATAGTCCGTTGCCGATTGCCCCATGGCACAAAAAGAAAGCAGCGTAAAAGCAGTTACCGTAAATGTCCTCATCTTTTATTGCAATTGTTTAGACAATAAATGTAGTCATAAAAGAAGGTGGGGCATCAACGCAGGCGACTAATTTCCCTGATCTCAAATTAGCTACATCAGGAATTTGCTATCCCAAAATCGCGAACATTCTGGTTTGGACCTACTATCCGATGCATCAGTAAAGTCAGTAAAATCAGGTGTTCAGACATTCTCAGTGTCTCCGTATCTACTTATAGTTTACACGCGTCACAATCATATTAAACGAGCCATCCAGCGGACTATATGGCCCCGTACCATGCCACACCTTAGCCCGGCATGTGCCTGTGAAAACATAATTGCGCACCGGGTGGCCCTGGTAGGTGTTGCTTCCCAGGAAGGTAACACCCGTCACTTTCACATAGTAGCTCGAATCCGCATAGCTGTCCGAAAGCCAGTCGGTAGTGTCATTCTCTTCATATTCTACTTCCGGCTTCATAATCGAATCAGTAAAATACAGTGTCTTCCCTGCAAGCCCCAGCACATCGCTCTCTGTCACAGTATCGTACCATACCGGCATGCTGAACCTTAATGAAATAGCTGGTCGTAGCGAATAGGGAGTTGGCGACAATTCACCAAAAATGGCATTGGTGCTTTCCGAGTATGATTTATTAGAAGTATCACCAGCAACAGTGTCGGTCTTTCCCACCAACGTAAACCGAAAATAGTACGGGCTCTTGTAAGTGTTATTATTGTTGGTGGGGGCCGAATCGTGCTTTTTGCTGCAGGCTGAGAGCGCGAATAGGACAGCCATTAAAACGATGCTGATACGAGGCATATTTATACTTTAAGTGCATCGTAAGATACTGAAAAATGAGTTTGCAGATTATTGCGATTTGAAAGCAGCAGCTTTAGGCATCAGCATGGACTACGTCTCTGGCAAGATCGAGGGTTACACCGTTGAAGAGTCGAGGGACCGCATCGGAAAAAGGCTTCCCCTAAGAGCAATCGTTAAGTTCGCGTCTTCCAATTCTATTTGGTGCGATACCTACGGCATCGAACTCACTATCAATAAGTAGCTGTAAACGTTAGCCCTTGGGGCTCATGTATTCCTTTATTTACTGACATAGCCCATAAGTGGCAGCCTATATCTTCACTATCTTAAACACCCTGGAAACCTCTGCGGTAGCTGCGTTCACCATGTACATGCCGGACGGCAGGTTGCTAATGTCTATTTTAGTCAATCCTTTTACTGCATTGCCATTGATGTTGGTGTTGGCCCCGGTTATAGAGTACACATTGTAATGCAGTTGATCGCCGCCCTTGTAATTGATGATCACCTCGTTCGATGCGCTGGTCGGGTACACGTTTAGCTCGTCCGAATTAAGCAATTCATTCACTGAGGTATGATTGGGCAGCGGGCCGAAACGATAAACAGTTCCGCTGGTGGGAAATGAATTAAGCGGAGAGAATATCGTTGTGGGATTGCCTGCTACCAGTGGTACCGTCTGTACATTGGGGCTATTGGGATTGCCGCCAAGTATATATAATGTACCGTTTCCGCCAGTATCTACATTTTGCCCAAATCCTGCAAAAGGTTTGCCGAGGGCGAAGTAATCGGTCCGTGTTACTCTTGATGGCCCGTAGCGCAATTCTACAACATTCGAATCCTGGTAGTACCAGTACTGAAAGCAAAAGGAATCCGTCATGGCGCCGGTGGCAGAAAACTGCTGATCGAAGCCCGCATTCCAGACTTCGAACTTGAATATCTGGTGACCAACAGGGCCTGTTACTTTGTAGCGAACCGGTGATAGGGAAAAACTATCTGTTACAAAGCCGCGATCATCAAGGTCGCCATCCTCAATAATAAAGCCTGAGGTAATAACGCTATTCGAGTCAGTTGCAGGGTCATTGGCCCCGGGCGAGATAAAGCTGGAGCAATGAAAAGTATCAATCATAAACGGAAACCCGATAGGTGCATGAAAGATAGTACCAAGGTCCCATACACGTCCCGAATCAACTATCGTAGCAGAGTCGAGCGGCACATAGGTATCGTGGTAGGCAGAAAAATGGTACGGAAACTGGGCAGATGCGGTAACAGAACACAGTGCGCCTGCAAGCGCCAGGAGTAGGAATCGTTTCATAAGTCTTTTCGATTTACGAGTATAAGAAACGGTAAAGGTCTCCTTTTTGCATCTGGCGTTTGGGAGAAATTTTGTTAAAGTTGCGCCTGGGGGCTACCTGAACTTCCTTTCTCCTTCAGCTATCGCCAGGTCATTGATGCTTGCGTACCTGCGGGCCATATAGCCATCTTCATCAAACTCCCACATCTCGTTGCCATAGGCGCGATACCATTGGTGCTGTTCATCATGCCATTCGTATTCGAAGCGCACGCCAATGCGGTTTTCATGGAAGCACCACAGTTCTTTCTTCAGCCTGTAGTCAAGCTCCTTAGCCCACTTGCGCTGCAGGAAAGCCCTCACCTCGTCGCGGCCATTAAGAAACTCAGAGCGGTTGCGCCACTCTGTATCTATGGTATATGCTTTCGAAACCCGCTCGGGGTCGCGGCTGTTCCATGCGTCTTCGGCGGCCTGTACTTTTTGTGCAGCGGTTTCTGCTGTATAGGGTGGCAGGGGATATCGTTTCTCCATGAGCAAATTTTTGCTGCAAGATACATACAGCAATTACTCCTTTACCACCTTACCCACATATTCGCCGTTCACCTTCACCATGTACATACCAGGCGCAAGGTCTTTCATGGGCAGGCTGGCACTGGGAGTATGGCCATTGTAGTGAATAACTTCCTGCCCGCCTATGTTGTACACAAACACTTCATCAATATTGCCGGCAGTAATGCTGATGACCAATTCATCGGCAGTTGGGTTGGGGAACAGTTTGATGGTACCTGATGCTGGCGCCACAGCAGGCGCAGCCTCTTCTTTCTTTGCTGCCTGGCTCATGACCACTGTCTGTACCTCATGCTTCTTTACCGATGGGAAGAGCACATTATTAAGGATGAGCCGGTAGCCCGGCGAGTTAGGGAATTTCTTCAAGTCGGTAGGTGGATTGCCTACAAGATGCTGGTAGTCTTCCGGGTCGTGGCCACTCAGGAATGTCCAGGAGCCTTTGCCATATTCGCCATGAATGTAGCGAGCTTCGTAGTCCTGCAGGTAGATATCGTCCTTTATTTTTCCATCCTCAATCGTCCGCCGGCTTGCAGATTGTAGGCGGTCGGCCAGGATCATAACATCCGGCTTAATGACGTTCTTGCGAAACGCTGTGGTCTGGCCCATGAAACCGGGGATGGTCTTAGTATGGTTCTGGCAAAGCATCACCGGCACGGCATCGAGCTTGCCGGGAGCGCTCACCAGCTTGAAATTGTCGTAATACTGTTGTACAAACCTGCCGCGGTTATCTATACTCGAATGCTCATACGCCCATGCCGAAACGGAAACTTTGAAATCAGTAAACGCAAAGCAATTCCCAAAATTCAGTTTGCTATTTGC
>Ga0157378_10005688_pt1 | contig 10910 bp, 12 predicted proteins | sample M65metaG_FD_115309 | JGI IMG/M metagenome (GOLD analysis project Ga0157378, IMG submission 115309) | Miscanthus rhizosphere microbial communities from Kellogg Biological Station, Michigan, USA - M6-5 metaG | ecosystem: Host-associated > Plants > Roots > Rhizosphere > Soil | place: USA: Michigan...
GCGAGAAGCGCGTCGCGGTCGCGAAAATGCCGGTAGGGCGCTGCAGGGCTGACTCCGGCAAGCCGCGCGGCCTCAGTCAGGCTGAAGCCGAAGGCACCATGCTCCTCGATCAGCTTGCGAGCGGCCTCTAGCAATACCTCTTTGAGGTTGCCGTGATGATAGGAGCGAGATCGGCGCCAGCCGCGATCTGGAGGATTCATGTAAAGGGCTTTTACATGAAGCCACGCGGGACTGCCAAGGCCGGGAATCCACGAGGTTAAGCCTAGCGGCATAGCGTCGCCGTGTTAGTTTCGCCTCATCATCGGCCAGCTGGCGTGATGAGACGGCATCGGGCCGGGCAGACGGGAGCCTTCATGAACCAGCGCGACCTTCGAGCCGGCCACCCGCGAGCAGGCAGGATTGGCGCGCTCTCCTCTCCACCTTCGGGGCAGTCGTCGCCGGAATTGGAAGTGTTCTCGTCGCCAATGTTTTCCAGCAGACGCTCTTCTCCGATCTCCACAACTACATGCTCACCATCCTTCTCTTTGTTTGGCTATTCGGCACGATGATGTGGTGCGCCTTCGGTGTGGTGCGCCATGCCGAGGCGGTCGCCGAGCGCCTCGGAGAGCCTTACGGGACGCTCGTGCTCACCCTCTCGGTCATCATCATCGAGGTGGCATTGCTCGCAGCGATCATGCTGCACGGCCAAAACAATCCGACGCTCGCACGCGACGCAATGTTCGCCACCCTCATGATCGTGTTGAACGGCATGGTTGGGACCGCGCTGCTGATGGGCGCGCTACGCTATTGGGAGCAGGAGTACAATCTCGCTGGAACCCGCGCGTTCCTCGTGGTCATCGCCTCGCTCGCGGTCTTCGCGCTGATCATTCCGAACTACACCAAGACCGAGCCCGACCCGAGCCAGGCGCCTATGAAGGCAGTCTTATTCGCCTCCATTACCGCCCCATTCTAAATCGTGTGCGTCATTATCCAGACGGTGCGGCATAGAGCCTTCTTCGCAGAACCTTCGCACAGTCATAGCCACGAATCCAATGCGCTGCATGGTGGTAGTAGAGGTAGCTCGCTCGCCTTTCATGTGGCGTTGCTTTTGCTCACGCTGATTCCGATCGTGCTGCTCTCGAAGTCCCGCGCCATCGGCATCGAGAATCTTGGATTCCCTGCGCCGCTCGGCGGCGTCATGATCGCGATCCTCGTTCTCTCGCCGGAAGGGCTGACCGCTTTCCATGCGGCGCTGGTCAATCATTTGCAGCGTGCGGTGAATGTGTGCCTCGGCTCGGCCCTAGCCACCATCGGACTTACCATCCCCGCCGTATTGATCATCGGTCTCATCACCGGCTACTAGGTGCATCTTGGCCTTGACGAGGTGCAGACTGTCCTCCTCATCCTCACCCTTTTCGTCAGCGGGCTAACCTTCGGCGGAGTTCGCACCAATGTGCTGCACCACGGTGCACATCCTCTTGTTCATTGTCTATGTGGCGCTGATCTTCAGCCCCTGAGCGTCAGCCTTTATGGCGGGTCGGATCGTAACCGTAGGTATTGCGCTCACGGATCTGCCCGTCTCGGCCATGGAGGAATGCCTCCGTGCGTTCCTTCCGGGCAATCGACTTCGCCTTTTCCCAGGCTTCGCTCTGGGTCTTGAACACGGCAAAGGGCTCGGCCGCCCCCTCCTCCTTCACCGCCCATCGATTCCCAAGGCTGACCACGTGCTGGTTCTTGCCCATGGCCTTCCATCCCCCGCCAGCTGACCGCTTAACTATAGTTGAGCCGGCTTCGTTACAGAAGCTAAGCCAAGCGTTTGGCGGTGTGCTACATGAGCCCTCGACATATCCCGCTTGCTTTCTCTCGCCGCCTCAAATGGAAGCCCGCCTTACCCCGAAACCCCTCAAGATTGGCTGGCGCGAATGGGTAGGCCTGCCTGACCTCGGAGTTGGCGCCATTAAGGCCAAGATCGACACCGGAGCCCGCACTAGCGCGCTGCATGCCTACCAAATCGAGCCATTCCGCCGGGGCGGCGCATTATGGCTTCGCTTCAAGTTACACCCGATCCAGCGAAGCGAGGCGAGTAAAGTTACATGCGAAGCGCGCGCCATTGACGAACGCACGGTCCGCAACTCAGGTGGAGGGGTTGAGCGCCGCTACATCGTGAAGACAATGCTTAAGCTCGGCGAACAGGCCTGGTCGATCGAGCTCGCACTCGCCAATCGCGACCAGATGGGCTTCCGGATGCTGCTTGGCCGCACTGCGCTCGAGGGCCGCGCGCTGATCGAGCCCGGCCGCTCCTACCTTCTTGGCGCACGCCCGCCGAGGCGGCGGCGGCGGCGCGCGTCTCCTTTAAGGCCGAGCAAATTACTGCGTTGACAATCGAGCTCGGCCAAGAGAATCCCAATGAAGATCGCGTTGCTCGCGCGCAATCCCCATCTCTATAGCCACCGCCGTATCGTCGAGGCGGCGCGCGCCCGCGGGCACGACATCGAGATCATCAATACGATCCGCGTCTCGATCAACATCACCTCGCGCAAGCCTGCTCTTTATTACCGCAAGCGGGCGCTGGACAACTTCGACGCGGTAATTCCGCGTATCGGCGCCTCGGTGACGTTCTACGGACTTGCCGTGCTTCGGCAGTTCGAGGTAATGGGCGTTTATCCCTTGAACGAGTCGGTTGCCATCGGACGCTCGCGGGACAAGCTGCGCTGCCTTCAGCTCCTCGCGCGGCGTGGCATCGGACTTCCAGTTACAGCCTTCACCCACGATCCGCGCCAAGCCGAGGACATCATCGACCTCGTCGGCGGACCGCCGGTCGTCATCAAGCTGCTCGAAGGAACGCAAGGCATCGGCGTTGTGCTCGGGGAGACCGTGAAATCAGCAAAGTCGGTGATCGAGGCGTTTCAGGGCGTGAACGTCAACATCTTGGTGCAGCAGTTCATCGCGGAGGCCGACTCGACCGATATCCGCGCGCTCGTGATTGGCGATCGCGTGGTGGCCTCGATGAAGCGGCAGGGGCCGCCGGGCGAGTTTCGCTCGAACCTGCATCGCGGCGGCTCGGGCGAAAAGGTGCGCATCACCCCGCAAGAGCGAAGCGCGGCGGTCCGGGCAGCGCGCACGCTCGGTCTCAATGTCTGCGGCGTCGACATGCTGCGATCGAAAAACGGCCCGCTTGTGCTCGAGGTCAACTCATCACCCGGCATCGAGGGGCTGGAGAAGGCGACCGGCATCGACGTGGCAACCCCGATCATCGAGTTCCTCGAGCGCCACGCAGCCCCGAATAACACTCGAACCAAGGGCAAAGGCTAACTCCGGTTTCGCCCCATAGCTCGCCCGCTGCGACAGGAAAGCTAACCGCCGGGCATGTTCCTGCGGTAAATTCCGGCACGTCCAACGGGGAGATTTACGCAAATGGCCCTCAAGCGTGCCTGCAGTAGTAATGCCATTTATTGGATTTTCTCTTTCTCGATCATGGCGTTACTCACGATCACGGTTGGTAGCGGCTCTAGCAAAAGCGAGGAGAAGAAGCCGTCGCCCTGCACTGAAGACGCCATGATCGTGTTCGATGCCTCCGGCTCAATGTCAGGCAACCAGACTCTCGGGATTCCTAATTCGCAAGCGCGCATTGATGAGGTCCGCGCGGCCTTGGCTCAGGTCTTGCCGAGCGTCACCAAGTTCCGGCGAGTCGGTCTCGTCACCTACGGGCCAGGGCCGTACAACCAGTGCAACGTCAAGGTCGAGTTCCCACCAACGCCGGACGCTGCCCAAGCCATCATGAGCACGGTCAACGCCTTAGTGCCGGCGGGCAAGACACCGCTCACCTCGGCCGTAGAGCAGGCGGCCCAGGTGCTCGACTTCAAAAAGAAACCTGGCGTAGTCGTGGTCGTGACTGACGGCGAGGAGACTTGTGGCCGATCGCCTTGCGCGCTTGCCAAGCAGCTCCAGATGACCGCTCAGCAGCTCACTGTTCACGTCATCGGCTTCCGCTATGAGAGCTTCTCATGGACCGGCGAGAGCAGCGTGATGGACCTGATGTGTCTCGCCAACGAGAACCACGGCCTCTACATCAAGACGAATAGCGAGGAAGAGCTCGTGGAAGCGCTCGAGAAGACGCTCGATTGCCCAATGATCTCGCAGGCCGCGCCCACCTCGCTCACAAAGTAAGCTGGCGCCTCACAGGCCCATGGCTTTGTGCGCTTCGGTCATGTGCTGCATGCAGCCCGCTTTATCGCCCTTCTCCATGGCTGCCTTTGATTGATCGAGAGCCGCCGTTGCCTCCTTCTGCTTGGTTGGATCGGTCATCTCGGCGATCAATTTATCCATCTGCTTCATATGGGCGTCGGTGCAGAGGTCCGCGGCATAGGCGGGGCAAGCGGCCGCTGTCGCAACTATTGCTACTGCGAAAGAGATTTTGTGCATGGCTTCCTCCTTCCGGGTTTGACCGAGAGGGTCGCATCTCAAACGCGCAACGGATCGGTTTGGAATCCGTTGCGAACCAGAAATTTTTGCCTCGAGCCCGGAAATGCTCATAACTTTCAGCCGCGACTTTCGAGCGGTTGACGGGCAAGGGCACAGGCGCGCTCTATGCGGCGAGTTCAGGAGGGAGCGGTTAACATCATGCGGCGCGCAATCACTATTGCGGTCATTGCGTTTGCTGCATGCTCGCTCAAAAGAGCTTCCGCCGAGGATCAAAGCCTGCTCAAGCAGTGCTGGACGCCGCAGGTTTTGGCGGGCACTAACCAGGAACTGAAATCGAGCCGGACTCCATTCCATCTTGATTTTCCGGCGCTCAAACAGGTGCCTCCTCTCCCAGTGACACCCGTGCCGCAAGAGCTGCGTGGCTCGATCAGGGCCGTCGAGCTTCCTCCCGGCGTCAAGCTCATCGCGCTGACGTTCGATCTTTGCGAAACCAGCAGCGACATCGCGGGCTATGACGGCCGCATCGTCGATCTTCTTCGCGCTCAAGATGTGAAGGCCACGTTCTTCGCCGGCGGCAAATGGATGGAGACCCACCGCGAACGCGCCGAGCAACTCATCGCCGATCCCAACTTCGAGATCGGCGGCCACGGATTGCGCCATCTCGACCTGTCGCATGTGAGCGACCAAACCCTACAGGACGAGATCCGCTTGACCGAGACAGCCTATACAGAGACACGGAGGGGCCTGCTCACAAAGCAATGCGCGGCAACCGCGCAGCCGCAGAGTCCCATTCCAGAGCAGATGAGCGTGATGCGGTTCCCCTACGGTCGGTGCAACGCGAAGTCGCTCGCCGCGGTGGCGGATGCTGGACTGCTCGCGATCCAGTGTGACCTCATCACCGGCGATCCCGACCCGCACCGCTCTGCAAGGGCCATTGCCGACACGATCCTGACCAAAGTCCATCCTGGAGCGATCATAGTTGCTCACGCCAACGGGCGCGGCTGGCATACCGCTGACGCCCTCGCGCTTGCCATCCCCAAGCTCAAGGAAGAAGGCTATAGCTTTGTGACGGTGAGCGAGCTGCTCAAGGCAGGAAAGCCTGTGATAACCGCGAGCTGCTACTTGAACAAGCCAGGCGACAATACGCGCGTCGCTCACGCTGCCAAACGCGACGGCGCCCCGAATGCCCTCTCAATTTTCGATCACCCCTATTGAGCTCGGCCGAGCACGGCTCGTGGCGCTTGACCCTCGCGGCGTTTACGGGCTCGCGGCCGCAATCGTGGACATGCCGCCATGGTCCGTAATGAATTATTCCGCCGACCTCATGGCCCGGTTTCTCTCAACGGCTGACGGTTGTGTTTCACGTTACGCGGTCGAGATCGGAGGCGAACATTTGGGAGCTGTCTCGGTGCGCTCACCTTGGCTCAAGGGGCCTTATCTGGAGCTGCTCGCGTTGTTGCCGGTAGCGCAAGGTCAAGGCATCGGCTCAGCCATTCTCACTTGGTTCGAGCAAGAAGCGATCGAGCACGGCTCGCGTAATCTCTGGGTGTGCGCCTCGTCATTCAATATGCACGCCCTGCGCTTCTACGAGCGACACGGTTTCGAGCATGCCGCAGCTTTGCCCGGGCTAGTCGCGGACGGCTATGAGGAGATACTGCTGCGCAAGTTCCCGCTTGGCGGCAGTCGATGACCGGGCGTATGCCTGCCAGCTATTGCGCTTGAGAGCCTGCCCCGCTGGAAGCCTTGTCTGCGGGCGCTTCAGATTTGTCGCCGGCACCTGCGTCGGCGTTGTCGTCGCCTTGGTCGCTTGGCGCTGAATCGACGAAGAGTGTGCCGTCTTCGATCGAAGCCGACTCATCGCCTTTCATCTCGTATTGCTCGCCGCTATCGAGTCCTATGGTGCAGCCCTTGTCGCATGGGGCATCAACCTCGGCTTGCGGCTCGACGGTAAGCTCCTCGTTGTTGCCGTTGACGGTCACGGTGATGGTGTGGGAGTCGCCGTCCATATTCGAGATGGTGAGCGCCTCCGCCGGAAGAGCCAACAGTGCTGCGAATGCGCCAAGGCTTAAAATACTGACGATCCTCATCCTTTCGTTCCCTCCAGAAAACGGCGAACCTTTTTAGCGGGCCCCGCCCGTGCCTCATGCTTCGGCGCCACGCCTAGCCCATAACAGCGCCTGGATTGTGTTTCTGCAGCGGCCAAACTGTGCAGTCGAGACCCTGCAATTCCGCCTTTTTGCCATCTCCACCTCGACCGTTTGAAATTGTTTCGCGACCCCGAAAAAGAAATCGTGCTCGGAGCGGCGAACCGGAACTCGTTGGCGGCGTTATTTGGCTCGCACCGCACCGAAGAGAGGTTGTGCAGTGCAAAAGGGGAAACGTCTTTCAAGGAGGGGCCGTGCCGACGGTATGGAACGCCCTCCGGTCCGGAAGGAGCTTCCGATGGAATTCACGGCCTCTGTGACCGCCGTCATGGCAATAGTTTCCTTCGGCTTTCTCGCCGCCATTCTCCTTGGAATGATTTAAAGCCTCAGCGGTTTTCCGAGCATTTGAGCGATCGTGCGTCTTCCACGCAAGCTGTGGGACGCCTCCCGCGCATTTTGCTGGCCCTACTCTGCTGCGTCGGCCAATAACTTGGGATCGTAATTGAGGATGGTACCGAGCCAGCGTTCGGTTTCCTCGATGCTCCAGCCCTTACGCCCCGCGTAGTCGGCGACTTGATCGCGCCCGATCTTTCCCACGCCGAAATAACGGCTCTCGGGATGGGAGAAATAAAGGCCCGAGACGGCGGCCGCTGGCCACATTGCATAGCTCTCGGTCAGCTTTATCCCCGCCGCTTTCTCAGCGTCGAGCAACGCGAACAAGGTACCCTTCTCGGTGTGGTCGGGCTGGGCGGGATAGCCTGGCGCTGGCCTGATGCCGGCATATTCTTCGGCAATGAGTTGCTCATTCGAAAGCTTCTCGCCAGGCGCATAAGCCCAAAGCTCTCGGCGCACCTTCTCGTGCAAAGCCTCGGCAAAGGCCTCGGCAAGACGGTCGGCAAGCGCCTTGATCATGATCTTGGAATAATCGTCATTGGCGCGCTCGAACCGGCGGGCCACCTCTTCCTCGCCAATGCCGGCAGTCACGGCAAAAGATCCGACATAGTCGGCGAAGCCTGTCTCCTTCGGCGCCACGAAATCGGCAAGCGCCAGATTGGCACGCGAGCCGTCGCGCGCCATCTGCTGGCGCAGCGTGTGCAGCACGGCAATACGCTTGGTGCGCCTATCGTCTGCATAAAGCTCGATATCGTCACCCAGGCTGTTCGCTGGCCAGAAGCCAACGGCGCCATTTGCTGTCAGCCACTTCTCGTCGATGAGCTGCTTCAGCATGGCCCGCGCATCGTCATAGAGATTGCGCGCAGCCTCGCCGTATTTGTCGTCATCGAGGATGCGCGGAAACGTTCCCTTAAGCTCCCAGGCATGGAAGAACGGCGTCCAGTCAATGTAGCGCGCCAGCTCGGCAAGATCGTAAGCCTTGAACGCGCGCGTGGCGAGAAACGTCGGCTTGGGCGGCGTATAGACTGCCCAGTCGAGCTTGAGCCGGTTGGCGCGAGCATCGGCAATCGAGGTGCGAGCTTTCTCGGCCTGCCCGCGCGCATATGAGTCGGCCATGCGCGCATATTCCTCGCGCACTTTCGCGATCGCTTTCGGCCGCCCTTCGGGCGACATCAGGCTCGATACCACGCCGACCGCGCGGGAGGCGTCGGTGACATAGATCGCCTGGCTCTTATGATAGTTCGGGCTGATCTTGACCGCTGTGTGCACCCGGCTCGTGGTGGCGCCGCCAATCAGGAGCGGCAGGTCGAAGCCTTCGCGCTCCATCTCGGCCGCGACGTGGCACATCTCGTCGAGCGACGGCGTGATCAGACCTGACAGTCCGATGATGTCGACTTTTCGCTCGCGCGCCGTGTCGAGGATCTTCTGCACCGGCACCATGACGCCGAGGTCGATGACGTCATAATTGTTACACTGAAGCACGACGCCGACGATGTTCTTGCCGATGTCGTGCACGTCGCCCTTCACTGTGGCGAGCAGGATCTTGCCGGCCGACGCCTGATCGGCGAGGCCAAGATCGCGCTTCTCCTGCTCCATGAAGGGCATGAGGTAGGCGACCGCCTGCTTCATCACGCGGGCCGACTTCACCACTTGCGGCAGGAACATCTTGCCGGAGCCGAACAGGTCGCCGACCACGTTCATGCCGGCCATCAGAGGACCTTCGATGACGTGCAGTGGGCGCTCGACCTTTTGCCGCGCTTCTTCAGTGTCCTGCTCGATATAGGTGCCGATGCCGTGCACCAGCGCTTGGACCAGCCGCTCCTCTACGGGCTTCTCGCGCCAGGAGAGATCGACCTCTTTCTTTTGCGCCCCCTCGCCCTTGAAGCGCTCGGCAGCTTCGAGCAGGCGATCAGTGGCGTCCGACCTGCGATTCAGGATTACGTCTTCGACCAGCTCGCGGAGCTCTGGGTCGATGTCATCGTAAAGCGCGAGTTGGCCGGCATTGACGATGCCCATGTCCATGCCGGCTTGGATCGCGTGATAGAGGAACACCGAATGCATCGCTTCACGTACCCGCTCATTGCCGCGGAAGGCGAACGAGAGGTTCGACACGCCGCCAGAGACGTGCACGTAGGGAAGCTCGGTCTTAATGCGACGCGTCGCCTCGATATAGGCGTGGGCGTAATCATTGTGCTCCTCGATACCCGTCGCCACGGCGAAGATGTTGGGATCGAAGATGATGTCCTCTGGCGGGAAGCCGACCTTCTCGGTCAGCAGCTTGTAGGCACGCTGGCAGATGGCGAACTTGCGCTCAGCGGTCTCGGCCTGGCCCTGCTCGTCGAAGGCCATCACTACGACCGCGGCGCCGTAGCGGCGCACTTTGCGCGCATGATCGAGAAACGGCCCCTCGCCTTCCTTGAGGCTGATCGAGTTCACGACCGACTTGCCTTGCACGCATTTGAGCCCGGCCTCGATCACCGACCATTTCGACGAGTCGATCATGATCGGCACGCGCGAGATATCGGGCTCGGCGGCGAGCAGGTTGAGTAAGGTGACCATGGCCTTCTCTGAGTCGAGCATGCCCTCGTCCATATTGACGTCGAGCATGTTGGCGCCGTTCTCGACCTGCTGGCGTGCGACTTCGAGCGCCGCGGCGTAGTCGTTCGCCTCGATCAGCTTGCGGAAGCGCGCGGAGCCGGTGACGTTGGTCCGCTCGCCAACCATGACGAAATTCTGCGCACCGTTTGTCATGCTAACTCGGACCTAACCATGCACGAAGGGCTCAAGGCCCGAGAGGCGCATCTTGTGCGCAAGTTGCGGGACTTGGCGCGGCTTATACTTGCAGACGGCACCGGCGATCGCGCGGATGTGGTCAGGCGTCGTGCCGCAGCAGCCACCGACGATATTAATGAGCCCGTCCTTGGCCCACTCCTCCAATAGCCCGGACATATGTTCAGGGCTCTCGTCATAGGCGCCCATTTCGTTGGGAAGGCCGGCATTGGGATAGACGCTGACCAGCGTATCGGCGACGTGCGCGATCTCATCGACCGAAGGCCTAAGCTGTTCCGCGCCAAAGGCGCAGTTGAGCCCGAAGGAAAACGGCTTCAGGTGCTGCATCGAGTACCAGAAGGCCTCGGGCGTCTGGCCGGAGAGGTTGCGTCCAGAAAGATCGGTGATCGTGCCGGACACCATGATTGGCAATTCGACGCCGAGCTCGTCGAACACCTGCTCGACGGCAAAGCCCGCCGCCTTGGCATTCAGCGTGTCGAAGACGGTCTCGATTAGGATGATATCGACACCGCCGTCGATCAGCCCGCGCGCCTGCGTGGCATAAGCCTCGACCAGAGCGTCGTAACTCACATTGCGGAAACCCGGATTGTTCACGTCAGGCGAGATCGAAGCGGTGCGGTTGGTCGGGCCCATGGCGCCGGCAACGAATCTCGGCTTGTCTGGCGTCTTCCTGGTCCAGGCGTCGGCCGCCTCGCGGGCGAGCCTCGCAGCAGCGACATTCATTTCGTAAGCGATCTCGCCGAGACCATAGTCCGATTGCGAGATGGCTTGCGCGTTGAAGGTATTGGTTTCGACGATGTCTGCGCCCGCTTCGAGATAGGCATTATGGATCTCACTGATGATTTTGGGCCGGGTCAACACGAGGAGATCGTTGTTGCCCTTGAGGTCGCGCGCGAAATCTTTGAAGCGCTCGCCCCTGTAGCCAGCCTCGTCCAGCTTGTAGCGCTGGATCATGGTACCCATCGCGCCGTCGAGGATGAGGATGCGCTCCTTTGCCTCGCGCTTCAGCGCCGCGGTACGCTCGTCTCTAGTCATGATGCAACCTTTGCTTCGGTGAATGCCTTTGCCGGGCGCAGGCCCAAGAGATGGCAGATGGCATAAACGAGGTCGGCACGGTTCAGCGTGTAGAAGTGGAACTCGGTGACGCCCTGATCGACCAGGCCAAGAACTTGCTCCGCGGCC
>Ga0157378_10005691_pt1 | contig 10908 bp, 9 predicted proteins | sample M65metaG_FD_115309 | JGI IMG/M metagenome (GOLD analysis project Ga0157378, IMG submission 115309) | Miscanthus rhizosphere microbial communities from Kellogg Biological Station, Michigan, USA - M6-5 metaG | ecosystem: Host-associated > Plants > Roots > Rhizosphere > Soil | place: USA: Michigan...
GATCGAATTGCCGTTCGTGGAGGTGTGAGCCTTTTTCCCTCATGGTGAGGAGGCGCGCAGCGCCGTCTCGAACCATAGAGCCCGTGGCCCATCCTTCGAGACGCATCGCTTCGCGATGCTCCTTGGGATGAGGTCGTAGGCAAATCAATGCCGCAAAATCTGACTCAAAAACAGCTTCGTCCGCGCGTGCTGCGGGTTGGAGAAGAACGCTTCGGGCGTGTTCGACTCAATGATCTGGCCGGCGTCCATGAACACGACGCGGTTGGCGACCTCGCGGGCAAATCCCATTTCGTGCGTCACGACCAGCATGGTCATGCCCTCCTTGGCGAGATCGACCATGGTGTCGAGCACTTCCTTGACCATTTCAGGATCGAGCGCCGAGGTCGGCTCGTCGAACAGCATCACCTTCGGGTTCATCGTCAGCGCGCGCGCGATCGCGACACGCTGCTGCTGACCGCCTGACATCTGGCCCGGATATTTGTTGGCCTGATGCGGGATCTTGACCCGCTCGAGGTATTTCATCGCTGCCGCCTCGGCGTCCTTTTTCGGGATGTTGCGCACCCAGATCGGCGCCAGCGTGCAGTTCTCCAGCACGGTCAGATGCGGGAACAGATTGAAGCTCTGGAACACCATGCCGACGTCGCGGCGGACTTCGTCGACCTTCTTCAGGTTCGGCCCGAGTTCGGTGCCGTCGACGACGATTTGACCTTCCTGGAATTCCTCCAGCGCGTTGATACAGCGGATCAGCGTCGACTTCCCGGAGCCGGACGGTCCGCAGATCACGATGCGTTCGCCCTTGGCGACGTCGAGGTTGATGTCGCGCAGCACATGGAAATCGCCGTACCACTTGTTGAGGCCATTGATGCCGACGATCGCGTTGGAAGCCATGATCATTTACTCAATTGCGGCGATGCGCGTTCAACCTGTTCTCGACGAACAGCGAGTAACGCGACATGCCAAAACAGAAGACGAAATAGATGATGCCGCAAAACGCAAAGCCGGTGAACAGCGTCGTCGGCGTCGACCAGACCGGATCGGAGAACGAGGCGCGCAACTGGCCGAGCAGGTCGAACAAAGCGACGATCGACACCAGCGAGGTGTCCTTGAACAGCGCGATGAAGGAGTTGACGAGGCCGGGGATGACGTGGCGCAGCGCCTGCGGCATCACGATCAGCGCCGTGGTCTTGGCCCAGGACAGCCCGAGCGCGCTCGCGGCCTCGCCTTGCCCGCGCGGGATCGCGTTGAGACCGCCTCTGATAACCTCGGCCTGGTAGGCGCCGGCGAACAGCGCAATGCCGATCAAAGCCCGCATCAAGCCGTCGATGGTAAAACCGGTCGGCACGAACAGCGGCAGCATGTAGGTCGCAAAGAACAGCACCGTGATCAGCGGCACGCCGCGCCAGAACTCGATGAAGGCGATCGAGAAGATGCGAATGAGCGGGATGCTCGCCCGCCGCCCGAGTGCCAGCGCGATACCGACCGGCATCGAGGCGACGATGCCGACCACCGACACCACCAGCGTCACCAGCAGCCCGCCCCAGAGCCGCGTATCGACCACCGGCAGGCCGCCGTGATCGAGGCCCATCACGCCGATCACGATGGCAATGGCCGCCAGGATTCCAACGCATGTAAACAAGGGCCGCGGCCCGGAGCGCAGCCCCTTGGTCAGCCATATCACCAGCCCAAGCACGATCGCCGAGGTCGCGGCAAAATCCAGCCAGACCGTACCGCGGGCAGCTTGAAGCTGGTCGCGCAACCAGGTCAGCGGCTGCAGCACCCAGAAGATCAGCGTGCTGATCAGCACGATCAGTCTGCCGAGCCCCCATAGCAGCGGCCCGATCACGGCGGTGGTTTGGCCGGCTGCGGCCAGCTTGCGGCCGCCCTCGCCGATGCTGTCGTTGAAGCCGGAAAGGAAATCGGAAATCCAGGTGATGCCGAACCCTCTCAGGCCGCTCCCATACAGCAGGAAGAACGCGACCACAGGAAATGCCAGGAAAAACAGGATCGCGTTCGGGCCCTTGGCCGGCAGCCGCGGAATCAGCAGCGGCACCAGCAGTACGACGGCGAGCGCGAATGTCAGGTTGACGCGCCAGCGTTCGGGCTCTGGATAGAAGCCATAGATGAACTGGCTGAACTTGGCCTGGATGAACGGCCAGCAGGCGCCGACCACATGCCCGGCATTTTCGGGAAGGCAGGCGTTGCGGTCCTTGCCGGTCCATACCGCATCGATCAGCGCGAACTTCAGCGCGGGAACGAGGATGAACCACAGCAGCAACGCGCTGACGACCGTGATCAGGATGTTGGTCGGCGAGTTGAACAGCCGCGTGCGCAGGAAGCCGACGAAGCCGGTGGTCTTGACCGGCGCCGGTCGTTCGGGGATCAGCGCGCCGCTGACGAATGGCGGTGGGTTCGCGAGTTCGGTCATGAGTTGCCCAGGCTCCGGCCCAACCGCCATCCATAGAAGCTCATGATGGCGCTCGTGATCAGCGAGATCAGCAGATAAACGCCCATGGTGATGCCGATGATCTCGATCGCCTGCCCGGTCTGGCTCAGCGTGGTGCCGGCGAACACCGAGACCAGGTCGGGATAGCCGATCGCAACCGCCAGCGACGAGTTCTTGGTGAGGTTCAGATACTGGTTGGTGAGTGGCGGCAGGATCACGCGCATCGCCTGCGGGATCACGATCAGCCGCAGCACCGCGCCGCGCGGCAGCCCGAGTGAGGAGCCGGCTTCCATCTGGCCCTTGTGGACCGACATGATGCCGGCGCGCACGATTTCGGAGATGAAAGCCGCCGTATAGGTCGACAGCGCCAGCGTCAGCGCCACGAATTCCGGGATTACGCGCGAGCCGCCGGCGAAATTGAAGCCTTTCAGCACCGGGACCTCGAACATCACGGGCGCGCCGAAAATCAACGCGCTGACCAGCGGCAGGCCGATCACGAGGCCGAGCGCATAGGGCCAGACCTTGATCACCCTGCCGCTGTCGAACAGCGCCCGGCGCGAATAACGCCACAGCGCGATCGCGGCGACGATGGCGACCGCGAGCGCAATCATGAACGGTTCGAATCCGGGTTCGCCGATCGGCTTTGGAATCACCAGGCCGCGGTTAGAGAGAAAGAACTTGTCGAAGACCGAAATGCTCTGCCGCGGATTGGGGAGTGCCGCGAGCACGGCCAGATACCAGAACAGGATCTGGAACAGCAGCGGCAGATTCCGGATCAGTTCGACGTAGCCGGTGGCGATCTTGGACAGCAGCCAGTTCGGCGACAGCCGTCCGAGGGCCACGATGAAGCCGATCAGGGTGGCAAAGAAGATGCCGATCACCGAGACCAGCAGCGTGTTGAGGAGCCCGACCAGGAACACGCGGGTGTAGCTGTCGGATCCCGAATACGGGATCAGGTTCTGGCTGACGTCGAAGCCCGCAGTATTGGCGAGAAAGCCGAAGCCCGCGGTGATCCGCTGCGCCTGCAGGTTGGCGCGGGCATTGGCGACGATCTCGTAAGCGATCCAGGCGAGGGCTGCGACGAACACGAGCTGGATGACGAAGCCGCTCCAGCCTGCCCGGCCGCCCAGCGCCCGCTGCAGCCTCGGCAGAAGCTGCGACGGCGGATCTCGCGGTTCGATGGCCATCGCCGCAGCCCCCCAGGCTGTGATCAGCGGATCGGCGGCGCGTACTGGATACCGCCCTTGTTCCAGAGGTTGTTGAGGCCGCGGGCAATACCGAGCTTGGAACCGGCGCCGACATTGCGATCGAAGGATTCGCCGTAATTGCCGACGGCCTTCACGATCCGCGATACCCAGTCCTTGGTGAGGCCGAGCTGTTCGCCGAGATTGCCGTCGGTACCGAAGGCGCGCTTGAGTTCGGGCTTGTCGGACTTCGCCATCTCGTCGACGTTCTTCTGGGTGACGCCGAGTTCTTCGGCATCGACCATCGCAAACAGCGTCCACTTGACGATGTCGAACCACTGGTCGTCGCCATGGCGCACCATCGGACCGAGCGGCTCCTTGGAAATCACCTCGGGCAGCACGGCGTGATCGGCGGGATTGGCGAGCTTCAGGCGTTCGGCATAGAGCTGCGAGACGTCGGAGGTGAACACATCGCAGCGGCCGGATTCATAGGCCTTGACGGTTTCGTCGGCGGAAGCGAACGCGATCACCTCGTACTTCATGTTGTTGCCCTTGAAGTAGTCGGCGAGGTTCTGCTCGGTCGTGGTGCCCGTCTGCACGCACACCGAGGCGCTGTTCAGCTCCAGCGCCGAATTCACCTTCAGCGACTTCTTCACCAGAAAGCCCTGGCCGTCATAGTAGGTCACGCCGGTGAAGTTGGCGCCGAGCGAGGTGTCGCGCGACAGCGTCCATGTGGTGTTGCGCGACAGCACGTCGATTTCGCCCGACTGCAACGCGGTGAAGCGGTCCTTGGCCGAGAGCGGCACGAACTTGATCTTGGTCGCATCGCCCAACACCGCAGCCGCGACGGCGCGGCAGATGTCGACGTCGAGCCCGGTCCAGTTGCCCTTGTCGTCCGGCGACGAGAAACCCGGCAGGCCCTGGCTGACGCCGCAGGACAACATGCCACGGTCCTTGACCGTCTTGAGGGTTTGCGCCGAGGCCGCCTGGGCCGAAAGGGCGGCGGCAACGGCAAGGGTGAGAACCAGGGATACGCGTTTCATGGGCGAGGCCTTTCAGGGAATAGTCCGGGAACTTTGCTTTGACAGCGCTTCCAGTTTTGGGGCCAACCCACTGATACATCGCGCAAATACATCAAACCGACCCCGCAGTTTGACGTGCGGTCCGGTCAGGCGATGGTTTCTGAGATCGCGGCAGGCCCCTCAACGTGCGGCGACTGATAGTTGTAATGCATCACAGAACGACTGGCGGGCCCGGTCAAGGGGTTGACGGCAGTGTTGTGCACCCCTTGTTGTTAACTCGCCCGTTGCAACCGTGCCGCCGCGCGGGAATTTCAAAGCGCGGCTACTGCGGCAAAACGTCGTGGCAGGGGTCGTTCCGCGGTTCCAGCGTGCCTATGCGACGGCCTTGGCGGAGTTCGCCATCTCGGCTGCGAGCAACACCGCCGCACGGCTGGCGCCGACCGAAGCGACCCCCTGCCCCGCGATGTCATACGCCGTGCCGTGCGCCGGCGTGCAGATCGGAAACGGGAAGCCGCCGAGCGTCGTCACGCCGCGGTCGAAACCCATCAGCTTCATCGCGATCTGGCCCTGGTCGTGATACATCGTCAGCACCGCATCGAAGGCGCCATTCTTCGCGCGCAAGAACACGGTGTCGGCGGGGAACGGCCCTTCTGCGGCGATGCCGTCCGCCTGGCCGGCTGCGACTGCGGGTTCGATGATGTCGATTTCCTCGCGGCCGAAATTGCCGCCATCGCCCGCATGCGGGTTGAGGCCGGCGACCGCGATGCGCGGCCTCGCAAATCCGGCTCGACGCATGCATTCATCGGTCAGTTTCAGGGCGCGATGAATTCGTTCGACGGAAAGCCGGTCAGCCACGTCCCTGAGCGCGATGTGCGAGGTGACGCGCGCGTTCCAGAGTTTTTCCAGCACATTGAATTCGCTGGCCGGCGTTTTCAGTCCGGCGATCTCGGCGGAAAATGCGATCTCGTCATCGTATTCCGAACGCGCCAGCCGCATCGCCTTCTTGTTGAAGGGGGTGAAGCAGACCGCATCAACCTTACCGTCGCGCGCCAGTGTCAGCGCATGACGATAGTTGGCGAGCGCAAAGGCGCCGCCGGCCTGGCTCGCCACGCCGCGCACGACGGTGGCGGGATCGAGATGGCCGAGGTCCATGAACGCGGCGGCGCCGATCGATCGCGGCACGACGTCGGATGCCACATTGGGCAGGTCCGGCACGATACCGGCGACCCGTGCGCCCTCGTCGAACACACGGCGATCGCCGATCACGAGCAGCCGCGCCTGGGCGCGGATTTCGTCCAGGCCAGTAAGTTTCGCCGTCAGCTCCGGGCTGATCCCGGCGGGATCTCCCATCGCAAGCGCAATGACCGGCTTCGCGGTGGACTGAATGTTCATGGGATCCTCGCCTTCTCTTCCGTAACCGCGTCCAGCTTCCGCCAATGACGCGCGATCTGCAGCAGCAGCGGCAACAGCAGCAAGGCCGTGCCGCCCACGACCAGGCTCGTCACCAGCTTGTTGGCAAAGAAGATCCCGAGCGATCCCTTTGACATCAGCATCGACTGCCGGAACGCATCCTCGGCCTTGTCGCCAATCACGATCGCCAGCACTAGCGGCGCCAGCGGGTAGTTCAGCTTCTTGAAGAGATAGCCGACGACGCCGAAGCCGAGCATCAACACGACGTCGAGATAGGAGTTCGAAACCGAATAGGCGCCGACAGCGCAAATGATCACGATCAGCGGCGCAATCACCACGAAGGGAATGCGCATCAGCGCCGCGAACACGGGAACGGTGAGCAGCACCAGCACGACGGCCACGATATTGCCGACATACATCGAGGCGATCAGCCCCCAGACGAAGTCCTTCTGATCGACGAACAGCATCGGCCCGGGATTCAATCCCCAGATCATCAGCCCGCCCATCATCACGGCCGCGGTCGCGGAGCCGGGAATGCCGAGCGACAGCATCGGAAGAAGCGCGCTGGTGCCGGCGGCATGATCGGCGGTCTCGGGCGCGATGATGCCCTCGGTTTCCCCGGTGCCGAACCGCGCGCCGTGGCGAGAAAAGCGTTTGGCGATGCCATAGCTCATGAACGACGCGGCCGTCGGCCCGCCGGGCGTGATACCCATCCAGCAGCCGATCGCAGCGCTGCGCAGCAAGGCTACCCAATGTTTCGGCAGTTGCCCGAGCGCCCGGAACACCTCGCGCCACTCGACCCGCGACGACACCGCGCGCGCGTGAAATTCTTCCTCGACCGCAATCAGGAGCTCGCCGATGCCGAACAGCCCCATGACGGCGACCACGAAACTGACACCCTTCACCAGTTCGTCGACGCCCATAGTGAGGCGAACGCTGCCCGACACCGTGTCAATGCCGATCGCCGCGATCGCAAAGCCGATCGCGAGCGCCACCACCGTCTTGATCGGCGCAGATCCACCCATGCCGACGAAGCTGGCGAAGGCGAGAAAATACACTGCAAAATATTCCGCCGGCCCGAAGGCCAGCGCGACCTGCGCAACCCATGAGGCGAGAAAGGTGATCAGGACGACGCCAACCAGCGCGCCGAACGCCGCCGAACCGAAGGCGGTCGCCAGCGCCGTGGTCGGGCGACCGTCGCGCGCCATCGGATAACCGTCGAACGTGGTGGCCACCGACGACGGCTCGCCGGGAATGTTGAACAGGATCGAGGTCACGGAGCCGCCGAACAGCGCGCCCCAGTACATGCTCGACAGCAGGATGATCGCCGACACCGGCTGCATGCCAAAGGTCAGCGGCAGCAGCAGCGATACGCCGTTCGGGGCACCAAGCCCCGGCAGCACGCCGACGAGAATGCCGAGCAGCACGCCGACCACCATCAGCGCCAGATGCGGCACGGTGACCGCGATGGTGAAACCGTGCAGGAGCTGTTCGAGGTTTTCCATCGCTCAGTACCCGAACGCCGCGGCCAACGCGCCATGCGGCAACGACACCTGGAACAGGCGTTCGAACACCACATAAAGCGCAATCGGCGTCACCACGGCGACGGCGATCGCGTACAGCGCCGATCGTCGTTTCGACAGCGCCAGCACCACAAAGACATAGCCGGCCGAAGCCAGATACATCCCCAGGATCGGGATCGCGGCGACGAAGATCGCGGCTGGAACGAACAACCCAGCCAGACGGCCGAGTTCGGGCCGCGTCACCGCCACCGCAACCCTGGCAAGGCTGTCGCGGCCGAGCGCGCCTTGCGCAAAATTGTAGAGACTGCCGAGTACGATGATGACGCCGGTCAGGAACGGGAATGTGCCGGCATCGACGCCCGCGCTCGACCAGCCGATGCCGTTGTCGATGCTGGAGACGACGACCGCGAGACCGAAGATTCCGGTGATGGCCGCCGTCGAAATCTCGAGCGCGCGTCGCGATATCATCGATCCCTCACCCCACCCGAATTCACTTGATGAGCCAACCCTGTTCGCCGGCGACGATTTTCACCCGGTCGAGGTCCTGCTTGATGAAGGCATCGAAGCTGTCGCCGGTCAGGAAGGTATCCACCTGTGAGGTCTTCTCGATGTAGTCCTTCCACTCCGGCGTCGCCTGTACTTTCTTCATCAGGTCGACGTAGAAGGCGGCCTGCTCGGCGCTGACCTTGCCGGGCAGCCACACGGTGCGCGGCTGCTCGTATTGTTCGATCGGAAGCCCCTGCTCGGCACAGGTCGGCACATCGCTCCAGCCTTCGCTGGCCGTAACCTTTTGCCCGGCCGGCAGCCGCTTCGGGCTGAAAGCGCAGAGCGGCCGCTGGGTCGAGCCGCGCCACTGGCCGATGCTTTCGGAGGGATTGTTGACGTGGGCGTCGATGTGGCCGCCGGCCAGTTGCACCGCGGCCTCGGCGCCGCTCTTGAAGGGAATGTAGGTGAACTTGACCTTCGCGGCCTTCTCGATCATCCGCGTCAGCACCTCGTCGGTGTCCTTGGATTGCGCGCCGCCCATTTTGAACTCGGTGCCGGCGGCCGCCTTCAGAAAGTCACCCGCGGTCTTGTAGGGCGCGTCCTGTTTGACCCACAGCAGGAATTCGTCCTGCGCCATTGCTGCGATCGGGGTCAGGTCGGTGTAGTTGAACGCGACCTTGGAAACCAGCGGCTGCTGCCACGCGTTCGACGTGCCGAAGATGACTTTGTAGGGATCTCCTGCGGAGGCCTTGCCATAGACATAGCCTTCTGCGCCGCTGCCGCCGCCCTTGTTGACGACGACGACCGGCTGATCGGTCAACTTGTATTTGGTGATGATGCTCTGGACGGCGCGCGCCAGATTGTCGGTGCCGCCGCCGGGGCCGGCGGTAGCTATGAACTCGATCGGCTTCTGCGGCTGCCAGGCGGCGTGGGCCGGGACAGCGCCCGCAAGTACGATCGCAGCCGATAGCAAGAGCTTTGACATGTTCATCGATTCCTCCGGGTCGCTGTTTTTGCTTCGCTTGTGCGTCTGGCCGTCAGGCCACCTGCTTCTTGTCGACGGAAGCCGCGACGATGGCCCCGTCGCGCACGAAGGCATCGATCTCCGCCGGGTCGAACCCATATTCGCGCAGCACCTCGCGGGTGTGTTCGCCGTAGATGGGCGCGCCCGTCAGGACCTTGCCCGGCGTCTCCGAGAATTTGACGGGAAGCCCGATGGTCTTCACCGGCCCCACCGTCGAATGCTCGACCTCGACCACCATGTCGCGCGCCAGCGTCTGCGGATCGCTCAGGGCTTCCAGCATGTCGTGCACGGGGCCGCAGGGCACGCCCTTGTCGTCGAGCGCGGCCAGCCAATGCGCGCGGCTTTGCGTCCGGAACCGTGCGCTCAGTTCGGCTTCGAGTTCCTTCAGATGCGCCATGCGGTCGGAGCCGTTGACGAAACGCGGGTCTGACGCCAGTTCGAGTGCGCCGAGGGCTTCCAGCATCAAGAGCCAGTGCTTCTTGTTGGCGCCGCCAACCACGAGCCAGCCATCGGACGCTTCGAAGGCCTGGTATGGCGCGTTGAGCGGATGCGCGGAGCCCATCGCGCGCGGTGCGGTGCCGGCGGCGAGCGCAATGGTCGACTGCCAGTAGGTCTGGACCAGCGCCGCTTCGTAGAGCGAAGTCTCGACCCACTGCCCTTCGCCGGTCTTGAGCCGGTGCGTGTAGGCGGCCAGGATTCCCATGCTGGCAAGCAGGCCCGCGGTGATATCGGACAGCGGCGGGCCGCATTTGACCGGCGGGCCGTCCGGCCGTTCGCCGGTAAAGCTCATGATGCCGCTCATCGCCTGCGCCACCAGATCGAAGCCGCGGCGGTGCTTGTAGGGACCGGTGCGGCCGAAACCCGACAGCGAGCAGTAGATCAGCGCCGGAAACTCCCGGTGCAGTTCTTCGTAACCGAAGCCGAGCCGCTCCATCGCGCCGGGCGCAAAATTCTCGACCAGAACATCGGCCTTGGCGATCAGCCGCCGCAGCACCTGCTTGCCGCCTGGCGTCTTGAGGTCGAGCACGATGCCCCGCTTGTTGCGGTTCATCATCAGGAACGAGGCGGCTTCGTCGCCGATCTTCGGCGGCACCGAATGCCTGGTGTCGTCGCCGTTCGGCGACTTCTCGATCTTGATGACGTCGGCGCCCATGTCGGCCAGCATCAGCGTGCAGGTCGGTCCCGCCATCACATGGGTGAGGTCGACGACCTTGAGGCCTTTGAGCGGGCCCGAGCGCAAGGTGTTGTGGCTATGAACTGACATGGGCGCTCCTATTCGCCGCGCCACTGCGGGGCGCGCTTGCTGAGAAATGCGTCGAGGCCCTCACGAAAATCCTGGCTGGTGTAGCACATCAGAATCAGGTCCTCGCCCTCTTCAGATGACAGCCGTGGTTGCAGGCGACCGAGCGCCTGCTTGGTCGCGCTCAGCGTCAGCGGCGCATTGCCGGCGACGAGTTTTGCGATCGCGTCGGCGCGCTTGTCGAGCGCCGCCATGTCATCGACGACTTCGGTTAGAAGGCCAACGGCCGCCGCCTCCCCGGCCTCGACCAGCCGCGCGGTGTAAATCAGGTCCTTGACCCGCGCCGCGCCGATCAGGGCGGCGATGCGGCTGACATTGGACATCGACAGGCAGTTGCCGAGCGTGCGCGCGATCGGAAATCCGATCCGCGTGCTGCGGGTGCCGATGCGCAGGTCGCAGTCCGCGGCGATGCCCGCCCCGCCGCCGGTACAGAACCCGTTGATCGCGGCGATGGTCGGGACCCGGCACTGTTCGAGCATGGTGAGCACGCGATCGATCCGGTTCTCGTAGTCGATC
>Ga0157378_10005693_pt1 | contig 10904 bp, 10 predicted proteins | sample M65metaG_FD_115309 | JGI IMG/M metagenome (GOLD analysis project Ga0157378, IMG submission 115309) | Miscanthus rhizosphere microbial communities from Kellogg Biological Station, Michigan, USA - M6-5 metaG | ecosystem: Host-associated > Plants > Roots > Rhizosphere > Soil | place: USA: Michigan...
CCAGAGATAATATCCCCTTGCCGAATCACCCTCAACGTCCGGGTTGATTTTTCTCACTCTCGGAAATGCAAAATAATCGAGATGAATGGCAAAAGCACCTTCTGAATAATACGATTTGTTTAGTCTCGTTCCTGAAACAAGTGCGAACAGGCGAAACTTCTGGTTTAATTTGTAGAAAAGATCAACTTCCGGCCATAATTGCTGCGTTGCTTTTTTGGTGGTATCCTGCGCCGAACACAAAGACGATAATGAAATACAAGCAAAAAAGAGCAGGTAAAAATAAATTTGTTTGCGATTATAAATTCTGCAATACATCGTGCATCCGAAGGATGTTGGTGAACTGATAAAATCGAAATCATGGCCTAGCTATCAAAATCAAATTGATGGTCACCGGTTTGATGTCCATCAATCTAAATTTTTCGAGGGGTACTAAAGAGTCTAATCTGCTCCCTTGGTGGGCAGCGTTGATGCCTGCGCTATTTTTGATTTTTCAATATTCACCGTTACAAAAGAAATTGTGCCTCCTTGAAATTTTCCTGGTGATTTATACTGCGTGCTTACTGGATCGCCACTATCGTAGCCCACACAGAGGCCATCACCTACAAGTGTGAATTTTCCTATTTGTGCGCGCATGGGTCCTTGCGCAACTTGCTTATCATTTATGTATAGAGTAGCAGTTCCCATTGACTCCTTGTGTTCACCTGCTTTTTCTCTTTTGAATTCCATTCGAACAGAATATTTACCAGGACTGAGAATTCCGGAAATCAATTCTTGTTCAGGCTTAATACCAAGGAAATTATAAACGTAATGCAGCTTACGGTCTTTAATGAATAAACTGTGTCCGCCAAAACGAGATCCTTGAGCGAAAATTACACCAGAAGAATTTGCATCTGTAAGTTCGATTTCTGACGTTAAAATATAGGAGCTACCTCTCACGTTTGCGGCAACAGATTCAGGAACTGGACTGGCAAACGGATAATAAGTATATTTTTCTCGTGGCGCTTCGTCCGCAGGACGATAAATTTCGACCTGCTCAAGTGCAGAGCGATCATCCAGGGGTTTTGCAAAATTCTTGTCCGCCTCTTCATTCCATGCTTTGATCAACGCCTGAAGCTTATCCGGATTTTCTTTGGCAAGATCATTTGATTCTGAACGATCAACATCCGTGTGATACAACTGCCAATGATCGCTGTCGAATTTGCCGATTCCTGTAAGTGGTGCGTGTACAGCAACAGCCTTCCAACCATCTTCCCAAATAGCACGCGTGCCTAGCATCGCATAATATTGCCTATGCTTTTTTGTAGGTGCATCAGCGGTTGAATTGAAAGTATACAACATGGATACACCGGACAATGGATATTGATCAACGCCTTTATAAACCGTTGGCATTTCTATTCCGCAAATTTCTAAAATCGTGGGGACGATGTCTACAGCATGATGATATTGATTCCTGATTTCTCCGCGAGCCTTGATTCCTTTTGGCCATGTTATGATGAGCGGATCTGCGGTGCCACCGGAATAATTTGAGTAGCGCTTAAACATTTTAAAAGGCGTGGAAAAAGCAGCTGCCCATCCGGTTGGATAATGCTCATAAGTATTTGGACCGCCTAACTCATCGATCAGTTTCATGTTTTCAGAAAGTTGATCCGGGTAACCGTTGAAAAATTTATTTTCATTTACTGATCCACTCGGGCTACCCTCACCTGAAGCGCCATTGTCGGCCGCGTAAAAAATAACCGTGTTTTCATACTGTCCTGTTTTTTTCAGATGATCGATTATTCGTCCAATCTGCACGTCAGTAAATTCAGAGAATCCTGCAAATACTTCGCAAAGGCGGGAAAATAGTTTCTTTTCATCAGCGGTGAGTGAATTCCATGGACGCACATAATCCCCCGGATTAGCCTGATCCTGCGGCATCGGATTGAAATCAGTTAGCTTGGTATCTTTTGGCAGTATACCTTTTTCTATCATACGCGGAAGAACCCACGCACGATAAGCATCATATCCGTCATCAAATTTTCCTTTGTATTTGTCGATATAATCTTTTGGCGCCTGGTGAGGAGCGTGGTTTGCACCTGGACAAAACCACATGAACCATGGCTTGGAAGGGTTTGCAGATTTTTGATCTGACAACATTTTTATTGCCTGATCGGCAAGGTCAATTGATAAATGATAACCTTGTTCTGGAGTATATGGTGGATCAATGTAGCGGTTATCTTCAACCAGGTCTGGATAAAATTGATTGGTTTCGCCACCAATGAATCCATAGAACCTGTCAAATCCAATTTGGAGTGGCCATTGTATTTTATTTCCTCCTGAAGACAAGTCTGTTTCAGGAACGTTATGGTTTTTGCCCAGCCAAAATGTACTCCAGCCATTTTCTTGAAGCACCTGTCCAATGGTGGCAGTTTGCTCAGGAAGGTGTCCGCTAAATCCCGGATAGCCATTGGCACCTTCAGTAATCGAACCGAATCCCGCGAGATTATGATTGCGTCCGGTTAATATGCAAGACCGCGTAGGTGAACATAATGCCACGGTATGCCATTGCGTATAGGTTAAGCCATCTTTTGCTAATCCATTGAGCGTTGGCATGTTCACTCTCCCGCCGTAAGGCGACCAGGTAGCGAGACCGGTATCATCGAAGAGAATAAAAAGCACATTTGGTGCACCTTCAGGAGCTTTCTTGCGCATGAAGGGTTTCCAATCTGGAGTAGATTGTCGAACATCAAGTTTCATATCGCCACTAAATTTTGCTTCAGAAGAGTCAGCTGTGGCCGCCGACTTGATCGCTGGCTGGTTGCAGCCTATAACACAAAAGCTTACAATTGCTAACAGTATAAGCAGCGTGTGCTTTGGGATTTCTTTCATGATCTCAGTTAAATGTTTTTAAGTTGAATGAAAATTTCGCAGGGTTCAGGCAATTTCAAGACGAGCCAATGTGTATCGGGCCCTGCACGCCAATAGAATAATTCGTTTGTGCGTTCGCGTGATCCGGAAATATTATGTCTCTAGATTTTGGGTGTTAATTGTAAATAAGGAAGCGGAAATGGTGGGACGAGTTTGGTATGGCAAACTTAATCCGTCTCATTTGAGGCAATGGGGATTACATGGCCAATTTGGAGAAGAATTATAATTATTGGCAGGTAAATGCGGAATGGGTGTTCGCCATAATCAAGTACAGTCTCGAAAAGAAATTGTGAAGCGGTAGGAATGGGATTATCCAGATAATAGGGTTCAATATAGCCTTAACCGAAAAGCATACGCAGTAGCACACAAGGTAGCTGCTCATCCAGTGACTCGAATTCCGTCACTATTTCATTTAATGGGTAACTTGGCTGCGTCGCATTTTTTCTTCTATTGCCGAAGCCAGAGTAGCGTAGTCGAAGGGTCCATTGTGTTTCTCACCGTTAATGAAAAAAGAAGGAGTTCCATTAACACCACTCCGCACACCGCTTTCAAAGTCTGATTCAACCTTTTCACGAAGTTGTGGGTCCTTTACGCCGGTTTTAAAAGCTGGTATGTTTAGTCCAACCTCTTCAGCAAATTCAAGGAGGGCATATTCGTTTAGCAATGACTGTCGTTCAAAAATCATGTCATGCATTTCCCAAAATTTCTGTTGTTTTCCAGCTGCTTCTGCAGCAATGGCAGCGGGAAAAGCATACTCATGCACATTCGCCAACGGAAAGTGCCTGAATGCAAATCGTAAATTTTTGGAGAATGCTTTTTGAATTTGCTTTACTATAGGAAAGGCGGCACCACAATGGGGGCATTGGTAATCTCCATATTCTACCAATGTAACAAGGGCATCAGGAGAGCCCTGTACGTGATCATTTTTATTTATGGGAGGTGTTAGTTTTGCCATAAGAGTTTATTTTACTAGTTGTGGATGATTCATCTTTTCGAGTGCTTCAATAATTCCATCAGCGCCCGGGTTAATGGCTACAGGGGAAAGATAGCTCCAGGTAATCCTGCCCTCGGCATTTATTACAAAAAGTGCTCTTTCACATTGTCCCTCTTTTTCATTATACACACCATATTTCTTTGCTACTTCCCCTTTCGGGTGAAAATCGGCCAGCAAAGAAAAATGTAATTTTCTATCTCGTGTATATGCCGAATGGCACCACTTGCTGTCCACTGATATGCCCACCAGTTCTGCGTTATACTTTTTAAAATAATTGAGCATCTCGTTGTACAAACTCATCTGATCGCCGCAGACAGGGCTCCAATCAGCAGGGTAAAAAGCGAGTATGACGTTCTTTCCCCGGAGTTCATGCAATGACAATTTTTGATCGGGAGTCGCAAATAATTCAAAATCGGGCGCTACTTCATTTTTATTCAGCATAACAAATAGTATTAGTTAACGATGATGTTGTGTAGCCAGGCGTTGGGAGTGGCACAAATTTGTATCCAATATTGTATTGCAATCTAAATCCGACTTTTTGTCCGAAACCTGTGTAGTTGAGAGACCGTCATTCAACTTCTTAAATGTTATCTGATGTGCACGGTGAATTGTTCTGTCTCTATCATGTGTCTGCTCACTATTTCAGATTTTTATCAATACACTAAAGTTTGCCCCATCATAAACAACTTTCTAATATGTCCAATCCTTCCTCTGCTATTGCTTGTCTCATGGTGAGTGGTGGAAAAAAAGTGAGAGTATTTTCCTGCGTACTGAACAACAATTTTTTTTTCAGGCATTTTTGCTGAATGCGTTCCGCATATTTCGAATCACTAACGTCTATACCTACAGCCAGTCCCATGATGCGGAGGGTAACACCGTTCCTAAATTTCATTTGACTAAGTCTGTCCGTAAAAAGCTGACTTAGGGCAGTGACATTGCTGAGTATTTTTTCTTTATTTTTTTTCCAATAACGAATATTTGCAATGGCAGCTTCTACTGCCAAAGGATGCCAACCATAAGTAGAATAAAACTGAAATCCATTCTTCAGCGCTTTGCTTGCGATCTTTGCCGTAGTCATACACGCGCCCATTGGAGCGAATCCTCCGGTAATCGCTTTTGCCAGGCAAAGAATATCTGGCTGCACACCAAAATGCTCGCACGCAAATAACTTTCCGGTTCTTCCAAAACCACAGGCTACCTCGTCTATCACCAGCAATGTTCCATAACGCGCACTCAAAACGCCTATGCGTTTCATAAATGTATGCTCCGGTATCATTACACCAAGATTGCAGATCACCGGTTCCATTATCAGCGCAGCAATATCTTTTTTCTTTAACCGGGCTTCCACTTTATCGGCAGCTTTATCGTCTAGTGGAGGGTGGATCTTGATACAATTCGGCAAAAGATTTTTGAATTGCTCTCTGTTTTCTGAGGTACCGATACTTAAAGTACCTATAGAGTTGCCGTGATAACTTCCTTCCACCGAAAGGAACTTTGATCTCCCTGTGTACAACATGGCAATTTGCATAGCCGCTTCCACCGCTTCTGTACCGCCCGTGGCACGAACACTTTTTTGCAGTTCGCCCGGAGCAATGGAGGCCAGCAATTCAGCAAGGTCAACCCAACCCCGATAGTGATATCCCGGTGCTATGTAATCCGGTATTTTTGCAGGATTTATTTTTGCTTGTATCTCTTTCCTTTTCCAGCCCAAGTTCCCCACGCACCAACCAGCATTAAAATCAATGTACCGCTTGCCATGTTGATCGTAAATAAATGCGTCTGTTGTTCTGGATACTTGTATATCCTCAGGCTCTTCCGTGGACATGAAGTACTGCTCCTCCTTTGATTCTTTTTTCATATTAGATATTTTAACCGAGAACAGAATTTAGGATTGTGGAAAGACGAGATTGAATAATTAAAGTCCACAAGAAGCGCACCTATTTTTATTTGATCAAAAATAGATTTGGCTACAAAAAAACCCAACCCATCAGCGATGGGTTGGGTTGTCAATAATTGCCGTACAGCGATTAACTATCAAGCTTACTAAGTCTTCCTTTTAATTCGGAAATTTTCGCTTGTTCATTGCTAATTGCCTTTTCTATCCTCGCCTTTTTGCGATCCTTTGCTTTCGCTTTCAGCGCGGCAATTCTTTGTTTTCTTTTTTCTTTCAACTGCTCAATTCTTTTCTTTATCCTGTCTTTGTCTTCCTTTACTGCCGCTTTGAACTGCTTCCTATCTTCTGCAATTTCCTTGTCGAATTCTTTTACTTGATCATCTTCGTAGTTCTCGTACACATCATCAACATTAGATCTAAAGATGTTGCCTCCCAAGGGAGTTACCACGCCATCTACGAATGCCGGACTATCTTCACTAATTTCTGCCAGTATTGCCACGTCACCTGCTTTCAGGCGATCACTAACCTTATTCAGGAAATCTTCAGAAAAATCAATGTAGTCTGTTTCAACAACTGCTCCAATTGCAGTACCTGTAAGCATTCCAACTACCATACCAACCGGGCCTCCAATAACACCTATCAATGTACCCAGAGCCATGCCAGAGACCAGGCGAAATCCGTCGGTCGATTCGCTTTGCAGGGAAGTGTATTCTCCGTCAGCACCTTTTTTAATAATCGCTTTTTCAAAAACGGAAATGTCACCGAAAGATTCTAGCTCTGTGAGCTTATGTGAAGCTTGAATTGCTTTTGCTTCATCAGGAAATGTGAGAACAATAAGGTTTGTCATTGTAAAAAATTTATTTTTTTGTGCCTACTCTATAAAGTTTTCGGCTTCCCTTTATTTATTTTTTTCTCACTGGAGAAACATTGAACAACCAGTGTTGTTAAATGGCTTTTTTGAAAGTTCCGCTAACGCTGGCGACTGCTTTTTTAATCTCGTTTACATCCCCTTTCACAGCCTTTAATGCAAAGGCTAGGTAGATATTCATAAAACCGCCTACGATGAATGCCGATCCTGAAAATGCGATGATGCTAACCACTCCAGCAGCGGGATAATAAAGGATAATACCTCCCAGCACCATAACAATGATCCCCCCAAATAAAAGCCATCCCCATCCACGCACACCAAGCGCTTGCAGATCAAATGAAGTACCCATGAGATAAAAGGAGCGGAATACTAACCAAAAGCCTACGAAGTAAGGTAGTGTAACCATAGTAACAGCAGGATAAAGAAGCAGGTATGTTCCCAACGCCAGGTCTATCAGGCCAGATACGAGGATCCATCCCCATCCCTTCAGCACCTTGCTATTAGCTGATGCAAAAACAATTTGGCTAAAGCCATTGCTAAGCATCAAAATGCTGAACACAATGCTAAGACTGACGTAGCTGGCAGCAGGCGATGCATAAATTGCAATTCCCGTGGCAATGAATAATATTCCCGACACCAGGAACCACCACCAATTTTTGACATTGTATTGAATGTCGTTGATTAAGTTGCTCATAAAATCTTATTTTAAAAGTGATTAATAGTGAAATCATCGAGTTCGGAAGGTGTTTTCTGAGAGGGGAACTTGTCGACTTGATTACAACACAAAGAAAGCATCGGTAAATAGGCGAAACCAATGACTATCGTCAAGATATTCCCTTGATTGACCTCAATAAATAAATGTGAGTAGCCAATTCTATTTATGGCTTGAAATCCTTTTGCGGACGCGACTTAATGTTTCCGGAGTAAGTCCCATGTAGGAGGCGATCATGTGTTGAGGTACACGCTGAACAATATCGGGATAATTAGTGATGAGTTCCTGGTAACGCTCTTCTACATTAAGACTGATGACTGATGTCATTCGTTTTGCGAGTTGAATATACGCTTCGGAAGTTTCCAGGAAAGCAAACTCTTGATACTTTGGTGAAAGATTTCTCAGTTCATCGCTTGCGGTTCGCGTAATCATCACCAATTCTGAATCCTCGATCGCATCAATATTGAAATTAGAAGGCTCCCCTGTAAATGTGCTATATAAGTCGGTCATGAACTGGCCCTCTACGGCAAATTGAACGATGTGTTCGACACCATTTTCGGATACGTTATAGAGACGCAATGCGCCCTTTTCTACAAAGGCAACCATCTTACACACATCACCCTCTTGCAAAAGGTATTGTCTTCTCCGCAGCTTCTTAAACGTTAGATAACTTTGAATGAATTCCCATTCATCGTGTGTAAGTGCGACCTTTTCATTAATGTGATGGAAGTAACGGTCGTACATAATTCAGCCTTCCGGCTACTTGTGTATGCAAAATAATGATAAATTGTCAGGCGACTTTATTTGGACAATTGATTGTATTCTCCGAATTACACTATTAAATTGTTTCGCAATGAATAACAGCATCAAAAATTGGCCAAATTCTTAATCGTGGAGGTTATTATGGACCTGTATATGCAGACCTCTGCATCATTTTATAAGCACAGTTTTCTTTAACCAAGCGGCGATAAGATCCAATACTTCTGGAGAAACCGTTTGGTCTAATTGTCCATATTCTATTGTTGTGCATGACCTGCATTCCTGGAACAGGTGATTCAATCCTTTCAATTCATGAACCTCATAAGATTTTGCTTTGCCATTTTGCAACGCTTGTTCAATTGCGCGGAGATTGCTTTGCGAGCCTACTTGTATGTCACGATCACCATTTAATGCAAGATAATGTCCTTTGAAATTTCGTAGATTTTCTTCAGGATTGTAGCGAACGAAATAGCGAAACCAATCATTGTTGGCGGTGGCGAGCATGGCACCCAGAAATTGTTGCTTGCTGGCCGCGTCTTTAATGCCGGTAGTCACGACCACTATATTTTTAGGGGTTGTTTCAATCCAATTATCCAGCAGCAAACTTGCCTTAGATTCAAAGCTATTCTTATCGTAGTTGACAATGATCCGAAGCATTGAGTCATAAAGAATCATGTATTTCTCAATATAGTCTTTTGACAGACCGGCCTTCGAAAACATCGCGCGGTTTTGTTCACTCATCAGATCTATTGTTTTTTCGCCAGGTCCTGCCAATGAAATAATAAATGATACATCGGACCTTTCCGAAGCAACTAATTGAGCAATCATTGCACCTTCACTATGGCCGGCGAACCCCATACGCTTGTTGTCCACCTCCTTGCGAGATCTCAAATAATTAAATCCAGCAATTGCGTCCCTGGCGAAATCAAGACTCGTTGCTGACTCCACACTGCCAGTCGTTGTTCCCATAGTACGATCATCAGCACGCAACACAATGAAACCATTCTTTGTTAAGTGGTCGGCAATGACGGCAAAGGGTTTATGGCCAACTATTTCTTCGTCCCTGTTTTGAAGACCTGATCCCGTGAGTAACATTACTGCAGGAAAGGGTCCTTTTCCATTTGGAACGGTGATAGTGGCGCCAAACGTAATGGAATTATCGGCGTTTTTGTAAGAGATGTCCTCTGACTTATAAGCAAACGGTGGGAGGGGAGTTTGTGGTCGCACTGTAGCCGTAAGCTTTGCAACCTTTTTTAGCTGTAAGGGCAGGGCAACCTGTTGATGTAGCGTGCCATTGATTGTGGAATCATTCATCATTCGTCCGATATAGAATGCGTTGAATTGTGCGATCTCAATTTTGATACTATCTTTTAGAAGCGACACTGAACCGACTTTCAAATTTTTGATTCCCTGATCCGGCACATCGAGTGTAGCCGTTAGTGAGTCAGCTTCAGTGGAAATCCTAAATGCCATTTGTATCTCAACAGCACCGACAATTTTTCCGGCCCAAAGACCATTGTATGTTTGTTGAGCATACGTTTTAAAGGAAAACATGGCTAAATACAGCACGAGGATCTTTTTCATTATTTAAGTTTTATTTTTTGACTGCGATAAATTTTAAAGGAATAAATGCCCGGAATCACTGTTATAATTATAATTGCAGCAATCATAATTGGAAGTAGGATTTCTTCGCTTATCCAAAAACTAAAAATGAGGATTAGGATTCCCGCAATAAACCACATCCTTGACGCAAGGTGGTGTGTCTTTCTCCAGTTCTCCGGATCATTTAGGGTCCATGGTAGCCTGATTCCAGCGATGTAATTGGGTCTGATATTATTCATGTAATTGCCAATAAGGCAAACCATCAGTCCCGTAAAACCAATAAGCACATTCGTATTTATGGTCCATTGGTTTTTTGCTGTCAACAGCAGATAGTAATTGAGTACTGTTAGAAAAAGGCAAAGCATTGCTCCCAATTTGTTGAAAGCAGTACGAGGTGTTTCATCAGTCACCTTCGGGTCTACCTTATGTATACTTACTAAAATGAGGTAAACTAGAACGGCGAGGCTTGCAATAACCGTAATTGCCGAGAATAGCTCTTTTTTCGTTTGGATGTTTTCAAACTCTTTATTGATGGCAAAATGCACTACTATTCTTTGAGGAAAAGAATTCCATGCCATAAGAAAGAACACTACAGGCGATAACGCAAACAGAACGATTAATATAGTGGCAAATGATTTATTCATACTGATTATTTTTTCTTTTTTGTCTTTAGGCCGAGGAACCAGGAAATAATTTCATCGAGGACCGTGGTGTTCAAGGAATAATAGATAAACTGGCCTTTTTTTTCTGATGAAACTATGTCGGCTTGTCTTAGTAGGTCAAGGTGATGCGAAATACTGGGCTTCGAAATATCAAAATGATCTGCTATTTCACCCGCCGTCATATCTCCAGCCTTGAGTAGTTCAATGATTTCACGCCTCGTTTGATCGTTTAATGCCTTAAATAGGATGTTCATATTTAGATGACTGTATAATTAGTTATTTAGACAAATATCGAAATACTTTTCGAATTCGACAAATTTTATTTTAAAATATTTATCATTCTTTCCTGAAATAGGCACTTAAGCTTGGATGGGTTCCCTCAAATTATGAGAGCAGCAGCAACTGCAAAAGCTAATGATGCTCCATGGAATGAATTTTGCAATAAGTATTTCGCAGGCCGTCTAAAAAAAAATCGTAATTACAATGCGTCGATTTCATTCCATGAC
>Ga0157378_10005697_pt1 | contig 10900 bp, 9 predicted proteins | sample M65metaG_FD_115309 | JGI IMG/M metagenome (GOLD analysis project Ga0157378, IMG submission 115309) | Miscanthus rhizosphere microbial communities from Kellogg Biological Station, Michigan, USA - M6-5 metaG | ecosystem: Host-associated > Plants > Roots > Rhizosphere > Soil | place: USA: Michigan...
CGTGCCGCCGTCGCTGTCGCCGATGACGACGGTCTTGTCCTGCGGGAACGGGTTCGCCAGCGCGTTTTCCCACGACGGAACGCCGGTCATGCCCGAGCCGTTCAGGTTCGCGTTGAACTTGCCGAGCACGTAGCTGTTGCCGGCCGACGGACCGGTGACTACGGACGCGACCTGAAAGCCGGTCGCGCCTTCTTCGCCGTGCATGTAGATGCGTTCCTGCGTGCCGAGACCGGTCGCCGGGTTGTAGAACGCGGTGACCGCGGGCAGATCGCCGGAGCAGAACCGGCTGAACGCGTAGGTCGCCGGCGCGACGAAGGATTTCTGGGTCGCGACGTCCCACAGATAGATGTGCTGCATGAGGTCGCCGCCGGAAAGCACCGTCATCGTGCTCTTGTTGATGACCCACGTCGACACGAACGCCCCCCGGCTGCCGTGCGCGCGGACGGTGCCCTGGCTGTTCACGAGCTCGTGGTTCATCAGGACCGTGAACGTGCCGTCGCCGTTGTCGAACGCGCCGAGACCGTCGGGGATGCCGGCCATGCGATAACCGCCGATCGAATCGCCGACCGTCAGAAGGGACGCCGTCCTTACCACTGGCAGGACGGGCACGATGTACGGCGTCTTCGAACTGCTCGGGCCTTGGAACTGCGCGGACACGACGGCGCAGGTGGTCAGGACGGCTGCGCCCGTAAGCGCGGCAATTGCGCGTGTGTTCCTGAAGGGCTGGTGCATCTCATTCCTCCTCGTTTGTTTGTGAGAGGAATCGAAACTAGCCGGGCGTTGTAAACCGTGAATGAACGCGCCCTCAAACGTTGGTAACGCCGTGAGGAAACTGGTGTAGTCTCACCGCATGAAGCGCAACATTTTCACCGTCGTCATGGCCGGGTTACTGGCCGTCGTGCCGGCGCCGCGTCCTGCGGCCGCGCAAGCCCGGCCGAATTTGAGCGGCATCTATTCGTTCAGCACAATTACGCCGCTGCAACGTCCCGCGGCTCTTGCGGGAAAGGCCGTGCTCGACGACCAGGAAGCCGCGTCGTTCGAGCAGGAAGAGAACACGCGGCTCAACCGCGACCTCTTCGATCCCGAAAAGGGCCAGCCGAGCGCGGGCTATCCGGCGCGGGCGGACGGCGGCGTGCTGTCGTACAACGAGTTCTGGTACGAGCGCGGCAGCAAGCTCACGAAGGACAGGCGGACGTCCCTGATTACCGACCCGCCGAGCGGGACGATTCCGCTGACCCCCGCGGCACGGGCGCGCGTCGCGGAGAATCGCCGGCGATCGGACGCCGGCATCGGCGACAACTATTCCGACAGGCCGCTGGCTGACAGGTGCCTGCAGGGATTCAACTCCGGTCCGCCGATGACACCCGGCGCGTACAACAACAACGTCCAGATCATCCAGTCGGGCGGCACGGTCGTGATCATCAACGAGATGGTCCACAACGCGCGCATCATCCCGACCGACGGCCGTCCGCACACGAAGCTCCGCCAGTGGTCGGGCGACTCGCGCGGACGCTGGGAAGGCAACACGCTGGTCGTCGAGACGATCAACTTCCGCCGGGAGACCAGCCTGCAGGGGTCGACGGCGAGCACGACCGTCGTCGAGCGCTTCACGCGCATCGACGCCGACACGCTGAAGTACGAGTTCACGGTCACCGATCCGACGTCGTACACGCAGCCGTGGACCGCGTCGATGCCGCTCACGAAGATCGCCGGGCCCATCTTCGAGTACGGCTGCCACGAGGGCAACTATGCGCTGCCGAACATCCTCGCCGGCGCGAGAGCGCAGGAACGCCGCGAAGCCCAGGTAGCGAAGTAGCCCAGGTGGCGAAGTAGCCCGAGTGGCGAAGTAGCCGGGCCGGCGAAATGAAGATGACTGTCTATGCCGACCAATACGAGCCGCGTCAACGTCGGGATCAACCAGTTTCCGCCCGAGCGTGACTTCAGCGTCCTGACGCTGCGGGACCTCCTCGAAGCGCGCGATCACTATCACGTCCATCTCGCGCACCTGCCGAACGTCGTCGCCACGGCGGTCGGCCGGTATCTGATTCACGAAGACGATCCGAACGCCACGCACCGGCTGGCGGCGAAGACGCGGCCCACGCGAAAGACGTCGCCCGGTCCGCGCACGCTCTTCAACAGCGTCGTCAAAGAGTGGTCGTGGCCGTGCGTGCTGGTGTTCGTCGACAAATGGCTGCCGTTCAAGTGGTTTCAGAAGAACCCGGACTGCATGGTGCCGCGCTTCCTGTATCTGCCGGACGGACGCGTCGTGCCGACGTGCACCGTCCTCGTCCACGAAGCCCCCGCGCCGCCCGCGCCCGACTACCACCTGTCGTTCGCGAACAGCTTTCTCGGCGGCGGCTATCTGACCTTTGCCGACGTGCAGGGCGAACAGCACCTGGGATCGATCGGCTGCCTCGTGACCGACGGCGATCTCACGTACGCGCTCACGAATCGCCACGTCACCGGCACTGCCGGCCGCGAGATGTTCACGATGTTCTCCGGCAAGAAGCGCCGGATCGGCGTGTCGGATCGCAATCACCTGTCGCTGAAGAAGCTCCGGGACATGTATCCGACGTGGCCCGGCGACAACGTCAAGGTGCACCTCGACGCCGGGTTGATCCGCATCGACGACAAACGCGACTGGACGACGCAGGTGGCCGGGATGGGCGGACCGCTGGCCGAATGGATCGACATCACGCCGGACACGCTGACAGTGGACGTCATCGACAGCCGCGTGCGCGCGTTCGGCGCCGCGTCGGGTGATTTGCGCGGCCGCATCGCCGGACTCTTCTATCGCTACTCCACCGCAGGCGGCGTCGACTACGTCACGGAGCTGCTGATACGCCCCGAGTCGATCGACGCGCAGGGGACTCAGCACGGCGACTCCGGCACGCTCTGGTTCTTCGAGGAACGCGAGCACGAGGATTCTCCGGAGCCGGACGCCCTGCGTCCGTGCGCGATGCAGTGGGGCGGACATGTCTGGGTCGATGGCGCGAGCTGCCGCCGCGTCGGGCGATTTGCGCTTGCGACCTGCCTGAGCACCATCTGCCGCGAACTGAACGTCTCGCTCGTTCGTGACTGGAACACCAACCCGGAGTACTGGGGACCCGTCGGCCACTACACGATCGGCTTCTTCGCGTGTCAGGGCCTGAAGGGCAACCTCGGGACGCTGATGAAGGCGAATCAGACGCAGGTCGCCTATCCGCTCGACGCCATCGCGTCGCGGACCAAGATCAACGAGAAGGGGCCGAGCGGCCTGGTGCCGCTCGCCGACGTGCCCGATCGCATGTGGGCGCACGGCAAGACGATCCGCGGCGGCGCCGACAAGCCGAATCACTTCGCCGACATGGACAAACCCGATCCGCTCAAGGGCAACAAGACGTTGCTGCAGCTCTGTGCGGAGGATCCGTCGCGCGTCAACACGGCGTTCTGGCTCGAATACTACAAGGACATCGGCGACTCAGGCCGCGGGCTGCTGCCGTTTCGCGTCTGGCAGTTCTTCGACGAGATGGTCGACGCGCTGAAGAAAAAAGACGCCACGCGGTATGTGGCGGCCGCGGGCATCCTCGCGCACTACGTCGGCGACGCCTGCCAGCCGCTGCACTGTTCCTTCCTTCATCACGGCGACAATCCGGACGCGAAGGACGCGAACGGCGACGATGTGCACACGGCGTATGAGGAGTCGATGCTCCGCCGGAATGCCGTGGAGTTTCTGCAGATGATGACCGACGCCGCGGGCAAGGGAAAGGCGGTCACGGCGCCGAAGACCGGGCAGCAAGCCGCCCAGGCGATCGTGCGGCTGATGCAGCGCACCTTCAAAGCCGTCCCGCCCGCCGACATCGTCAAGGCGTTCAACGCCGGCGACGATCTCTGGCCGAAGTTCAAGACGAAGACGGTCGGCGTGATGGGGGACGGGATCAAGACGCTGCAGGCGATCTGGCGGGGCGCCTGGGTGCAGGGCAACGGCGACGACAATATCGCGGCGGGCAAGCTGAAGGCCGCCCCGCCGGAAGATCTGATCAAGCTCTACATGCGCAACACGTGGGTGCCGTCGAAGACGCTCAAGACGATCGGTCCGCTCCTGAAGTAGGAGCTACTTCTCGAGCCACTTGCTCCACGCCGCCACTCGCGAATCGACGAGCGCAGGCGAGTCGTCTTTGCTCGGCGCCCATGCCTTCAGCCCGTCATCGATCGGCCGTTCGGGGAAGCTCGCCGTAGCGAGATGGACCATCGTGGCCTGGACGCGAGTTCGGACGTCTGGGTTGGCGGTCCGAAGCGAATGGACGAGCAGGCGGAGCGTGTCTTTGTCCGTCGCCACGGAATGGCAGTCGATCACAAGACGCAGCAGGTCGTCGGCCTGGCGAGTCGTCAACGCCGAGTAGGCGAGTTCAGGCGTGAGCGTGGCGAGAATCTTCGGCGCTGAACCGTCGGTCGCGCCCAGCAGGTCGAGGTAATAGGCGTGCGTCCGGAAACGATCGCGATCAGTGGCACTCGGTTTGAACAGGCGCCACTTGTAATACGTCCGCCAGGTGCCCGCTTCGTCGAGACGTGACCACACCACGCCGGCCGCACTCACAAACAGGAGAATCACCGCCAGCGTGATGAGGCGGCCCTGCCCCTTCTGCTGCCAGCGGAAATAGAGAAACCACGACACCAGCCCGGCGCGCTTGGCGATGAGTCCGTACTGCTCGGGGTCGGAGGCGCGTAGATCGCGCCAGAGCGCATCGACCCGCTGCCGGGTCGTCCTCGCCGCCGCGAGTGCCGTCGCCAGGGCCGCCGGATCATGACTCCTGTCGTTCACCAGTTGCTCGAGCTTTGCGATACGCGAGGCGTCGGCGGCGATGAACGTTCTGACTTGTTCGTCGAACCGATCGCGGTACCGCTTGTTCAGCGTTTCGATTCGATCGGCGACTTTCTGGACCCAGGCTTCGAATGGTTTCCAGAGCTGGCTGCTTTGCCCGGGCATCGCGAGGCCCTGTACGCCGCCCGCGAATATCTGCTGGTAGCCGACGGCAACGACCAGGGCCGCGAAGATCGACGTGTCGTGTAACGCATCGGTGTAGTCGAGAAACCAGAAGAGGACGAGAGGAATCCCGAGATAGGCGAAGAAGACGAGCCACGTTCCCGCGAATGCCCAGGGATCCTCGTAGGCCTGAAGCACACGCGACACACGCGCACGCGCGACGGCGGCGCCGAAAAGAAACACGATGAGATAGCAGAGGTAGGCGGGAAGATCAGGCGAAGCGAAGCTTGTCACAGCTGACGCTTGCCGGCGCTACGTCGAAAACCGGACTCGTCCGAGGAGGTAGTCGACGTACGAGAGAGACGCGGGCGGAACGGAGAGGAACGTCTCGCCGACACGATCCGGGCTGAGCTCGCCCTTGACTGACACCGCACCCCGTGACTGCAGCTCCACCAGCACGTCCGTCAGGTCGGACGGTTTGACACGCGCGCGCTGCATGACCGTATAGCCGTCCATTGCGCGCTCACGCACGGCCTGGAGGACTCGAACGGCAGGTTCGCTCAGGGGCGCTTCCATGGCAATCTCTCGTTCAATTCTACATCTTCAGGACGACTTTTCCGACGTTCGCGCGCGACTGGAGAAACCGGTGCGCATCGCCCGCTCGCTCGAGCGGGAACGTCTGCGCGACCACAGGACGCAGACGTCCCGCGGCGGCCTCATCCAGGATCATTTTCATCGTTCCGCGCAGCTGGTCCTGTTCGGTCCACAGGTGTCCCAGGTTGAGGCCCATGACCGAGCGGTTCGCGTTCATCAGCGACAACGGCTTGAACGACGGCATCTGAAGCATGGTGCGGAGGACGCGCAAAAGATTCCGTCGTTCGCCTGACGCCAGGCTCGACGCGCCGTAAATCACCATCCGGCCGAGCGGCGCGAGCAGACGATAGCTGATGGAGAAGCTGCGCCCGCCGATGGGATCGAGGACGACGTCGACGCCGCGGCCGGCCGTGATCCGCCTGACCTCCGACGCGACGTCCTGCCGGCGATGATCGATCGCGTGATCGACGCCAAGCGCGCGGATGGCGTCGATCTTCGCCGCCGACGCCGTGCCGATGACGGTCGCCTGTCGACGCTTCGCGAGCTGGGTCGCGGCGATCCCGACGCCGCCGCCGGCGCCGTACACGAGAACCGTTTCGCCGGCGGTGATGTTCGCGAGTTTGTAGAGCGCGAGGGCGGCGGTCAGGTAGTTCACCGGAATCGCGGCGGCTTCGAGATCGGTGAGGGACGCCGGCGTCGCGAACACCTGCGCCACGGGGACGACGACGGAGCTGGCGTATCCGCCGAAGCGGGTGAGCGCGAGCACGCGATCGCCGGCATGGAATTCGCCGACGCCGGCGCCGACGTTATCGATGACGCCGGCGACTTCATAGCCGACGACGGCCGGGAGCGGCGGCGCGTCGGGATACAGGCCGAGCCGCGCCATGACGTCGGCGAAGTTCACACCCGCGGCGCGCACCGCGATGCGGACTTCTCCGGCCTTCGGCGCGGCATCCGGCGTGTCGCGGATCTGAATGACTTCGGGCGGACCGGCTCGGGTGATGACGGCCTGACGCATCGGAATGCGCCAGCTTACAGTGGAACGCTGACTCCCGGGGCCCCCGCGCGTGTGCCGCGCTCGCGGAAGACGATGACATCGCCGGACTGCCACGTGGCCGGCGGCGGCCCGCGGCGATCCACACGTCGCCGTTCCAGAAGCGCCCGGCCGACGTCGGGATGCCGGCGTTCATGAGAGCGCCGATCGAGGATGAGTGCGATACGATTCACGCGTGCAACGATGGCGAGGAACTCGTAATAGCGGTCACTCAGGCCGCTCCGGACCACGAGGATCTCGCGCGGGGTCTCGACACGTGAACCGAACAGCCGACGCCGCCAGCGCTTCATGCGCTCGAGGAGGGATAGGCGCATCGCCGATCAGTCTACCCGGATTTTCTGCGTCCATCGCGCTGTCCGTGCTCGGAGCGCGACAGGCAGAACAATATCTCCCTCATGCGGCGAAAAGCGCGGCCGCCAGCCGAACAGTGGTTGATCCCGCGCGCCGCCCACCGCAGGATTCCCCGCAACCATGACAATGCAGCACCGCGCCGACCGCGTTCCTACGTCAATCCCGGTCCTGTACCGGCAGCCGGGCGAGGAGTCGTGGCTCGAGAGCCGCGCGCTCAACGTGAGTCAGACCGGCATCCTGTTCGGGCCCGCCTCGCTCAGCTCAGGCACGCCCGTCGAGGTGCTGCTCTCTCCGGCGGAACGCGTCGGGCCGGTGACGACGGGCCCGCAGATCTACGCCGGCGAAGTGGTGCGCACGACGGACGCCGGAGCCGCCGCGGTCCGCTTCAACGAATCCTGGTTCGTCCTCGACGGCCTGGAAGCCGACTGATTCAGGACACGCGTCCGTCGAGCCACTGACGGAACACGTCGAACACCTGCCTGCGGTTGTTCTCGAACATCGCGAAGTGGCCGTTCCCTCGCAGTCCGCGATCCTTGAGGTACACATGCTCGGCCACCGCGCCGGCCGTGGTGGCGGCGTCGACGATCGCCGGTCCCTGCGCGCGGGTCGAGTTCTCGGCGGTGACGTAGAGCATCGGGATGCCGCGCAGGTTCGTCAGCTTGCCGTCGACGAGCGGCGCGCCGCCGCCCTCGAAGCACATCACGGCCTTGACGAGCGACGGGCGTTCGTTCGCGACGACCCAGCCGAACGGTCCGCCCGCCGAGTGCGTGTGGAGGACCGCCGGTCCGATGCGGTCGAGCAGCGCCGCACCGTGCGCCGCCCACAGCTTCCGCGCGAGCTCGCCGTCCTGCGGCGTCGCGTTCTGGCTCGCCATGAACTGATCGACGAGTGGATCGCCCATCTGACCAGTCCCCGGCCACTGCTTGTTCGGACCGCGGGCGGATCGCTGGAAGTCCGGCAGCAATTGCTCGTACGTCGGTTGCGCGTTGATGGGGCCGAGCGCGTCCGGATGATAGACGCAGCGTCCATGGCCGGCGCGATCGACGAGATAGACCTTGTACCCGGCCTGCGCGTAGTAGTGCGCCCAGCCTGAGGCGCCGCCGCCGGCGCCCATGTAGTGCAGCATCTGTCCGCTTCCGCCGTGCACGAGCACGATCGGCAGCTGATGCCGCACCTCCGAGGGAATCAGATACTGGACGTACATCGGCGCGCCGGCGATCGTGCCGTACTGCACCTGCTTGCGTTCGACGCCGACCCAGAAGTGGCCGATGTCGGCGAGCTTCATCGCCGTCGAGTCCGCCTGAATTGGACGGTCCGCCTTAAGGCGGACCCCACCTGTTTTCCCACCGGTCTTCCGTTGCGCGTACGGCGTCACGGTCTTGTCGAGAAAATCCAGAATCGGCTGCAGCACCTCGCGGTTGTTCTTCTCCATCATCATGAAGTGCGCGTTGCCGGTCACGCCGATCTTCTCGAGCTCGATGTGCGTGACGCTGCAGCCGGCCTGACGTAAGAAGGCGACGGTGCCGACGTCGTACGGCCAGTGATACGACGCCGGCGACGTCGTCAATCCGATGGGAATGCCCTGAAGGTTCTTGAGTTTCCGCGCGGGCTCGGCCTGCAGCTGATACGACGCGCGACCGGCGTCAGCCGCGTCGACCTTCGTCGGCTTCAGGTCGGCAGCGTCGGCCGCCGGCGGATCGTAGACGAGCGGGCTTGCGGCAATGCCCCACTTCAGGTTTCCGAAGGGCGGACCCGCAGGCTCGACCGGCAGCAGGCCGACGACCAGATTGGGGCGAGCGTTCGCGGCGATCCACGCAAACGGTCCGCCGGCGGAATGCGTCATCACGACCGCCGGCCCGATCCTGTCGAGCAGCTCGCCGGCGCGCTCGGCCCACACACGATGCGTGTGCTCGAGATCGGCGACGAACGATCCGCCCTGGCCGGCGATCACCTGATCGGTGATCGGATCGCCGATCACGCCGGTGCCGGGCCATTGATTGTGCCGGGCCGCCTCCGGTCCATACGGCATCGGCGCTTTCTCCGGGGCCGTGAACTGCCGCGCGACGTTGTCGTAGGTCGCGGCGCGCGCGGGAAACGCGCCATGCAGATCCGGATGGAACGGCGACCGCCCATGTCCCGGACGATCGACGACGTAGACCTTGTAACCCTGCTGGACGAAATGGTGCGCCCACCCGGGCCGGCCGTCGGCCGTCGTCAGCCAGTCGAGACCCTGGCCGCCGCCGCCGTGCACGCAGACGATCGAGAACGGGTGTCGGACCTGCGCGGGCACGAAGGACTCGACGTACATCTGCTCGCCGTTGACGACGGTGCCTTTGGCGAGTGTCGCCGGCTTCACGCCGAGCCAGAAGTAGCTCCATTCGGCCAGGTCGAGCGAGGTCGTGGCCGCCAGCGGACGATCGACATCCAGCAGCACCGCGGCGCCGGCCAGTGCGGCCGTCGCGAGAAACTCACGCCGATTAACGTCGTTTCCAGTCGCCACTTTTGATCCTCGGTTGTTTGGTGATTTCGTCCGGACGCGCGAAGCCGTAGACGTCCGCGGTCACTTTCCTGCCGTCGCCGACTTCGACATCGACCGTGTGACGCTGATAGCCGTAGCCGGTCTCGAGCGCTTCGATCGACGTGAACAACTCCTCCGAGACATCGAAGACGTCGCCGACGACGGTCGCGTCCGCCGGCCCGGGCACGATCGAGCAGTGCGTGCCGAGGTTGACGAGCTCGAAGCCGCGGATGCAGCCCGACGCCACGTCCTTCATCGCCTCCGGCCACTCGGTGGTGAACCGCACGTAGTTGTCTTCGCCCTTACGGAGCGAGCCGTAGAAGAAGAGTCGCATACTGCTAGACTCGACGCTTATGCTGCGGTCCATGTTGTCGCACCTTGAATGCCCGAAATGCAAGCAGGTTTTCGGTTTTTCCCGGCCGCGCAACCTCTGCTCGTGCGGCTCGCCCCTGCTGGCGCGCTACGACCTGAGCACGGCGCGCGAGACGTTCAACCGCGAGGCCCTGAGGGGCCGCGTCAGCTCGATGTGGCGCTACCAGGAAGTGCTGCCGCCGTGTGAGCCCGTGTCGCTCGGCGAGGGAATGACGCCGCTGGTGAAGGCCGATCGCCTGGGCCGGTCGGTCGGCCTCCGCAACCTCTATATAAAGGATGAGGGGCAGAACCCCACCAATTCCTTCAAGGCCCGCGGACTGTCAGCCGCGGTGAGCATGGCGAAGTCCGTCGGCGTCGAGACGATTGCGCTGCCGACAGCCGGCAACGCCGGCGGCGCGGCGGCGGCGTACGCGGCGCACGGCGGTCTCGGCTGCGTGATCGCGATGCCGAAGGACACGCCGTCGGCCATCATCCTCGAGTGCCGCGCATTTGGCGCGGACGTGCATCTCATCGACGGCCTCATCTCCGACTGCGGCGCCTTCATCGCGAAAGAAGCGCCCGGCCACGGCTGGTTCGAGGTCTCGACGCTCAAGGAGCCTTACCGCATCGAAGGCAAGAAGACGATGGGGTACGAGCTGTGGGAGGAGTTCGACGGCGCGCTGCCGGATGTGATCGTGTATCCGACCGGCGGCGGCGTCGGGCTGATCGGCATGTGGAAGGCGTTCGAGGAACTTGGCGCGATGGGACTCATCGGCCCGAAGCGTCCGCGGATGATCTCGGCGCAGGCGGCCGGGTGTGCGCCGATCGTCCGCGCCTTCGAGCAGCACGCGAGCGTCTCCGAGAAGTGGGACAACGCGTCGACGGTGGCCGCCGGCCTGCGCGTGCCGAAGGCGCTCGGCGACTTCCTGATCCTCGAAGACATCTATGCCAGCCATGGCGAAGCGGTCGCCGCCACCGACAGCGAACTGATGGACGCGTGCAAGGAGATCGCGCGGCTGGAAGGGATGCTCGCGGCGCCGGAAAGCGGCGCGGGCATGGCCGCGATTCA
>Ga0157378_10005698_pt1 | contig 10896 bp, 11 predicted proteins | sample M65metaG_FD_115309 | JGI IMG/M metagenome (GOLD analysis project Ga0157378, IMG submission 115309) | Miscanthus rhizosphere microbial communities from Kellogg Biological Station, Michigan, USA - M6-5 metaG | ecosystem: Host-associated > Plants > Roots > Rhizosphere > Soil | place: USA: Michigan...
GGAAGGTGTCGCAACGAGATATCGGCGTAGCCGATTCGAGTTGCGACGGATGGGGGTCAAAAAATAAAACGGCTCAAGTTAAGGCGGAGGAAGGTAAATATAGGTCAGTCAAACAAGCTCGAAACCGACGCCTCATTGTTGATGCGCCGCATGGCTTCCCCCAACAGCGGGGCAATGGTGATGATGCGCAAATTGGGGCAGGTCTTCATCACCGGCGTGGCTTCGATGGAATCCGTCACCACCATGGATTTCAGCCTGGATTTTTGGATGCGTTCCACCGCCTTGCCCGACAAGACCCCATGGGTGGCATAGGCATAGACTTCGGTGGCGCCGTTGTTCAGCAGGGCTTCCGCGGCGTTGCACAGGGTGCCGCCGGAATCGACAATATCGTCGATCAGGATGCAGGACCGGCCCTCCACGTCGCCAATGATGTTCATCACCTCCGACACGCCGGCCTTTTCGCGGCGCTTGTCCACGATCGCCAGGTCGGCGTTGAGACGGCGCGCCAAGGCGCGGGCGCGCACCACGCCGCCCACATCGGGCGACACCACGACAGGCGATTTGTCGCCCAGATTTTCGGCGATATCCCGCACGATCACCGGCATGGCGAACAGGTTGTCGGTGGGAATGTCGAAAAAGCCCTGGATCTGCCCGGCATGCAGGTCCACCGTCAGCACCCGGTTGGCGCCCGCCTCGGTGATCAGGTTGGCCACCAGCTTGGCGGAAATCGGCGTGCGCGGGCCCACTTTGCGGTCCTGGCGGGCATAACCGAAATAGGGAATCACGGCGGTGATGCGGCGCGCGCTGGCACGGCGCAGCGCATCGATCATGATCAGCAATTCCATCAAATTGTCGTTGGCCGGCGCGCTGGTGGATTGGATCAGGAACATGTCCTCGCCGCGGACATTTTCATGCACCTCGACGAAAATCTCGTCGTCCGAGAAGCGGCGCACATCCGCTTTGACCGGCGTCAGCCCCAGATAGGCACCGATGTCGGCAACCAAGGTTATGTTGGAATTGCCTGTGATGAGGCGCATGCCCCGCGATCCGTTCAGATCCGTCATTGCATGCCCTCAGCCCCATGAACGTTTGATGACGGGCTTTTAGCGGTTGGACCCAGCCGCCGCAACCAGTGACGGCTTGTTGTCGCTTGCAAATACTGGCTCTGTCACCCGGTAAGCACAATGGCAGAGATTTGCCGCCCATAATCGGGCTCTCCGGCATGCGTGGTGCGGCGGAAACTGAAAAAACCGTTGCCGGGGGGATAAGTGCAGATCCCCGGTGGCTCAACCGCCGCCACCCCGGCCATGGTTAAGCGATGGGCAACATAACCGGCCAGGTCGAAGCGATAATGGCCCTCCCGGTCCGATGGCGTGAAGAATTGCCGCTGTTTGAGGCCCGATTCCAGGAATCGGTCGCGGAATTCCCAGCCCACTTCGTAATTGGCTTGGGAAATGCACGGTCCGATGGCGGCCCGGATGCGGTTGCGTGCGGCGCCAAGTTTTTCCATGGCCTCCAGCGTGGCTTCCAGCACGCCGTGACCATCCTTGCCCAAGGCACCTTTCCAGCCGGCATGGGCCGCACCGATCACCTTTGCCTTGGGATCGCCCAACAAGACCGGTGCGCAATCGGCGGTGAGAATGCCTAGCGCCAGCCCCGGGGTGGCGCTCACCATGGCATCGCCCTCCAGCCTTGGCGCGCCTTCGGGCGGAGATTCGGACAGCATATGGACGACGGCGCTATGGATTTGCGAGAGGCTGACCAGCCTTGCCTGCGGCGCCAACGCGGCCACCACCCTGTTGCGGTTTTCGGCGACGGCTTGGGCATCGTCGCGAGAGCCTGGGCCGCAATTCAGCGACTGGTAGAGGCCGGCCGACACACCGCCCTCGCGCCCGAAAAAGCCATGCGCGACGCCGGGAATGTCCAAGGCCTGGGCCGTCAGCCGCTTCATCGCGGAAATCCCGCAACATCGCTGATGGAAGAGGGGACCAGGGCGAGCGCCTTGAACAATCTTCCCATCTGGTCGTTGCCGATCAGCCTTTCAGTCGCGGACAAGAGATCGGCCGCGTTTTCGGGATTGGATTTCATCAATTGTTCGGCGCGCTCGGCGATGCCGATATTGGCCAGGAGCATGCCTTGGGTCACTGGCCCGAACACGGCCGCGCCGCCTCGCCTGCCCGCCTCGGCCAAGGCAACAAAGTCCACATGGGCGGAAAGATCGTCTTCGCCGGGTTGGGCCAGGGCGTCGGCGAAGCGATGGCCGCTGACGGCCTGCAGGGTTTCCGAAAAACCGCCCGCTTCGGCATAGCCATAATCGACGATCAGGGCCGCCCCGCCTTTGGCAGCGATGATGCGGGCAATCTCTTCGGCCAGGGCAAGGGAAGGAGGCGAGGTCTCGCATACCCCGCCATCGGGAGCATTTTCACGGCCCGGAGGGACAAGGGCTGCCGGCGTGGGCACGGGCGCCAACGCGAACGTCAATTCGTCGTTCAGCGCCGTGACCATTCGCTCGCACCAGCCGCGCCCGGTTTTCACATATTGGCGCACGGGCAGCGCATCGAAGAATTCATTGGCGATGAGAAATAGCGGCCTGTCGCCCAGGCTGTCGTCGAATTGCGCCTGCCAAGAGACATCGGCGCCGAGCCCGCGCAGCTTGTCGGCCTGTGCCCGTTGCAAAACAGGGCTTGCCTCGACCAGCACCACCTCCAATTCGGCCAGGAATTCCGGTGCCATTTTGGCGGCGCGCAGGATGTCGGACATCAACGTGCCGCGTCCGGGTCCCAGTTCCACCAGACGCGGGTTTTTGGGACAGCCCTGGTCGGACCAAGCCTGCAGCAGCCAAAGTCCGACCATCTCGCCGAACATCTGGCTGATTTCCGGCGCGGTGGTGAAATCTCCACCGGCGCCCAACGGATCGCGCGTGGCGTAGTAGCCTTCTTTCGGGTCCAGCAGGCTGATGGTCATGAACTGCGCCACCGACATCGGTCCCTGGGCTTCGATCAGGGCGATGATGCGCTGCTTAAGGGACAAGGACGTGCCTCATGCGCCAGAAGTTGAAGACGCCGGTTTGCGCATGGCGACCCAGAACAAAGCGGCGGCGGCCAGCCAGACCGGAATGGAAAGCGCCATGCCCATGCTGATGGGGCCGATAAACTGGGTATCGGGTTCGCGGAAGAATTCGCAAAGGAAGCGGAAGGTGCCATAGCCCAGGAAGAACAAGGCCGAGATCAGGCCGGGCCGTTCATGGGCGCGGAAAACCCGCAGCGCGATTTGCAACAGGACGAACAGGACAATGCCTTCCAGCGCCGCCTCATAAAGTTGGCTGGGATGGCGCGGCAATGGCCCGCCGCGGGGAAAGATCATCGCCCAGGGCACATTGGTGACGCGGCCCCACAATTCGTCGTTCACGAAATTGGCCAGCCGCCCGAAGAACAGGCCGATGGGCGCGAAAGCACAGGCAAGGTCGCCGATCTGCAGCAAGTTCAGCTTGCGGCGGCGGCAGAACAGCCAGACCGCGATCACCGCACCCAGCAACCCGCCATGGAAGGACATGCCGCCTTCCCAGGCGGCGACGATGCGGATGGGATCGGTGAGGAACCCAAGCGGCAGGCCATCGCAGAATTGGGCATAGTCCGGCGTGACGCTGCACAGGATGGTCCCGTAGAGCAGCACCCAGCCCAACCGCCCTCCGATGATGACGCCCAAGGTTGCCCAGACCACCAGGTCGCCGATATCGTCTTCCGTGGCCGGCAGGCGCCCGTTGAAGGGCGGATGGGCCCAAAGGGCTTTGCGGCGCAACGTCCGCACCACGCCCCACCAGCCCAGCACAATGCCGGCGATATAGGCCAAGGCATACCAGCGGATGGCCAGCGGACCCAGCTGGATCAGCACCGGGTCGATATGGGGAAAGGGCAGCAGGGCCAGTTTCATGGTCCGCGAAAGGTCAGTGCTTCGTGGCTTGTGTCAAGGGACGGTGGTGGCCATATAGAGAGACCATTGAAAAGGCAAAATGGAGGCGTCATGGCACAGACCGACAACCCGTTCCTGGACGGCGTGGCGAAGGCCTTTACCGATGCCGCCGGCATGGCCCAGAGCGTGCGGACCGAGATCGACACCTTTGTGCGCCAGCGCCTGGAGCGGCTGGTGGCCGACATGGACTTTGTGCCACGGGAGGAATTCGAAGCGGTGAAGGCCATGGCCGCCAAGGCCCGCGCGGAGAATGAGTCCCTGGCCGCCCGGCTGTCCAAACTTGAAGAGGCCGCTTTGGAATCCAAATCAGGCACTTAGGACTCGTTGCGGGGGCCGGTCGGAGGAACCATTCGGTTCCATTCACCGGTATTTTTCCCTGTGAATCATCATGGCTTTCAAAGCTGTGGAATCTTTTCCTTGGGCGGGGATGAGGACTCCCGGACTCTTGTTTTCTCAAAATCTTGTGCCAGTTTGGATCGCAACTGCTTCGTTTTGTGGCCGAAGCGCTTCGGAGTTGCCCATATGACCATCACCCATCTGGACGATGAGCCACTCGACACCCTCCACCCGCTGGATCTCCTGGAGCGTGCGGTGGAGGCCAATGGCTGGGCCTTCGAGCGGGCGGGCCGGGACGAGCTCAACCTGTCGGTGGCCGGCAAGTGGAGCGACCATCATTTCAACTTTTCCTGGCGGGAGGACCTCCAGTCCCTGCACCTTTCCAGCGCCTTCGACATGCGGATCAGCGAAGGGGTCCGGCGCCAGAATGTCGCGGACCTGTTGATGCATGTGAACGCCAAGCTGTGGATCGGCCATTTCGACCTGTGGCCCCAGGACGGGACCATCATCTTCCGCCATGCCATGATCTTCCCGGACGCCGAAACCAGCGCCGCCCAGTGCGAGGCGCTGCTGAACCTGGCGCTGGAAGCCTGCGAGCATTATTACCCGGCCTTCCAGTTCGTGCTGTGGGGCGGCAAGACGGCCGAAGAGGCCGTGACGGCGGCGGTGCTGGAGTGCGCCGGCCAAGCCTAATGGCTAAGTCGTGACGGTCCTTCTTGTTGGCGCAGGAAGAATGGGCTCGGCCCTGCTCAAGGGCTGGTTGAACCGCGGTATCAAATCTATTGCGGTGGTTGAGCCCAAGCCCTCGGCGGAGTTGCGCAAGCTGGCGCGGGCCAAGAAGATCGCGCTGTTTGCGACGCCCTCTCAGGTCCGTCGCAAGCCCGCGGTCTGTGTGGTCGCGATCAAGCCGCAAGTGCTGAAGGGCGAGGCCCCCATGCTGGCAAGCTTCGCCAGTACGGGCGCCCTGATGGTCTCGATCGCGGCCGGCACTGGCGTGGCGGCCATGACCTCGGCCTGGGGAAAGAAGGCGCGCATCATCCGCGCCATGCCCAACACACCTGGGGCCATCGGTGCCGGCATCACCGGCCTCTATGCCGCCAAGGGGGTGACCGGCGCCGATCGCAAGCGGGCGGTCTCGCTGCTGTCGGCGCTGGGCGAAACCGTCTGGGTGGCCAAGGAAGAGCTGATCGACAGCGTCACGGCGGTGTCGGGGTCAGGCCCGGCCTACCTGTTCCTGATGGCGGAAGCCTTGACGGAAGCCGGCGTGGCCGAGGGGTTGCCCCGCGACCAGGCCGAGAAATTCGCCCGCGCCACGGTGGCCGGTGCCGGGGCGCTGTTGGCCGCCGACAAATCCCAGGCTTCGGCTTTGCGCGAAGCCGTCACCAGCCCCGGCGGCACCACGGCAGCGGCGCTTTATGTGCTGATGGCGGAAGATGGCCTGGTGGCGCTGATGAAGCGCGCTGTACAGGCGGCGCGGAGGCGGGCTGAAGAGCTTCGGTGATCCCATTTTCGACCCAGGCGAATGCTGTGGCACCCGCAAGAATCGGATTTTCCCATCAAGGCTTTAGTTCGACTGGCACTGTCGAAAAGCATTACCGGGCTATGCGCCAGCCCATGAAGCGGTTTGCGCGGCTGACTGCGGCTCACAGCAAGAAAATCGAAAGCCATGTTCATAGGGTCGCCCCCTGTACGACATGGCATAATTTTGCCAGGATCAGTTCTTCAGTCCGCATGTCTCCTGCAATGGCAATACGCTTTACGGGGCACCTTTGGGATACAGACGACATCGTGCAGCTCATCGAGGGCTGCTGGACGCTGGCCTGCCGGGAGTCCTGTGGGGAACAGTGATAGCGGCTTGCGCCTTTGTGGCGCTCGTGATCACCATCTGGATTCTGTACGTGGCACTGAACGCGTTCTTGGGCTACTAGCCTAGGTCCCGCAACCATAGTGACAGCGTAACGACGCCCGCCCATCGTGCGTGAGGCTCACACGGGCAACCTGATCGTCGCCCTCAATCCGCCCAGCGCGCTGTCGCTCAGCACAATGTCTCCGCCATGGGCGCGGGCGATGTCGCGGGCGATGGCCAAGCCGAGGCCAGACCCTCCGGTCTGGAGGTTGCGTCCCTCATCCAGGCGGTGAAAAGGCCGAAAGGCCTCTTCCCGCCGCGGTTCGGGAATGCCGGGGCCGTTATCCTCCACCGCGATTTCCACCAGCCGCTCGTCCTGGGTCAGGCTCACCGCCACCTGGGAGCCATGCTTGAGGGCGTTGTCGATCAGATTGGCCAGGACCCGGCGCATGCCGGCACGTTTCACATTGACGGGCACATGGGCCGGCGCCGTCACCTTGATCTGCGCCCTGGGCTGGGCGCGCTCGGCGGCGCTGGCCGCATCGCGCAACAATTCGCCGAGATCGATGAGGCTGGCATCCTCGCCGCCTTCGCCGCGCGCAAAGGCCAGGTAATCGTCCAGCATATGCTCCATCTCGGCGACATCGTTGCGCATCGAAGCGACGTCGTTCGGGGCATCATTCCCCTCGCCATCCGACATCATCGCCAAGGTCAGTTTCATCCGGGTCAAGGGCGTCTTGATGTCATGGCTCACGCCCGCCAGCATCTCGGTGCGTTGCGCGACGTGGCGCTCGATCCGCTCGCGCATGGTGATGAAGGCCTGGGCGGCGCGGCGCACCTCGGTGGCGCCATAAGGCTTGAAGTCGGGCACAGCCCGGCCCTTGCCGAAACTGTCCGCGGCGCGCGCCAGCCGCTCGATCGGCCGCACCTGGTTGCGCAAGAAGATGATGGCGATGCCCATCAGCAGCAAGGAAGAGCCCACCATCCAAAGGATGAAGATATCGGGCTTGGAAACGGTGATGCGGTCGCGCGGCACCAATACCGACAGCACCCCGTCATGCACGTCCACCCGGATTTCGAAATCATTGCCGATGCGTTCGGTGTGGAAATCGCGGTCCGCGCCGATGCGCTGCTCCAGGATGTCGTCCAGCGCCACATCGATGGTGCTGGTCAGCCGGCCATGGTAGGGTGGCAGGTTCTGGCCGGGGAGAAACTGGATGCGGTAGTCCAGTTGGCGTGCCGCCAGCGTCCGCAGCTTTTCCCGCGCCGGGCCCTGGTTGTAGTCCTCCAGCGCCACAAGCATGGCCATGTCGGCGGCGACGTCCCGCGCCAACCGCCTGGTGGTGGTGTCCAGGTCGCGCTCGAAAAACACATAGGCGATGATCGCCTGCAACAAGACGATAGGCGCGACGATGATGATGACGCCGCGGCCCAGCAATCCGCGCGGCAGGAGGCGCTTGAGGGAGAATCCCTCAGCCACGATCCGGGACCAGCATGTATCCACGCCCCAATACGTCCGCATTTGGGCTGCCAAAGAGGGTCGGCGGAAAAAGGCTAACCACGGTCAGGTACCAGCATATAGCCGACCCCTCGCACCGTCTGCAGATAGAGCGGCAGCTTGGGGTCTTCCTCGATCTTGCGGCGCAGGCGGGTCACCTGCACGTCGATGGAGCGTTCCAGCGCCACATTCAGCCGCTTGCACAATTCGGTGCGGCTGAAAGGCCGCCCGGCATGCATCGCGAAGAGTTGCAGCAGCGCGGCCTCGGCGCCGGTCAACTTCACCGGCCGCCCCGCGCGCGTCAGGCGCGACGTGCCGGGATCGAACAGGGCTTCGCCCATGCGCACCGGTCCTTGCACCGGCATTTCGGCGGGGGCGGAGCGGCGCAGCAGCGAATTCACCCGCAGCAACAACTCGCGCGGCTCGAACGGCTTGGGCAGATAATCGTCGGCGCCCAGTTCCAGGCCGGCAATGCGGTCTTCGGGATCGCCCCGCGCGGTCAGCATCAGGATGGGAACGGCGGAGTCCTGGCGCACGCTGCGAGTCAGGTCCAGGCCTGACTCCCCCGGCATCATCACGTCCAGGATCAAGAGATCGAACTCCATGCTCTTCATCAAGGAGCGCGCTTCCGGCGCCCCCGGCGCCGCGCTCACCCGGTAACCATTGGACGACAGGTAGCGCTGCAACAAGGCGCGCAGCCGCTCGTCATCGTCCACCACCAGCAGATGCGGCTCATCCGGGGCAGGCAAACTCATGGCAGCCATGCCTGGGGCAGGGGAGAAAAAGCCCTTGCCACCCTTGCGGTTTTCGCGCCGGCCATGCTGCAATACATGGCAGAAAAACTAGGCCCTCCCACCAAGGGGGGCAAGCCCGGCAGGACAGGACTTAGGATAGGACCATGGCAGACGTGATTCCCTTCGACCAACGCGTCGGCTCGCTTTGGTATGACGGCCGGCTGGTGCCGTGGAAAGATGCCAAGACCCATGTCCTGACTCATGGACTGCATTATGGCTCTTGTGTGTTCGAGGGCCAGCGCATCTATGGTGGCACGGTCTACAAGCTCAAGGAACATACGGCGCGGCTGTTCTTTTCCGCCGAGACCTTGGGAATGAAGATTCCCTACACCCAGGACCAGATCAGCCAGGCTTGCATCGAGGCCGCGGCGGCACAGGACATCAAGGATGGCTATCTGCGTCCGGTGGCGTTCCGCGGCAGCGAGATGATGGCGGTGTCTGCCCAGAACACCACCATTCACGTCGCCATCGCCTGCTGGCCCTGGCCGTCCTATTTCAGCCCCGCGGAAAAGCTCAAGGGCATCCGCCTGGATATCGCGCGCTATCGCCGGCCCGCCGCCGACACCGCGCCGGTCCATGCCAAGGCCGCCGGCCTCTATATGATCTGTACCCTTTGCAAGCATGAGGCCGAGGCCAAGGGCTATGCCGACGCGCTGATGTTCGACTATCGCGGTTATGTCGCGGAAGCCACCGGCGCCAATGTCTTCTTTGTGCAGGACGGCGTGCTGCACACCCCCATTCCCGACTGTTTCTTGAACGGCTTGACGCGGCAATCCGTGATCGCCATCGCCAAGGCGCGCGGCGTCACGGTGATCGAGCGGCATATCCAGCCGGAAGAGATGAGCGGCTTCACCGAATGCTTCCTTACCGGCTCGGCGGCGGAAGTGACGCCGGTATCCGAGATCGGGACCTATCGCTTCAAGCCCGGCGCGCTGACGGAAAGTTTGATGAACGCTTATGCAGACGAGGTCCGCGGCGTCGCGAAAGTTTCCGCCTAGGTATTCGACTCGCGCAGCCGCGCCGGCTCCTGGCGCGGTTCCGGCGTCGGGCCGGAGCGAAGGTATCTCAGGCCATTGCGGAAATAGACCACGCCCGTATAGACGGTCAGCGCGGCGGCAATCCACAGCATCACATAGGCGACTGCCGTGTAACTCTTTGCCGGCAGTTCGGGCGCATATTCGCCGACCAGAGGCGTGAGGATCATGGCGCCGATGGCGATCATCTGCACCGCGGTCTTGAACTTGGCCACGGTGGTGACGGGAACGCTGACTCTTGTGCCGGCCAGGAACTCGCGCAGTCCCGAGACCAGGATTTCGCGCGCCAAGATGATGAGCGCCGGCACCAGCCGCAGCAGGCTGAAAACGCTGGCACCGGTTTCCGGATTGACCCGGCGGAACGTGCCTTCCGCCACCAGCATCATCAGCGCCACCGCCACCAGCACCTTGTCGGCAATGGGATCCAGCATGCGGCCGAAATCCGAGCCAGCCTTGAGCTTGCGGGCGGCAAAGCCATCCAGCCAGTCGCTCACCCCGGCGATCACGAACACCCCGAAGGCCACCAGGCGGGCGACATCGCCGGGAATGACAAAGGCTACGACATAAACCGGCACCAGCAGGATGCGCAGGATGGTCAGGGCATTGGGCAGGGCAAACATGGCCGGAGTTTAGAACTCCTCTACGCAGAGGTCATCCGCCTGGATGAAAGAAATCGAAGATTTTCCTGGCCAGTGTCTCACTTACCCCGGAAACCGAGGACAGATCGGTCAGGCTGGCGCCCGCCACGGCGCGGGCGGAACCGAAATGCTGGAGCAAAGCGCGCTTGCGCCCCGCCCCCACCCCCGCAATCTCGTCCAGCGGATTGGCCCCGATGGCGGCGCTGCGCTTCTTGCGGTGGCCGCCAATGACAAAACGATGCGCTTCGTCGCGCAAGCGTTGCAGATAGTACAGAACGGGGCTTTTGCTATCCAACCGGAACGGCTCCTTGCCGGGCAGGTAGAAATGCTCACGGCCGGCATCGCGGTCCGGTCCCTTGGATATGGCGGCCAGACTGACGTCCTCCACCCCCAAATCGGCAAAGACCTGGCAAGCCACCGACAATTGTCCCGGCCCGCCATCGAGCAGGACCAGGTCGGGACGTTTCCATTTGGCATTGTCGGCATTGGATGCGTCCGCCTCTTCTTTCACCATGCGTGAGAAGCGGCGCGCGAGAACCTCGCGCATCATGGCATAGTCGTCGCCGGGCGCCAGTTCCTGGGCCTTGATGTTGAACTTGCGGTATTGCGCTTTCTCGAAGCCTTCCGGCCCCGCCACGATGAACGCGCCCAACGCATGCGCGCCCTGGATGTGGGAATTGTCATAGACCTCGATGCGGCGCGGCGGCTGATCCAGGCCGAAGACATCCGCCACGCCTTCCAGCAGCTGCGTCTGGGCGCTGTTTTCGGCCAGGCGGCGGCC
>Ga0157378_10005700_pt1 | contig 10895 bp, 7 predicted proteins | sample M65metaG_FD_115309 | JGI IMG/M metagenome (GOLD analysis project Ga0157378, IMG submission 115309) | Miscanthus rhizosphere microbial communities from Kellogg Biological Station, Michigan, USA - M6-5 metaG | ecosystem: Host-associated > Plants > Roots > Rhizosphere > Soil | place: USA: Michigan...
AAAATTTGAAGCCGTTCAATTTATTGAACGGCTTCTTATTTGCACTGTACTAATTGTAATTCGTTCCGCACACGAGGTAGTATCCATAATGCGTCATTTTCCGAAATTACAAAAGCAAATGCGCTTCTGTCTTGCGTCTTGTCTTGCTTGTTTTTTCTTGAACGTTGTGCCTTTCTTGTTCCCTGTACCTTGTCTCTTGTACCTTGCACGAAGTGCTATTTCTCCATTTGCTCAATCACACTTTGCGTAACGCCGGTAAACGAGAATCCGCCATCATGAAATAGGTTTTGCATCGTCACCATTTTCGTAAGATCTGAAAAGAGCGTAACGCAATAGTCTGCGCACTGGTCCGCTGATGCATTCCCGAGTGGACTCATTTTTTCCGCATAATTAATAAACCCATCAAATCCTTTTACACCACTTCCTGCGGTTGTGCGTGTGGGTGATTGAGAAACCGTATTGATCCTAACTTTCTTTCGAACTCCATAATGATAACCGAAACTCCTTGTTACGCTTTCCAAAAGTGCTTTTGCATCGGCCATTTCATTATAATCCGGAAATACACGTTGCGCCGCGATATAAGAAAGCGCTACCACGCTACCCCATTCATTCAAAGCATCCATATCCCAGGCGGTCCGCAAAACACGATGAAGACTCATTGCGGAAATATCCAGCGACTTCTGATTCCATTCATAATTTATTTCAGTGTAGTGCTTCCCTTTTCGCACATTCAAGCTCATACCAATAGAATGCAACACAAAGTCAATACCGCCTCCAAATTGTTTCATACTTTCTTCAAACAATTTTTTCAGGTCGTCCATATTGGTAACATCCGCTCCAATCACTGGTGCCTTCACGGCTTCTGACAGCTTGTTGATTTCTCCCATGCGCAAAGCCACTGGGGCATTGCTCAACACGAGTTGGGCTCCTTCCTCATGACATCTCAATGCAGTTCTCCATGCAATCGATTTCTCGTCCAGTGCACCAAAAATGATTCCTTTCTTTCCTTTTAGCAGATTGTTGGCCATAACGATGAATTTAATGTTTCAATTTGGCGGCCAAAAATATACATTAATCTCTTTGGATCAATAAATATCCACGCAGAATGATGTAGATGCAAAGTGTGATCAATACAAAGGCAATTGGAAGTATAATTAAGTAATACAGAAACATCTTGCCAAGGTTTTCGGAAGGTTTCAATTTGCGGATCAACCATCGATTGAAATAAAAGAATGGAAGGGCGAGACATATTGGAACGACGAGGAACAGTAGCAGTTTTTGGTAAACGATTAGGTAAAACATTTTCAACTGGCAATTGGCAATTTTAAAACTTGCAAAAAATATCTTAGCGCTTCATATTAATCTACCTCTTTTTCCTCTCGTTCTACAATTTGTGGCTACAGTTTCAAAATGCAACTCCAAATTGAATTCTGATTTGCCAGTTGCCGATTGCATTTTGCCTATTGGAGCACCATTTCCCTTGCATTCTCAAGTGCAGCTGCAGTTGGCTTTTCACCACTTAGCATTTGCGCTATCGCATTGATACGTTCATCTTGCGATAATAATTTAATGTTAGTTTTTAGTTTCTGGTTCACGACGTCTTTGTAAACAAAGAAGTGGGCATCGGCGCGACCAGCGATTTGAGGAAGATGTGTAATACAAATTACCTGGCGTGCTGATGAAAGCTCTTTCATGATAATTCCAACCTGTCTTGCTGCCTCGCCTGAAATACCTGTATCTATTTCATCGAAGATCATGGTAGGCAAGTCAATTTTTTTTGCGACCAGTGATTTGATACACAACATAAGCCTGCTCAACTCGCCTCCCGAGGCAACTTTTCCAACGGGCATAAATTGATTGGAGCGATTGGCATCAAATAAGAATTCTGTTTTATCGATGCCATCGGTTTGCAATCGGGAAAGCTTATTTACTTCCACCTTCAATCTTGCATTCGGCATCCCAACCTGGATCAAAAGTTTATTTACGTCTGTTTCCAATGGTTTGACTTGCGCCAATCTTTTTTTGTATAAAAGTTCAGCCAGCTCGTTTGCTGCTTGTGCCAGCTTTGATTCTTCTTTTTGCAGTTGCAGGATTTCTTCATCGATATTTAAAACGGACTGCAATCGTTTGTGCAAATCATCTTTGACTTGCAACAATTCCGTTGTGTTTCGAACACCGTGTTTCTTCAGAAGTTTATATCCCACGGAAATTCTTTCGTTGATAAAATCAATTCTTCCGGGATCATATTGGATGTGATCATTTACCCGTTCGAGCTCGGATGCAATGTCGGCAAGTTCAATCTGCGCCGATTCCAATCGTAGTAATAGTGTTGGCAGGTCATTATGAAGATTGCTGTAAGCCTGTAGTTGATGAGCTATTGTTTTGAGCTGTTGCACAATTGGCTCTTCGCTTTCTGACAACTGATATACGCTTGTCGACAAACTGTTTTTGATTCCTTCTGCATTAGATTGAAGTTTCAATTCAGCGTCGAGGTCCTCTAATTCATTATCAATAAAATTGGCTTCTTCTAATTCTTTGTAGAGAAATTGGTGATAGTCGAATTCTTTTTGAAATTGCTGTTTGCGTAATTCCAGGTCGGAGAGCTTTTTTCTTAATTCACTCCACGCCGCATAGGTAGTTTGATAATTTGAAAGCAGTTCACCATTGCCTGCTAGGGCGTCCACCACTTCGGTTTGAAAACCGGTGTCCGATAATTCGAGGGTATCAAATTGCTGATGCAGATCTACGAGTAAGGAAGTAAGGGCGCGTAATTGCTCAAGGTTTACTGGAGTGTCGTTAATGAATGCGCGCGATTTTCCAGTGGCTGCAATTTCACGACGGATCACTAATTCGTCCGACGCGTCCAGTTCCTGGACTTGCAGCAATTTCTTCACGTCAGATTTCCTGGTTACGTCAAAACTGCCCTCTATAATGCATTTCTTTTCTTTATTCAGCAGCAAGCTAGTGTCAGCGCGATTTCCAAGGATAAGGGAAAGCGCTCCCACAAGAATAGATTTACCCGCGCCAGTTTCACCGGTGATGATGTTGAATTTATTGGAGAAGGGAATATCTATCTCATCGATGATTGCATAATTGTGGATATAGAGTCTCGCCAGCATATTGATCCAGCAAATTAAAAAAAAGGAGCTATCGACTGCTATAAAAACATCTATTGTGGAAAATGAGGGTTTTCATTCTGAATCCACCTTCATTAGTGTAATTCGTGTTCCTCTATTCGCGCGCATTCGCGTTTCCTAATTCGCGTCCATTCGCGTTTAAAAAAAATGCCGTCCTTCTGGACGGCATCTCAAATGATTTCCTGGTTCTTATTTTACTTCCACTCCATTATTGAGGTCCTCGTCGATCAGGATGCGGCCGCAGTTCTCACAAACGATGACTTTTTTTCTTTGCCTGATCTCACTCTGCTTTTGCGGCGGTATAGCATAGAAGCAACCACCACAAGCATCCCTTTCTACAGGTACCACTGCAAGTCCATTGCGATAGTTCTTGCGAATACGATCGTAGGAGTATAGTAGTCTCTCATCAACATGTTGCCTGGCTTCATCTGCCATTTTCTCAAAGTGCTTCTCCTCTTTTTCATTTGCCGCGATGATTTTCTCCAATTCGTCTTTCTTATTCTTCAGAACGCCTTCCTTGTTTCCAATATTTTTTCTCGCCTTTTCAAGATGCTGAACCTTTTCAGCAATCTCTTCATTGGCGTCTTTGATATGTTTTTCAGCAAGCTTCACTTCAAGCTGCTGCATTTCGATTTCTTTATTGATCGCTTCAAATTCACGGCTGTTTTTCACATTTTCGCTTTGCTTCTCGTACTTCTTAACAAGCGCCTCCGCGTCTTTGATGGCATTCTTCTTCTGATTAATGAATTCCTGGATGCCATTAATTTCTTCTTCAATACGGGTTTGCCTCGAGTTAAGACCCTGGATCTCATCTTCCAGGTCTCTCACTTCCATCGGCAACTCACCCTTTAACACCTGGATCTCGTCCATTTTGGATTCGATCTTTTGCAATTTCACGAGGGAGGATAATTTTTCCTCAACGGAGAATTCTTTGACTGTGCTCATACTTAGAAATAATAGTTAACGGGATTTGTTACAGTACCCGATTTAAGGACCGCAAAGGTAGGGAATTTTTCCGCTAAAATCTGGTGTAAAAGGTCTATCGTAAATTGTTCACTTTCGTAGTGGCCGATATCGGCTATGACCGTCTTGCCGTTCGCATCAAAAAACTCATGATACTTCACATCCGCGGTGATATAAAAGTCGGCGCCTGCGGCTAAAGCCTTAGAAATAAGGAAGCTGCCTGCGCCTCCGCACAGGGCCACCCTTTTAACCGTTTTACCGCAAAGGGGAGTATGCCGGATCAAAGGCACGTTAAATTTTTGTTTCAGTAGTCTAAGAAACTGTTCCTCCGGGAGTGGGTCCTTCAATTCCCCAATTACACCGGCACCCACGGCCTGATAATAGTTCTCCAATTTAATCACATCATAGGCCACCTCTTCATATGGATGTGCTTTTAACATTGCAGGGACCACCCGGTGTTCTAAATAAACGGGAAAGACGACTTCAATTTTGATTTCATTTGTTGTGGTGGGCTTTCCAATTTCACCAATATATGGATCTGCGCCCTCTTTCGCTTTGAATGTACCCTTTCCTTCACTATTAAAACTGCATTCCGAATAATTTCCAATATTTCCACCACCCGCTTCAAAGATTGCCTTCCTTACTTCTTCAGCACTCTCAATCGGGACAAAAGTGTACAATTTTGCCAGCGTGCCTTGCTTACCAGACAATATCTGTACGTTTTGAAGGTTGAGAACTTCGGCCATTTTACCAGACACACCGTGAATAACATTGTCGAGGTTGGTATGAATGGCGTATATGGCAATATCATTCTTAATAGCTGCGATCAGTGCCTGCTGAACATAATCGCTGCCGGTGATTCTTTTAATTCCCCGAAAAAGAATAGGATGATGCGCGACAACGAGATTGCAATTTCTCTTTTTTGCTTCTTCTAACACCTCAACCGTTGCGTCAAGACACACGAGGATTCCGCTGCATTCCCAGTTAATATTTCCCGTAATCAAGCCAGCGTTGTCATAACTCTCCTGCAAGGAAGGCGAAGCAGTGTGTTCGAGATGCTCTACGACTGCGGAAATTTTCATCTTATGAATGTTTGCAAACTAAAGATAAGTGCTCAATCCAACTCTCAGCAAATGGTTGTAACTTTTGCGCCCCATTAAGTTACCATCAACTATGCTCACCAAATTGCACTACCATGAAGAAATTACTTTTAGTTCCCATCCTCGCATTTCTTGCCTTTGCTACTGCGCCGTCAGTTACTATTGAAAAGAAGGAAAGAAAGTTTGCCAAAGATTTTTTGAAAGACACGAGGAGCGATCTCGTCAAAACCGTTAAAGGTTTAAGCGAAGCCCAATTAAAATTTAGGGCAGCGCCTGATAGGTGGTCCGTAGAAGATTGCATTAAACACATTGCAGCGGCAGAAATGGGACTTCGCCAATTCCTGGATAATACGCTCAAGCAACCCGCAACACCCGACAAACGATCTGAAATAAAAGTATCGGATGAAGACCTGATCAAAATGATTGAAGATAGGAGCAGGAAGGCCCAGGCCCCTAAGGAATTAAGACCCGAGAATACACCTTTCAAGAGTGCAGATGAAGCATTAACATCCTTTAAAGACAACAGGGACAAGCTGCTTGATTTTGTAAAAAATACCCAGGAAGATTTGCGCAATCATATTGCCGAACTGCCTTTCGGTAAAATTGATGGTTACCAATTTGTGCTGTTTATCTCGGCCCACAGCAATCGGCATACGCAACAGATTAAGGAAGTGATGCACGATCCCAATTTTCCAAAGCAGTAGCAGCTGAGCTATTAAGTCTTTAGCTGCTAGCCATTAGCTGTTAGGCAAACAAGACACTCTACCCTGAAAAGTATGAAGCCGTTCACAATCGTGGACGGCTTCGAATTTTATAAGCTAGCTAAAGGCTAAAGGCTAACAGCTAATAGCTAAAAGCTACTTTTGCATTTTTCGAATACACTTACAAAAATTCAGATGAACAGAATTGATAGCAATGATCTTTACCAGGCTTATGTGCGCCGCATGCAAAAGATAGCTGATATCAAATATGCGTCGGCATTACTTCAATGGGACCAAGAAACGTACATGCCAGTGAAGGGAGCGCCGTTACGCGGACAGCAGCTTGCTACATTAACAGAGTTAAGCCATGAGCTATTTACCAGCGAAGAAACTAATAGCGTGTTATTGGAATTGTTAGGCAGAAAAGATTTGCAGGATTCGCAAAAGCGTAATGTTGAATTATCGTTCGAAGATTTTACGAAGCAAAAGAAACTACCCTCGGAGTTCGTTCGTAAAATGGTTGAAACCATCAATCGAAGTTTTCATAGTTGGATTGAAGCACGCAAGGAAAATAGATTTTCACGCTTCGAAAAGGATCTCACAGAATTGGTTTCGCTAAAGAAACAGGAAGCAGAATATCTCGGATATACACAGCATCCCTACAATGCGTTACTTAACGACTATGAAAAAGGCGCTACTGTGGCACTGATCGACGCGGTGTTTGAAAACCTCATTCCTGATTTAAAAAAAATACTCGACAAAATAACTTCATCGCGCCAGGTTGAAAATGGTTTCCTCCAACAAGTGTTTCCGAAAAATGATCAGTGGGATTTTGGAATGCAGTTGTTAAGAGAAATGAATTTTGATTTTGAGGCAGGCCGACAGGATATCTCAGAGCATCCCTTTACAACCAGCTTTAGTAACCTTGATGTTCGCGTCACTACGAGGATTGACGAAAAGGATTTTGCGAATATGACCTGGAGTTGTATACATGAGCTTGGTCATGCATTGTATGAGCAAGGCCTTCCCACAAACCAATATGGATTGCCCCTAGGGGAGGCGTGTTCTTTTAGTATTCACGAATCTCAGTCGAGACTTTGGGAAAACCAGGTTGGCCGGAGCATCGGATTCTGGAAGCACTATTTTCCGATTCTTCAGAAGAGGTTTGCCAACCAAATGGGCAAAATATCAGTATATGATTTCTATGCGGGCATTAATAAAGTGGAACCTTCGTTTATAAGAACAGAGGCCGACGAGGTGACTTATCATTTTCATGTATATGTGCGTTACCTTTTAGAGAAAAGACTAATTGAAGGATCAATTGAAGTAAGAGATATACCGAAATTTTGGAATGAACATTATGAGAAATTCCTGGGTGTTAAAGTGCCTGATGATATTCATGGAGCGCTTCAGGACGTGCATTGGAGTCACGGAAGTTTCGGGTATTTCCCAACTTATAGCCTTGGTAGTTTTTATGCCGCCCAATTTTATAGAGAGGCAAAACGGCAATTGCCTGGTCTGGAAATGGACATAGAAAGTGGTAAATTTGGTGGATTGCTTGGGTGGCTCAGGTCAAATATTCACGAGTATGGACGTTTTTATACCAGTGAACAATTGTGCTCAAGGGTTTGTGGTGAATCCCTTAATATTCAATATTTCACCCAATATCTCCTTGACAAATACGGGAAAATTTACCAATTTTAAAGTCTGAAATCCAGTAACTATGCAAAGACGAATACTCTTTTTTTGTTTATTCCTGCCGCTAACTTTCTCCTGTAATAAAATCATCGAGAAAAAGAAGGAGAGCGTTGCCATGGATGCTATCACTAATGGCCGTTGGTATGTGAAGGACTATAAGGCTGCAGGTGTTTATGTGACTTCTGAATTCAATGGATACGAATTTCAATTTTACGATAATGGAAAGGTCGATGCCTTCGTTAATACATCAGTGACAAACGGCACGTGGGTCGGAGATTTAAACGCAGAAACAATCACGTCAAATTTTGCCGGAGCAACTCAACCAGTAAGTCGTTTGAATGGTGTTTGGAAACTGACCGATAATAGTTGGACATACGTAAAAGCATATAACGTAAACGGAGCAGATACCAATTTCCTTGACTTGCAAAAAAAATAGTAAGACTTTCCAGTGAAAATTTATTCACAAAAGAGCGGCATGTCGTTGGTTTGTTCAACCTTTGCATTTTAAACCTTATTCCTGCCTATCATTTTTCCTATTCCGATCTAATCCTGATCGTATCCCAATTAATATCCCTTTTTGACCCTGGTTTGAAGCCGAAGCCCTGCCCGTGATTGATCTGTACCCTTTATTTCAAGCGGAAAAAAAGCGGTAACTTTCATCTGCTTTACCAAAACACCCCACCTGCCGAAACTAAGGATCCATCATCTTATGAGGAAATGGTTGCTGCGATACCAATTCCTACTCCTTTCATGCCCATTGGCATTGACGGCCGGAAACACATCTGCACAATTAGTCGCTAAATTCTCGAGCAATATATCTGAAGGTTGCGCACCATTTGTAGTTCGATACAAGGATGAATCCCTGGGAAATCCAACTGCGTGGAAATGGGACTTAGGAAACGGAACCACTTCTTATTTTCAAAATCCGGCTGCTACTTATTTCAATCCCGGTACATACACCGTAAAACTGGTTGTACAAAATACACTGGGGCGTGACTCAATAGTAAAAGTGAATTACATCACGGTTTATGCGTCACCAGTTGTTGATTTCATTGCTTCGGATACTGGCGGATGTTATCCGCTAAAAGTACAGTTTACTGACAGAAGTATTGCGGGCGATGGTGCTATTGTAAAATGGCTTTGGGATTTTGGCGATGGCAATATCGATTCTGTTTTGCAACCCGAACACATTTATGATGATCTTGGAAATTATAATGTATCGCTTCAAGTTAAAAACACAAAGGGCTGCATATCCACCCTCACTAGAGCTAATTACATTAAACTTAATAACGGAATCAATTCTGGATTTCATTTTAATGTGCCGAATAATTGTAAGCCACCAACTGATATTACTTTCGTCAATGAAACTGTTGGCACTGGAGTGATCACTTATGAATGGTTGTTCGGGGATGGGGCCACATCCTCGTTGGCAAATCCAGTTCATCGATATAATTCCCCAGGTACGTACACAGTAAAACTCACCGCTAGAAATAATGCCGGGTGTATTGATAGTGTTGTCAAATTTCAGGCGCTCACTATTGGCGCCGTCAAAGCTGATTTTACTGCGCCCGCTGTAATATGTGTTGGTGAACAACTTGCACTCACTAATCGGTCGGGTCCAAATCCGACCGCAGCATTCTGGGATTTTGGCGATGGTACCTACTCGGCTTCTATCAACGCTGTCAAGACTTATCTGACAAGCGGACCGTTTGTGATTAAACTGGTGAGCGACTTTGGCGCGTGCAAAGATTCACTCACTAAAAGTATTTTGGTGCTGGATAAACCAATGGCTGGATTTGACGCCGTTAATCCCGCCGCGTGCAAGCCACCTGTGACTACGAGCTTCGTCAACAATTCTATCGGTGGGGTTCAATACAAATGGTTATTTGGTGACGGCGATAGTTCCTTTTTATCAAATCCGATTCATACATATAACACTGTAGGTACTTACGACGTAGTGTTGATAGTTACCAATGCATCTGGATGTACGGACACATTGCGAAAAAAGGGATTGGTTCAGGTTGAGCCACCACGCGCGCGCATCACTAATCTACCTCAGGAGGGTTGCCAACAGTTTCCTTATACGCCGTCTGTTCTTGTGGAGTCCGTAGATTCAATTGTCAGATACCAATGGGACTTTGGAGATGGAACAATTGAAGAGGGCAGAAATCCTACTCATATTTATTCCGCAGGTAGCTATTCAATTAAATTGATAGTGACATCTGTTGGCGGATGCACTGATACGTTATTTGTTCCAAATGCAATACACGTTGGGGTAAAGCCGAATCCGTTGTTTAGCGCGAGTCCGCGTTATGCGTGCGCATTTCAGGACATTCATTTCACTGATGCCAGTACTGGCTCCGTGGATAGTTGGTTGTGGCATTTTGGTGATGGCGGCACTTCAACTGATCAACATCCGATTCATATCTACCAGGACACCGGTTATTTCAATGTTACGCTCATTGTTTCAAACAATGGATGTAGGGATTCATTACACTTCGACAAATACATTTATATCAAACCTCCGATTGCGAAGTTTAGTGATTCTTCAGGATGCGGATCAAGGTTCACAAGGAAATTTATTGATAAATCTATTGGCGCATTAAGATGGTACTGGCAATTTGGCGATGGGTCCACTTCAAATGATCAAAATCCAGTTCATACTTATTCAGTGCCGGGAGCATACACCGTAACACTCACAGTCAGCAACGATACTTGTGAACACACAATTGCAAAAGAAGTGATCGTGATTGCAGAGCGAGCGGACTTTGTTGCAAGTGATTCCATTATTTGCAAAAACGTGGCAGTAGACTTTGTAACGAAGAATTTGCGGACCGCGAATATTGCAAGTTATTGGTGGAGTTTTGGAGATGGAGTAAACCAGTATGGAAATGATTCTGTCCGACATAGCTATGCTGCATCGGGAAAATACGATGTTCGGTTGTTCGTTACTGATATAAACGGGTGTGTGGATTCTTTATCGAAGCTGAAATATATTCAGGTGGATGGACCCACAGCAGCTTTCACATCGCAGGTCCCCGGCGCATGTCGCAATCAAAATATTATTTTCAATGATGCGTCTACTGATGATGGCACGCATTCCATTAATAAATGGATGTGGCGATATGGAGACGGTTTTGCTGACACACTTAATGCACCTCCGTTTCAGCACACTTATGGTGTTGCAGGCAATTATAACGTGACATTGAAAATTTTCGACAGCAAGGGATGTGTGGATAGTTTGGTGAAAAGGAACTCGATTATCATTTCGCAACCTAAGGCAGACTTCATTTCGC
>Ga0157378_10005703_pt1 | contig 10894 bp, 9 predicted proteins | sample M65metaG_FD_115309 | JGI IMG/M metagenome (GOLD analysis project Ga0157378, IMG submission 115309) | Miscanthus rhizosphere microbial communities from Kellogg Biological Station, Michigan, USA - M6-5 metaG | ecosystem: Host-associated > Plants > Roots > Rhizosphere > Soil | place: USA: Michigan...
CAACATTGATATAGGCCACGGATCGCAGAAACAAAAACGCGTTGGGCATTTCCTGCGCCAGTCCTTGCGACCGCATCAGGACACCGAGAAGTTTGAGAATAGGGACGAGAGCCACATTGACCAACGGTCCCGCGGCAATGCTCCACAGAGTCGCGCCTGGCCGTTGCGGCGGGCTGACGTACGCGACGCCGCCCATGGGCCAGAGCACGATTTGATTAGCCTCGCCGCCGACCTGCCTGCACGCCAGTGCGTGCCCGAATTCGTGGAACATCACGATGAGGAACAGCGCCAGGTACTCCAGCACGTTCCAGGTCACCGATGAGTAGGTCCTCTGGCGTTCGCTGATTTCGTAGGCGGCCACTAAAAACCAGGACCAATGCAGGGATAATTGAATCCCGTTGAAGCGAAAGAGAGGTATCGCGTTTTGGCGGATGCCGTTCATTGATCTGGGCTATGAACCGATAAACTTACTTAGAACGATAGTAGCAGCGATTCGCGGCAAGCCAATGGAAATGATTCCGACTGTGAAGGTAACTGACAATAGTCCCGGTTTTTGCGGGCTTTAGCATAGTTGTACATTAGCGACGAACCCCCGAGTAGCTTGTTTGACGCTCCTGTGACCCTCTGCTACATTGAAATTGCCACGCGGAAATTTCCGCCGCGACGCGATTTGCCAACCTTACGCAGGCCCTCAAACAACCGCAGGAGGCGAGCATGACGACCAGCGCCGTTACCAGAAGCCACAAAAATTTTATCAATGGGGAATGGGTGGGCGCGCGCCAAGGCAACACGTTTGAGAACCGCAATCCGGCCGACACCGGCCAACTCATCGGTATATTCCCGTCTTCCACGCAGGAAGACGTCAATGACGCCGTGGAAGCGGCCAAATCCGCCTTCAAACAATGGCGGCTCGTCCCGGCGCCGCGCCGGGCGGAAATTTTGTACCGCGCCGCCGAAACCTTGGTAAAGCGCAAGGAAGACCTGGCCCGCGATATGACCCGCGAAATGGGCAAGCCGTTGTCGGAGACGCGCGGCGACGTTCAGGAAGCTATCGATATGACGTACTACATGGCCGGAGAAGGGCGGCGTCTCTTCGGGCAGACCGTGCCGTCCGAGCTTCCCAATAAATTTGCGATGTCGGTACGTGATCCACGTGGTGTGGTGGGAATGATTACGCCGTGGAATTTTCCGATGGCCATTCCTTCCTGGAAAATCATGCCGGCGTTGATTTGCGGAAACACGGTGGTGATCAAACCGGCGGAGGATACGCCGCTCTCCACTTACAACCTGGTCCAGATTTTAATCGAATCGGGTTTACCCTCTGGCGTGCTGAACATCGTGACCGGTTTGGGTCCCGACGCGGGCGCGCCGCTGGTGATCCATCCTGGAGTATCCGCAGTCAGTTTCACAGGGTCTTCGGACACGGGTCGTATTGTGAATCAAGCCTGCGCGCCGCTGTTCAAACCCTGCCACCTGGAAATGGGCGGCAAGAACATCATGATTGTCATGGACGACGCCAACCTGGACCTGGCCGTGGAGGGCGCGGTGTGGGGCGGTTTCGGGACGAGCGGTCAGCGTTGCACGGCCTCCAGCCGTGTTGCCGTGCACTCGAAAATCTACCCGGAATTTTTGAAACGTTTTACGGAGCGAACCAAGGCGCTCCGGTTGGGCGATGGTCTCGACCCTGCTACGGACGTCGGTCCGGTAGTGAATGAAACGCAGCTGCAAACCGTAATGAAGTACGTGGAGATCGGCAAGAGCGAGGGCGCGCGCCTAGTAGCTGGCGGACACCGCGCGGAATCCGGAGCGCTGGCGCACGGTTGGTTCCATGAACCCACCATTTTTGCGGATTCAGATCCGAGGATGACCATCGCGCAGGAGGAAATCTTCGGCCCGGTGGTGGCTACGATTCCATTTTCCTCCCTGGAGGAAGCGATCGAGATCGCCAACAATGTTAAATACGGATTGTCCGCATCCATCTACACCCACAATGTGAATCAGGCTTACCATGCCATGCGCGACCTTGAAACCGGAATTGTTTACGTGAACGCGCCGACCATCGGCGCCGAAATCCAGCTTCCATTTGGCGGAAGAAAGGGCACCGGCAACGGCCACCGCGAGGCGGGAACCGCCGCCATCGATTTCTATTCGGAATGGAAAACGCTTTACGTGGATTATTCCGACCGGCTGCAGCGCGCTCAGATCGATCCCGCGTAAGACTCACGCCTTTGCTTCATTGCTCGGTCGCAGGGGCACGGTTCACCGTGAGCGCTCACCGTGAACGGCATGCCGTGGCCCTACAGGTAATGCAAGCTCATCGTGATCGTGTAACTCTAAAGAAAGTTAGTTGCCAGGCGGACACGGACGACGCATCTGCAATTTGACGGCGAGGGCTGCAGCGCATAAAATCGTTACAGCTGTGTTACACAGTGAGTCGAGCAGCCAATGTCGGATCCAGCGCCAAACAACGAACGCAACCGCCAAATTTTATCCGCCATCGTGCGCGTATACATTGAAACAGGTGAACCCGTCTCTTCGCGCTCAATTTCGCGGAGGCACGTCGAAGCGCTGAGTCCTGCGACGATTCGCAACGTCATGTCCGACCTCGAAGAGCAGGGCTTTCTCTATCAGCCGCACACCTCCGCGGGCCGAGTCCCGACCGCCACGGCGTACCGATTTTTCGCGCAGCAGATTATTTCCAAGGCCACTCTTAGCCACGCGGACGAAGACAGAATTCGCGGAGAGTTTGCAGGTGCGTCTTCGGGCGAGGAAATTGCCGAACGCGCGGGGCACGTGCTCGCTGAAATTTCCAAAGGATTGGGGATTGTTGTATCGCCTCCCATTTCAAAGACGGTTCTGGAGCATATCCGCTTTGTGCTGCTGCCTGACGGCCGCATCGTCGTGGTTCTGGTTTCTACCGGCGGCAATACGCGGGACAAAGTCATCCGGTCCACCCAAGCGTTCAGTCAACAGGACCTTGATCACACCGCTGAGTATTTGAATCACCACTACACGGGATTTTTGCTCGAGGCAATTCGTGCCGATCTTGTCACGCGACTTGCCAAGGAAGAAGAGAGATACGCATCCTTGGCGCGCAACGCCCTGGTCTTGTGCGATCCCGCAATGCTGGGTCAGGGTTCCGCGCAGCGGGTTTATATCGAAGGCGCTGCACAAATGGCGGCCGCTCCCGAGTTCAACGACCAGACCCAGTTGCGGGATGTGCTCGCAGCCATCGAGGAAAAACATCGCATTATTGCTCTTCTCGCGAACTGCATCGATACGCCGGATCCGGTGCACGTGCAGATTGGCGTTAAAGGAATGGATCGCGCCGGAGAGCATCTGGCGCTGATCAGTGCGCCGTATTCATTCCAGGATCAATCGCAGGGCACGGTTGGAGTCCTCGGCCCGATGCGCATGCAATATGAGCGTGCGATTACGGCGGTTGCGTTTGTCGCGCGCGCGTTCAGTGAGACCTTGGATCGGAGTTAATCATCGTGGCGGAACCAAAACGCGGAGAAGAAAAAGTGATTCCCATAGACGGTGCGCGAGGCGAACCGGACGCTGATTCGCTGCAGGATTCCGGCGATCCCTCACCCACGGATACACAAACCGGAGATGAAAATTCCCCGGCCGCTGAAATCGCCAAGCTCAAGGCCGAAAAGGAAGAGCTTGTGCAAACCATGGTGCGCCGCCAGGCCGATTTCGAGAATTTTCGGAAGCGCACGGAACGCGATCGACAGGAAGAAGCACGGCGTGGAGTGGAGCGATTTGTGGGCGATCTCATTCCGGTGCTGGATGCATTCGATCGTGCGTTGCAGGCGCATGACGATCCGGCCTACGAAGAATATCGCAAGGGCGTCACCATGATCCGCAAGCAGCTTTGGGATGCCATTGCCAAACACGGAGTGCAGCGAATCGAAGCGGCGGGCAAGATTTTTGACCCGCACCAGCACCAGGCAATTGAACGGCTGGAATCCGAGGATTTCCCGGACGGGTTCATCGTCGCGGTGTTTCAAGATGGCTACATGTTCAACGGGCGCGTGCTGCGGCCTGCGATCGTGCGCGTCGCCGTGAATTCCACGGAGGGTGAAAACTCCACAACCAATGCGAATTAGGTCTTCCAGGCGGCCCAGCCGATGAGCGAAAAACGCGATTGCTATGAAATACTAGGAATTGGGAAGACTGCCAACGCGGACGAGGTGAAGTCCGCCTACCGCAAAGCAGCCTTGAAGTGGCACCCGGACCGCAATCCGCAGGCCAAGCACGAAGCGGAGGAGAAGTTTCGCGAAGCCACCGAAGCGTACGCGATTCTTTCCGATGTACAGAAGCGCGCCACCTACGACCGCTTCGGCTATGCAGGGCTGTCGCGTGGCGGATTCGACGGCGGCGTCAATCAAACCATCTTCGATGAATTCCAGGATATTTTCGGGGACTTCTTCGGCTTCGAGGATATTTTTGGCGGCCGACGCGGTGGACGTGGCGGCCGCGCGCAACGCGGCGCCGACCTTCGCTACGACATGAAACTGACTTTCGAGGAAGCTGCCTCCGGGGTGAACACGAAAATCCGCATTCCGCGCCTGGAATTTTGCGAAGTTTGCAACGGCACGGGCGCGAAGGCGGGCACCGGCGTTCAGTCCTGCGCCACATGCGCCGGGCGTGGACAGGTTCACTACCAGCAGGGTTTCTTCACGATCTCGCGGACCTGCCCGGATTGCCGTGGCGCGGGACAAATCGTGCGCGAAAGCTGCCCGGATTGCCGCGGTAAGGGCCGCATCGAGCGCAATCGCACGATAGATTTGAGAATCCCTCCGGGCGTCGACTCCAACACACGCTTGCGCGTCCCGGGCGAAGGCGAGCCCGGCGGCAACAACGGTCCGGCCGGCGACTTGTACGTCGTGCTGGATGTGAAGCCCCATCCCTATTTCGAGCGCCGGGACGCAGACTTGTATTGCACCGTGCCGATCTCTATTGTTCAGGCGGCGTTGGGGACGGAAATTGTGGTGCCCGGGCTCAACGGCGAAGAGAACGTAAAAATTCCCGAAGGCACGCAGACCGGCGAGATCATTCGTCTAAAGGGCAAAGGAATGCCCGACCCGCACGGCGGCGGCAAGGGCGACCTGTATGTCAACATTCACGTGGAAATTCCCACCAAACTGAGTCGCGAGCAGCGGCGCCTGTTCGAACAATTGAAAGGCACCCTGCCCGTCGAGAATCGGCCGGCGCATCGCGATTCCTCATTGTTCGAAAAGGTAAAAGACATTTTTGGGTAGGCCCCAGTTACCCTCGATCGCCCGCCGGCAATACCTTATGTCGCCCGCCTTGACGGCGGGCATCCGGGATGGCGCGAAACTGCCCGCCATAAACGCGGGCGCTACAAAAACATTCCTCTTGCGGATCCCGGCTTCGCAATTTCGGCTTCCGTTTCCGGCTGATATAACATAGCGGCACATGCGACGACGATTCTTCGTGGACGCGTTCGAATCAGGAGCGGCCGTTCTGCGCGGCGAAGCGGCGCACCATCTGGGCCGCGTTTTGCGCGCGGAGACTGGCCAGCTTTATGAGTTGAGTGACGGCCAGTGCCTGTGGCTCGCCCGGACCGAGAGCGTGGGCCGGGACGAAGTGCGATTTTCGCTTGTCCAGCAACTGCGCGCTGAAGCGGACGCCGTGCGGATCGAATTGCTTCTGGCCATTGTCAAGTTTGACCGGTTCGAGTGGGCGCTCGAAAAAGCCACGGAACTTGGCGCGCAGGCAATCACTCCGGTCGCGGCGGACCGCAGCGAAAAGGGCCTGATCGCGGCCTCTGAAAAGCGCGCCGAGCGCTGGAAGCGCATCCTTGTCGAATCGGCGCAGCAAACGCGGGCCTTACGAATTCCGGATCTAGGGCAGGGCGTGAAACCGAGTGACGCGTTCCAAGGCTCCGAGGCGCTATTAAAACTGTTATTTTCCGAGCGGGCTGGAGCGAAACCTCTTCGCGACGTGCTCGAACCCGTCGCCGCGACCTTGCGCGCAGAACAGGGCGCTGGCCGCGTGGCGATTGCGATTGGGCCTGAAGGTGGATGGACCGAAGCAGAGTTTGCGTCGGCAGGCGCGTGTGGCTTTATGGAAGTCGCGCTTGGAGCGAATATTCTGCGCACAGAAACCGCCGTGTGTGCGGCGCTGGCCGCGGTGCAGTACGCCTTCGGAGCGTTTCGTGTGGGCGGCGACGCGGAAGAATCAGGTTTGCGGTAATTGCTGAACAGAGTTTCGATTAATGATGAGGAGTAATCGTGAACCAGAAAGTGCGCGAAGCCGGAGCAGATTGGAATGCAAATTTATACAATGCCCGGCATGATTTCGTCTGGAAGTATGGCGCCGATGTTGTTTCACTGCTCGACCCGCGCGCGGGCGAACGCATCCTCGATCTGGGATGCGGGACGGGACATCTGGCCGCACAGATTGCGGAAAGCGGCGCGCTGGTTACGGGCCTGGATCGCTCTCCTGAGATGGTGGCAGCGGCGCGTAAGGCATATCCGAATTTGAAATTTGAAATTTCAGATGCAAGGAGCCTTTCCTTTTACGAGAAATTTGATGCGGTGTTCTCCAACGCCACGCTGCATTGGGTTCACGAACAGGAACTTGTGGTGCAGGGCGTCTGCAAAGCGTTGCGCCCGGGCGGGAGATTCGTCGCGGAGCTTGGCGGCAAAGGGAATATTCGCGCGATGCAGGCAGCGTTTGACCGTGTACTGGTGGACCTGGATGCGGCGAAGCCCGGGGAAATTCAGCCGTGGTATTACCCGAGCGTCAGCGAATATTCGACGCTCGCGGAAAGAAACGGTTTCGAGGTGCGGTTCATTACGCTGTTCGACCGGCCTACCGGGCTCGCGGATGGCTCGGCCGGCATGCGCAACTGGATCACCATGTTTGGCGGCGACTACCTGGCCAAAGCCGGGGCGTCGCGGCGCGAGGAATTTCTCGATCGGGTGGATGAAATTTTGCGTCCCACATTATTTCGGGACGGGCAATGGTGGGCGGATTACCGCAGGCTCAGACTCGTTGCATACAAGTTGGTGTAGCGCGGGCTTTACAGGCCGCGGAAAAACCCAGATCGCCGTCATTCTGAGCGAAACGAAGAATCTCTCTTTATTGTTCGGTTATACGCAAATCGAAGAGAGATACTTCGCTTCGCTCAGAATGACATAACAAAACTTTTTTTTCCGCGACCTGTTCAGCCTGTGGCACTTCGTTCTTGCTGGCCAAACTCCGCAGGCTGAAGCCCCCGCCACTTTACTTCCAGCCATCGATGGCTTTTTTCTGGAGAGACTCGGGCGGATATTCGAGCAATTCAATGCGCACGCCGCTGGGCTCGTTCATGTTGGTCAAGAGGGCCTTGGTTGCGCCGGAAATCGGATTGTCCATCTTCACGCCGTGGTCCCGCAGGATCGTGACGGTCTTGTTCAGATCGTCAGCCCACATGCCAACGTGTGAAAATCCCACCGGGCGATCCGCGGCGGCGGGAGCCAGCTCCACGAACGTGTCATGATTGATTTGCAGATAAACGAGCGAAGGCTTGCCGTCCTTGTCTTTCAGTGAGAACGCTTCTCGAAAACCCATGGTCTTGGTGTAGAAGTTAACGGACTCGTCCAGATCCTTCACATAGACGCCAAAATGATTCAAGCGGATCCCGCTGAGTTTTTCCTGGGGCGCGGCGCTTGGCTGCGTCGCAAGAGTCCCGACTAGAATCCCGGCCGCAAAGAGCATCAATCCGCGCATCCAACGCATGTGCACCTCCGCAATTCTCCACCTTCATCGAAATCGAATATTCCAGTCCTGCACCACGCTGCCCGTGAGAAAAGTAGCGCGGACTTCAGCCGGCGGGGTTTGGTCCCTGCGAGCCGACAATTTCATCGGGAACCATATGCCTGGGATTCCTTCGTCGTCAACGATTAATCCTGCAGGAGGCAAGTGTGCGGCACGCTCGATCCGATTCAAAAAATAGCGGGGACATCTTCGCGACACTGGCGCGTAACGGAGGAGCGTGGTATAAATTTAGTTGTTCTCACGTAAGCACATGGAGCCGAACGCCGAAATCAGTACGACTGTCGCGCCCGGGGCGGCGCAACCGCTACGGCGCGAGCTTCGAAGTTGGGGCCGCGATCTGGTTATCGCGCTCAGTCTCGCCATCGTCATCATTATTTTCTTCTACCAACCCGTGAAAGTGGAAGGCACGAGCATGACGCCCTTGATCTCGGATCAGGAGCGGATTTTTATCAACAAGTTTGTCTACCGCTTTGAGCCGATTGAGCGAGGCGATGTCGTCGTTTTCTGGTATCCTCTGGACCGCTCGAAGTCGTTCATCAAGCGCGTGGTCGGTTTGCCGGACGATACGGTCGAAATTCGCGACGGCCAAGTCTATCTGAACCGCAAGCGACTGCCGGAGCCTTACATTCCTCCGGAGTCGGATGATTTCGGGACGTATCCTGCCACGCAAATTCCGAAGGGCGAATATTTTGTGATGGGGGATCACCGCACCAGTTCGAATGACTCGCGGATCTTCGGGCCGGTGCCGCGAAAATTTATCTACGGTAAGGCTGTTTTCGCGTATTGGCCGGTCGATCATTTCGGATCGATCCCGGTTTTTGCAGAATCCGTGAAATAACGCCCTGGAGGGCCCACTGTCGGAAACAGAAGCTCGGAAGGGAATTCTTGCGCTCGAAGACGGGCGCATTTTTCATGGCCGCGCCGCGGGAGCCAACACTCGGCGGGGCGGCGAAGTTGTTTTTAACACCAGCCTCACCGGATATCAGGAAGTTTTTACCGATCCAAGCTATGCCGGCCAGATCGTCTGCCTTACTTACCCTCACATCGGAAATGTCGGGACCAACGTGGACGATGAGGAGTCGGTGCGGCCACACATCGAATCCCTGATCGTCCGTGAATTTTCGGCGGTCGCTTCAAACTGGCGTTCCGGCGAATCCGCGCAGAATTATCTGGTGCGACACAATATTCCAGTCTTGTGGGATGTGGATACGCGAGCCCTGGTTCTGCACATCCGCAAAATGGGTGCGTTGCGCGGCGTGGTGTCAACGGACGGCACGCCCGCCGAAGTTTTGCTGGCGGAAGCGCGATCCTTGCCATCGATGGCCGGACAGGAACTCGCGAGCCGCGTCTCGTCGGAGAAACAATACGGCTGGGAAAAAGGTTCCATCGAATTAACTGCGTCGCCCTGGCATGAGTCGATGGGTGAGGCGCAGTCCGCGAAAGAAGCACAGAAGTTTCGCGTGGTGGCCTACGATTACGGCATCAAGCAGAATATCCTCCGCTTGCTTGTCGATCACAATTGCGAAGTGACGGTGGTTCCCGCCAAAACATCGGCCAAAGATGCGCTGGCCTTGAAGCCTGACGGAGTTTTCCTCTCGAATGGTCCCGGTGATCCGGAGCCCGCAACCTATGCGATAGAGTCGATTCGCGGCCTGCTCGGCCACGTGCCCGTATTTGGAATTTGCCTGGGTCACCAGCTTTGCGGCCTGGCGCTCGGCGGCAAAACTTTCAAGCTGCGCTTCGGCCACCACGGTTCGAATCATCCCGTGAAAAATCTCATGACCGAACAGGTCGAGATCACCGCGCAGAACCACGGATTCTGCGTGGACCCGGATTCGCTTCCGTCCAGCGACGTAGAAGTCACGCACGTAAATCTGAACGATCACACGAATGAAGGATTGCGGCACCGCAGCCTGCCGCTATTCTCCGTGCAATATCACCCTGAGGCGTCTCCTGGGCCGCACGATTCGCACTACTTGTTCCGGCAATTTACGGACACCATGAAAAATTGGAAACTCTCAGGCGCATTGCGGCGCGGACAGGCCAAGGCCTAACGACACATGCCCAAGCGCACAGACATCAAGAAAATAATGATTATCGGTTCCGGCCCGATCGTGATCGGCCAGGCGTGCGAGTTTGACTATTCCGGCACGCAAGCGTGCAAGGCCCTGCGCAGCGAAGGCTACGAAGTTGTCCTCGTAAACTCGAATCCGGCGACGATCATGACCGATCCGGAAATCGCCGACCGCACTTACATCGAGCCTCTTACCAAGGAATATCTCGAAAAAATTATCGCCGTGGAGAAACCTCAGGCCCTGCTACCGACGGTCGGGGGGCAGACTGGATTGAACCTGGCCGTGGAGCTCGCGGAAGGCGGCATCCTCGAAAAATACGGCGTCGAACTGATTGGCGCGTCTTTGCGCGCGATTAAGGTGGCCGAGGACCGGTTGTGGTTCAAGGATGCGATCCGCAAGGTAGGCCTGGACGTTCCGGCATCGGCCCTCGTGAACAACGCGCAGGACGGCCTTAAACTTGCCGACCAGCTCGGCTACCCGGTGGTGATCCGGCCTTCATTTACGCTGGGCGGTACCGGCGGATCGATTGCCTACAATCGAGAAGAATTTACGGAAGCGATCTTGCATGCCCTCGATTCGAGCCCGGTGCATGAAGCGCTCGTCGAAGAATCCGTGCTGGGTTGGAAGGAATATGAGCTCGAAGTGATGCGCGATTTCCGCGACAACTTCGTGGTCATCTGCTCGATTGAAAATTTCGATCCCATGGGCGTGCACACCGGCGATTCGATCACCGTGGCGCCCGCGCAGACGCTGACCGACAAGGAATACCAGCGGATGAGGGATGCCGCCGCAGCCATCATTCGCGAAGTGGGAGTTGAAACCGGCGGTTCGAACATCCAGTTCGCCATCGATCCGGCCACGGGCCGCATGATCGTGATCGAAATGAATCCACGCGTCTCCCGAAGCTCGGCGCTGGCATCCAAGGCTACGGGTTTCCCCATTGCAAAAATCGCGGCGCTGCTTGCGGTTGGAATGACGCTGGACGAAATTCCCAACGACATTACGAAGAAGACGCCATCCTG
>Ga0157378_10005705_pt1 | contig 10893 bp, 5 predicted proteins | sample M65metaG_FD_115309 | JGI IMG/M metagenome (GOLD analysis project Ga0157378, IMG submission 115309) | Miscanthus rhizosphere microbial communities from Kellogg Biological Station, Michigan, USA - M6-5 metaG | ecosystem: Host-associated > Plants > Roots > Rhizosphere > Soil | place: USA: Michigan...
CGTTGGCCGCAGCGCCAGTGCCGGTGGTGCCGGTGGTATCGAAGGACACGCTTGCGCTGGTATACCCCTCGCCATCGCAGTCGATGATGACGGAGAGAATCGCGCCGCTGACCGGCTCGATTCTCGACACGCGCGCGGCGGCATGGGTTCCCGTTCCGGTGATGATGACTTTGGGCGGACGTGCAGGGTCATACCCTGTTCCGCCATTGGTCATTTCGATGGAAGCTACGCCGTCGCTTCTGACTCCGAATTCGCCCAGTTTCGCCACGATGGTTTGCGTACGATCCGCGAGCTGGGCGGCGGGATCGTAATTGACCGCTGCAGGCAGACTGAACACAGAAGTCACGAGTGTCGTGCCACCTCGCTTGACCACGCGTGGCAACAGAGATGCGACCAGGTCGTGCTGGTGGTTTTCCTGTCCTTCCGGTGTCAACTGCGATCCATCTGTAATGCAGTCACCCAATTGTTGTGCGACGAAGGCGCGATAGATCGCGCGTGCGCTGCAGTCGTCCACGGCATCGAAGAAGTTCTTGCGCCACTTGATCGGCTCGGCGTGTGCGCGGGATGCGGAAGGGGGAATATCGCATACCGGCGCATTGGTCGCAGCAGGTTGCGGCATGACCAGATCGCGTTCATCCTGGACGCTCGCGAGACCCGCATAGGCAGCATCGATCGAGATCGCGTTTTGAACGAGCGCTGCTTCTCCAGCCTTGAAGTCGATCGATCGCGCTATGTCACGCCCTCCGACTGGCCGGCGATCGTGCGGGTGGTTGGCGGCAAAGATCTGTCTCGTCCATGTCCGCCGTCCCTCACCTTTCTTGTAGTGGGTTACGGCATTATCGGACCATAGCGCGGTGACTTGAAGCGCACAATGGAATCCGGCAAGCATCCTCAGTTCGTTATCAGGCGTTTCCTTTTCCGGGAGTGTGGCGTCGTCAAATCGAACAAGGAAGCTCCGGTCATGAGGGTGATCACGTTCAATGAGATCCTCGGCCCACACGACGAGTTGCGAAAACGATGAGAGGCGGATGTCAGGACGGTCGGCCACACCTCGTCCGATTACGTACATCCGATCCGCGTTTGGGTTGGAGCTGAACGGAAACCAGGCTCTCGCCACGACCTCAATCGCACCACAATCGGGATCGACCGCAGAAAGGTGAGCCGCTGGCCGATTCTCGTTCTGATCGCCCATCCCGGCGTTGCGCCGCCGCCAATTGTTCCTGCATCGTTGAACCAATGTCTGACAGGCGCGCTCGAATCGCTCCGCCTGCTGTGAATCGAGGTCGTCACGCTTCAGACCTCGTGAATGGATTGCCACGCGCCAGTGTGCGACGGGTACGGAGGTGTGAATCTCAATATAGGGATTGTGACCACTGACGATGAGATTTCCGTCCGGGGTCGATTCTCGCGATGTCGAATCGACCTTTCCATCACGACCAAGCGGCAGCAGGTCGTGATAATCGATGGATACCGGCGGCGCATCCATCCAGATTGCGCGTTTGAAGTCCACCGCGGCACGAGCACCGTCATTGGGATCCGTCATTGAGTCAGGACCCACTCCCGAGAGGCCGGCGCCGCGAATGCGAAACTCGTATTGTCTGCCATATCGCGGATAAAGCGTCGTAGTTCCCTCTTCCCGAAGCACAACCAGCGCGCCCTCCATACCAGCGAGTGCATCGGACCCTCTGCCCAGACGATCGAGCGGATGCGCAACGACCGCACTGCCTCCGGCCCATAGGACGAAATCCGTCGGCATCGTGAGCACTGTCGGAAGCTTGCCCTTCTCGGCCGAGTGATTCTGTACGGGCTGGGTCACATAGCCTTCTCGTGTGCTCCGTGCCCTGACAATCGACTCTCCCGTATTGCCGACGACTTCCCGCTCCACGGTGCATAGAGAAGTCCATGCGGGTGCAGCCGCTGGTTGGGCTTTAGCGACTTCGCGGGCATCAATCCTGTATCCCTTGAATCCCGTATGGAAAGCAGTGTCGCTCGAGGAATCCGTTGCGGATGCCGTAAGCGCTCGATCCCACGTAATGCCGATCGTGTCGTGTGGCGGAGCCTGACTGCGAATGCTCTCCGCCGCGTCAGCCATCTCCCTGCGCCAATCGTCGTCGATGTAGTTCAACGCGATTCCCGTGGGCAAATGGGCCTGGTTATTGAGATCGTAAGCCGAATCAGCTGGATCGCTGTTCGCGAGCAGATGCCTCCGGTGCCTCTTTGGAAGACCGGTCTGACCAGTCTCGATCAGTGTTCGCAGTTGCACCATGGGATCGAAATCCAGGAGTGTCTCATCCGGCAGAAGTGAAGTCGCAAGTTGCCGGGCGACCACTCCTTTTCCAAAGTAAGTCGGTGTCAGATCGCGACGGAGTACGGTGATCGTGCGTCCGCCGTACGAGTCAACCAGCGTAGGAACTGCCTGGTATCCGGCGATTGCCTGATTCCCTTTGAACGGAGCAATCCAGATATAGGAGCCTTTCCAATTATCCGCACCGGCGGGAATCGAAAATGCTCGCAATGCGTGAAACATCGCACCGACAACCCACTCGTCGCGAGAGACCCGGCGCACGTCTGCACGCTTGTCTCGAATTCTGCTGGTAAAGACAGGCACGATGGCGGAGAAGGGAGGCACCTGTTCGCCAACGATTCGGGAATAGATTCCGTCTCTGCGGAGCGCTTCCGCATAGGCGAACTGCTCCTGGCCCATCCGCTCCAGCGTCGCCTGCGCCAACGCAGTAGCGTCCGACCTGGCCTTCAGTCCACTCTCTGTGAGCAACTGCAGGAAGAGCTGGGGATCGTTCGTTACGTCTTCGACCTGCACCTTGACGCTCTTGAGAGTATTGCCGACCGCCTTGAGCGTCTTCGTTAGTGCATCACGGAACGAATTCTTTGCCGTCTTGATGGTCACCGTGCCATCGATGATCTCCTTGCGCACCACGGGATCGGGCAGCTCATGCCAGAGTCGGAGGTCAGCCATGACATTGGGCGAAGGAAAAAGCTGAGGCTTGTTTCTTGTAAGGTCAGCCATCGACTGCGCACTGCTGGGAGGAGGATCAGCGCCCTGTGTCGACGGAGGGAGAGGCCCGGTGATCTGTTTTGCCGTCGCGCAAACCCATGCCGGTGCGAGTCGATCGATTCCAGCCAGTTGTCCGCTGACATCCGCCGCGTCCTGACCGGCCAGCGCCAGCTGTTCCCTGACCTCGGGCACCACCACAGGATCGAGCTTGATGTTGTAGACAGGTGCATCGGACGGTTGGGCTGTGACGGCCAGCATGAATGTGGCATCGACGAAAGGATCCATCGCGTACCAGTCGTCGCCCCAATCGATCACGATCTCCAGGCGGCCCGGCGTTACGAAGGGATTGAGATATCCGATGATTCTCGTGTCGCTCATGCAGCCACCTCGACCCAGCGGAAGAACTCGTTGACTGCCTGATGAATGTGCTCGTCCGTCTCCGGCAAAGCACAATGATTCGGCGCACCCTTGACGTTCTTACAGGCATTGGGATCGATACCCAGATACGGATCGAGATCGACTGTGAAGTGAACGTCAATGGTTGCAAACAACACTTCGATCGATGCCGTACCGCTTACTTCGAGATGCGTGAGAATGCTTTTCTCGCAAGTGAGCTTCAATTGCGCCATTGCCTGGATGCGCACAAAGATATTGACGACTCCGAGGACACTGGCATTGAGCTCGATTCGGGCCACGACGGCAATCTCGTCAAATGAGAAATAGCTGTCGCCCTTTACACCCGCAGGACCCATGCTGACCTTGTAGGAAGCGTGAGGGCACCAGACGATCCCCAGTGTCACGGAGACGCTGCCATGTGCCACCCCGATGTCGAAGGCGAGTGCCAGACCACCTTCACCGCTGATACAGGCTACGGCATCGAAGCAGACTTCCTGGAAAGTCAATGACAGATCGTGCGTTCGAGGAGGCCTGACACGTACGGCGATGATCGTTGAGAACCGCACTGTGAATGGGGTCACAGTGAGTGTCGGCGGTCGCAGATCCTTGAAGATGCTCATTCCGATCTCAGGCAAATCGAGATCGAGCCATTTCAACCCACCGAATCCCTTCTTCGGATAGTCGCCGAGGATGAATGCCAGCATGGATCCTGCGTTCGTGCCGCCCTTCGAGATATCAATGGAGAGCGCAAGACGAAAATCGAACGTCAGGTGTTCGAGAGAGCCCATGCCAAACGGGATTCTCAGGACAGGCAGCCGGAGCCCTACGAGGAAACCGCGCAGATCGTCGAGAAACTCGAATGTGAAAGGCTTGCTCTTGTTATTGAAGCCCATGAGCCCCTTGAGCTTCTCGAGGAGCAGCTCAAAGACCTGCTTCAGCAATTCGCCGCACGGCGTCAGATCGCCAGGGACAAATGACACGCTCTGACCGGAGCGCGACTGAATCGTGCAGTTCTTGAGAACGAGAAGACCTGGGACTCCGACGTCGGCGACGAGTTTGGCATCGAACTCCGCATCTGCGCCGAGGCTCTTCTTGAACGACGCGTGGAGCGATCGCGGAGACATCTTGATCCGGAAGGCCAGGCGTCCCTCGCACACTTCGCTGACACCCTTCGTGAACTCGGGGAAATCGATCACCGCATCGACTTCTGCCGCCGTCTCCTGGTCACGAGTCGAGTTTCCACCCTGATGGACCTGCTTGTCGTGCACATGAAGGCGCTCGTGAATGGTCAGCGTGCCTTCGTTCTTCAGGAAGTCGCTGTCTCCGCCGATTACGAGTTGCAGAAGGCCGATGTCACCGACCGTAATCGTCTTACGAACTGTGTGCTCCGCGTTCGCGTTCAACTCGAACGTGTCGTTGCGATTCAGCGGTTTGTCGACGCGAACGACTCCGTCTCCCAGTGTGAGCGCACGAGCGTGATAGTCGGGCGGCTGATCCCCGGTCGGCAGACACCAACGGCCTTCATTGACGTCCACCTTGTTGTCGTAGACGGCGTCGACGGCCCTGGTATCGAAGTCGAATCCACTGACCTCTTCGAGCTCGCCACGAGCCACGACTGTGATTCGTACTCCGGCACAGGGGATACATGGATCTGGCGGTGGTGCGGAGCAGCTTGTGGGGTTGTAGTTTGGATCCTCGGCGGTCCAGACAACATCCGACACGCGCAATGGCGTGTCCTTGAACATCGTCAACCTCTGCGGCTGAGAAAGGGGAACGGTCTGCGTGATGTAGTTTCGCGTTCCTCCCGTGTCGCCATGGTTTCTGTCATAGAGACGTCCGATGTAGCTGATTCCCTGCAGGGTTCGATCGCGATCGACCCACTCTCCGCTTCCGGACTTGTAGTGAATATCCGCTTTGAAGATCAGTGGCTGGTCAAGAGGGAGATCGACCCCATTCAGCGGTCGGAGATTCCTGATCACGACGTTCTGTCGATCGCCGTAAGTCTTCGATTCCTCAGCAAACCAGGTGTTGGTGCAGTACTTGACTTCACCGCTTTCCTGACGTGAAACGAGCGTCAGACTGTTGAGAAGAATTCCATAAGGCAGAAGGATGTCGGCGAAAATCGGATAGTTTTCCTGATACCGGCCGAGGTAGCCGTGCAATGACAGGTGAATGAGGCCGATACGGCGGATCTCGTCGTCCCAATCGAAACGAATCGTTCCGCCGATCGGTGAGAGTGCAATCTCGGTCTGGTTGTCGCGAACTTTCTTCTGGATCGACTCCCGCCGTCGATTGGGTGGCTTCGCGGGAACGAAGGCATCCGTGATGCAGACCTGGCGGGGATCGGCCGGCTCTGTCGTGTCGACCGCGTCCTGCACGCGTGAGATCGAGTCGGCGGCGATCGCACGATAAGGAGCGAGCCTCTCATGATGGATGTTCGGTGCCCAATCCTGATCGGAAAGCTGCTTCAATGGACCATTGACTGCAAACCCGGCATACACCGCCGTAACGGAAGCGCCGCCAGTGGCGCTGGAGATGGTTTCGATGACTTCCGTAGGTGATGGAGGAGCGAGAGTCATGCTCCCCGCAGTGCGGGGTTCCCACATCGTGAGGTATTTGAAGGCGTCGAGAGCGTTCGACTGCCAGTTTGCAGAATTTGTGAAATCGCGATGCTCACGAAGAGAAAACGGCGGGAAAGCAACGATATCGTCGTTGCGCGGAAACGACGGATCCAGTGCTATGCGGAAGGCGCGATCATCGATGGCGACGATCTCTGTGTTCGGCGCTATCGCCGGGTTTTGGACCGTCGATGTCGTATAGCGATCCGCTGCGAGATCCCAGTTGATACGAACGAAGTCCGCGAGGACTGCGCTTCCTGCGCGGTAATCAGACGAAGTCGGCTTCGACTGCAACGTACGCACATTGACCCAGTCACCGGCATGAGAGCTCTCATTGAGGCGCCCAGCCCACTTGACCTCCTTCGTTTCGAATTGAAGTGAAGCCGTGAGCGGCTCGTAGTGCGGCCCCTGCCGATGAAACCGGAGATCGAGGCGGGCATTCTGCTGAACGCGAACCAGCACGTCGTTCATCAGGAGCATGTCGGAGGAAGACGCGAGGCCGTCTCCCTCGATGCGCCCAAGGTCGCCGAATACAGCGTGCTGAATGGGATCTCCACATACGAACTGATGGTAGGGAAACCAGACATGCGTACAGGTCTGCTTGAGGGAAACATGGGATGTCAAAGGAGCCGTGGAGGAGAAGGAGAGGGAGAGCTCAGTGAAGGTCTGCTCGATCGAATGCTCGACGCTCTTTGCATTCATCGTGGCTACGACGCGAGAGCGCGAGACCTTGCTCGCTTTGACGCTGAATTCGACGCGTCTGCCGCTGCTCGATAATTCGATCGGATCCGGGCTAAGGGGCCAGACTTCCTCCGACCCACTCGCAAGGCAGAATGCGGAGGAAAGCTCGACCGGCATTGTGGTGGTTTCGGTGGCCTGCTGCGACACCCACGCCATCGCTGAGAATTCCGACGCAATGACGTACGACTGAGTGAGGACCGCGCTCGCCGTCTTTGTTGTATTTCTGTAGCGTTCCAGCGTAGAGCCGGCGGGAACCGTCAGTGCAATGAGCCCTGGTCTGATCAGCAATTGAAGCGTTTGCGGAGGAATGCGCAAGAGCGTCCGATCGCCGTCGGGATGGGCGTGCACTTCGAAGACGACATCATCATGTGTGTCGTACTTCGCCACGATCCAGCGCAATTTCCGGAAAGGGCCTCCGCAATCAGAAAGGTCTGCTCGTACCACATCGAGGTCGGCCTGTCTGTGAATCCTCAAGGGCTGACCATCGTGTGATTCGATTCTGGCGACCAGGTCGAACTGTTTCGGCCAGCGCACGGTCACGGTCGGGAGCGCAGAGTGAACGTGATCGTCGTCCGAAGTTCCGGTGGCTGTCTGGCATTCGGTGGGCGAAATGCAGAAATCGAACTTGACGAGCAGATCGCGGTCCGCCTGGCGCTTGCTTCGACTATGAGTGCGCGGCGCTCCAGCGATATCGATCGTGACCGCGGTTGCCGGACCGAGTCGGGGTAGCAACGGCGCCGGGCTGACTTCGATCGTGAAATTGCCGTTGGGTACAGAGTGGATCAGATCCCGTCTCACGATGTCGCCATCTCGAAAGAGCTCAGTACCAGCAACTGCATCCACGACGACCCAGACATCGCGTATGACCACGCGATCCGAGTCCAGTTCCAGGTCGGACGCGCCAACACTGCACGATGATCCTTCAGTGATTGGCTTCAGGAGCGTCAGCGCAACAGCCGGGAACTCGAAGCGCCTGGCCCAGATGAGAAGCGGGAAGTCGCTGATCTTCCTGACATCAAACGTGGTCTCGATCTCGAAATCGCCCACGTTCGAAGGGAAGACCCATCTCGATGGTTGCGTAAGGAGGTCACTAACCGAGCGGCAGGCACCGATGAAAAGTCCACCGACCCCCTGCAGGAGCCAGCGCACGCCCGTACGAGCCTGACTTCCGGCTGCACCTGTCAATTTGAGGAAGCTGCGCCGAGTGACTCCCCTCATCACTTCTCCTTCTCAGTGCTTTTCAGACCTGTGCGCAGCTCGGAGATGCCTTCGCCAATCGCGCGGCCTAATTTCGGGAGGCGCCCCGCTCCGAACAGGACGACGAAGATCAGGAAGATGAGAATGAGCTCCGGAACACCCAATCCAAACATGTGCCCTCCTTGCGACTGAAAGGTGATGTCGAGGTCGAACAGCAACGTGGTCTCGGAAGTCCGCCGTGATCGGGGCAAACAGCGATCCGCAACAGCACGAGTGCAGTTGATGAAACGGGTATCTGCTAAGGAGTGCACCTGGCCGTGATTTCCCTACCCATCGATTTATTGAATGCAGGGTGGATCGCAACGCGGATCACACAACCGCGCCCGGGCTATCGGGAGCAAGCCCGCGCTGACGGGCGGCCGCCAATGTGTCGGTCTCCGAGGCTCACGAATGAAACGTGGCGATGGTCAACAGGAGAGACGAAAAGAAGATCTCGAGCCGCCATCGGAACCGCAGGTCGCCTCAGCGCAGATGGCAGCATTTCGGGAGTGGGAACAGTTCGATGGCGCGCGGTACACTCAGGGCACGGTTCGCTATTTCAGTTCCATGACTCGTTCACACGGCAGGCCGCCGCGTTCCTCGATTCGGAGTCTCCAACCGCAGCGTACTGAGCGCGAGGAGAAGTTTGGCTGTGGCGGCTGGACTCGAACCAGCGACCACCTGATTAACAATCAGGCGCTCTACCAACTGAGCTACACCACAGTATTGGTTGGAAGGGCGCGTATGGTCGCTGATTCGGTGTTATTTGTCAAACGAGCGGCTGCCGGCCGACCACGTCACGCAAGCGCGAGGCTAATTGCGCGCAGACGCTCGACGGCATGTTCCATGTCGGCGTGAATGCAGATCGTGTCGAAGGGAATCGTGATCCTCGAGCCGTCACGTGCGATAACCACAGCCTCCTGTGCGAGCGAACGAGCCTGCTCCGCTGCTTCGTCGATCGTCAGCAGCGAACCGGGAAGCTTGCGCGAGACGAGTGAGCCATCCGGCTCATACCGGCGATCCGCGAACGCCTCTCGAATCACGCGATTGCCGCGCTCACGCGCGACTGCAGCCATCGCAGACGAATCGCTGCAGACGATCGCCAGCTCGCCGATGGCATCGAGGACAACCGCCGCAAGCGTCCGATCCCGATGAGCGTCGTTATAGAGAGCGCCATGTGGTTTGACGTGGTGCAACGGTGCGTTAGACGCGAGAGCCGCAATCTGATCCTTCAAAGAGCTTCGCAATTCATCAGTGCTGATGTTCATCGTGACGCGCCCGAAGTTCTCGCGATCGGGATACGACGGATGTGCGCCGAGCCGCACACCGTATCGCTGCGCAAGCATCGCCGCCTGGCGCATCGACGCCTCGTCACCGACATGACCGCCGCACGCGACATTCGCGCTGTGAACGAGCGGCCAGATCTCCTCTTCACCCGCCGCTCCTTCTCCGAGGTCGGCCGAGAGATCGATCACAGCGCAGTCCCTCGCGTTTCAGGCAGCAGCCAGATCAGCATTCCGCCGAGACCGAAGAATGCAGCACTGACCGCCAGAGGGATGGCGAGTCCGTACGTCGCCGCCGCTGCACCGATCGTGTACGGAGCCGCGGCGGAAATCACGCGGCCGAAGTTGTAGCAGAAGCCCTGCGCCGTCGCGCGAATCCGCGTCGGGAACAGCTCGGCGAGCATCGCGCCGAACACCGAGAAATATCCGTGACCGAAGTAGCCGACGAGCGGACCGATGAGAAGCAGCGTCCACGTCGAGCGCGCACCGAAGGCGAAGAGAGGAATGCAGATCGTCGCGCCGATCATGAAGAGCGTGAACGAGAGACGGCGCCCGATCCGATCCGAGATCCAGCCAAAAGTGATGTAGCCGAAAAACGCGCCCACCTGAAGAATCATCAGCCAGCTCGCACCCCTCGCGAGCGAGAGTCCGGCTCCCCCTTTTGCAACCGGCGACGAGAGGAACGTCGGCAGCCACGACGTCAGACCCCAGAACGCGAGAAGCACGGAGCTCGCGACTGCGGTGGCGACGATCGTCCTTCGTATCAGTGCTGCGCTGAAAATCTCCGCGATGGACGCGGTTTCGGTCCGCTCTCTCCAGACCTTCGGTTCTTCGACACCACGCCGGATGAAAAACGCAGCCACCGCCGGAAGCGCGCCGATGAGAAACATGACACGCCAGCCAAACGGCGTGAGCACGACTGCAGCAATGCCTGCCGCCAGCAACGCGCCGATCGCCCAGCCGGATTGCATGATGCCCATCGCTTTCCCACGATGTTCCGCAGGCCAGGTCTCGGCGACGAGCACCGAGCCGCACGACCACTCACCTCCCATGCCGAGACCGACGAGGACACGCCATGCGATGAGTTGCCAGAGCGAGTGCGACGTCGCGAGCCCCGCAGTCGCAAACGAGTAGATGAGAATGCTGATCGTCATTGCGCGCACGCGGCCGATGCGATCCGCCAGCGCACCAAACGAAACACCGCCGATTGCGCCGGCAATCAGAGCAACTGACGTGAGCCCGCCCATCATCGCGGACGACAAGCCGAACTCTTTCTGGATCGATGAGACCGCGAACGTGAAGAGAAGAAAATCCATGGCGTCGAGCATCCAGCCGGCTTGCGCGGCAAACAATGCACGCCATTGATTCGAGTTCTGAGTACTGAGTGCTGAGTACTGAGTGTTGGCGGCTTTCTACTCAGTACTCAGTACTCAGCACTTTTTGCTCGCGTATTCACGCATGCGCGCTTCCATTTCACGCCGCACATCTCCACGCTCCTCTTCCGACTCATCAGCTTCAAAGGTCTCAAACAGCGCATAAGGATTTTCAACGATTAATCTAAGTTCCCATGCCTCGCGACCCTGATGCGAAGGCCGTGAAAACCAAA
>Ga0157378_10005707_pt1 | contig 10892 bp, 9 predicted proteins | sample M65metaG_FD_115309 | JGI IMG/M metagenome (GOLD analysis project Ga0157378, IMG submission 115309) | Miscanthus rhizosphere microbial communities from Kellogg Biological Station, Michigan, USA - M6-5 metaG | ecosystem: Host-associated > Plants > Roots > Rhizosphere > Soil | place: USA: Michigan...
CCTGTGGGCTGCCTCAAGGATGGCAGCCACGATTCAAGTGCAGAATGCCAGATACGCTAAAGGCCTGTCGGCATTCTGCTTCACAGGGGCGTGTGATTTCGATCACAAGGGCGCCAGTTGCCACGGAAAAGTAGCTGACAGTTTGAGCCTTGGAAGGGTTGGGATAACCCCCGGATGAACGCATGCTTCCCAATATGGCAATGGTCGGCCCCTCATTCAGGTTGCAATCCAGTCGCTTGCCTGCCAATCAGCCCACCCGATACATTGGAAACCGGGCTTCATCCATGATTCTGTTGGTCTCATTTCAACCAAACAAGCGCTCATGCTCCCCCTTGGGTGGACCGCGGTGAATACATTGGAGTTCACCGCGCTTGTCGGAACGGGATCTCTGGCGGCAGGGCTTTTGGGATCATTGACGGGGCTGGGGGGCGGTGTGGTTCTGGTTCCTCTGCTCACGATTCTGTTTAAAGTCGACATCCGTTACGCCATCGGAGCCTCTCTGGTATCGGTAATCGCGACTTCCTCCGGTGCCGCAGCTGCCTATGTAAAGGAAGGATTCTCCAACATCCGGATCGGTATGTTCCTTGAGATTGCTACCACCCTGGGAGCCCTTTTGGGCGCCTTTTTGACCGCCTGGGTGTCGGGCAGCGCCATCGCCACCATTTTTGGACTGATGCTGATAGGTTCTGCCTATCTTTCTCGCAAGCCGCGATCCGCCCTCGAAAGGAATACTCCGCCAGACCTGATTGCGACTCGCCTTTGTCTGAATGGCTGGTTTCCAGAGGTAGAGGGCAATCGCAGCTATAACGTGCAGAATGTTCCCGCCGGGTTTGGCCTCATGTTTGTCGCCGGGGCTCTATCGGGGCTGCTCGGTATTGGCTCGGGCGCAATGAAGGTCCTGGCCATGGATCAGACCATGAAAGTGCCCTTCAAGGTGTCCACGACCACGAGCAATTTCATGATCGGGGTAACGGCAGCGGCAAGTGCTGGTGTGTACCTGACACGGGGCTATGTCGACCCCGGACTGGCCATGCCTGTCATGCTGGGAGTTCTGGCTGGATCCCTGCTCGGAGCCCGAATCCTGGTGAAAGCGGAGACCAAATGGCTTCGGCTGGTCTTCAGTGCGGTGATTGTGCTTCTGGGAATCGAGATGCTCTACCAGGGCCTGACGGGAGGAATCTAGCATGGTTCGAACGCCAGCTTGGAGCGACCGGAGTATCGAAAATGTTGTGGGGAATCTTCTGCGCGCCGGCGTATTGCTTTCGGCCCTGGTCGTCTGCTGCGGCGCGGTAATCTTTCTTGTTCGGCACGGGCGCAGCCCGGCAAATTATCGAGTCTTCCAGGGGGAGCCTGCCGAGCTTCGGAATGTTTCCGGAATTATTCATGGCGCCTTGGACATGCATGGAAGCGGCATTATCCAGCTCGGATTGCTGCTTCTGATCGCAACCCCGGTGGCGCGCGTCGCCTTCTCCATCTTTGGATTTGCCGCCGAGCGCGATTGGCTTTACACAGGCTTTACCTGTCTGGTTCTTGGCATCCTTATATTTAGCTTGTTCGGATGAGATTCAACTACCAGACCCCCGAGGCCCCGACGGGACAGCGCCTCGAAGCAGGACATCGCCTGTTCAGAAACAAGACAAGTTGCAGGAATCGACCAGCCAGGGGAGGACCCTAGCGGCAAGATTGAGAACAGGGACGGTATCGGAAGGCGCCATCCGCACCTGCTATGAGTAAAGAGTTACTACAGTACAGACCCGATGTGAGTTTTTCTTTTATTCTGAATCATTATCTGGAAAATACCTACATGAGCCTGAGAACTTACCTAGCCGACCTTGAAAAGCGTCCCCATTGGCAGGCCACAGTGGAAGACAAGCACGGTCCTTTGGCGGTCATGTCCGGCTACCCAGGACACTTTGAAGGACATTATTATCTCTACAACGGCAAAAACCATGATGGGCTTCGACCCTACCGGGCGAAGTGGGTTCAGGATCGGATTGCCTCTGGAGAACTCCGATTGCTCAAGGGCACCTTGCCGGTGCCAGCGAACGAGGCGTAGCTATTCCGAGGTCATTCACGGCTGACACTGGACTGCTAAGTGTGCAGACCATCTGCCAGAGGCATGGTTATGCCAGTGACTCGGCCCAAAATGTCAGCTTCTCCGGGATACTTGAATCTCATTGCCTGCTTTCCCGACTGGGGCGAGGGAATCAGGATCAACTGCCCGCGATCGATCTCGCACCAGCTGCAAACATAGAAATCGCGGAGGTCCACGAAATAGACAGGACGATCAAATTCGCTCCGCCATCCATCGGGTGTGACTTTACACTGATGAGGGTCAATTTGCACGAGTGAGCCAGGGCGGATGATTGGATCGAGCGTGTAGTCATTAGTTCCGATGTAGCCATAAAGAGCATGTTGCCAATCTATCTTTTGGAGCATAGGAACTGGAACCTCAGCATAACGGTGAAACAGCCGCGACACCAGATTGGTGCGCGCCAATTCAACTCCGCCTTGCAGCTCAACCGGAATTGTTATCGTCTGCTGACTGTCAACGGGCGGCTTGATCAGGCAAGTATTCGGTAAGCTCACCAGACCCTGATCTTCGCTCGATCGGCGGATGTCGAGGCCATAAAATCCCATTAACTCATGCAGATCACGCCCATAGATGAGACTCAAGCTGTGAAGCTTGAATAGTTTGGGTCGCAGCTTTCCTGTTTCAATATCTGAGACCCAGGTGCGTGAGATGTAATATTCCGCGTCATTTCTCTTGCGCGCGATCGCTTGACTCAATCGCTGAACGTCATAGGTCGACAAGCGCAGGCTTTCGCGCAGGGCTCTTAGCCGCCTGCCAGCATCCGGGGCCGATGTCGTAGTCAACATCGATTCCTATACCTCAGGATGGCGCATGTTACTCCAAATTGGATTCTTGTCTACAAAAGAAAGCGAAGATTTACAAAATCGGGGCAGGAACCCCGACGCAAGCCAATACCGTGGCCGAGGCTCAGGGAAAGTGACCGGGATTCCGACCAGAGGCTGCCATGAATCCGGAGTTGGGAACAAAGGCAAAGCTATATTGGCGAAGGAGTACTGCTGCCTCTATCCGCAATAGAGGCCAGTCCTTCGAAATCCGTGACTCGGGAAAGAGTTGCAGGTTATATCGAGTAAGGGGGTATAGGTCGGTTCGGAGCGACCAAACAAATGCGGCGTCATTGCCCGCCTGCAGTGTGGGAGTCGGTAGTTCGCGAGAGGTGGTCTGGTCCGGAACAGGTAGAAATGTTTCAGCTCGACCAATCATGAATGAGAGTTCCTGACCTGGCAGATCGAATTCGATCGATCCTTCAAAGCAAGGAGCTGACACTCAACCAGTTGTCCCGCCAATCGGCCACACTCTATGGACGCCACTCCCGTTTCTTCTTGCCTCACAATCTTTATCACGAAATGCAGGCGAGCGCTTGCAGCCCTAGTCTCTACCAATTCATGGCCCTTAGCCGAATTTCAGGCTACAGTCTGCCAGACTGGCTGAGAGTATTTGGATTTCATCTGGAAGAAATTCCTCGTCTCCAGGTTGGGTTACCGGCAAAGCGCACCATCCTTATTGACTCATCCATGGACGATTCCAATGCCTGGATTCCCTGGCCAGAGAATCGTGCGGGCGCGAACTCGATCCCGCCGGTGGCTCCCCTGAGCGCGCTCCTCGAATTCACTCACAGCAGACGACTGCGGAGTTTGCTGCGCATAACGGGCCAGGGTAGTGTTTACGCAAAGATCGGACAAGAAGATGGGCTAGCCTTTCCGGAGCTGCTCCCCGGCAGCATCGTGCGGGCAAATCCGCAGTGGGGGACCTACCTGGATGCCGCGAGGAATAGCGGTGTCACCCGGCAGATATTTCTTATTCAACACTCGCAGGGACTCTTCTGTTGTCGATTGCGGGTGGGAGACAAGTTCATCGTACCGGTAAGCCGACAGCTCTCCTATGCCCAGGTGGAGCTCCAGGTCCCAAACCAGGTGCGAATACTGGGAATCATCGACCTCGAGATCCGACCTGCTCTTTCCGAGACGACCCCGGAGGTACCCAAGCAACTAGGCCGACACTGGGTGCCGACATTGCCGAGATCGCCATCACGGGTCGGAGAACTACTTGCCTTCAGCAGATCCAGAATGGAGCTGTCGTTGCGAGAGGTGTCGGCCCTGAGTCGGTGTGTCGCGGAAGAGTTGGACGATGATCGCTACTTCATCTCCCAAAGTTCCCTGTGTGACTATGAAGTGTCAGATACCTCACCGCGGCATATTCATAAAGTAATCTCACTGTGTATCTTGTATGGACTGAGATTCCGGGAGTTCCTGACGGCCAGCGGGCTTGCTCTTGACCAGAGTGGCCCCCAACCGATCCCGGATCATCTTATCCCCAGATTGCGGCCCCCATTGCGGGAAGCTTCGCTTGAAGACTCAGATCCGTATCAGTCTGGATTTCTCGGACACCTGTTAAGCCAGTGTGGCGAAATTCCGGTATTTCTGCGGCACTCGATGGCAGTCATCTCAGGCCTGCCTCATGCTTCGCTCGATGCCTTGTTCTGGACCGGAGCAGAGCAGAAGCCGTTGCATCCCAAACTGGTGAATGCTCTGGTGGTTCTGGTTGACCGGCGAAAAAAACGGCCGGTTCACTACCGATCGAAACCTCTCTGGCAACAGCCCATTTATCTCCTTCAGAAGCGGGACGGCAGCTATCTGTGCGGGTGTTGCAGTGTAGAAAACGGCTTTCTCCTCTTGCATCCCTATTCTTCACATCTCTATCGCCACCTCAAACTTCGCTATCACGACGAGGCGGAAGTCATAGGTCAAATCGTCACCATGGCGCGCCGGCTGCTGTGATTGTGCCGAAATTCCGGACAGATGCTCCGGAAATGACCCTCGACAGAATCGAGGGATCGCAAGTAATGCGACGAGTTGATGGAAAGCTGGATGCGGCACTCCTTTGCTGGACAAAGCTTGCGGCAGCGGTCTAGGGTTCCCGCAGTTGGGGACGAGAAACTTGTCAGTCAAAACCACTCCCAGGCCAGCCTGGCTTCCCCATGAACTTGACTGGCTGCGCGTCCAGATTCGTCCTCTCTTGCACTGGCACGTAGCCAGTTTTCTTTGTATGGCGGGCGGGAGCCTGCTGGCTCTGCTGAACCCTTTGATCCTGAGGTGGATGATCGATGAAGTCATTCCCAAACGCGAGACCGCAGTTCTTGCCGGAGCGGCTGGGCTGATTTTTCTCGGATACGAAGGAAGAATGGCGCTCAACGCCGGGGGCAATTTCCTGATGTTGACCGCGGCGGGAAAGTTGGGACTCAACCTGAGATCGCAGTTGCTGCACCGGCTCAACACGTTGTCGGCTGAATACTTTGAACACACCCCGCTCGGTACTGTCATCTATCCCTTAAAAGAACCAGTCGAAGAGATCTCTTATTTCGGATCCGATCTGTTGCCGGCCATACTGCGAACGCTTCTTGCCGGTGGAATGACATTGTGCACCATGCTGATCCTGAGTCCAGCGCTCACACTAGCGGTGGTTCCTCTGGTTCCTGCATTCGTGGTGATCAGGCTGCGTTTCCGACAGAGGCTCGTCTCTGACTCAGAGCAGGTCCAGGCGGCGCGCCTGGCGTGGAGCAACTTTTTGGAAGAACATCTTTCCGCAGTTATAACCGTTCAACTGATGGGCCGGGAGCGTCAACAGGAACGAAAAGCCTTCCGTTTGCTGGCCAGATCCACTCGCACGAGCCAGCAAATGCTGGCCAGCAGTGCCTGGTTCAGCATTGCTACGTCCTTGTCAGTTGTCCTCTCCATGTCGGTTGTGATCGGCTATGGAGGGTGGAGGGTGTTACAAGGCGGTTTGAGCACCGGAAGCCTGGTGGCGTTTTACAGTTTGCTGACCCAGCTGTTTGAGCCAATTTCCGGAGCGGCGGAACTTTATGCGAGAACGCAAAAAACCTTTGCCAGTATCCGCCAGCTCCAGGCCGCATTGGCTTCAAGACCCGGGATCGTCGATGTCGTCACGGCCAGCCCGCTCGGTCCGCAGGATTGCGGACGCATCGAGTTTGTGGGTGTGGAGTTTGGCTACCGGCGGCAAAAGAACATGCTGCGGATTCCCTCGCTTTCGATTGAGCCGGCGGAAAAGATTGCACTGATCGGAGACAATGGGGCGGGGAAGAGCACGCTAACCAAGCTCATTGTGCGCTTATATGACGTAGATTCGGGTTCGCTCCGAATTGCCGGCCGTGATATTCACTCTATCTCCCTTAAGACGCTGAGGCGGTTTGTCTGTTACCTGCCGCGGGAACCTGTGCTTTTTGAGGGCAGCTTGGCATCCAATCTCCGCTTTGCCAAACCTTCGGCTTCAGAGGGGGAATTGCGCAATGCGATTCAATGTGTCGGACTCTCAGAATTTGTTTCGACCCTTCGCCAGGGTCTCGAGCAGCGAGTGGGGCCGGGGGCATGCCAGCTTTCTGGCGGGCAACGTCAACGGCTAGCCATCGCCCGGTCACTCTTGCTTGATCCTGCAATCCTGATTCTCGATGAGGCTACCTCTTGTCTGGATGCTGTTTCCGAGGAAATCCTGTTACGGACGATCCAGACTATTCTCAATGACTCGACTTTGATTGTGGTGTCTCATCGGCCGTCGACCATTTCTTTGTTGCAAAGAATTATCAGACTATCCGGAGGGCAAATCATCGAGGACCGGAGCGCCGCCGGGCGTTCCAGCCCACATCTGGCGGGTGGCAAAATCTGAACGCCTATGCCAGGGACCTTACCTGATTTTCTATTGCCCTTGAACCATGCATCGGCCTTGAAAGTTGAGCCGCTGCGGTCAACGGTTGACATAGCCGGAGCGAGCCGCCGCGCAGGCGCCCATTCCGTCGCAGCTCCTGATGACTGGCGTGTAAGGGACTTCGGCGCGATTTATGGGACCCTCGTGCCGAGCGTCGAAGTTGCTGCCGTGCCACGCTGCCGCGGCTACGACGTGAAAGAAGGCTCTCTAAATGTCGTCGCCCATCCTGCGCCGTCAAACCGCGACAATGCCCGCGTCCTCCAGTAGATGGGTTGCAAAGCGATGACGAAGCGGTTAGTAAGTTTAAAAACCGGCTGATATCAACCCTATGGTGCGGGTGTGCAGTCCATCCCTTGCGCTGAGTCCTCCGTATTTCCACTCTGTCGAAGCAGGAAACCGCGTTTCCAAGACATCGACGTTGTCAGTATCCAGCGCGTATCGTGTCTGTGATGAAACCATTGACTCGGATTACCGTATGGATTGGATTGGCGGTTTTGGCGATCTTGGCAGTAGCTGCTGCCACGGGGGCAGCGTATCAGGCAATTTCTTCCGTGCAAGACCGGCGTCGCTATCCCCCACCCGGCCAACTGATCGACATCGGAGGCTACCGCCTGCACCTCCACTGCACCGGAACCGGCAGCCCGACCGTAGTACTAAATTCCGCGTCGTTTGACACGGTGTCCGACTGGGTCTGGCTGCAGCCCAAGCTTGCCAATGTTACCCGAGTCTGTGCCTACGACCGCGCGGGCCTGGGCTGGAGCGATTTTGGCCCGGAGCCACACGATCCCCAACAAGACTCGGCTCAGGTCCATTCTCTTTTGGCCAATGCCGCCATTCAGGGGCCATTGCTTCTGGTGGGCCACTCGTTTGGTGGTCTCTACGCTCGCCACTACGCCGCCCAGTATCCGCAGGATGTTGCCGGAATGGTCCTGATCGAAGCCACTCCGCCCGACTTTTTGCGACGTGCAGGAAGGCCGGAAGTTATGCCGAATGCTGACGAAACAATGATCAAGGCAGGGCCATATGCCGCCCGTCTGGGGGTATTGCGGTTGCTCCGGTTTGTTGAGCTTGATAGCAATCTGCCGGCACGGCAGCGGGCCGAACTCAATGCTTTCTACTCCTCAAACAAGTTCGCGGATAGCGCCTTGAGCAGCTTCCAACACTTTCGTTCCATTCTTGCTGAAGTGCGTGCAACCGGACCGTTTGGAGCCAAGCCCCTCGCCATCGTGATCGGCGGGAAGAGCGAAAATGCTTCCGGGCAACCGTTCGAGCTACAGAGCGAATTGGCTTCGCTGTCGTCCGACAGTGTTGTCCATATCGTGGAGGGGGCTAATCACACATCTTTGGTGCGGAACGAAGCCCATGCTGCCGCGACGCTAAAAGTGATCTTCGCAGTTGTGGACTCCGTAAGAAGTAAGAGGCCTCTTCGTTCGCTCGATCTGGGCCGGTATTAACGATGCGCTTCCCTTTTTTATTTGCGCAACATGATGTGATCCCTTGCTGGGCGCGCATACGGAAAAAAACAACCGCACTAATATGCTTGACACCCTGCATTGCCCCAGAAGCGCTAACTTAAGGGCCAACTGAAGGGGAATCGAACTTCGGAGTATGCCGTTTCGTTACGTCGCGTTCGCCTTCTTTCAGGCAGGGATCGCGAGGGTCGGCGCGGGTAGGCCGACGCGCCGCAACAAGTCTTGGAAACGTAGATCGTCACGCAAGCCGTCCACGCTCGGATCGATATGAAGATAGATGAGCCAGTGGGAGTGCTCTTCGTAGGATTTCTCCAAGTATTCAATCGCGCGGTCGTTTTCTCCCAAGGCGATATGGATTCCGGCCAGGAAGTAGGGTGCGACATACTTTTGCGTCGCGAGTTTTGTAAGATCGTCGAGGATCTTAAGCGCTTCGCTTGTTCTACTAGCCGTGCCGAAAGTATGTGCAAGTGCCGCGCGCATCAGATGACTGCCGCATGACAGGCCCACCCCCTTCTCCCCCTCGGTGATAGCCAGGTCGTAACGACCTGTTTTCCTGTGCGACAGGCCCAAAATCCAGTACGTGATGGGGTAGTTTGGATCCAACTCGACGGTTCGCAGGAGCTGTTCCACGGCTTCGTCGTAGCGGCGGGAAAGGTAGAAGGCCCATCCGCGTGCAACGTTGATAATGAGCGACAAGGGATCGAGTTCCTGGCCGTTCTTCATCTTCGTTAAAGCTTCTCCGTGACGCCCCATGGTCATCAAATACTCGGCGTACCAGTGGTTGGCCGTTGGATACGTGGGATTGAGTTCGAGGCTGCGCTTGAATTCCGTCTCCGCCTCCTCCCATTTCCAATCGTAAAGCCAGAACAGGGCTGCAACCGAGGTGTGGGCTTCTGCGAGATCGGGGTCGAGCCGCAGAGCGACCGTCGCCGCCACTTTGCCTTTAGGGAATGCTTCCTTTGGCGGCAGATAGCTGTTCCATCCCAAGAGCACATAGGAATCAGCTAAGCCCGTGTAGGCGAGTGCGTAGCCGGGGTCTTTCTCGACTGCTTGCTGAAAATAAGCGATCGCCTTGTAGAACCCTTCCTCGGTCCACCGGTTCCAGTGATGACGACCTTTGAGGTAAAGCCGGTACGCCTCGGCGTCCTCGGTATGATGTCTGGTAAGCCGCTTTTTTTCTACCCGCGTTAACTGTAACCGCAATTTCTCCGATATCTGATGAGAAATTTCGTCTTGGATTACAAAGATATCACCAGGCTTGCGATCATATTGCGCGCCCCATAATTGAGAGCCTGTGGCCACATCGACCAATTCGGTCCCAATGCGCAAGGAGCCACCGCTTTGCATCATTCTTCCTGTGAGCACGGCGCGCACATTAAGCTCGCGACCGATGACTTGAGGGTCAATTTGGTGTCCCTTATACCGAAACACTGTGCTCTGCGCCATCACTCGAAGTTTCGGTACAGTTGCCAGGATATTGATGAGGCTCGCCGTGATCCCGTCGCTGAGGTATTCGTGATCAGGGTCGCCACTAGCGTTTTCAAACGGCAAAACGGCGAGCGAGTCGATAATCCTGGAGACTCGCTGCGGGCGGAGTCCAGCGGTTTGCACAGAGGAAGTCGGTGACCTCCGCTTGCCGGTCGAGGGCGAACAACTAGTGGTTGGTATCAAGACCGATTCTGGTTCTTCCGCAGCCCTCCGGCCCGAGTCGGTGTCTCGCTTCAGCCGTCGCAGTTCAGACCGAATGTCGGCCGCGTGCTGATAACGTAGGTTAATGTCCTTCTCCAAGGCTCTGTGGATCACTTCTTGGAGCGCCGGGGGAATGTCGGGATTCAGCCGTATCGGAGCCACCGGATTGCGGTTTAGGATGGCTTCCGTGATGACACCCGAACTGTTTCCCTGAAAGGGCAATCTTCCCGTCGCCATCTCGTAGAGAACAACGCCGAAAGAGAACAGATCCGTGCGACCGTCCAATTCCTTTGCCCGTACTTGTTCCGGAGACATGTAGGCCACGGTTCCCAGAGCCGTTCCGGGGCTGGTGAGATCTACTTCGGCGACATAGGAGAGAGATTGCGTCGGCTGCGCCGCGATCTGGCCTGGTCGAATTTCCTGAACGATGCTCTTGGCCAAGCCGAAGTCAAGAATCTTAGTGTGCCCCCGCCTCGTCACGAAAATGTTGGCGGGTTTGATGTCGCGATGAATGATGCCTTCGGTGTGAGCGGCATCGAGCGCATCGGCAACCTCGATGGCGATCGCGACAATACGCTCCGTATCCAGTGTGCCTGCGGCGATCAGGTATTTCAGCGTTACGCCATCCAGGTACTCCATGGCGATGAATGCCTGGCCTCCGTGGACCCCTATTTCGTAGACGGTGCAGATATTCGGATGATTGAGCGCAGATGGACCTCGTGCTTCGCGGCGAAAACGTTCTAGGGTATTCGGATCCTGGGCTGCGTTCTCAGGCAGGAACTTTAAAGCGACAAACCGGCCGAGTTCATTGTCATGAGCTTTGTAGACGACACCCATGCCTCCGCTCCCCAGTTCCTCCAGTACTGCGTAGCGCGCAATAGTTTGCCCGGTAGCCGGATGGGGTTGAGTCACACTCCAGCTTA
>Ga0157378_10005710_pt1 | contig 10889 bp, 20 predicted proteins | sample M65metaG_FD_115309 | JGI IMG/M metagenome (GOLD analysis project Ga0157378, IMG submission 115309) | Miscanthus rhizosphere microbial communities from Kellogg Biological Station, Michigan, USA - M6-5 metaG | ecosystem: Host-associated > Plants > Roots > Rhizosphere > Soil | place: USA: Michigan...
ATAACTGTGCTGAATCAATTTGTTATCGTGCAAACGCGATTGCACCTGATTGACTAGTCCGTTGCAGGCCTGTAGGGTGAACTCGGTACTGAGCTACGCCGACTGTCCTATCCCTCGCGCCGTTCTCGACTTCTAAGCGCGCGATCCGATTCTCCAGTCTCCGCCGCTCCTCTTGTAATCTGTGTTCTTCTTGATTTCGTCCAATGTGTCCGTGACGGAAGTACACTCGCGTCATCGAGTCGTCGCCGAGGGGAAGGAGCCTCTGATGAAAACCTACCTGATAATGAACCGGTTCGTATTGATTGCGATGGCGACCGTCGCGTGGTCCGGGGTCGTATGGCCTCTTCGTGCGGAGGACAGGCTCCTAGAGGGAGCCATGATTGTGGCCCCGAATGAAGAGAGTGTCAGAATCGCCAATGTCTCAGACGACACTCTGACAGCCTGCTTAACGAGGATTCCCGTTCAGATGACCACTCAGCAGCATATGACGGCGCAGCAGATCTGCCAAATAGAAGAGACCACGAGGCAGTTAGTGCCACTCGTAGAAAAGGAAGGGAGCTGAACATGTATCAAATCTACAGCCTACTGGGGTTGATGGTGATGACTTGGGGGATAGCGATCTGGGCCTCTATGCCCGAGGATCGAGATGACGCGCAGTGAGTAGCCCAACCGGTCTCCATATGGGCACGGGCTAGTTTCTCAGACATGAAGGAGACGGCAGTGAGCACTGTAATGCGTGGTTTGAGGAGTGGGTGGACGACTACGAATCCGACCACCGATGCAAAGACCATCGGTGTGATGGAAACGTTGGACGGCTTGGGCTACATCACCACCGGATTCAGTTTTCTCCTGATCGGCATGGTGGTATTCGCTCACTCCTGGTATGTCTTCCTCCTCTCCGTGGGATCAGCAACGGTTCCCGCCGTGCTCGCGCTGGTTCATGATTTGCTGTTGGTCATTATCCTGCTGGAGTTGTTCCGCACCATCATTAACTTCCTGAAAACTAAAGTCATTACGCTAGAACCATTTTTATATATTTGTGTCATCGCATCGACCAGGCGAATCCTCACGACTGGCGCCCAGATTGCCTCGATGGAGGAGCTCACCGATCAGGTGTTTCACCGGTATCTGCTCGATCTGGGGTCGAATGTGCTCGTGGTTCTGGCCTTGGTTCTCGCGGTGTATCTCATGCGGCGGGCAGTTCCGGTGGCCGCCACGTAAGGAGCAGAATTGGTCAGTGTTGTCCTACGCCCTGAACCAGAAATGGAGGTGTGTGATGCTCAAATTCCTACACCTGCTTGTGTCAGCAATGGTCATTGGAGTACCGGCAGCGGGCCTCGCTCAATTTAACGATAAAGGTGACCATGTTGAGGTGAAGAAGGGCACCCGATTGTGTTCGAGCATCCCGGTCGACGGAGTGAGAGGGACATTGAATCAGCGTCCGATATTTTGGAAGGTCACGAGCCCCATACGTGCCAACGGCACGCAGACCGTTTCCGCGCTCGTCCATGAAACGGTCTATAACCGTAACAGCGGCGACACGACCACTGTGGAGAACCCGTATGACGAAGATTTTGCCACATTCTTCAAGCGAGCGCCGGAACACAAAGGGATGCTCGAAATGATTAGTCCGCAAGATGGAAACCTGCAAGCGATCGTCGAGATCTGCCGGAAGGACAAATAGCAATGCGTTGTCCGCGCTGCAAAGGCTTCATGGTGACTACCCAGTTGAAAGAACTGTGGGACTCCGGCCAGGTAGACGGGTGGCGCTGCCTTCTGTGCGGTGAGCATATTGATCCCGTCATTGAAGGCAATCGGACGGGGCACGCCTCTCCGGTTCAGAGCCGTGCACGTGTCCCCGGAGCTCCCACCGCCAAGTTCACAAAAGGAAGATTCAGGTGAGTGGCGTTGGTCCGTTGTTGAGGGATTGGTGAGGCATGAACATCGTTGAGCGACGAGCGACAGACTTGAAGAGAGGCCTGAGGCATCGGTATGCGGGGATGGTCATAAGCCTCATCGTGGCACTTGCGGTCTTGGTGTGGCCAGCGGACGAGGCACTGTCCGCCGCCATCACGATTGCCGGAAACGGTCCAGAACTTCGCATGGTCGAACGGCTGACGCGAGCGTTTGAGAAGCAGCATTTGGGCGCTGTCGTTGAGATCCGCTGGGATCCGTCATTTCAGCCGACTCACATGGTGAAATCGGGCGAGGCAGATTTGGCCGTGACAGGACAAATCGACCCGGACCTCGTCGCCACTCCGATTGCTTGGGATGGCATTGCTGTGGTGGTGGATTTTGCCAATCCGCTTAGAGAGATCACATCGCGGCAGCTTGCGGCCATGTTCTCAGGCCTTGTGACTCAATGGTCGGATGTGGGGGGCATCGATGCTCGAATCGAGCTCATTGATCGTCCTTCTAATCAGCTTATACGCGGAACGTTCGAAACGATCTTGGACATTGTGGGAAAAATCCCTCCTTCCGCTCATGTGAGCCGGTCTGATCAGCGAGCGATCAGCAGCGTGGCTGGCAATGGTTCGGCGGTGACCTATGTATCTCTCGGTGTGGCCCTCGATGCGGTTACGTATGGCGTCGGTGTGGCCCTCTTGAGTGTCGACCAAGTTGAACCGGCCAAGCAGACTGTGAGCGATGGCCGATATCGCTTGCGCCGGCCGATTCTCCTGCTCCGCAAACACGAATCCAATTCTACCGCAGCATCCTTCGTGGACTTTGCGCTTTCCAACGAAGCAAAGGATATTATCGAAGAAATGTTTGTCTCCAACACCGGCGCGGGAAATGCGCCTCATACGGTGCATTCATCCATGCGCGAGAAGTGAAAATTTCGGAGATCGAGAGGGCCGCCATGCGCATTTGGACTGACGGACGTTCAGAAGTATTTTTGGGTTTCTACGTCATAGCCTGGATAGTTGGGCTCGTCCTGACGCACCTGCTTTCGAGTTAACCGCGAAATGATGCGTGTGACCAGGCATAGTGTTCGATATAGACCACTATCTCAATGCAGGGAGCGGTATGTTGTTCTGAGGCTTCAGTTACGTTGACTGCCTTGCGCGTCCTGTTCCATGTCTTAGCGCGATCAATTCTCAGTCTCCGCGCTCAACGCAGAACGTCTGAGAGGTTTGACAGTCCTCGCATAAGGCCGCTCGCGTGGTCAGGAGTGAGATCTTTGATGAGGAGAAGATGGTGTGTGCAACAAAGGGGGTTCTTTATGAGACTTTTCACGATGACGATAGCAGGTTTCGTGTTTCTCGGAATGACTGGGCTTGTCCTGGCGAACCCGTCGATGCTGCCTAAGCATCCTGGGTATCCGTCTGGTGGCGAGTTTGCGAACGATAAGGGTCAGAAGAATCTGACCTATAGCCAATCCCTATTGGAGGCCGCGACGTCCGGCGACACGAATATGATTCCGACGTTAATGGATCAGAACAATGTGGATCAGAACAATGCCAAGCTAATGGAGCATGGCGGAGCCGGTCAATCGCCTGTGGTCGGATCGAACGTGACAACTGCGCCTTCGGTGAGAGAGGGCGAGCGGATAAAGCAGTAAGGATCTGAAGGCCACAATGAGGCTTCTGAAACTCTCGGAGGCGGGGGGTTGGCATGGGAGAAGCGAACTTCCAGCCAAGCCCCCACCTGGTAATGTGAGGTGCCTATGCAACAGAGATTCGAGTTTATGGACTTGATCGTGGCGGTAGGATTGTGTGCCACGATTGTGGCCAGTGGTGTATTGCTCATGGCTGCAAATGGGATGCAAATAGGAACCGTAGGAGGGTCGCGAGCACAGCCCACCGGCAATCTTACGGGGATGGACTTGCTCCAACCGGTGCTCGGTCAAGCCATCGTGGATGGTGCCCTCCTTGAACGTAGCCATGCGAAGCATGCGGCTGCAGCCATCGCTCAACTTGATGGTCTGGCTTTCGAACGGAATCAGTGGCAACACTCCCCTTATGGCTATCTCGATTCAATCACCATCGGTGCCTCGTGGGCGGAGGCCGAGCATACCGCCAGAGTTCAAACAGTCATGGGTCGCTCGATCGTCAATTTCACCCGACGTGGAGTTCGCAGTGGACTGTGGACCTCGGTGGAACGCGCCGCCCACGACAACCCCCAGATGATTGGGGTGACAGAGGCCATGGGAGAGAAGATGGATAATACGTTCCTCGCGAATTGGCAGCCGAATATTGGCCGAGGAATTGTTGTCGCGACCCAAGACAGCGAGAAGCGTTCGAGATTGAGGCAAGAGCGGTTGGGAACAGCAATCGTAGAAATGGCCACAGTTCAAGAAGCCTACGAGCCAGTTCGAGCGGCAATTCAAGAACAGCTTGGAAGCGCAACAGTGGTCGCGACCATGACAGGGGCGCAACAGGCAGGCGCACATTCTAACCGTCTGACGGCCGATCGAGTTGCGGTCTCGAGTGCACAAGACGCTTTCCCGAGGATTTCGACGACGACTACCTTCATCGTGGCGTCGCTCATTCTCGTCAGTCTGTTTACGACTGGTCTCTTCGTGTTTTCCCCAAGACGGGAGGGAATTGCCCAGACTGATTCCGTTCACAGGGGACCCGCCGTACTGGTAGCTTCCAAGTTGTTATAAGAAGACGAGAAGATTCAGTGAGTGTTGGTGGTACGGGGGTGCTCTATGATTGAGATGATTGGACTCACTACGCTGTGCATGCTCGTGTGGGTGTTAGCTTCGTCGATGGCGACTGAAAGTGATGCCGAAAAACGGCGTGTGGCCATGCTGTCAGCGGGCGATCTTTGCCTCAACCCATGAAGCGGACCGCGCGGGCAAGGTCGTCCTCACGACCGGTAACAAGGAGAATTCCATGACATCTGAGGAGCACATTGCGAAGATGACGACAGCCATCCGGCAAGCGATCAAGGTAATGGGCGATCGGTTCGGATCGACAGAACAGGATGTCACAAAGGCCATTCACGAACTGAAAATGTCGATGCAGGGGTCAACGGAACCGAAGGCCCCCGTGGGGACTCTATGACGACCACGCAGTCTGTTTACCATGAGTTCAAGACATGACATCACGCCTGTGATGAAAGGGAGAATGATGAATACCTCATCCACTGTTCAGAGTCACATAGACATCACGGACACGATGGCCAGGTTATACCTCTTTCTGGCGCAAAGCTTGGACCGCTGCGTGAGCGAGGCGGCACGCATCAGCTATCCGGAACCACAATTCCAAGCCAGTCTGGCCTCGACGAGAGCCACGGTGCTGGACATGCTGTCGGTGAATCAAGTGGTAAAGGGGAAGGTCGAGCAGGAGTGCGATCGGGTAGGATCGCTTGTCACGGCATGCCTGACGGATGGCGTTGCGAAAGCGAGTGCTCTCGATGAATTGAAAGCGGAAAGAGCGGTATTGAAACACAAGACCCTGGCGTTGAGTGATCTGCTCGCTGTTTTCCGAGCAGTGTGACAGAACGCTCGAGGCGACCGGGCATAGACACCAAGGAGGACATCATGAGCCAGACACCCCAAACATATCTGCTGACGCTGAATTCACCATCCCGAAAGGCATTGCGGCTGTGGACAGGTAAGAGCATTCATACCTTGCGCCACTGTTCGGTCAAACAACTCAATCATGCGCTGATGGAACTGCAACAGCATATGGATGGTGCGCAAGCACGCGTGCCGGCGTCCGGCGCGTCGTATTCCTTGAACCGCGCACGATAAACGATAGCCCTATTTGCTATTTCATAGCGCGGGGTGCAAAAATAAATGTTCTCTACACTTCCCAGTTGAGGTCGATGCATGACGCGTGCGCGTACAACACCCTTTGATCCCGAGCTAGTTCTCAGCAAAGTCGGCAAGGGGAAAACCACTCTGCTCACCGCCAAGAAGCACTCGATCTTCTCGCAAGGGGATGCCGCAGAGGCGGTGTTCTATATCCAGACAGGCAAGGTGAAACTGACGGTGGTCTCGCAACAAGGCAAAGAAGCCGTGATTGCGATTCTGGAGCCGGGTGCATTTTTTGGACAATCCTGCCTTGCCGGACAGGCCATTCGCGCGGCGACCGCGACGGCCGTGGAAGACTCCAATATCGTGCGCATCAACAAGGACGCCATGGTGCGCGTGCTGCACGAGGAGCCTGTCTTTGCCGAGCTGTTTATGGCCTATTTGCTGGCGCACACCATTCGAGTCGAAGAGGGTTTGGTGGATCAGCTCTTTAACTCCAGCGAGAAGCGACTCGCGCGAGTGCTGCTATTGTTGGCGCATTTTGGCAAAGAAGGGAAGCCGGAGACAGTCATTACAAAGATCAGCCAGGAAACGCTCGCCGAGATGATCGGGACCACACGCTCGCGGGTGAGTTATTTTATGAACAAGTTCCGGAAATTGGGTTTCATTGACTACAACGGTGAATTGCACGTGCATAGCTCTCTCCTGAATGTCGTCCTGCACGACTAGGACTCCGCCACCTCGATTCCTTCCTCCTGCCTACTCCTCAGATCGACACGCCCTCCACTGGACAATCACAGATCAGGGTGTCCCTATCGCCCAACGGGTTATCTGCGATTTCGAATGCCAGATGCCATCGGTGCCCTCGCGGACATTGCTGGTGTACAACCACTCGCTGTTGCGCGTCTGTCCCTCGGGAGGAACGTTGTGCAACAACATCATCGGCGTGGCAGATATCGCACGTGGACATAATCAACCGCCCTTCGCTCAGGTGAGGGGTGGCCATGACATGGCTCCAGCGTCCCTTAGTTAAGTAACAGTTACCTGCCACCAAGCACATACCAGAGAAGCAACATGTACGCACTCATGACCAAAGTCATAAGGGCGAACAGGATACCCGCAAGTCCTAGAAGGTCCCAATCTATCTTCGAGCCGACCATGTGTCATCATGGCGAGAAGTCCTGCAGCGGTCTGTGCTGAAGTGATCAGGTAGTAATCACTAGATCGGGGTTGCCGTTGTTCAATAGTGAAAGACCCACGAAAATAAATATACCCGTGCGAATTCGTAGTCTTATGGGGTTGTCCGCGTCCTCGTCGCATTGACTCACCACGCTTCAGGGTTATTAGAGTACAGGCAAGTGTTGATTACACAGACCGCCTCACTCTCTCTCGCGCGCCCTCACTATTTGTTTCGCGTCTGATTCAAGCCCGCCTCTACGGCTGTTTTGTGTGAGCTGTCCCGAGCCTCGGAGTCAACATGAACTGCCCTCGTGGTCATGTGCTGGTGACCATCTGGCCCCGTACGAGCCAGACAAGTCCTTGCGTGACGATGCTAGATGTCCCTAGTGGGGCCAGAAATTTGATAGGCACGAAGGCTATTACACGGGTAGGAGGTGTGCCATGGAAAAACGGATGCAGATATCTCCGGGTCGCAATTGGTCCGAGGGCGCCGGCGATCGCGCCGACCAACATTTCGAAATCTGGTACGGCGAGGAGGAGCGAAAGGACACGCTCGTTGCCCGGGTCTGGGCGACCAAAGACGGCCCGCATAGCGTCGAACTCTATCGAAAAAGCTCACTCATTGAACCGGTGCGTGTTCGGGTGTTGGAGGGGCTAATGCGCGAACTGGACTTTTATCTTATGAAGGACGAACGAGACGTCCCGAGATATCTCATGCACCATTGCTCAATGGCCTCCCACGTCTACAGTCCATACGGATGGATCCAAGTCAATCCCGGGAGATAGTGAGTGAGATGTCAGCTCAAGGGGAAATGTCCCCACTCTGAGCAATTTTGGTCAGACTGCCCTACCGTTCGAGAGACATAGTATGACATCGAAGGTGGGACATCGTGTCCGTACGGGTAGTCTTGCTCCGATGGTCCTGTCAAGCCTAGACAGGGTCAGGTGGGTCCAACTCCGCACGTGAATGAAAGGACGTACGTCGATGAAGTTAACACCGTTACACGATTGGGTATTGATCCGGACCGGCGAGCCGAGCGCGAGGAGTGCCGGCGGCATTATCATTCCAGACAGCGCGCAAGAGAGACCGGAGGAAGGAGAAGTCCTCGCTGTGGGGACCGGTCGCTTGATTGAGGATAAGGACTCGAAGGAGAAAATCAAGAAGAAGACATTTGTGAAGACCACTCTTCAGCCGGGTGAGCATGTCCTGTACAAAAAATACGCCGCCACAGAAGTAGAGGGCGACGATGAAACATTCGTGCTGGTTCGTGAAGAGGATGTCCTAGGCACGAAGACTGGCGAGACGGCCATGCATTGGAGCATTGACGGCAAAATAGAACAGGGGGTATTCCCCGCAAGGAGGGTATCGTGAAAGAAGCCACATCGAAATCGGTGCAGCCTGAAACCGCAGCGCCTCGAACGTCCCGAAAGGAAGGAATCGTGAAGGAAGCACTCGGTCTGACGGACGTGAAGACGCTCCGGGATCGGGCTCGTGAAGGGATTGAGGACGGCGCCATGACATCGGGTTACAAGGCCAAAGCAGAAACGGTGATCAAGCTCCTGAATGATGCCCTCGCGACGGAAATCGTTTGTGTCCTTCGCTATAAGCGCCATTACTTCATGGCCACCGGGATCAGTTCCCTTAGCGTGAAGGGCGAGTTTCTCCAGCATGCCACTGAGGAACAAGCCCATGCCGATCAATTGGCCGAACGCATTGTCCAACTTGGAGGAGAGCCGAATTTGTCCCCTGAGGGGATGCTGAACCGGAGCCACTCGGAGTATGTCGAAGCGGAATCCTTGGTGGAGATGATCACGGAAGACCTGATCGCCGAACGGATCGCGATCGACAGCTATCGCGAAATGGTCGATTATGTCGGCACGGATGATTCGACAACCCGTCAGCTCTTAGAGCGGATTCTTGCGCAAGAAGAAGAGCATGCAGAGGATCTGGCCGGCCTCCTGGATGACGGCATGGTGGTCTAGCCGGGGTATGAGACGGTCTGCTGGTCGCTCTGGCCAAGCACGGTAGGAGGCATGGCCATCACACGGTTGTCGTCGAGGCATGTACTCGCCGAGAAGCAAGCATGGTCGATGAAGAAGGAGGGACGCTCAATGAGAGATGACAAAGGGAGTTTATTGGGAGGTATGGGATGGGCGTTTGTGATCGGAGGGTTGGTGGGGGGCGGGATAGCGCTGTTGCTTGCGCCGCAGTCGGGTAGTGCGTCACGGAAGCAGTTGCGAGGGTATGCGCGGCGAGTCGAAGAGAGTATCCATGGACTGACCGGCAAGGTCGCCGAGGTCTTTGATGAGGCGGTGGACAAGGGACGCGAGTTTGTCAAAGACAACCAGGCGGTCCTGAGCGAGGCAGCTGAGGCCGGGCGTGCTGCCATACAGCGAGAGCGTGAGCCGCTGTCTGCAGAGAAGAAGGCGTGACAGTGAAGTGCCTCGTCACAGATTACGGGCAGCGGGTCGAACGTGCGAACAAGGGAGAACCGAGCAAGGCGGGAGAGCATGACCGTGAGGACCGTCACATTCCTGGGAAGTGCGCTGATGACCATGACTCTACTGATCGGATGCGTCGACACGACGGAGCAGCCGCTCCACCAGGTCCAGAAAGACTTGGAACAGCTGTTTGGGACCGCATTGCTCAATGGTGATATCAGGATGCAACGAGCCCGCGATCATCTCACCGTCGTGATGACCGAACGGCTGCTGTTCGATGCCGGGAGTCATGAGGTCAAACCTGATGGTATCGACTTGCTGAAGCAGATGGGCGCTCTTTTCAAAGCGGCTTCTCTCAAGGAAATCCGAGTTGCCGGGCACGCCGACAAGGCCTCGGTCAATGACCATTCTGACGAGTATTTCGAGAAGTTGGCCTTATCGAAAGCACGGGCGATTCAAGCAGTCCACGCTCTGCAGGAGAATGGAGCGGCTTCGCAAAGCTTTATCATTGAATGGTATGGGGACATCCGACCGATCGCAAGTAATGAGACTGAGGAAGGGCGGCGGATGAATCGACGTATTGAGATTGTTCTGTATAGCGGAATCTGATCGGATGCGCTCATCAGCGAACTGCAGGGGTCACGGACAAAAATTATGCTGAATCTGGACTTGACCGCCGTTCTCTTCTTGTTGTCGGCCACTGCTGGCGGCATCGCGGTTGTCTATTACGCCTTCGTGCTCGCTCGTGAATGGTTTAGACAATGGCCTTCTTCCGGCAAAGCCATCTTCCGCAAAAAGAACATGCCGGAAACATCTCTGAACGCACACATTGCCACCGAATGGACTGAAGGCCGTCTGCGGTTGGATTCTATTTTAACTCTGATCAAATCACTGGCGGAATTGTTAGAGAAGGAAGTGAAGGCATTGCGGCGACTCGATCACTCAGATCCACGGTATGACGGGGAGGTTCGCCAAATGGCCGGCCCCACCTTGCGCTGCTTCACCTTCGATAAACATTTGCGAGATGAGTGCCGCGTGCTGATTCCGCTTTTGCGATTCTGCGCACAGGATCTCGCGCAATCGCAGGGTCTGGACATGACACAAAAATTGACCGTCCTCGACGAGATCCAAGCGGCCATCGAGTCGGTCAACCTCCACTGACACGCGAAAGGGTCCGAAACTGTTTTTCTTGACCCATCCACAACTGCCGACGGACTCCTGGAAGGCTCGACCGCCGTCTTTTTGTGAGAAAGGCGGTGGCCCATGGCGGATCCTCGAACTTCATCCGTTCGCAAAGAAGTTCAAGATTATCTCCAATGCTGCGAAAATCTGTTGGCAACCGCTCTCATGCCTAAAAGTCCTGGGTTATCCGAAGACGAAGAGGGTATCGTTGAATATTATGCGGTTGAACTGTCAAAACTAAATCCGCAACAGCGGAGTAAGCTGGAGTACCGGCACAGTATCCTGGAATATATCCGTCTCAGCGAAGTCCTCTTGAAAGTCGATAATCTCTCTGACCAGGAGCATGAACAGATGCAGCAAATGTTGAAGCAGGTTCTGA
>Ga0157378_10005711_pt1 | contig 10889 bp, 9 predicted proteins | sample M65metaG_FD_115309 | JGI IMG/M metagenome (GOLD analysis project Ga0157378, IMG submission 115309) | Miscanthus rhizosphere microbial communities from Kellogg Biological Station, Michigan, USA - M6-5 metaG | ecosystem: Host-associated > Plants > Roots > Rhizosphere > Soil | place: USA: Michigan...
GACGAGTGATTGCAGCCGCCGAGAAGAAGGCCGCTGAAATCGGACAGCCCATGAATATCGCCGTAGCGGATTGCGGCGGCAACATTGTCGAGAACGTCCGCATGGACGGGGCCTGGATAGGCAGCATCGACATCTCGCAGAAGAAAGCGTATACGTCGAGGGCCTTTGATATTGCGACTAAAGACTTAGCAACACACTCGCAGTCGGGTGGACAGTTTTTCGGAATTCATGCATCGAACAACGGCAAGATCATGATCTTCGCCGGCGGAATTCCGCTGAAGAAAGATGGCAAGGTAGTCGGCGCCGTTGGTGTTAGCGGAGGCTCTGGTGATCAAGACCACGCCGTAGCCGAAGCTGGCGCTGGCGCGTTTTAGTCCGGGAATAGAATTGGTGAAGGAGGTGTATTGTGGCAAGTAATCGTGGAGTTGCGTACATTGAACCGGGCAAGGTGGAGGTGCAATCGATCGACTATCCGAAGTTGCGAATGCCTGCTTCCGAAAGTAATCCTTTCGGCGGGAAAGACGCGCCTCACGGCGTAATCCTCAAGGTGGTCACCACCAACATCTGCGGATCCGACCAGCACATGGTGCGGGGCCGTACCACCGCTCCCAAGGGATTGATCCTGGGGCACGAGATCACTGGCGAAGTGATCGAAAAGGGCAACGACGTCGAGATGCTGAATATCGGTGATCTGGTCACCGTGCCGTTCAACATCGCGTGTGGACGCTGCCGCAATTGCCGCGAAGGCAGGACAGGGATTTGCCTCACAGTGAATCCGGCGCGGCCTGGCGCGGCTTATGGATACGTTGACATGGGCGGATGGGTGGGCGGCCAAGCAGAGTATGTATTGGTTCCCTACGCCGATTTCAACTTGATCAAGTTCCCGAATAGGGAAAAGGCGATGGCGAAGATCAAGGACTTGACACTGTTGTCCGATATCTTCCCGACCGGATATCACGGAGCTGTCACCGCGGGCGTGACCACCGGTTCCATCGTCTATGTAGCTGGCGCAGGCCCCGTAGGTTTGGCTTGTGCGGCTTCCTGCCACTTATTGGGCGCCGCCGTGGTCATCGTGGGCGACATGATCCAGGAGCGATTGGCGCAAGCTAAGAGCTTTGGCTGCGAGACCATCGATTTGCGCAAGGATGCATCCTTGGCGGATCAAATCGCTCAGATCGTCGGCGAGCCGGTGGTCGATGCCGCTATCGATTGCGTTGGCTTTGAGGCTCACGGGCAAGGTAAGGACGCCTCAGTAGAGAAGCCGGCGACCGTACTGAATTCCATCATGGAAATCACACGGGCCGGCGGTTCACTCGGTATACCGGGTCTATATGTGACCGGTGATCCGGGCGGTGTCGACGCTGCAGCGAAGATCGGCGCGCTCAGCATTCGCATCGGGCTCGGTTGGGCAAAATCGCATTCGTTCCACACTGGGCAGTGCCCAGTGCTCAAATACAACCGGTCCCTGATGCAGGCGATTCTGCACGACAAAGTGCAAATTGCGAAAGCCTGCAACGTGAACCTCATCAAACTCGATGAGGCACCGAATGGTTACAAGGATTTCGACAAAGGGGCGGCGAAGAAATTTGTGATCGACCCCCACGGCCTGGCAGCCAAGGCAGCTGCATAGCGTCACAGTTCGTTACACTTTTCGCAGTTTGACAACCCGGCCGATTTCGACAAACTCGCAGACGAAGATGTTGCCGGCGTGATCGAAAATCGCGCTGTGGGGAGCAACGAACTTGCCAGGTTCGAAATCGGCGCGATTATCGGTGGCGCGAATCTTGCCTCTTTGCTCGTCGGTGTACTTGGCATCGCCCAAGTGCATGATGAGTTGATTGTTCTTGTCGAAAAGCGAGATCCGCGAGGCGAGATCCGCGACCACAACAACGCCCTTCCGCTCGTGCAAAAAGCACGGCAGAATCGTACCGCTAATCGTATCGATCGCTTTCCCATCCAGGTCGAATCGTTGCAGCCGGCCGTTGCCGCGGTCCGTCACCATCAGGACCGGGGTCTCGGCGCGCGTGTCGACCATCGCCGCGTGGGGCGTGCTGAGCGATCCGAGTTCCTTGCCCGTGCCAGTACCCTTTCCACCGAACGTTCCCTTGTAGTGAGCGTCTTTATCGTAGTGATTTATGTAAGACGAGCCGTAACCGTCAGCAACGTAAAAATCCCCATTTGGCGCCACCGCCACGTTAGTAGGCCGGTACGAAATGCCCTGCGCTCCCCCCACGATCTAATAAGGTTTCGCTTCGGTCGGATATCCAATGGTCCAGACCTCTTCACCCTTCAGAGTTCTTTTGGTGACGATGCGATGCTGTGAGTCGCTGATGTATAGGTATTCGGCGCCGCCCTCCTTGCGCAGGTGCAACCCATGCGCTCCCCTCTTGAACTGCCAGCCCCAGGATTTGACGAACTTGCCCTTGTCGTCGAATACAACAATCGAATCGTCCTTCTGACTGTCCTTGTTAACCGTGTGCAGGACGTAGATGTTGCCCTGTGAATCTTCCGCCAGGGCGTGACAGTTTCCGTATTTGATGTTGGAGGGAAGCTCGCCCCAGTTTTGAATCCATTCGTACTGGTGCTCCCCTTCCCCAACGATCGGTAACTTTGTGCCGGCCTTATCGCCAGCACGGATGAAAGACGGCACCGCAACCGCAGCGCCAGCCGCTAGAAAAGTTCGCCTACTGGTTTCCTGCATGCGCCTACTTCAATGCCGAGAAGGAAGTGGGATCCATGAAGTAGCGATGGACATTCTTGTCTTCGACCAGCACGCCATTCACTTCCGAGTCTGCCCGCGCCTTCTTCCATGCCGGATCGTCGACGAAAGCCGCCCAGTTCTTTTCCGCCTCTTGACGATTCGGATGTTCAACCATGTAAATGAAAAGGTTCTTGGAATCCGGCGCGTCCTGCGGCACCCAATATCCAATGCTCTTTATGTTGTGCTTTTTGAAGATCGCATCGGTGTGGTTGCCAAACCGCGCCTTCAGTGCCTCCAGCTTCCCCGGATTCACCGTATACATGCGCAATTCAAAGACGTGGCTGGACTGCGCGTTCGACTGGCTCACAAGGCTAAGCCCCAGCATCAGCACTGCGCCGCCTACAAAAGACACAAGGTGAGTTGCATTCATGCCGAAGATGCTACCACCAGGTAGTCAATTGATATATGGCCATTTAGAGCCCCCCGCAGGAGGAAATTCACCACGCGGGCCGCTAGCGGCAGGGGGCTCTAAATAGCTATATGCCAATAGGATAAGGACCCTATACTGTTGTCAGGTTTCCGCCCCGATTTATGACATTTAAACTCCGCGCCCTCCTTGCGACCGCAATTCTTTTGTGTGGACTAAGTCACGAGTATTTCGCCTTGAAGGCGCAGGAACCGAGCGCCGCTCCTGCCGAGCCCTTTGGAACCGAGTTTGGATTCAGGATCTTTCAACAGCGTTGTGTGAGCTGCCACGGCAATCCCACCGTGAAAGCGCCTTCTCCTGCCAGCCTGAGGCAAATGCCGCCAGAGAAGATCGTAGAAGCACTCACCAGCGGAGCCATGCAAATCCAAGGCCGCGGCCTGTCGGACTTGGAGAAGCGTCGAGTCGCCGAAGCTCTCAGCGCCCGGCCGCTCGGAACTTTGCTGTCGGGAGACGCCAATCAGATGGCGAATCATTGCGCCGCGAATCCCCCCCTGACCTCCCCATCCAGTACAGCCGTCTGGAACGGCTGGGGAGCCGACTTGACCAACACACGGTTTCAAACCGCAAAAGCGGCGGGCTTAACGCCAGAGCAGGTGCCCCGTCTGAAACTGAAGTGGGCCTTCGGGTTTCCTGGAGGAGTTTCAGCGTACGGTCAGCCTGCAGTCGGATGGGGAAGAGTGTTTGTCGGCTCCGACAACGGTCACGTCTATTCGCTCGATGCGGCCACGGGATGTTTGTACTGGTCTTTCCAATCCAAAGCTGCGGTGCGGAATGCGATTAGCTTCGGACCCGTGACAGGCAAAGGCACATCGCGCTATGCGGTGTACTTCGGTGACATGCTCGCAAACATGTACGCTCTCGATGCCGCGAGTGGTGTGCTTCTGTGGAGCACGCGCGTGGAGGAGCATTTCGCGGCTCGTATCACCGCCGCCCCGGCGCTCTACCGCGGGCGTCTTTATGTCCCCGTCTCCTCGTTTGAGGAGTTCTCCGCTTCGTCTCCCGATTATCAGTGCTGCACTTCGCGAGGGAGCGTCACAACCCTGGATGCAAATACCGGTCAGCAGATTTGGAAAACGTATACGATTCCAGAAGCGCCGAAGCCGGTAGGACGGAATTCGAAAGGGACTCAGCTTTACGCCCCTGCCGGCGCGTCCGTGTGGAATACGCCAACGATCGATTCGCAGCGCCGCTCCCTCTACTTCGGCACCGGCGATTCAGAAACAGAACCCGCCGTAGCAACCTCGGATTCGATTCTCGCTCTGAATATGGACACAGGCAAGGTCCTATGGCATTACCAGGCGCAGGCAAAAGATACCTGGCTGGGAGGTTGCGATGGCCCGAACAAAGGTGAGAACTGCCCTAAGGAGTTAGGACCTGACTGGGACATTGGTAACTCGCCGATTCTGCGAAGCTTGTCCGGCAAGAAGCGCATCCTGATCGCCGGAACCAAGAATGGCGATGTCTTCGCGCTGGATCCGGACAAGAACGGCGCGCGCGTCTGGAAAATCAAAGTGGCAAAACCCAATACGCCCGATAGCGGCATCGTATGGGGAGGCGCGGCGGATGAGCACAATGCCTACTACGGCCTTACGTCGGGCGGCATGGTCGCAGTACAGTTGGCAACCGGTGAACGCACCTGGTTCACGCCTCTTACCCCGCCTGGGTCCAATACCGGAAACGGCGCAGCAGCTTCGGCGATTCCCGGCGCGGTTTTTGGCGGCGGCACCGACGGAAAACTACACGCCCTGTCGACAGCGGATGGCAAGCCGCTATGGGAATTCGATACCGCCCGCGAGTTTGAAACCGTGAACAAAGTGAAGGCGAACGGCGGGTCGATTGTCGCGCCCGGACCCATCGTCGCCGGCGGCATGCTGTTTGTCGGTTCAGGATATTCCGTGATCGATCAACGACCGGGAAATGTTCTACTGGCGTTTGCTGTTGAGTGAATGACATGAGAGTCGAACTGCGACTTGTGAAAGAGGCCTTTTGGGGCCGGCACCTGGCGAGGAAGAACAAATCCCGCCTGGAGCAATTTAGTGACGGCGACCAACTGATCGTCTATGAAAACGACGGCACGCGCACGTATTTCGTGCGCCTAGAGGACGTACGTAAAAAGTTTCCATTCGTGGCTCACACGAGTGATATCGAAAGAAGTACGGAGTTGTACGGATCGCGAACTCTGAACGCCAAACGCTACGAATTCGAGTTCGCGCCGCGACCGCAGCAGTACCCCGGAGACCAGAAACTCTCCCCAATAATTGACGAAATGAGGATTAAGCATGAAGCTTACAATCTCGACCCTGCTATTAAGCATCGTTCTCTCGGCCGCCTCGGTCGGGTCGACCGCCGATAAACAAGATGTCATGGCTGCGATGGATGCTTATAAGAACGCTATGACGCACAAGGACGGCGCGGCTTTAGAAAAGCTATTAGGCGACGATTTGACGTATGTTCACTCGGAAGGACTCCTCGAATCCAAAGCCGACGTGATCAAATCCGTTGTCAGCGGAAAAGCGGCCGTAGACAAAATCGAATTCCTCCCCGATACCGACGTGCGCGTCCACGGCAAGACCGCCTTCGTAGCCGGCAAAGTAGATCTCACGCATCCCACGAGTATCGTTCACATGCACGTGCTGCACGTGTGGGAGAAGGGCCCGCAAGGCTGGCAATTAGTCGCTCGCCAAGCGACTAAACTAGCTAAGTAAAGGCGGTGACGAAAAGCATGATCCAACGTTATGGAGTAGTGTCGGTGGCCGTATTGCTGTTGATCCCGTTTTACCTGGCAGGGCAGAAGGCGAGCCTCCCGCAGCAACGTACAACCCCGTCCGAAATGCAGTGGCCCAAAACCCCTGCGAATCAGGCGGGCTCCGCGATGCGGCCGGGCACGGAGACCCTCTTCGTGCTGAGCGACGGGAAGAGCCCCGAGTTGTATTCGTTGATATTCAAGATCCCCGCGAATACCGTCATTCCGCCACACACTCACATCCTGACAATCGATCTTGCTTTGTGTTGTCCGGGCTCTGGTATTTCGGCTACGGGAGTGTGCGCAGCGAGGCTGGCCTCAAAGCCCTGCCTCCCGGCAGTCACTACACGGAACCCGCCGGGACCGCCCACTTCGCCGGCACGCAGGGCAGGAGGCGGTTCTCGAATGTACTGCTGTAGGTCCGGCAGGGACCACGTTTGTGAACCCGGCCGACGCTCCTAAGCCGTAGCCGCAGCACTAGCAGCTGACAGCTTTTCGATGGCGCTCCGTTCCAGACTTAGCTCCGATGCCTCCACCAGTTCATTGAGCTGATCCGCAGTGGTAGCGCTCGCAATCGGGGCCGTGATACCCGGGCGTGCCAGCAGCCACGCCAGCGCGACTCGAGCAGGCGTAGAATTGTGCGTCTTCGCAATCGAGTCGAGAGTTTGCAGCACGTCCAACCCGCGGTCATTCAGATATTTTTCCACCATCCCGCCGCGCGTCTTTCCTGCGAGATCTGCCTTACTGCGATATTTCCCGGTAAGGAATCCGGATGCCAGCGAGAAATAAGGGATGACGCCCAAACCATACTCTTGTGCCACCGGGGCAAGATCGGCTTCGTATTTTTCCCGCTCCAAAAGGTTGTAGTGGGGTTGCAGCGTCTGATATGCAGGCAAGCCGTTTTCCTTACTCACTTCGAGAGCCTCGCGAACACGTGCGCCGCTGTAATTGGACGCCCCAATGAAACGAACTTTCCCTTGCTGGATCAATCGATCGAACGCGCCGAGAGTATGTTCGAGAGGCGTCTTCGGGTCGTCCTTGTGCGCTTGATAAAGGTCTATATAATCGGTCTGCAATCGGCGCAAGGAATCCTCCACCGCTTCTTGAATGTAGTTGGGAGCAAGCCCTTTCTCAATCCCTACTTTGGTAGCCAGGATGACTTGGTCCCGCTTACCGGTCTTCTTGAACCAATTACCGAGAATGGTCTCCGATTCGCCACCGGTATGTCCTGGAACCCAGCTCGAATAGACGTCTGCTGTATCGATAAAATTCAAACCTGCGTCGACGGCTCTATCGAGAAGGTCAAAAGAAGCCGCTTCATCCATCGTCCATCCGAAAACATTCCCACCCAGCATGATCACCGGTACGTTTAAGCCGGTATCTCCTAAAAGCCGCTTGCGCATTGATTTCTCTACTCTCCTGTCGAACGCCGTCTTTACTTAACTTGCAAGTGGACAACGTCTTTTTCGTTGGCACAAATATCCTCGATCAGCTCCGTGTCAGGCAACAGCCCTAACGGAATCTTCGCCGACCATCGCTTGGTATACGCTTTCGAGTCGTCAATAGTTACCTCGACTTCCATATGGCCGAAGTCCTGCCGCCGGAAGCGCTCAATCGTGTGCAAAGCATCGGTGTGTGGGTGCCCGCTATCATCCAGCCAGGTCAGATCGTTAAAGCCGACGGAATCGACAACAAAAGTTTCACCTTCCCACGTGCCGAGCGAGTAGCCGAACCAAGCGGGGTTCATATCGGAAGGATGCCGCCGTCCATCGGTAAAAATCTGGCGGAAGTGATTGGACTCTTCGTACAGGATCAGAGTGAGCCCGCGGTTTTGAATGAGCTTGAAAGGGGCTGGCACCAGCATTGCATCCGGAATCCCGTGCGGCAGGCAGCGTTCGGACGGCCTCCCCGTCCCAAACTTTCGAAAGCGCTCTTTATACAGTGCGTCGGCCCATAGTTGGAAGGGAATCTGGAAGCCGTCGGGCACATAATACTGCAAACCATTATCGAAACCCGTATTGTCGGGCATATTGATTGGTGGAATCCGTTGCCAGATTCCAGAGAGGTCGGGTCTGCCCTGGCTATCCCGCGGGGCGGCGGCCGCCAGATTTGGCTTGCCATCTTTCGTGCGCGGGGTAGTGGCTGCGCGATGGTTGATCCACTGAGCGGCGGCCGGCAAGCAAATCCCAACGACGACGACCAACACTCGCGTCAGCGAACGCAACATATCAGGGCAATGCAAAGACCACCAGTGACTCGTTATTGTTATCATCTCCACCACCGACGTCGACGCCGCCACCCTCCACCACCGCAACATACTGTTTTCCGTTCTTGCCAAGATAGGTCATGGGCACGGACATGGCACTGTAGTCGAGTTTGGTCACCCATAATTCCTTCCCCGTTTTGGAATCGAAGGCGCGGAAACGGTGATCGTTCGTGGCTCCGATGAACACCAACTCTCCGGCAGTCACAATGGGTCCACCCAGGCTTAAGCGCCCGGTAGCTCGCTTCCCTTCCGGCAATTCATCGGTGACGCCTAAAATCACACGCCAGGCGAATTCACCCGTGCTGGCATTTACAGCAGTCAGATGACCCCACGGCGGCTTCTGGCAAGGCCACGTCTTGTCGCGGTCAATGCGGCCCTTGGCGTCTTTCACCACCGCCTCAAAGCGCGGCCCCGGCCCACCGCCGTATAGAGTGTTCTTGTCGTAAGGAAACGACTGGTTCCCCGGTTGTTTTTCAATCCAGCCGATGCCCCCGGATTCGTTGGAATTCACAAAGACATATCCCAACTTGGGGTCGGAAGCCGTTCCGCCCCAGTTCACTGAGCCAATATTTCCTGGAAATGCCACCGTACTTTTCGGAGGTGCCCCCGGAGGCCGATACAAATACGGAGTATACGGACCATCGTTATAGACTCCACCGCTCCTCTCCACGACTTCCTGGCAAGCCTTTGCGTGTTCCGCATTCGTATCTTGAGCAGTGACCAAATCCTCAGGCCTATAACTGTGTTTCGACAACTCCGGCGGTTTCACCGGGAATGGTTGCGTAGGCCAACTCTCCTCGCCAGGGACCGTACTCTTCGGAACTGGACGCTCCTCCACGCCAAAGACCGGTTTCCCGGTCACGCGATCCAGGATGAACATCCATCCAGACTTCGTCACCTGCGCGAGTGCGGGAACGCTCTGACCGTTTCTTACGATGTCAATCAGCCCCGGAGAAGGCGGCAAATCCCAATCCCAGATGTCGTGATGGATGGCCTGAAAATACCACTTAAGTTTGCCGCTGGCCGCATCCACTGCGACCAGCGAATTGCCGAACAAGTTGGACCCTTTGCGGTCTCCGCCATAAAAATTCGCGGCAGGACCTCCAAAGGGCATGTAGATAATGCCGCGGGCTTCGTCGACAGTCATCGTGTAACCCCAAACGTTCACTCCCGAACGGCCTTGCCAGCTGTTGCCTTCCCAAGTGTCATGCCCAAGCTCGCCCGGCTGCGGCACGGAGTGGAAGCTCCACAGCTTCTTGCCGGAGCGGACATCATAAGCGCGTGTGTCCCCCGGCGAACCGACGGGAATTTCACCCACGCTAGCTCCTGCCAGGGCCATGTCCTTATATATGGTAGGAACGCCGTCATACGGGACCACCATTTCAACCACGCCTTCGTTGCCGAATCCAGGCACAGGCTGGCCCGTCTCCGCATTCAAAGCCAACATCTTGGTTCCGGCCGTCACGAGAATCCGCGCAGGAGAATCACGATCGCCAGGCCAATAAGCCACTCCCCGCTTCGAGACCTGCGTGCCCTTGTATTGGTAGCGCCAGATCTCCTTGCCGGTATCGGGATCCAACGCCAACACCCGGTTCCCCGCGGTAACGAACATCACACCTTTGATGACCAGCGGAGTCGCTTCGGAAAATGTGCCGAAGTTGAGCCGAGGTTTGGCGCGTTCCGCAGCATTGCGCAAACGATACGACCATGCCAAGGTCAGCTTCGAAACGTTTTCAGCATTGATCTGCGTCAATGGAGAATAACGCGTACCAGCCAAGTCCCGGTTGTACATTGGCCAGTCGCCCGCTGACTGTGCAAGCAACACAGGTAGCGTTGCTGCAATAGTAAAAATTGTGGTGCGAGCAAATCCCATGTGGCGTCGCGCTGTCTAGTCTTGCACCCAAACTTTTAGCACCATGACGTCGAATTGCTGGCCGGGTTCAGCCAGGAACTGATGTGGCATATTAGCCGGAATATACAACAAATCGCCGGCCGCCACTCGCTGTTTGGTTCCACCTTCGATGGACTTTCCGCGCACTTCTCCAGGCCCGGTGGGCTTCCCCTCCACCATTTTGCCGCCGAGAACCATGAATCCCTGGCCACTACGGACAATATCAAAATCCGCCAAGTGCTGATGCACCTCCGAACCGGCCGATCCCTCTCGATGAACAACAACAGTGTTGAAGCGTTCAGTCACCAGATCCTCATGCGAGCTCTTGCTGGCATCCACGCTGGACTTCAGTTTCTTATCCAATGCAGCAAGCTGACCGGCGCTCCAGTAAAGGTACTTCGGCTGCTCAGTCCCGCTTGATTTCGGTTGAATCTTAAAAAGCTCAAGGTACATGCGCTTACCCGGCTGAATTTGCCATTGATGTGGCATATTCGGAGGAATATAGATCACGTCGCCGGCCTTGAGTGTCTGCATGGTCCCACCCGTGATCGTTCCCCGAATTTCATCAGGAGCGCTTTGCTTTCCATCCGCTATCTTGCCGCCGATCAGAACGGCTGCATCGCCGTCCCGAATGAGCGCAAAATCACCCAGCTTCTGATGGATCTCTGCCTGGGGCGGCATGCCCTCCCGGTATGCCATCAGGGCGGACAGCTTCGGGGACGTCATCAATTTCTCATTCGCACCCTTGCCCGGCTCGTCCAGGTGCAGATGGAGCTTTTTTTCGATGTTATCCAACTGCGA
>Ga0157378_10005712_pt1 | contig 10889 bp, 6 predicted proteins | sample M65metaG_FD_115309 | JGI IMG/M metagenome (GOLD analysis project Ga0157378, IMG submission 115309) | Miscanthus rhizosphere microbial communities from Kellogg Biological Station, Michigan, USA - M6-5 metaG | ecosystem: Host-associated > Plants > Roots > Rhizosphere > Soil | place: USA: Michigan...
GACGCGGCGGGACGCATCGAGATCGCCGCAAAGCAGGCGCTGGCGGCAATGGCGGCCGGCGACACGCTGCGGACGATGCTGGCGGGGCTGAGGCGGCTGCTGAAGTGGTCGCCGATCGACGCCTCGACCGAGTACTCCTCGAGGACCGCCGCCGCGGTCGCGCCGTCCTTGGCGCCGCCGATCCGCGCGTCGATCATGCCGGCCGTGCGGTAGATGAAGCTCTCACCGGCATACGTCCGGGCGACCATCTCGCCGAGCTTGTGCTTGATCGCGCCGAAGCTGGCGATCGTCTGACCGAACTGCTTGCGTTGTGCGGCGTACTTCGCGGATTCGCCGATCGCGTCGCGCGCGCCGCCGATGCAGCCGCCGCCGAGCTTGAAGCGGCCGAAGTTCAGGACGTTGAACGCGACCTTGTGGCCCTTGCCGATTTCGCCCAGCAGGTTGTCCGCCGGCACCTTCACGTCCTGCAGAATCACCGCCGTCGTCGACGAGCCGTGCAGGCCCATCTTGTGCTCTTCCTTGCCGTTGGTGACGCCGCCGAACGCGCGCTCGACGATGAACGCGGTGAAGTGCTCGCCGTCGACCTTGGCAAAGACGATGAAGACGTCGGCGATGCCGCCGTTGGTGATCCACATCTTCTCGCCGTTGAGCACGAACGAGCCGTCGGCCTGGCGCGTGGCTTTCGTCTTCGCGCCGAGGGCGTCGGAGCCGGAGCCGGTTTCGCTCAGGCAGTACGCGCCCACCAGCTCGCCGGTGACGAGCCGGGTGAGGTACTTCTCTTTCTGCGCCGCCGTGCCGAACAGCATCAGCGGCAGGACCGTCAGGTTCGCCTGGCCCCCGAACGTGGCGGCAAACGAGGCGGACTTCGAGATCCGCTCCGACACCAGCAGCGACGTCACCTTGTCGAGCGCCAGGCCGCCGTATTCTTCCGGGACGTCGACGCCGAGCAGGCCCAGTTCGCCGCAGCGCTTCAGCAGCTGGCGGGCAACCGTCCAGTCGTGTTTCTCGAGCTGGGGGAGCGCGGGCACGGCTTCCTGCATGACGAACTGCTCGGTCGTCCGCGCGATCAGCTTGTGTTCCTCGGTGAGGTGCTCAGGCGTGAAGACGCCGCCGGCATCCGTCGACTCGAGCAGCCAGGCGCCGCCCTTCAGCAGAGACTTGCCGGCCGCTTCGGTTGTCGCCATAGCTACATTCTCTCAAAGATGCCGGCCGCGCCCATGCCCCCGCCGATACACATGCTGACGAGGCCGTAGCGCGCATTTCGCCGCTTCATTTCATGAAGAATCGTCGCCGTGAGCTTCGCGCCGGTGCATCCGAGCGGGTGTCCGAGGGCGATGGCCCCGCCGTTGACGTTCAGTTTTTCGGGGTCGATTGGCAGCTCCTTGAGACAGGCGAGCACCTGCGCGGCAAACGCCTCGTTCAGCTCGACGAGGTCCATCTGCTCGAGTTTCAGGCCCGCCAGCTTGAGGACTTTCTGAATCGCGGGAACCGGGCCGATGCCGAACCGCTCGGGCTCGACGCCCGCCGTCGCGTAGGCCACGAAGCGCGCCATCGGCGTGAGGCCGCGCTCGCGCGCGCGTTCGGCGGACGTGAGCACGACCGCGGCGGCGCCGTCGCTCGTCTGCGACGAGTTGCCGGCCGTCACGGAGCCGGTCGCGTGGAAGGCCGCGCGCAATTTCGCGAGCGCTTCCATCGACGTATCGCGCCGCGGGCCTTCGTCGACGGCAAACGCGCTGTCGGGGACGCCGACCAGCTTCGCGGTGACGGGGATGATCTCGTCCTTGAACCGTCCTGCGTCGATGGCCGCCAGCGCGCGCTGGTGGCTCCGCAGCGCGAACGCGTCCTGCTGCTCGCGCGAAATAGACGACTCGCGCGCGTGGTTCTCGGCGACGAGGCCGGTGCTGAGATACACGTCCGGATACGAATCGACGAGCGCGGGATTCGGCGACACTTTGTTGCCGCCCATCGGCACGAGGCTCATCGACTCGGCGCCGCCGGCCACGACCGTGGTCGCGCCGCCGGCCTTGATGCGTTCGGCGGCGAAGGCGATCGCCTGGAGTCCAGACGCGCAGAAACGGTTCACGGTGACCGCCGACGCGGTGACTGGCACGCCTGCCCGCAGGCTCGCGATGCGGGCGACGTTCAGTCCCTGCTCGGCCTCCGGCATCGCACAGCCGATGATGACGTCCTCGATCTCCGACGACTCGATGCCCGGCGCGCGCCGCAGCGCTTCGCCGATGACCGTCGCGGCGAGCTCGTCGGGCCGCGTCCCTCGAAGTGTCCCGTTCGGCGCCTTGCCGACCGCGGTGCGGACGGCGGACACGATGACCGCGTCACTCATTCCAGTCTCCTAACAAATCTTCGATGGCGTCGCCGACGTCCGACACCAATCCGTCGAACAGATGGTCGGCCATGTCGATGACGACGAGCTCCTTGGGGTCGGCGCAGCGCGCGTAGAACGCGTACATGTCCTTGAGGGGACAAATCTCGTCGCGCTCGCCCTGGATGAAGAACTTCGGCTTCCCGCTCGCGCGCACCCGCTCGAAGTCGTAGTGCGTGAGCGGCGGCGCGATGCCGACCAGCGTCGAGACGCGCGTGTCTTCCGCGCCGACGGTCAACGCGATCCACGCCCCGAAAGACATGCCGGCCGCCCACAGCGGGACGCCGGGATGCCGCGCGTGCATGAAATCCAGGGCCGCGCGGAAATCCTCCGTCTCGCCGCGGCCTTCGTCCCACGCGCCTTCGCTCGTGCCAACTCCGCGGTAGTTGAATCGCAGCACGGCGCAGCCGGTGCGCGCGAACGCCTTCGCGCTCTGGTACACGACCTTTGTATGCATCGTCCCGCCGTATTGCGGGTGAGGATGACCGAACACCACGGCGGCGCGCACGGAGGGCGGCTCGTCGAGAATCGCCTCGAGCCGGCCGGCGGGTCCGGGAATCTCGCGCACGGGCACGGTCGTCATGCGGCGCCCTGACGGCCTTCGGCGGACCGCGCCGCAAACGCGCCGACAGCATCCGCGAAGGTCTTTGCGCGCGTGATGGCGCCCAGGTGCCCCGTGCCGGCCAGCGCGACGTGCTGCGCGCCGGGAATCGCGTCGAGGAACCGCAACGTGCTGTCGACGGGAACGATGTGATCCAGGGCGCGATCGCCGGTGACGACGAGCGTGGGCGACGTGACGCGGGCGCAGTCGGCGGCGATGTCGGTCGATTCAATCAACAGCGCCCGCTTCGCCATCTTCGTGAACGAGAGCGGACGGCCAAACAGCATCTTCACGTGCGACCATCTCAGATCCCGCCAGACCAGAAACGGCGTTTCCAGCATCAACAGCGGCCCGCAGAGCCAGGGGCGGCGGGTGTAGAACCGATGTCTTGGGCGGAGAGTGGCGCCAGGTCCCGGTGTGGAGACGAGGACAAGTGCGGCGGTGCGGCCTGGATATGACGCTGCGAATCGCAGCGCGACGAGCCCGCCCATCGAGACGCCGCAGATAATCGCCCGATCGATCTTCCGGTCGTCGAGCATCTCGACGACCTGCCGCGCGTCGGCGTCGAGCGTGCAGTCCGGGCCAAGCGACGTCGAGAGCACGCGAAACCGGGCGGACAGCGCGTGGACCGCCGGCGCGACGAATCTCCACCAGCCTGGCAGGCCGGGAATGACGACGAGCGTGGGGCCATGGCCGCGGTCGATCACGGTCAGTTCCGCAGGGGCTTGCCGGTTTTCAGCGTGTGCTGGATGCGCTCGAGCGTCTTGCGCTCGCCGCAGAGCTTGAGGAACGCCTCGCGCTCGAGATCGAGCAGGTACTGCTCGCTGACCGTCGTCTGGTGCGGCAGCGAGCCGCCGGAAAGAATCCAGGCCAGCATGCGTCCGAGCAGCGCGTCGTGATCGCTGATGCGGCCGGCGCGCCAGGCGAGGTGCACGCCGAGCTTCAGCGCCGCCTGCAGGCTCTCGCCGCCGACCGGAATCGCCTTCCGCGGTGTCAGCGGATGGTACCCCTCGCGCGCGCGTTCGAGCGCGACCGCCTTCGCGTCGGCGATCTGCCGTTCGCGGTTCATGGTGACGGCATCGTACGTCCGCAGGAAGCCGAGCCGCATCGCGTCGGGTGCGCTCGTCGAGACCTTGGCGAAGCCGATCGTCTCGAACACGCGCTGGACGTACGGCATCAGGTCGGCGCGGGGATCCGGGACGTTCTCGACCGCGCGCGCGAGCATCTCCTTCGTGCCGCCGGCCGCCGGAATCAGGCCGACGCCCATTTCCACGAGGCCCATGTAGCTTTCGGCCGCGGCCTGCACGCGATCGCTGTGCAGCGCGATCTCGCAGCCGCCGCCGAGCGTCAACCCGACGGGACAGGCGACCACCGGCACGGCGGCGTGACGCAGCGCCTGCGTCGCACCCTGGAACGTCCGGATCATCATGTCGATGTCGTCGAAGTTGCCTTCCTGCGCTTCGATCAACAGCAGCATCAGGTTGGCGCCGGCCGAGAAGTGCGGCGCGTCGTTGCCGACGACGAGCGCGGTGAAGTTCGCGGCGGCTTCCTTCACGGCGGCGTGAATCATCTCGAGCGTGTCGCCGCCGACCGTGTTCATCTTCGAATGGAACTCGAGGCAGACGACTCCGTCACCCAGATCGACGAGGCTCGCGCCCGGGTTCTTCTTGATGACGCGGGACTGCTCTTTGGCCGATTTCAGCAGCTGCAGCCCCGGCGCCGCAGGCGGGAGCGCGCCGTCGCGGAAGCGGTTGCGGCCCTTCTTGATGAGCTCAGCCACGAGCGGCGGCGGACTCGTCGTGCCGGTTGCATCGAGGACCTCGCGGACGCCGATGGCATCCCAGATCTCGAACGGCCCGCGCTCCCAGCCGAACCCCCAGCGCATCGCCCGGTCGACATCGTCAATCGAGTGGGCGATGTCGAGCGCCGTGCGCGCCGTATATATAAGGAGGGGGCCGAGCGTCGATCGCAGGAAGTCGCCGACCTTGTCTTTGCCGAGGAACAGCGCCTTCGTCCGCTCGCCGAGGTCGTCGATGGATTTGACGGCGTCGAGTTGCGGAAGACGCGGCGACTGGCGCGCGCGATAGGTGAGGGTGGCGAGATCGAGCGTCAGGATTTCCGACGCGCCCCCAGGCCCTTTCTGACGCTTGTAGAATCCTTCGCCGCTCTTCTCTCCGACAGATCCGCGGGCGATAAGTTTTTCGGCCACCGGCGGCAGCGCGAACTCAGCGGCTTCGGCTGCCGGCAGCTGCGTTTTCAGATTCCTGACGACGTGACCGAGCACGTCGAGACCGGCGATGTCCATCGTCCGGAACGTCGCGCTCTTCGGACGGCCGAGCGCGGGACCGGTGATTGCATCAATCTCCTCGATCGTGAACGGTCCGCTTTCGAGCACACGCATGACCTGGATCACGCCGTAGAGGCCGATGCGGTTGGCGATGAAGTTCGGTGTGTCCTTCGCGACGACCACGCCTTTGCCGAGCACGAGATCGAGAAATCGCGAAATACGCTCAACGACAGCGCGGTCTGTCTCCGCGGTCGGAATCACCTCGACGAGCGGGAGATACCGCGGCGGGTTGAAGAAGTGGGTGCCTAGCCAGTGACGACGGAACTCGTCGCTGCGTCCTTCGGCGATTGAGGCGATTGGGATGCCGGAGGTATTCGACGTCACGACGGTGCCGGGCTTGCGGACTGCTTCGACGAGCTCGAGCAGCGCGCGCTTCGCGTCGAGCTGTTCGATGACGGCCTCGACGATCAGGTCCACGTCCTTCAGCTTCTGCAGATCAGCATCGAAGCTGCCCGTCGTAATCAGCGTATGACCGTCGGGCGTGAAGAACGGATCAGGTTTGAGCGCGCGCGCCCGTTTGAGTCCGTCGCGCGCGGCGTCGGCGGTCACGTCCAGCAGAAGCACGGGAATACCCGCGTTGGCGAAGTGCGCCGCGATCTGCGAGCCCATCGTTCCCGCGCCGAGCACTGCGGCAGTGCGAAAGGACGTCATCACCCACATGTTACAATGCGCCGCTCCCCTAAAATCCTGATGGAGGATCGAATGCTTCGTTGGCTGGCTGCTGCATGCCTTGTCGTTTTAGCCGCCGCGCCTGCGCGCGCGCAGACCGCGAACGTGACTGGCACGGTGGTCGATGAACAGGGCGCCGGCGTTCCCGGCGCGACCGTGCAGTTGAGTGGAACGTCGAAACGCGATTTCACGACATCCGGACCGGGCGGCGCATATACGTTTTCGAACGTCGCGGCCGGCAGCTACGAGCTGACCGCCACGCTCGTCGGGTTCGCGCCGGCCTCCGGCGCCCGCATCGTCGTGGGTTCAAGCGAGACCCCGGTGGCGGCGCCGGCACTTACGTTGAAGGTGGCGAGCTTCAACGAAACGGTCGTCGTCTCGGCGACGAAGACCAACACGGCGCTCGTGGACGCGCCGGCCACCATGAGCGTCCTGACCGCTGCGCAGATCGAGGCATCGCCGGCTCAGAACTACGGCGACCTGCTGCGCTCGGTGCCCGGCCTCAACGTGGTGCAGTTGTCGGCCCGCGACGTCAACATCACGGCGCGCCAGGCGTCGGGCACGCTCTCGAACACGCAGCTCGTGATTCTCGACGGCCGGTCCGTCTATCTCGACTTCTTCGGCGTCGTCCTGTGGGATCTGCTGCCGACCAACATGAGTGACGTCAAGCAGATTGAGGTCGTCCGCGGACCGGCGTCGGCGGTCTGGGGCGCCAACGCGCTCACCGGCGTCGTCAACATCATCACGAAGACGCCGCGCGAGGCGCAGGGCGGCGACGTGACGTTCAGCGGCGGCTGGCTGAGCCGCGACGCCGGATCGAAAGCCGGACAAGGCGCCGGCGGCATCGGCGGCGTCAACGGCAGCTGGGCGGCTGCGCCGAACGAGAAGTGGTCCTATCGCGTCGCCGCCGGCTGGTTCAATTCGGCGGCGTTTCCTCGGCCGGCCGGGCAGATTCCGCTGATTCCGGATCCCCGCGTGCCGGGCGCGACGCTTGCGGCCGGTCCGACGGTGGGCGGCGCGTTCTATCCCGTTGACGGCGCGGGCGCGTTCGGCACGGCGTTCGCCAATCGCGGCGCCAATCAGCCGAAGTTCGACGCGCGCGTCGATCAGGAGCTCGGGAAGAACGGCCGGCTGACGTACGAGGGCGGCGTGGCCGGGACGCAGGGCGTCATCTATTCCGGTGTCGGGCCGTTCGACATCCAGTCGGGGTCGTACCTGGCCTTCGGCCGCGTGAACTACACGCGCGACGCGCTCAAGATCAACTTCTTCGACAACGTGCTGCACGCCGACGCGCCGAACCTGCTGTTCCCGAACGCGCTCACGCTCCAGCCGTTGCTCATGAACCTGACGACGAAGACGTACGACCTCGAAGTCGGCGACGCGTGGGCGGTCGGCGCCCGCCAGGTGGTCTCGGCGGGCGGCAACTACCGTCGCAATAACTTCGACATCTCGCTCGCGCCGGCGGCGCAGGATCGCAACGAGATCGGCGCCTACGTGCAGGACGAGATCTACCTGAATCGCGTGCGCCTGAACGTCGGCGGACGCGTGGACAAGTTCGGCAACCTCGACAGCGCGTTCTTCTCGCCGCGCGTGTCGGCGAACTTCAGAGTGGCTGAGGATCAGTCGATTCGCCTGATGTTCAACCGCGCGTTCCAGTCGCCGTCGGTCGTCAACAACTACCTGGCCGCGACGATCTTCGCGCCCCAGGATCTGAGCAGGCTGGCACCGCTCCTGCCGGCGCCGCTGCGTCCGCTCGTGGCTGCGCCGTTTCCGCTGGTCGTCCGCGCCGTCGGCAGCGAACTTCCGATCAACGGCCAGCCGCAGCCGAAGCTGACGGAAGAGTCGATGAACGCGTACGAGATTGCCTACACGGGCACGTTCATGAAGAAGACGACGATCGGCGCGTCGTTCTTCGTCAACGATCTGAACCACAGCATCAACTTCGTCCAGCTGCCCACGAGCGCCGATCCGTACACGGCGGCGAACCCGCCGCCCGGCTGGCAGCTGCCGCCGTCGATCCTGACCGTGCTCGCCGCGCAGGGCATCTTCCTGCCGCGGACCGCGTTCACGTATCAGAACCTCGGGCCGCTGCGGCAGAAGGGCGTGGAGCTGTCGGTCGATCACCGCGCGAACGAGAACCTGTCGATCTTCGCGAACTACTCGTGGCAGGGACAGCCGCAGATCCTCTCGCAGTCGAGTCCCGCGGACGAGTACCCGACCGTCGAGCTCTCGGTTCCGCCGACCAACCGATTCAATGCCGGTTTCAACGTGGACGGCGGTCACTTCCTCGGCAACCTGTCGGTCAACTACTCCGACAAGGCGTTCTGGAGCGACGTCCTCACGAGCCCGTTCCACGGCTTCACCGATGCCTACACGATGGTGAACGGCGGCGTCGGCGCGCGCTGGATGAAGGGGAAGCTCACGACCAGCGTGAAGGTGACGAACCTGTTCAACCAGGACATCCAGCAGCACGTCTTCGGCGACATCCTGAAGCGGATGGTGCTGTTCGAAGTGAAGATCAAGTCTTGAAAATGTAGAGGCCGGGTGTGATGAGCATCCGGCCTTTGTCGTCGAAAGACATGTGATTCGGCGACACCTGGCCGGCGGCGCGAAACTGCACGGCGCGGATCTTGTCGCCGTCGGCATCGAACTCGTAGGTCACCGGCTCCGTAAAGCTCACCCACAGATGGCCTGACGCGTCGACCGCCGCAGTGCGAATCGTCGGCGTGATGAACGGGATCTCACCGCCCGCCGCCGAACGCTTCGGCCAGAGCGACGGCAGCCGGCTGACGAAGCCGTCGATCTCACGTCCCTGAATCCGGCGTTCGAACAGGAGCCGTCCGCTCGCGTCGTATCTTCTCAGCACCGGCTCGCCGGTCTGAAAGACGAAGAAGAACCCGCCGCGAGGATCGACCAGCGGCAGCCCGACGTTGAGCATCGCATGCAGCGCCGGATCGTCTTCATGGCCGGTGGTGCGCAGCTCGCCAAACGTCCGAATCGGCGCGCCGCCCGGCGAGTACTCGCTGATGAGGCCGCCGTTGTCGGGTTGCGACAGCAGGATCGACCTGCCGGTGTACTGCAGCGAGCCGATTCCGTTCAGCACCAGGCCGTCGAGGACGACGCGGGCGCGGGGCTTGCCCGGCAGCGTGAAGCCGCCGAGGCGGAAGCCGGCGGGCGTGAAGATCTGAATTCGTTCCTGGTTGTTCGGCGCGTCGCCGACGGCGAACGCGCCGTCAGGCGCGAGCGAAAAGGCGAACGGATTGAGGAGACGTCCCGGCTCGTTGCCGATGTGGACGATTTCCCACGCGCTCTCGCCGCGCGCGTCCACGCCCCAGACGATCTGGCTGCGGCGATCGAAGACGAAGTACTGGCCGGAGGCGGCGCGCTCGAACCCGAACGGATCGCGGAACCGGCCCGCGACGTGCGCCGGAATCGCGTCGACCGACTGGAGGACCTCCGGCCCGATCGCCAACACCACGAGCGACGCGACGAGCCAGCGGTTCAACGTCAGTACCGGACGGTGTCTCTGATGGCCTTGAGGATGTCCTGCGTCTGCGGAAGGATCGCTTCCTCGAGCTCCGGCGCGTATGCGACCGGACAGTCGAGCGCGCCGACGCGGCGGATGGGGGCGTCGAGATACTGGAACAGCTCGCCGCCGATCCGCGCGGCGATTTCGGCGCCGAATCCGCACGTGATCTGGTCCTCGTGCGCGATGACCACGCGGTTGATCTTCTTGACGAGCGCGGCGATTGCCTCCCAGTCGTACGGAGAGATCGTGCGCAGGTCGAGCACCGCCGTCGTGATGCCGTCTTTCTCGGCCTGGTGCGCCGCGACGAGGGTCCGCTGCACGAGCGCGCCCCACGTGACGACGAGGACGTCGGATCCGTCGTGGCGGAGATTCGCCTTGCCGAACGGCAGCATGAAGTCGCTGCCGGGATAGGGATCCTTCGTGTACGTTTGCCGGTAGAGATGTTTGTGTTCGAGGAAAATCACGGGATCGTCGCAGCGGATGGCCGTCCGCAGAAGGCCGGCGGCATCGGCCGCCGTGGACGGAAACGCGATCCGCAGTCCCGGACAGTGCGCGAAGATGCTCTCGCCCGACTGGCTGTGGTACGGACCGCCGCCCTTCAGGTATCCGCCGATCGGCACGCGGACCACCACCGGACAGGAAAAGTGGTTGCCGGAGCGGTACCGCATCATCGACAGCTCGTCGCGCAGCTGCATCATCGCCGGCCAGATGTAATCGAAGAACTGGATCTCGACGACGGGCTTGAGGCCGCGGACGGCCATGCCGATCGCGCGCCCGACGATGGCGGCTTCGGCGATCGGCGCGTTGAAGACGCGGTCGTCGCCGAAGGCTTTCTGGAGGCCGTGCGTCAGCTTGAACACGCCGCCCTTGCCCGGGACGATGTCGAGCGCGTCGTGACGGCTGGCGTCGGCGACGTCCTCGCCGAAGACGACGATCTTCGGGTTGCGGGCCATCTCGTCGTGCAGGGTCCGGTTGATGGCCGCGACCATCGTGTCGGGCTTGCCGTCGCTCGTGGCCGGCGTGTCGAAGTCGGCTGAGGTCGGATCGACGTCGGGCGAATACACCCACTGTGTCGCCGTGCTCTTGGCGGGCTTCGGCGCATGCAGCGCCTTGTTGGCGGCCTCGTTCAGTTCGGCCTCGATCTCGGTGAGCATCGCGCTCATATCGGCGTCAGTGGCGATGCCGTTGGCGAGCAGGTGCGCCGCCATCTTCTTGATCGGGTCCTTGAGGGCTTCGGCCTCACGCTCCGCCTTCGTCTTGTACAGCGTCTCGTCGTCCGAGTACGAATGCGAGTAGGGACGCGTGACGCGCGCGTGGACGACCGCCGGGCCCTTGCGCGCGCGGACGTACGCGATCGCCTCGC
>Ga0157378_10005713_pt1 | contig 10888 bp, 6 predicted proteins | sample M65metaG_FD_115309 | JGI IMG/M metagenome (GOLD analysis project Ga0157378, IMG submission 115309) | Miscanthus rhizosphere microbial communities from Kellogg Biological Station, Michigan, USA - M6-5 metaG | ecosystem: Host-associated > Plants > Roots > Rhizosphere > Soil | place: USA: Michigan...
CTGGTATCGGCTGAGAGTTTCATTAGACAACGTAAAAGGAAATCCACTGGCTTTAATAGGGCCGCCCGCTGTTGATGAGGCTTATCAAGTGTTTCTCAATGGATCATTGTTGGGAAATGCCGGCGATTTTTCAGGTCCGGTACCGATAGCCTACAGCATACAGCCACGAATGTTTTTAATACCGGATAGCCTAAGGAAGGAGAAGGTAATTACCATCGCTTTCAGGGTATGGGCGAGCGCAGCCACAATAAGCCAGGATAATCAGTCAGGCGGCATTCACATTGCCCCCGAACTTGGCGAGAAAAGCGACATCGAAATAAAATACAAATTTCGATGGAGGCAAACCATCAAAGGATATATTGTCGAGGTGGCTGAATTTGCGATATTTATCCTGTTAGCGATAACTATCTTCATTTTGCGCAGGCCGGTTAAACCCTATAAATGGTTTATCATTGCTTTAATCCTGCTGGCCATGGTACGGGGGAACCAGGCTTTTTACTACTGGTTACAGGTAGAAACCGCCCATGAAATTGATATAGTAACACTCGTTATCCTGACGCCACTGGCGCTTGGTTCCTGGCTGATGGCATGGCGCGGCTGGTTTAAACTGGATCGGCCGGCCTGGATTCCTCCCGCTATTATTGTGCTCACATTAATATATATGTGCGGCCAGCTTTTTGGACTTCGATGGTTCGGTGATACGATCCCACATGCTGTTTTCCAGGCAATTTCTGACTATTCGCGTTTGTTTTTTGCCGGATTGCTGGTGCTCATCGTGTACCTTGGGATACGACAGCAAGGTAAGGAAGGATGGCCGGCCTTACCCGCAGTATTGCTGATCTCCACGGGATTATTTGCACAGGAAATTTCTGCGCTGCATATCCAGGGTATCTGGTTCCCTTTTGGAGTTGGTGTATCCCGCACGCAATATGCTTATGCAGCTTTTAGCGCAGTCTTGTTTATTTTACTGATTTTTAAGAAACGGGATCAATCCAGCCCGATTAAGCGTTCACGTTAATGTCATCGCAAGGGGCCCAGCGGCGACGGAATATTTAAACCCGTTATAACGCTTATTTAACAAACCCCATTTTTCTGAGGATGGCCTGGTGTGCCGGGCTTTCGAAATATTTTTTATCATAACAAATAAGCACGTTCATCAGGTAAGCGTCCGGCGAACGCATAGCTAACGACTTATTCTCCCATTCATTAGCTTTTTGATAATTGCCTGTTAGGTAATATACCATGGACATATCCCATGGATCCTCGATTTTATTTTTAGCAGCATATTTTAAAAACCGGTCAACTACAATTTTCGCCTTTTCTGGCTCATGGCACCTTGAATAAATAAATACCAGGGCAACCTGTAATAATTCTGATCCCCACCCGTCTTTCATTGTTTTTTCTGCCTTTTCTGCATCAGCCACCGCCTTGTCATACTGATGCAGGTAGCTGTAACCATAAGCTTGTTTGATGTATCCCCAGGTAAAATCAGGATGAAGTTCAATAACTTTTTGAAACGCGTCTACGCTTTTTTGAAAATTGCCCGCCACAAGGTTTGTCCATCCCAGGTTATGCAAGCTGGAAATAGAAACGGGGTCCAGTTCCACTGCTTTATCGGCCATAGGTAAGGCTTCCTGGTACATTCCCACGTCAGCCAACGTAGCCGAGTACCTGATATAACTGGTAGCGTTATTTGGATCGAGCGATAGAGCTTTTTTATACGATTCAACCGCCCCTTTCCAATTCCAATCGTAATAAAATTTCAGTGCGCCCTCCGAGGTATATATCTCCGGCACGTTGGGGTCCAGTGCTTTGGCGGCTTCAATTGCTGTGCGCGCTTCGTTGATTATTTCTTTCTGAGAGGCGGTTGAAAACAGGCTCTGTACAATTTTTTCATTAGCGATGGCGGCATATGCTTCAGCATATTTTGGATCGATCCTGATCGCTTGCCTGAAATGGGCCAACGCCTTTTCAGATTCTTCCGGAGTAGAGCCATAACTCAAATACCTTCCTTTCAGGTACTCTGCATAAGCCTCCGGCTTCACCATCTTTTTCCGCGTGCCTGTTGAATTGTCGGTTAGTGTTATCTGCAGTGGGTTTTTTAAGGAGGTAACAATGGAATTTTCAATTGACGAGATATCATTATCGGACATTTTATACTTTTCGCCCCATATCTGGGTTTGATTTGAGGCATCTACCAGCTGGCAACTTAAATAATATCCATCTCCTTCCTTTTCCAATTGACCTGTCAATATCACGTCAACATTTAATAATCTCCGGATGCTATTAATAGTTTTAGCGGTGTCGGCCAGGTTGAAGGTAGCAGAACGGGAAAACACCTTGATGCTGGAAAATGATGAAAGCTTATTGATAAGATTTTCGGGTATGCCATCGGATAAATAAAGCAGCGAGGAGTCCTTTTTCAAATTTTCAAAAGGAAGTATGGCTAATGACCTGGTAGTCGCCAACGTCTTTCTTAAGAAGAAAGTCGCGGTAAGAAATGTTGCTGCAACCAAAACAATAGCAGCGGCAGCATAGGTTATAATACGTTTCCTGTTAGTAGCTTTTATTTTTTTCAGCTTGCCCTGCATCGCTTCGCGCCTGGGCACAAGAAGCCCAGGCCCCGACAGTGCAAATATCTCCATCGGCTCGTCCACATTCTTAAATTCAAACGAACCGAGCGGGCTCACCTGGAATTCGGCATTATTTTTTACCTGGTCGCGCACAGCTTTTGACATCAGGATACTTGAGCCGACACCCAATGTTTCGATCCTCGACGCAACATTTACCCCATCGCCAAACACATCATCACCTTCAAAAACCACCTCACTCATATGCAGTCCTATCTTCAATTTAAAATCGCCGGCGGCATTACAGGCACGCTGGATATCGATAGCGGCATTCACCGCATCAGAAGCCGTATTGAAGCATGCCATCACTCCATCGCCCATTTCCTTTATCCATTGCCCGCTATATCGGTCGATCACCGGCTTATGTATCTGCCGGTTTTTAGTAAGCAATTCAAATGCTTTTTTTTCATCGTTACCCATCAACGCCGTGAAACCTACGATATCGGTGAACATGATGGCAGCGAGCCGGCGGGTTTGTGGCATGGGTGAAAAAAATTAAGGGGTGCTGTTTTTGCTTACAAGATATGGAAAAACCTCGTCAATAGAAAGGTCGGCTACGGCTGCTGTGTTCACTTGTTTGAGCCAGGAAGGTCAACCTTAGTCCGATTATGTTATCCGGACTACAATGATTGCATATCTGCAATCCGCGAAATGAAGATAAACGAAAAAAGTCTCAAGACTTTCGACCTGAGACTTCTAACTTACTTTGCAGCCCCAATCGGACTAAACTCGAACCGTTTCGCAGAAAGTTTGAGAATTTTATCGGCAATTTAATGACGATTCGAGCCCACTTTGGAGAGCTTAAAGCCCCGCACGTCTGCGGGGCTTTATTATTCCAAATAATATCTTATTTGAGTGATAAGGTTTTTCGAGGGCAATGTTTAACACTAGTTTTTCAATTTATCTGGCTACGATTATGAAACAACTTTTTGGAACTAAACCATTGAAATATGGCAACGATTAGCTCAAAAGTATTTCGCCATCATAAAAAAACTTAGTACTTACAATGTAAAGATTTGTATTTACCACAAACAGGAAAGGAATTACATTGATACTCCTCATTATTTAACTGAAAAGAAGCTTAGTCCAATATTCACCATTAAGGACCCTTTTGTAACAAGACTGATAAACGACAAACTCGAAGATTACAGAGAGACGATCAGCCTAATCGGAAATAAATTAGATCTTTATATGCGGATGAACATCACCGCTTTTTTAAATAAAGCTTGGTTATGGCATTGCTATTTCAGGGACCCATTTTACGGGACGGATACAAAGCAAATTCTACTTTAGAAGTATACTGAAAATGGGGAGCTTACAAGGATATGATTGATTGCTCAATAGATAACGTCCAGCCACACTTGCACAAAAACCTCATGTTATATGCCGTTTTAATATCCGATAATATCTGTAGCTTCCGTAAGTCCAAATTTTTTTGCGTATTGAAAAGGAGTCCAATTAATCCTCAAGCTTGAGCCATTATCCCATTTAACAGTAAGACTTCGGTCAGCACCGGCAGATAATAAATACTTGATTACTTCAAGCCTATTTTTTACTACCGCCTCCCAAAGAGGTGTTACTCTACATACATCCATTTGTGCATTTACACTGGCACCATGTTCTACAAGTAATTTTGCCAATTCTAAATTTCCCTCAAATGCTGCTGCATGCAAGGGAGTAAAACCTCCATATGTGGCTGGAGAGCTGAGACTACCTTTATTAATTTCAGCACCTGCTTTTAATAACATTAAAACTATTTCTTTTCGATTTTGACTTGCCGCATAGCATAATAATGTTTTATTTTGGTTTATAATATCAACATTTATGTCAAAGCCTTTTGATATCATTTGTTGTATGGCGTTAGTATCGTTTATTTCAACAGCATTTTCAAGCGCATCAATTGTAATACCATAACTTGACTGGAACTGATCTGCTTTTTCTAAATATTGTTTATTCCATTTTTTCCTTTTTCCTTGATTTATAAGGTCTATTGTTAAGCCTATTGCATTGCTAAGAGCACCACTATTAGAGCTAGTTAGACTTGTACTGGAGTTCCCATTTGTGGTAGTCCCATTTTTTGAGTTTGTATTAGGATTGTTGCCAGAGCCACCAATTACATCTCCATCACATTGAGGTATGGGAGTCGTTGGTTGCGTACCACAAGATGATTTTCTGCCAGCCAATACATCAACCATGCATTGATTCCATTCTGCATACTCTTTTAATACTTTAGCCCGGTCAGAGCATTTAGTTTTTGATGCAGCAGTTAAATATGCTTGTGCTGCTTTTTGATAATATTCACTTTGCTGACTATAAACTCCTGTTGTTATAAGTGTAAGGAGTAAGAGAATAAATAATTTCATAAAGATTAATTTAGTTGTTTATTATAGTTCGAGAAAATCAAATTGAGTTAGTCCTTCTAATGTTTCTTTAATTGAGGCTTTGTAAGCCTCAATAGCACTATATCCCTCTGCGCCTGTCCTTAATGTTTCTGTGGAATAAGGCTTACTATAATGAATTTCCATTTTTTTATTTTGTATCTCGTTTATTACATCTGGTTCGTTAGCAAAATGCTTTCCTATGTCTGTAATAAATAAACTCTTTTCGATTCGCATGTCATCTATTAAATTTCCCTTATGTAAAAAGGGTTTTGATATAATATAAATTGTTTTATGTGATTGAAGATTTGAAAACTGGCTTTCTTTCGGCTTCCGTTCCATTGAAGTCGTCAGAAAGATATAGAATGAATTTGCCGATGTGTTTTTGTTTTGAACTTTCCCTAAATTATTTAATGCAGTAGTTACCTTGTTTAATTTTATTTGAGTAATATTTACTTTCTTGCTGATTTCATTTAGCCGGGTTTTAATATTTTGCAAAGAAGTGGTTGTATGATCAAAGAGTAGATTTTGCACTACTCGTAGTTGTAATATGTTGTCTTTTATATTTTCAGAGTATTGCATAAAATTGCTTCCAATGTCTGCATAAGGATTTTCTTCTCCTTTTATGATTACATCAAGATTATTTTTTACATTCAGTCCCGTATAAAAAAGGTCAGTCGTTTTTTCATATAAATCCACAGCTTTTTTTTGTGCATCAGTTAATGGTAATTCACTTGCTTTTGATGTGTTAGTAACTGCAATCGGTCCCAATGGATTAAAATGGGTATAAACTTCGTCCTCAACACTTCCTTTTCCAATAAATTTATTAAAGTCAAGTTCAAACTGCTGTTGCTTTCTTAACGTTTTCATTACTTCACTTGCAGAACTTCCTTTAATTGTTCCCCAATAGGAACTCCCTGATGTTGAAGCTCCTTTTTTATATAAACGAACTTGCCATTCCTTTACATTTATTTGTGCTGGGTCACCGTCTTCTACTTTGGAAATACTGTTGCCATTTTGAACGTAAAATGTTGTTTGAGAAAATGCAAAATGCAGTGTAAATAAAAATATTAGTACAAGGAGGGTATGTTTCATATCTATGAAATTTAAAAGTGTCATGGTACAACGTTAGTGAAAAGTAACGTTTTGTCAATCCCCGTATTTAAAACCCGTTATTTGCACACTCAAGAATTAGGGTGTGTCCACAAATGGCATATGCTTCCAAGTCACTTTGCCCTAGCACTAAGGTATGTAAAAGCTACCGCCTTTCAAATAGCACTTCAGCAGATGTAGCTCGAAGCCTGTGTTATGTGCTTGCATTTTTTCTTTTTTAATGTAGTATAAATTTCTAGAATCCAATTTAAATCGGATTTAAAAGTTGTATGTCCCAAGGCATGAATTTTTTCATTCAGCCTTCTCCGCTTTTGCTTTCCACAATTGTTTGTATTGAAAAAGATCGTCCACAATTAAAAAGCGTCCAATTCTTTAGGGTGCCTAGAGTTCTTCCCTTCATTTTTTCAATCTCATAATTTCCGTCGTTTTTTTCAAATTCCTGCGGAGCATTACCGAAATACATTCCACACGTAAAAGTGGCTTTTGTGGAAGTGTTTGACACTCCAGCTTCTCGATACGCTGTTGTAACTTGCTCACCAGTAATTAACAACAGCTAATCACGACAAATCATTGGGTCTGACTGTTAATCAGAGGGCTGCTGGTTCGAGCCCACCCTCAGGACAAAGATTGGTTAGGTTCATTAATCGCCAATTGTCCCCAGGCTGGACGGAATTCGAACCGCTTTTTGGAAGATTTGAAGTTTTTGGCGGCTTACTAGTCTTTGTAATTGGTTGATATGCAATAGAGTGGTAAATTTCAATAATTTCTGATAGTCATGAGTTACTTAACATAATAATTAGATTACAAATCCTCATTTAGGGGTTCGATTCCCTTCGGGGCTACATTTTTACCTCAAAAGCCTTGCTTCGAAAATTTAAAGTTTATCATTTGATTGTAAGGTGAAAGTGCCGATCAGAGGGAGCTGCTTTTATTCTATTAAATAACATTTTATGTGGTCTTTCAATTGAACAAATCTAATTTGAGTGTTATTTTCTGTAGTAAAAGCAATTGAATTATTGGCGAGGAATTCAAGGATATTTATTACCTCGCTATCAACAGTAAAGTCTATTTTACAATCAATTGTCATATTCATTGGAATGTCCCCCTTTCCTTTTTCAACATTTGCTTTTACATCATAAAGTCTGACATACTTATATAATTTATTCCAATAATTATTAAACAATATTAAAAATTCATTTGATCGTACATACTTGATTAGTTGCTCTTCAATTGATCTTTTATAATTAGGACTATTGTCCTTTGTCCATTGTGCTTTTGAAACGATGTTTTTGAAAGTTTCATCGTCCTCAAATGGAGGCGAGCAATAATATTCATGAAATTGTTGCCATATCTTAATAGATGTAGTAGTAATCACTCGTGCCTTTTTTCCTGTCATATTTTTATCGTACAGCTAACTAAAATTAAATTTATTCATAAAGATTGAATGTTAATATAGTTTTCTTTTAAGATTATAACGTTGGAATAATAGATTATTTAGCTTTTAATATTTACGATCAATTTTTGAAGCCCCTAGGGGAAGCTTTTCGAACCCCTTTTTAGAAGATTTAAGATTATTAGCAGCATCATAGCCGTTTTTAAGGCTTTGATCTTCAGTAAAGTATCAAATGTTGTGCAAATATCTTGATTTGATATGCTTAACTTAATATAATTGTGAATGCCCTAATTATCGGACTTCTTTTCTTGCAAGAAAAGAAGCAAAAGAACCGGAAAACATTTAGGTATGCCTTGCTAGTTGCCGGTTGAATGCCTGAAAGCGATACCGCTTTGACAATCTTAAAAACTGTTTAAAGGATAAGCGCTTATGAATATCATTTATTCAATTCCCGATAGGCTTCTATCTGTTCTTTCTCGATGTATAGTCGCATTGAAAAGTCATTCGGGTATTGGTCGGCTGCACTTTGCCTGATCTTTTCAAACACATTTTTAGGAATATCATGCGGCAAATTCTGCAATGCTTTAACTGCGTCTTTTTGCTCCTTAATGATGTAAACTTGCATGGAAAAGTCATCTGGGTACTCGCTTTCAGCTTTCGCTTTTATAATTTTGTCAACGTTGTTAAAATCCTCTACCGTAGTATTCACAGGTTCCGGCTGTTCCGGCAAAAGGACTTCTTGATAGGATTGGGCAACTATTTTGTCTATTAAATGTTGGTAGACTGCCGGAGATTGCTTATCCAATCCCAAGTAGCTTCCAAGATCGTCAACCAATTGGTGCAATTGCGCCGGATCATGCGATAAAAGTGCATTAATATTACTAAGCGGTCCTTTAAGCAATTGCATTCCTTGTTGACTAGTAACTAAAGGAATAAGTGGCAAAGAAAGTCCCCAGCGCGCGCCTAATTCAAAAAGCACGTAAGCGGAATGAACGCTCTGTGGCGAAATAATGGCAAGCAAAACTTTAGACTGATGAATTTCTAACTTCAATTGCTCTTCGGTTGAAATACCTGCTTTGAGTCTGTAACCATTGACGCTGGTGCATCGAATTTTATCGGCAGAAATAGTATATGCGGCCCTTATTAATTCTATAATAGATTTTACGATTTCAGCGTCCTCGCTGCTGTGACTTATAAATATGTCCATAGTGGTTTCTTTAATGGCTAATTCAGAAAACTGTAGGTTGCCGAAATCGTCTGTGATAAATTTATCGGTAACGTTGGTTCCACATTTAGCGAGCAAATGAGCGCTCAACCATACACCGTATTGACCCCATTTAATTTCAGGTTTAATCTCGGGGCTATTGATAAAATCATTAAAGCCCGCCGGATTGTCTAAAGTGTAAATTTTGATCTCGGCGAGGCCTTTTAATTGATATTTCTTACCACTGACAAAAATGGTTTCTTTTCCAAGATTATACGCCGTAATTATTTTCTCAAGATTCTCATCTGATACGTACTTAATATTATAGGTTTCTGTTTCGGTTCTTACGTATAAATTATATTCCATATATGCATTCTTATTACAACTTAGTACGTAAAATTGTCACTATTTTATTAACTAATTCCACAAGCTTCAAAACGTCTTTTTCCTTCACCACCAGTCGCTGACCGGGTTTATAACTATGATCGCCCGATTTATCAATGTATTTTTGATCGACTATTCCTTCTGTATGCGCCAAAAGGTGTCGCTGCTGAAATAGTAGATTAAGCTGTTTGAGTTCCGATGCAGTAAGCCAATTTGCATAAGATTCTGTCAATAATTCTTGCCAATAGTCGCCTCCTATATCAAGATTTTGGAAAGCATTGAATTTTAATTTAGTGGCTGGAGAATGTTCAGCAAAAACTACTTCACAAAAACGTTGAAAGGCAACGACACATTCGTTCAGGCTTGATTCAATCAGCGAACGGCAGGTCGTTTCGGCTTCATCCTTGCTTACTTTGCTTACTGCTTGTCGTATAAGCGGCAGGTTCCTGATTTTTGCCTCTATCTTTTGAATTGAACTGTCGAAGGTCTCTTCGGCTGAATTGTGTCCGCAGGATGGGCAGAAGAATGCGCTGCCGATAACAGAATATCTTGCCTGGCATTTTTTACAATTTATTTTCAATTGCATTTCTTCCGATGCCGGGATCGGCAACATAAAATGTGTTGATAGTGCATGGCCACTATAAGTCATTTTCATGGAAATAAAGGCGTTCTTCGGCTGCCTGGCGTTAAAATCCCGCGCACCGGCAACTAAAGCCTGATCTATACGGCTACTGACATATTTAAAGGCTTCTTCCTGAGCATGTTTAAGCTGTTCCTGCGTCCACCAAGAATCTGACTTGGCTTCGTGGCGACACATCGGGCAAAAGACCGCCTCATCCCGGAAAATGTCTCGCCAGTCGTCTTCATGAACCTTAAAAATAAACAGGCAATCCGCATTAGGACATTCCCGGTCAACATAGCCGTCACCATCGGATTTAACAGGTATAGAAACTCGATTATTTTGCAGGTCTTCTAATTCTTTTAACAGCTTTTCAAACATATCGTACTCATTTTATATAAAGTTACGACATCCTCAGAGTAAGTTTAGTATTCAATATTCCACATTCCCGACATTATGTTGATAGTCCTTTCTGACTGCTCTGAGGCAGAGCAAGGGCATGGTTGGCGGTAAGCGCTGAAATGCCCGGGTTAAGCGTAGCATACTGTGGCATTTCGGGTGTGCGTGGGGGGGGTATCCGCCAGCAATGGGCTTGCTGTGCGGTGTGACAGGCGGATGAAGGAATGAATTCAAGCTTTAGCTGCGTGTATGAGTGAACCGGCATGGCACACAGGCCCCGTTAGGGAGAAAGTATCATGCGTAGCAGATACTGCGGATAGTCCGATCCGGTTATAACCGGGAAAAGGCCAATAAATTACTATAGTTATAAAATCAATTATCAACTTCTTCTTCCGCCCTAAGTTCGGCATCGATCAGCGGCTGATGCCATGCCCATAATTCTTCCAGTGTCTGAAAATTTTGCGGCACCGGATTATTGCTACGAAACGCCTCATCAATAGTAAAAGGTTCATAATGACTAAAATAACTCTCACAAGTACGGCGCGGATTGGCAGCTAACGAGGATCCAAAATAAGAATCACTAATATCATAATGATGGCTATGGATAAAGCGGCTCCAACGTTCTCTTAACTCATCTTCCGCCACAATGTCGATCACCTCGAACTGCTCCATTGCCCGTTCATCCGGCGTCCCCCACGCTTCGCTTAGTAAACTCACCGCTTCCACATCGGATACCGGCGCGCCATAACCAAACACGGTCGCCCGAAC